>ERZ1032871.1-NODE-1-length-63200-cov-11.711996_pt1 | contig 63200 bp, 52 predicted proteins | sample MGYA00519026_ERZ1032871 | MGnify/ENA primary metagenome ERZ1032871 (study PRJEB33719, sample SAMN04262510) | wastewater metagenome | biome: rural village; feature: composting latrine chamber; material: composting feces with ash | place: El Salvador | collected...
GGCGCCGACCTCACCCACGCCACCCTCACCGGCGCCGACCTCACCGGCGCCGACCTCACCGACGCCCGGCTCCGCGGCGCCGACCTCACCACTCAGCAACTCCTCGACACCCGAGGCCTGCGGCCGGGAGGTCTTGAGCTTCATCGGGGCACCTGGGGCGCAATCCTCAAGGGAGGTCCTGAGCTTCAGTGGGACACCTGGGATGAACTCCTCCCCGCCAACCCCGAACAGCGTCAGCTCGTCGAACACCTCCTCAACGACGGCTGGAATGGCACCCTCCGCGAAGCGATCGAGACGGTGGGAGGGCTGGCCGGGAGGTAGCGGCCGCACCGCGGGCGGCACGGTGGGCCCATGACCACGATGACCAGGGACCAGGTGGCCAAGAAGGTGCGCGAGGCCCGGGTGGCAGGCCGGCGTACCAACCTCCGCGGTACCAACCTCACCTTCGTCGACCTCTTCGGAGTCGACCTCACCGGCGCCAACCTCACCGACGCCAACCTCACCGGAGTCAGCCTCCGCGACGCCGACCTCACCCGCGCCAACCTCACCGGCGCCGACCTCCGCGGCGCAAACCTCACCTACGCTGACCTCCGCGGCGCCAACCTCACCGGCGCCGACCTCCGCGACACCAACCTCCGCGGGGCCGACCTCACCGGAGCCACCCTCACCGGCACGTCCCTCCGCTCCGCAAACCTCACCCGCGCCACCCTCACCAACGCCGACCTCTCCCGCGCCACCCTCACCCGCGCCACCCTCACCAACGCCGACCTCTCCCGCGCCGACCTCACCCGCGCCGACCTCACCCGTGCAAACCTCACCGACGTTTGGCTCCTCGGAGCACGCCTCACCGCCAAGCAACTCCTCGACACCCGAGGGCTACGGCCGTGGCGTCACGGACTGACGCAGGGCACCTGGAACGCAATCCTCCCCACCAACCCTGAACAGCGGCAGCACATCGAACACCTCCTCAACGACGGCTGGAATGGCACTCTTCAAGAAGCGATCGAGACGGTGGAAGGGTTGGCCGGAAGGTAGCGGCCACACCCAAAGGCGAGGACTCCCGGGAAGGCGAACAGCACCGGAGAAGCCGGCGACGCCACCTGCCGGAGTGTCCAACACCCCACGGCAAACGCACAGCGGCAACACCACACGGAGAGGCCCCGGACAAAAACAGCCGGACAAGACTAACCCGTTGGCCGTGCCCCGAGGGCTCTGGGGATCAACGAGACGCGCCTGCGCCGTTTAGGCGGGCCAGGACGCAGTCGATGCTGAACGGTCCGACGGACTGACCAGCACGGAAAAGCGGGAGCTTGCCGAACCGCTCCGCCGCAACCGGGCCCCGGGGAGGTCTGGGAGCCTCCACCACGGATCCCGATCAGGCCTGGTGATGAACATGCGGCATGGTTCTTCCTTCCGGTTGGGCCCCGCTGCCGGGAGGTACCCGGGCCGTCAGCGCCACGTCCTGTATATGAACAACTCCCCCTTGCCATAATGGGCAAGGGGGAGTTGGTGACCGCCGCTACGCGGCGGTCAATTCAAGGACTGTGTCGATCAGGTCCGGGAGGGAGCCACTCCAGTCGCTGTACAGCGACTCCAGCAGCCACCACTTGTTCGGGTCTGATCCCAGACGCTCCGCCACGAGTGCGGCGGCCGCCGTCGGGGTATCGTTCACGTAGGCGCGAAGGGCGCCTCCTCGGAGCAAACCGGCCTCCGCCAGGGGCGTGAGGTCGTACTTCTTGAGGTCCCAGAGGTCCTCCCTCTGGTCCAGGGCCTTCCCGTCCGCCAGGTGGACGAGGATGTATTTCCCAACGATGTCCTTGTGGGTGTACATCCATTCCTTCTGGGCGAGGAAGTCGGCCCTGAGGGCGCGAACGTCCTCAGGGGTGAGCAGGGACAGCGTCTTCTCATCGAAGCCCTGCCACTGCGGGGAACAGGCGAACAGACTGCGCGCTGCGCCGGGGGTGGCGTCACGTTCGATCCGTTCGGTGAATACCTGGCCCGCCCACTTGGCGAATTGTCCCGAAGCGGCGGAGAAGATGGTCTCCACTACCTGCTCCGTGAGGGGGAGGTTCCCCACATGGGACTTCCACGGTCCCTCGAGGATGTCCAGGGGACTCTCGATGGGGGCAGCTCCGTATCGAGCGCTGCCGCCGGGCACGTAGAAGGGTTCGAGGGCCGCGTGCTCGTGGCCGTAGTACCCCTCCTCCCAGCCTTTGGCCAGGGAGTCCGCCACGGCCACGTGCACCCTCTCAAGGTGGTCGTTAAGCACAGGTCGGGACCTCCACAGGGACCTCCACTGCGCAGACCCGAGGGGTCCGGCGGTGGCGAGCCAGTCGCAGAGGAGGTCGGCAGTAGCCGCACCGACGTCCCCCTCAGCTTCGATCTCGGACCAGGACATGTGCCTGCTGTCCCGGACGACAGCGTCCAGGCTCTCCTTCTCAGGGTACAAGCCCCCTCGCCACCTGCCGTGATACCGGGCCCCAGGGAGGAGCTCGTCTTCGGAGGGGGTGTTCGGGCGGACATCCGCCCAGTCCGCTGACGTGCCTGGAGTCATTGGTGACACCAGCGACAAGCGAGGGCGGGTCACCCTGTACCTCTTCCACTCGGTCCGGCTCCAGTCCGACCTGGAGATAAATCCACTCCAGAGTTCCGGGTCAGTTCCCGGGGTCAAGGCCATCTTGGCCCCGCCCCACAAGGCGGCGATTTGCTCATCGGAAGCGTCCATGGGGTCGATCGGCACGACGGGGATCCTGTACTCCATGCACGCACGGAAGTACACCACCCAATCATCCGCCGGCATGTCGCAGAGAAGGGCCGCGCGTGCCCACAGATTTCCTGCGGACTCCCGGCGACGCAGCCCCAGCAGTGCGTTGTCGCGCGCTGCGGCCACAATCTCCCCGGGCCGGAGCAGGAGGTGGGCCAGGCCGAGCTGGTCCGCCTGCTGGTAGGTGCCCCGTTCGCAAACGGTCCGACAAATGATTCCTTCGAGTCCCTTGTGCTTGAGGATGTGGCGGGCGTCCGCCACATCTGCCATCGCCTGGGTGGGCGTGTGCGGGTTTCGGAGGATGTCCTCGAGTACCGTCTTGCGCCTCTCCACCTTGAGCAGGTGTGCGAGGGCTTCGGGGGACTCCAGGGTTGAGGTGATGACCCTCGCCGCGTGAGCGGGGATGGTGCTGCTCCACAGGGCCTCGACGGCAGGCAGGGTGAGACGGCAAGGCTGCTGCTTACTCTGCCATGTTTTGAGCATGTCCTGCGGCACCTCTCGGTGCTGCAGGATCCAGGCGTTTTGCACCTCGGCGGGTGCGTTGGCGATCCAGCTCATGGTTTCCTTTCGATTCGGGCCCCGGTGTTGGGGCGTGGCCTGGACCGTCAGCGCCACGTTCCGCGCATGAAGAACTCCCCTCGCCCGTGGGGCGAGGGGAGTTGGCTGCGACGCGCTACTGGGCTACGTCGAAGACGGGGCCTTCTGGGACAGGTCATACCCGACCGCGTCGAGGACGCCCCCACATGATGTTTCCGAAGGTTGCGTGGTTCGGGAAAAGGGGTGGTGGCCGGTGTTGGACTGTCCAACACCCCTCGAGAGCGAAGAACCCTGCCTCTTGTCTGGGGCGGGGTTCTGGGGATTACGGCTTCCGCACGCGGGGAAGGGGTTCGCGGCGGATGGTGATCCGCGCATTCGGGTACATCTTCTGCAGGCGGGGCTGCATGTCCTTGCGGTACTGGGACGCGGTCGGGCCGTCGTGCCCGCGGGTCCAGGTGACGCGGAGGCGTCCCATGCCGTCGTTCGCGCCCACCTTTCTCGCACGGGGACCTGGTAGGGCCCAGCCGCAGGGACGTGCAGCGCCGACGGTTCCGGAGAACCCCCGGAGCCCAGCCCGGATCCCCAACCGAAAGGACATTCCCATGCCACCCCTCCCCTTCCTCGTCGCCGGCGACGTCCACGGCTCCCCCGCCCACCTCCAGCACGCCGCCACCCACGCCCTGCGCAACGGGATCACCACGATCCTCCAGGTCGGCGACTTCTGGCTGTACGACGACGAGCGCCTCCGCATCAAGGTTGACCGCATGCTTGGCAACGCTGCCAAGCAGCACGGCCACGATCCCGAAGACCTGCGGGTCTACTTCTGCGACGGTAACCACGAGAACTACAACGTCCTCGATCCCCGCGCCGGCGGGCCGGTTCACCTGTCTCGCAACGTCACCTACATGCCCCGCGGCACCACCCTTGAGCTCCACGGCCACAAGGTCGGGTTCCTCGGCGGCGCGGCGTCCATCGACCGTGATTGGCGCACCGAAGGCGTCAGCTGGTGGCCGGAGGAGCGCATGAGCCACGCGGACATCGAGCGGGCCCTGAACATGGGGGCGCTGGATGTCCTCGTCACCCACGAGGCACCAACCCCCGTCTTCGACTCGCTGAAGCGCTACTACCGCCACTCCGCCGGCAAGACTGGGGACGGCCACGCGGAGCGCGAGGCAGTGCAGGCCGTCATGGCGGCCACAAGCCCCGCCTGGCTGGTGCATGGCCACCACCACGCCTGGGGCTCCCACCGCCTCGACGGCACCACCGTGGTGTCCCTGGCCGCCGACGTCGACGCCGGACACTGCGCGCTGCTGCACCCGTCCGGGGTTCCCAGAGCTCTGGATGGTCGCTCATGGAACGTATCGGAGGTCCCCCTCCGGGAGACTCCGATCGAGCTGTAGTCCCGGACAGTAAGCCCCCGCGCCAGTCTGGCGCGGGGGCTTCTTCAGGTAGGGGAAGGCTCCAGGTACAAGCTGCCGCATTCTGATCGGCGAGCCCCAGGCACTTCCGGCCGTGACCCGCGCCTGCTCGGGGAGGTTCCCGCCCCCGGTCCGCGCCGACTGTCACCAGGGAACGCAGATGTACCGGTCATCTGCACCAACCGAAAGGAACCACCATGAATAACTTCAAGGACCGCACCACCAAGGCCTTCGAAGACCTCGAAGACCTCGTGAGCGAGTTCACCGAGAAGCTCGTCCGCCACCGGACGGAGAGGGTCGGCCACCTCTCCGTCACCGCCCCCACCAGGGTGACCCACGGAGGCTGGGCCTCCACCATCCGTTTCACGGATGCTGAGGAGCGCACCACGTCCTCCAACATGCCGGACCCGAGCGTGTCCGCCTGGGTCGCCACCGCGGCGAGCCAAGACATCGAGGGCGTTTTCCGCGCCCTCCTCACCCTCGCGGAGGGGCAGTCCCCTTCCGCTGAGCGCATGGCCGTGGCACTGGAGATCACCGCGGCCTCGCTCAAGGCCGCCGCGTCGCCGGCGGCCTAACCCCGACACATGCCACACCCCCAGCCGTCACGGCTGGGGGTCTTCTTATTCCAGACAATCCCCGGTGGCGCCGACAGTCCTGGGAAGCCCGACAGCCCAACCAGGGACTCCAACCGAAAGGACCTCCGTGATCCCCGCGAACCCCCAAAAGTTCCACTACATCGTCACCGTCATCGCGGAAGACGAAGAGTAGGCCGACCAGATCATGGTCGAACGCATCAACCATGACGAGGACCTCAGCGAGTACGGGATCGGGGACTACCGGGCTTTCTGGTCAAGAGTGTCCCGTCCTTCCAGGGCGGGTTGATGTCCGATTCTCTGCGCCGACGGTCGGGAAGCGCCAATCCCCAACCGGAAGGCAGGCCTCAATAGCCCGCGTGAAGCGGAGGCAGACATTTCGGGTGTCTCGACAACTGGTGAACGACAACCAAGTCATCGGTATCGAAGACCTGTCAGTGGCCGCACTGTCCCGATCTCTGCGGCTGCCCACCTCCGTTAACGACGCAAACCTGATGCTGTACGCATCCGAGGCCGCAGGGCATGCGGACTCGCTCAACGCCTGTGGAGGAAGTGTCAGACTCCGGCTCGCCGGAGCAGTTTCCCGCGAAGCAGGAACCCACCGAAGCCGTCGGGAAACCGGGGCAGTAGGAATCCCCGTCCTTTAGGGCGGGGAGGATGTCAACAGATCTCGTTCCGCAAGCCCCCCCGGTAGCCCGAATTAGAAAGGAACTACCACACCCCTCCGGTCAGCATCGTCGCTGACGGGAGGGGTTCTTTTCTGGCCGACATGGATGGCCGCCCTTAAGGCCCCCTGGGCAGGTGCTACGTATTCGCAAGCTGTAACCAATCGAGCGGCCCGGCTGATCAGCATCCTGGCCGCCAGCGCCATTGCCGTAATCGTCGCCGTCACCATCTACGAGCGCCGCTCCCTGCGCATCCCCGACCCTCGGTAGAGGGACGACTCGCCCCGTCCCCTGGTCCACTTATTGGGCCGGGGTTTCTCCGTGTCCGGGGGGGGGCACAAGGAAGCCCCGCACCTGTAGAGGTGCGGGGCTTAGCTGGTGCCGCTACGGAGAGTGAAGCTCCTTCGCGGTGGCCACCAGGTCGATGAGTGAGCCTTCCCAGTCGTCGATCAGGGAAAGTAGGAGCTGCCAGGCCTGCGGGTCGGTGACCCCCACCTCCTCCATGAGGATTCGGGGCACCCGCGGATGCTCCAGCTGCCGGCGGGAATCCCCCGGGATTCCGTCGAGTATGTACTTACGGATGGTCTCATCGCTGCCGTACCTGCTGACGGTGGTCCAGTCTACGTTCGAGAAGGTCCCGTCTGCCCAGTAGGCCGCGTCAACGAGTTTCCGCGCCCACTTGGGGGGCAAGTGCGGCGCCACGGACCTTACGTCCGACCCCGCGATCTCCGCGCACGCCTCCTCGTTGGCAAGGAGTGCGGCGAGGACGTGGCCGGTGTCTCGCCGCAGGACGCCGCCCTCAAGGAAGGCAAGCACGTCCCAGGCAAGCTCGGGGCCGACGGTGGGGCATTCCGCAAGCTGTTCCATCCAGTACTGGAGCACCCCAGAATCGGTCACTACCTTGGAGAAACCGGGTCTCAGGGGGTTTTCTGCAAGCAGTCGAATCTGGGCGGCGACAGCCGAGTCCCCCTCGATGCAGTATCGAGGGATGTTTCCGTACGCCTTGCCGTACTTGCCGACGTCCCACAGCTCAACCGCGTAATCCAGCACCACCTTTTTCAGGAGCTCCGGGAAGGCCCCGGGCGTCGTACGGCCGTGGAGGCAAAAAGCGGCGAGCACTCGTTCGAGGCTGTGCTTAGACGGGTTGCGGCTCCATGCGCTTCCCGGGTAGCGGAGCCACATTTCCAGCATCGTCAGGTGCTCGGAGAATCCTTCGAACGCGTGGTCAAGGAATCGGGCCTGTTGGGAGAACCTCCCCTCGTATACGGCATCAAGCGTGTCTGTCGTAACCTGAAGCTTGAACGTGCCTTCCGGCTCGCCACCGAGCGCCTCCACGTCCTCCCGGGACAGGGGGTGGTAACGCGACCATGTGGCGGCGATGTCGGGGTTCGCGGGGGCCGGGCCCCGGTTGCTGTCCGTGGGCTCGACGTCTGCCCACGGGAAGCAGGCGGCCATTTCCTCGAGGAAGCCACGCTGTTCTTCCGCGGCCCCGTCCTGGACGATCCACCGGGTAAGGTTGATCATCTCATTACGGGTTTCCGGGGATGCGGTACGGGCCCCGACCCATTGGGTGGGTAGTGGGAGCCCGCGCGCGTAGATCATCTTGAGGGCCTCTACCGCCCCCGGCTCCTCCAGATCAACTCTCCATGTCTCGGAAGCGATTCTGTGGCCGTCGCGCAGGGCGCCGATAAGGCGCTCCGGGGGGATGTAGCGAACGAAGCTTCCCAGCTCGTCGATCGGGGCGGTGGCGGCGAACCTGTGGGCCAGGTGCGCCACGTCGATCCTTGGGAGCTTCAGGCAGGCCTTCAGATCTTCTGCCACCAGTTCGTATGGCAGCCGCTCGTTCGTGAGCAGCCCCCAGCACTCGGGGGTCTTGGGGAATTGTCCGCTGTTCATTTCGAAGAGCTCAAGTAGCACGTCGGTCCGTTCGAGGTTCTCGTACATCCTCTGGCATGACGCGGACGTGAGGAGCGGGGCCGTATCCAGGACGTCGCGGACGTCCCAGTGCAGGGGCCCTGCGGGAATGGTCCCGGTTTTCTTGGCGATCATGGCCTGAATCCGGGCGATGTTCTCGGGGTCGTTGTTCACGTTGTTTCCTTTTCGGTTGGGGGTGATGCGGGTGACCGTCGGCGCCGACAGTCCGGGGAAGCGGACCACATTGGCCGCAACCAAAAAAACGAAAGGATTAACCCCATGGATTTGTCGTCTATTCTCGCTCACGCCCCGGCTCCTGTAGCCGCTGACTGGGCAGTGCGGACGGGCGCCGTCCCGCGCACGCCTGTTGAGCTCACGCCTGCCCAGGCCGTCACCTTCGCCTGCTCCCGCGGGTCAAGTCTTCGGCCCGAAGACCTGGAGGCACTCTTGGGCCCAGGGCGGGAGGGTGTTCAGGAGGCCCTGCTGGGCTGCGGGGACGGGCATGTTGTCGCTGCCACATTGGGTTCGCCCCTCGTTCCCCACGACGTCCGGGTCCGGTATCTTCGCCAGGGCAACCTGGCGGCGCACCTCCCCTGCCCGGAGGCACGCAAGTTGGTGGTGGCCGAGGGGACCCTCGAAGAGATCGCACAGACGTCATCTGCGGAGTACATCCCGGTGCCGCGTCTGGGTCGCCTCCTTCTGGAGGGCCACGCCGTGGAGGACCTCATGACTCCAGCTGAGTTCGAGCGCTCCGCGTACCGCGGCTACGGCGCCGGCGACGGCTCCGTAGACGAGGTCGAGGCCGTTCTCCGCGCAGCTCAGGAGCGTGAGGTTGCTCTCCGCGAGTGGCGTCCCACAACGGAGCCGGTCTGGGAAGCCATGTACCGGGTCATGCTGGATTTGGTGTGCGCGCCCTGGGGCTTCTTGGACGAGATCCGCGCCGAACGAGTTGTCGAGCTCTCCCGCCTCTTGTACACCCAATCGGACCACCTCAACTATTCCCGACCTAAGGGGCTTGCCATCCCAGGCCCCAGCCACCTGGGCATGGGCCCTTCGGAGTACAGGCACTGGCTGTGCACCACCTGGTCTTACCTGTTTCCCCTGAACGTGGAGGACATGGTCCAGTACCGGGAACATCTCACCGACGACTTCCTGGTCGAGGGCACCCCCGAGGTCATTGCGCATCTCGCAGGCAAAAGCAACCTCAGGCTCTTTGCCGCCCCCATGCCGACAGAGGCGGAGGCGGTGGGGGTACTGGCCGAGTGGGTCAGGGGCCTTAACTCTGAGGAGTGGAACCTCCCGAACCTGGCCCACGCTCTCGGCGGGTTCGTGAACGCGCCCCCCATTCACCAGGCGCTCAAGGACCATCTGCGGCACCTGTGGGAGCAGGGCGCCCAATCGAACCTCGAAGGTGCATTCCCCTGGGATTCGACTCTCCACAAGGAGTTGCCCGAGATGTGGGAAGAGTTCCTGCGCACGGGGCGTACCCGGTACACCGGCATTGAGTTGGTCGACCGGACTGTCAGCGACGGCACCTCAGCACAGGTCATGGCGCTGGCCGAGCGTCTTCTTTCCGGCGACCTTCCGGCCGCGGAAGCCGCCGCCGCGGCCGGTCACCTGCTGACGCGCTACCGCAAACTGATCTCCCTCGTTGACTGGGAGAGTGTGGGTCGTCCCTTGCTGGACCTGACCCTGTCCCACCCGGAGGGAGTCAAGACGTTCCCCTGGACCCGAAAGGCACTGCACGACATCTCCCGGCGGGACCCCGCACTGGCCACTCGGCTCGTGTCGATGTGGGTGCGGCGGTATGCCGAAGACGGTTCCGGCCCCGCCCCAGCGGGGCGGGCAGTCAGCGACTGGGGAACCGACGAGGACGTCGCCACGTGCCTCGAGCTGCTGTCCGGCCAGGAGAGGGATCAGTTCCTCGATACCCTGCTCCGCAACCGGCCCTCCGCTGCCGCGCTGATCGCCGACGTCGTGGCGGAGTCCTTGGGCTCCGACGTGACGGCCTGGGGCCTGCTTCACGGCCTGTCCAAGGACTGGAGTGGAACCCTCACCGAGCTCATCGCCACAGCCAAGGGGCTGACGGCGTCCTGACCCCGAACAACGAAACCGCCCGCTACCTCTCTGGTAGCGGGCGGTTTCTACTTCTCGGGAGCGTCGTGCGGGGACGACTGTCCACCCGGAGGCTCCCTTCGGCGTGGGTGGGCTCCGGGGCGGTGTTGGACAGTCCAACACCCGTGGGCGAGAAAGAACCCCGCGCCCAGGTAGGCGCGGGGTCCGTGGCTGCTACTGCGCCAACTGGGGAGCGGCGGCGAGTCCTCGGATGGTGCTGACGACAGGCTCGAGGGCCGTGGTGACGTGGAAGTCGCGCGGGCCCTCGTCGGGGTCGGTGGCCCAGGCGTGGAGGCGGTCGGCGAGGGCGACCAGGTCCGTGGACGGGTCGAGGAGGGAGCCAGCGTAGTGGTGGATGCCGTCCTCCGTCGTGGTGGTCCGCGTGGTGCCGGCGTAGTCGCCGAGCGCGCGGGACAGGTCTTCACGGAGAATCGTCAGGGTGCCCTGTGCGGGGACTTCTCCGTCCGCGATCATCTGCAGCGAGTCCTTGACGTAGGTCACGGTCGCGGACAGTTCCGTGGACGGGGTGGGGGCCGAGGGAGTCTTCTCGGCCTGGGTCTCGTCCTCCTCGCCGAGGAGTTGGAGGACCAGGGCGGGGATGTCGATCTTGCCGAGTGCGGCAAAGGCGTTCTTGAGGGAGTCCGGGTTGGACATGTTGGAGGGGTCCTTTCGGTTGGGGTGCCGGCCGGGGATGGTCTGGCGGTCTGGACCGTCGGCGCGTAGGGGAAGTGCGCATATGGGGAAAGGCCCGCACACCGTGCCGGCGGTGGGTACGCGGCCCGTGAGCTACTGCTCCGCCAGGCCCTGGTAGTTCGTCTCCTGCGCGCTCGCCTCGGCGGAAAGTAGGAGCAGGCCGGTCAGTTCGATCATCGAGATCTCCTCCCCGCGGGAACGGGCATCCCCGATCGCGTCAGCGCCGAGCGTCGCGGCAGTGGTGCGCAGGGCCCAGTGGGCGGCCATGAGTTCGGCATCGCCATCGTCGAACAGTTCCTCGGCCAGGTCGGCGATCCCCGCGGCTGCCTCGCGGGGGCCCTTGTGGCTGCCGGCGGTCAGAACCGCGGCGGAGGTGAGGGCTTTGCGGGCCTGGTCGTTGTTGGTGGTACTGGCCCGGGCACGGAGATCGGCCGTCATCTCGGAGCGCCGCTCGGGGAGGGTGCCCTTGCTGGACATGGCGGGGTCCTTTCGGTGGGGGCCGGCCTGGGATGGGCGGGCGATCGAAGCTGTCGGTACCGTGCCGGCCCAGAAGGAAACCCCGCACCTCTGAGGTACGGGGTTTGGTCTCACCCCCGTGCGGCCCTTTCTTCGACGGCAGCCAGCAGGATCGTCAGCTTTCCGATCCCCCGCCAGGTGCCCCGGCGAGGCGTCGGTCCGGCTTGTGCCACCGGATCATGTGAGGCGTGAGCTTGCGCAGATCACCCAGTCGCTGGGCCGGGTCGCGCAGCTTCGCCACGACGCTGGTCATTCCCTTCCGCAGGCCCTCCTCGTCGTCGAGGGTGGCGACCACGGCGTCGATTGCGTCGGCGATGCGCCCGCGGGCGGAGCGGAGGCCACCGGGCGTGGCCGCCAGGACGGACGGCCGCATCACATCGGGACCGTCGGCGCCGCGGGGCCGAGGAGGGGCGTCCGCGCTTGCCTTCGCCCCGGGGGTGTCGGACAGTCCAACACCCCTGGGGTGCATGAAGAACGCCCCGCACTCCAGGTGGAGGCGGGGCGTGGGTGGGGCGCGTCAGACGATGCGCATCATCTCTTCGAGGAGGCGCTCACGTGCGCAGGGGGAAGAGCTGCTGCGCTCCTCCAGGAACTCCTCCGTATCCCGCTGGATCTCCTCCGCGATCTGCCGGATGGTCTGCTCCGGGAAGTGCGGGTTGCTCGTGGGTCCGTGGGCGCCGGTGATGGCGCGGAGGAAAGTGCGGCTCACGCCGAGCTGCTTGGCTACGTCGTTGAGGGAAACGGCCATGTCGTCCTTTCGGGTCGGTTGAGGGCACGCGGTGCGGCGCCCTTGGGGGTCGGTGGGCCAGGCCTCGGCGGCCAAGGCCCTGGTGTCGGAGGTCAGCCGGGCCAGGGGGATCACCAGGCGTCCCGGTGGCACATGCCGCCGGAGGAGGCAGTGGGATAGGTCCGCGACGTCGGCCAGGAGCCGGGGGCTACACACCGGTTGGAGCCGCCTCTTGGGGCGGGGTTCCCGGGACCGTCGGCGCTGGCTGTGAGGCACCAGAAGTCGGCAGGGTTGTTGCGTGGTGCCCCGCTCCGCCGAACGCGGCGCGACAACGGCGTGAAGAAACCCCGACCCACCTGTGGGCCGGGGCTCTCAGCCACAACCCAGGGTGTAGGACACTCCAACACCCCTTGAGGCGGACGAAGGAAACCCCGCGCACCAGGTGGGTGCGCGGGGTTTTGTTACGGGGCCAGAACCTTCACCGTTTCCAACAGTTTCGGAAGGTCCTCTTGCCAGTCACCCAGCATGGAGGTGAGAAGCTCCCAGCGGTCGAACCTGTCGCCGAGGGCTTCGGTGGCCATGGCGGCAGCAATGTTGCCCCCTACGGGGGATCGGACGAGGTTGACGAGGGTGCTCCCCCGGACCGCGCCGGACCGGACGCACTCCTCGATTTCCTCCCGGGATCCGGGGAGCCTGCCGGGCACGTTGGAGGTGAAGGCGGCTCTCAGGGACTCAGGGAGGATGACCTGGAGGAGGCCTTCCTGTTCACGAGCCCATTGGAGCATGTCGGGCGTCATGTACAAGGGCGACGGGGTCAGTTGCTCCTGGTACGGCATGGCGCGCCGGACCAGTCCGGCGAGGTGATCGCCGTGATGCAGGTGGGCCGTCTGCTCCACGAGGTAGTTGGCGAGCTCCTCGTGACCGTTGGTGGTCAGGATCCGTTCACCCAGGATGTCCTGGGTCAAACCCGGCAAGGTGCCCGCCTCGGGGAGGCGCGAAATCGCCTCAGAGGCTGCCTCCTCGAGGGGGACAGTTCGTAGGTGTTCGGCCCACGCGACGGAAAGGCGTTCCGCCACCAAGCCCTCCCAGTCGGGATCGAAGAGCCCCTTTTTGGGGTGGCTCTTCGGGTCCATGATCACGTACGGGCCCCCGGTGGTCCACGTGCTGTGGAGGAGGTCGATCTGAGCGTCCACCAGGGCAGGGAGCGCGTCCCCGAGATTTCGGCAGAACCCGCTCCTTCCGATTTCCCCACATACGTAGTGGATCGCTTCCGGGTTCTTGGGCTTCTGGTCGCGCATCCACTGCAGCAGCACGTCCAGAAGGGCCTCCGTGGATGTCCAGAAGGCGTCGAGGCTTCGCGACCCGGCAGCCCCGGCGCTCCACTTGGTGATCAGCTCCACGGAGGGCTCAATGCTCCTGGGGTGGGGCTGGTACCGGGCGGCGGGGCGGAGGGGGAAGCTGTGGACGTCCCACGCGTCGAGAGCCTGCTCGGAGGCCAGGGGCTGAATCCGCCCCCAATCACGGAGCGTGGGTTCGATGCCGTGGTGCCTGTAATCGGAAAGTGTCTTCTTCATCCACTCCGCCTGCATGTCAATGCGGGGGAGCGATTCCCAGATCGGGCGTGCCTCACTCGAGAGGGTCCAGGAACGGATGAGTTCCCGCCACACCTTCCCGGGCGAACCCGGCTTCGCGGCGCGCTCCAGGGACGCGTGGAGCACCTTCAGGTACTCTTCGTCCGCCGGATGCCCGACGAGTCCGGCGATGGGCAGGCCCAGGTCCTCCATGGTCCGGAAGTACAGGTCCCAGTCCTCCGCCGGCATCTGCTGCTCGGAGACTGCAACCTGCCCACGGGAGTGGGGGACGTACTTGTCGGAAAACTCGTCGCGGGACATGCCGGACTTCAGCATTTCCACCCACCTACGCGGGCTGAGACGATTCCACATCCCCAGTTCCTCGACCTGCTCGGCTGACCCACGGTCAGCCACCGCCATATCGAGGAGCCTATGGAAATCGAAGTCGTGGTCGTCGACCCACTTTTCTGCCCGCAGGAGGAGAGCGTCGACAGGGGTATTCGGGTTGTCGGCAACGGCACGCCCCACGGTCTTTCGGCGGTCGCTTAGCGCGAGCACTTCCAGGGCCGCCGGGTCGGTGATCTTTTCGGCGAGGTACAGGACTTCCTCTACCGCAGGCTTCTTCCCGAGGAAGGCCTTCACGGTTTTGGCGTCGGGTTGCAGGTCGGCGCCCCGGGGGACGGCCACGTTCTGCAGCATCCAGGTCAGAGCGACCCCCTGCGGGGCCCCCTGGAATATGTTCTCAAACATAACACTCCTTATTGTTTAGGCCGGCGGATAGGCCGGTTAGCAGCAGACCGTCGGCGCAGAAGGTCCGGCGGCACGGTGGGGGTAGCCGTCGATGCGGCAGGCGCCGACGGTCCCGCAGCAGTCGGGGACCCGCCCCGGCATGGCAAAAGAAAGGCCACCTGTGACTGAGTGGACTACTGCCCGCGGCCTCCAGATGCAGATCGTGGAGCCCGGCACTGACATCGACGGCAACCTGACGGAAGGCCATGCCCTTCTTTTCTGGGTAGACGGTGAGGTTGCCTTCGTCGTCGACGAAGTTGACGCCCACGAAAGCCACGTGTTGGGCGAAGAGTTCTGTGTCATCTCGGAGGCCCTCGACGAGATGGACCCCGAAGACCCTGCCACCGTCGTCGCCGACGCGCTGAACCTCAACCGGGCCGCCCGGGCCGCTGAGCAGCTCATCGAGCAGCACGTGGGGTTCTACTTGAACGTGGAAGTCTCCTACGTTCCCGACGGATACACCTACTGGCTCAACCCCCACGAGTACGCGGCCCCCTCTCTGGGCGGTGGTGTTCGCGCCGAGGACCTCAACCAGATCCTCCCGAAGGCGGAGGGCGCCACCCTCCTCGTGAACAAGGAAACCTTCAACCTGAAGCGGCTGAAGGAACAGCTCTCAACCGACCCGTAACCAACGCGAAAGGCCCGCACCTGATGGTGGGGGCCTTTTTATCGGTTTACCGGGGCCATATAAGGAAAAGCCCGGCCTTTTCCGGCCGGGCTTTTGGGTTAGGCCTGTTCGTGGATCTCGGCACCCTTCTGGGCGCCACGGGTGCGGCGACGTCGGGTGCGCCTGTCGGCGTCCTGCGGTTCTGGTCAGGACTGGATCTTCTGTGCCAGCTCCCGGGTGATGATCGCGTCGGAAGCGACGTAGTCACGCAGCGCGGTAGCGGACAGTTCGTGGATGCCCTCCCGGTCGACGGTTTCCGGGATGGTGCCCAGGATCGCCGCGGCGTACGGCTTCAGGGACCACTCGAGGCCCTTCTTTTCCGCATCATCCTTCGCCAGGTAGGCGACATCGACGTGCTCGTGGTCTCCCCAGGTGGCGTCATACCCTCCGGCGTGGCCGGGAGTCGGGTTGCCCTCCGGGACGACGCCGGGGTTCTCGACGAGTTTCAGGTCCAGCTCGACACCGTGCATCTTCGCCCGGTCGTGCAAGAACGGAAGGTCGAACACTGCGCCGTTCCACGTTGCGAGGATGCCCGGCTCCAGGATCCCCAACAGGAGGTTTAGGCGCTCCAGCAGGGTCCGCTCATCGCTGTCCATCAGGACATACGGGCCGTAGTCGGTGGACAACGCGATTGTGGTGATGGGGGTGATTCGGGGGTCGGCCCCACGGCTGGTGTATCCATCCGCGGGCTCCTGCTTGGTGAGAGGAGACGTGTCCGTCTCGATGCCAAGACCGTAGATGTTGGTCATTTTTCTCCTTTTTGGGGTGGGAGGTGGTCCGCCAGCGACTGTCGGCGCGGGGCGGGTGCGAGCCGGCGCCGACGGTCCACCGGGAACGCGGGACCAGATCGGTTCCCACAAAAAAGAAAGGAGCCCACATGGGCATGCGATTGAACCCCTCCCTCCTGCGCGGAGTGGAGGACCCCCATGTCGTCCAGGCGATCCTGGACAGCACGGACTGGCAACCCCGAAACCTCGTCTACTCCTACGAGCAGTGGACGTGGGGACTGCCCGCTGACCAGGAGGCGTTTTTCGCTACCGGAGTGCTGGGCGCCCAGATCGTGGCCCGCAACACGACGGACCCCGAGATGCTCGACAAGGCCGCCCGAGATGGGCGCATCACTGTCCGGGAAGCGGCCCTGGAAAACCCGGCCCTGCCGGACACGCTGGTGAGGCTCATCGCCGAGCGGGCCGCCAAGCGGAAGGGTGAACAGCGCAGCCTCGTCGCGCAGGCTTTCCGCCGGTGCTACACCGCGCGGGAAGCCATCGACCTGGTGAACTCCCCAACGTTCAACCCGGGGAGTATCGCATCTGTGGCGGACCTCGGAGTCGTGCTGATGGAACTCATCCTCAAGGAGGCCAACTACGGCGAACTGCTGCAGGAGGCCACGAACCCCGAGGGGATGACGCACCACTACGCTACGCAGACTCCCCTGGTCAAGGTGGCTAAGCATTACCCGAACGGGGCCCTGTCCCAGTTCGGGCAGAGCCTGCCCCCGCACATGCGGGAACCGCTGACGATGCAGAGTTACGGGGTGGCGGCGATGATCCACAACCCTGACTGCCTCACCGAGGCTGACTACCGGAACTACATCCTCCCGTCGATCCGGGAGGGTTGGACCTCGAGTCACGGTGTTTGCGCCGAAAAGCTCCCCGGGTGGCAGATGGATCTGCTTCTGGAGGAGCCCCGGCATGGCCAGCATAAGTTCCACGAGTTCGTGTTCACGTCCGCCCGGCTGTCTACCCGGGAGGAGCCCGCGGAGCAGCTCGACCGAGTTGTTTCGTACCTCGAGAGCCTCCCCCGGGAATCTCTCGTGGCACTGAGCGAGGAAGATCCCAATAAGGGCGTTCGCTACCGGCACTACACGGTGTTGACGTCGACCCCGCTGGAGGACCTGCTCACGCCCGGAAACCACGAGTGGACCGCGGAGCTTCTGACCCGCATTCGGGACCTTCTCGATCGCCACGCGCAGGTTCTGGGCCGTCCCACCTTCAGGCAGTTCTTCTGGCTGACCACCACCCAGAAGGAGGAGACCCTGGAGGACCTTCCCCAGGATTTCCTCGACAGCACCCTGCAGCACCTGTACGGGCCCGAGTTGGTGTCCTCCTACCCTCCCATGGGTAAGCTCACCATGTCCAAGTGGAGCAAGGGGGAGCTGCCCCTGAAGCCCAGCGCCGCAGCGATCGCCGCGGCCTGGCGGACGAAAAAGGGGGAAGATGGTGTCCCCCGCACAGTCTCCTACCCCCAGGAGCAGACCGCTCAAGACATCGAGAACTCCGTGACGGACGCCGACCAGTACTTGGAAGGCATGAGGGCAGCCGGAGCCGCACCTCTGGGTTCCGCCAGCTCGATCCGCCGAGTGTTCACGGAGTACTTCGGAACCGCGGCCCAGGCGTGGGCTATCGGTCTGAAGATGGTGCACGACAGCCTGCAGGAGCTCCCGGAGTCCCGCATGGGTCTCGTGGGCATCGCGGAAACCGCGTGCGTCCTGACCGGCACCGAGCCCCGCGCCCACCAGGCAGAGTCCGCGGAAGCCGAAACCAAGCCCGAGCTGGGCATGGACTCCACCGAGGAGGCTGAGGAACCCCACGCCGGAGAGGATCCGGGTGCGGGCCCGGAGACGGACTCCCCCACTCCGGAGGAGACTGAAGATCCGGAACCGGAGGATGGGGAGCCAGCCATGGCCGCCACCTCCGACCCGGAACCCTCGCAGGAGCCCACCACGGCCAGCGTCCCTTCCGGGGCGCCGGAGGTGGCGAAACCTGAAGGGGGAGACTCCCCCGAGGACGTGGGCGGCCCGCCCACCACGTCGGTTCTTCCCGACGGGCAGGTCGCATTCGCGTTCTGACGTAAACCCCCACAGCCGCAGCCGGCTGTGGGGGTTTTCTTCTGCGGCGACGACGGTCACCACCATGGATACCTATGACACCATCCTCGTCGACCTCTCGCCCTTTCCCCTTCTGTGGGTGATCCTTACGGCAGTGTCCACCCTCTTGGTGATTGCCTCCGCCTTGGTGGTCCACGCGTTCCGCCGGGTGAAGGGACGTTCGGGGCGCCGCGGCCGGCTCCTCGGCTACCTGGGGTTGGTTGTGTTCGTACTTTTCGGCGCGTATTCGGCAACTACCTGGGTGGGGGATCTCGACCCCGGAGCCCGGGACCGGCAGGAGAACGTACTGGCGGCGGTGGAAGACGCGTGGGACGTGGAAGTGCTCCTACCCGCGGCGCTCCCCTCCACACCCATTGAGAGCGAGTACCGGGTTCCCGCGAACGTGGGCCCGGACCGGACACCCGAGTTGTGTACCCTCGCCGCATACGAAACCGACGTGGACAACACCGTTGAGATCGGCCTGTGGTGCAACGGCTACCCCGCTCCCATTAACGAGTAGCCCCAGGTTGGTGTCAGCGCACACGAACGCGTGCGTCTGGCACCTTTTGCGCACTTTTACCTGCGCCGCCACGGTGAAGAACATGACCATCTACTTCCTGTGTGGGCCCGCGGGGGCTGGCAAGACCACTCTCGGCAAAGCGCTCGCCGCTCATCTCCACGCCACGTTCCTCGATAAGGACGACCTTGCCCGGCCGCTCGTGGAGGGGATGAACCAGGCCGTGGGGTTGGACCCGGACTGCCGCGAAGGGGACCTCTACGTTCGTCACGTCCGGCCCCGTGAGTACCAGGGGCTGCATCGGGCCATCTTCTCCGCCGCCCAGTACGTGGCGCACGTCGTGTGCATCGCTCCGTGGGGCCTTGAGGTCCGGAACAGTGACTGGGTTCACGGGATGCAGGCCCGGGCCGCGTTGGCCGGCCACAGCCTCGTGCTGTGCTGGGTGCACTGTGATGATGAGATCCGGCGCGAACGGCTGGAACGGCGCGGGGATCCCGCCGACGCCGAGAAGCTCCGCTACTGGGACTCCCACGCCCAGATTGAGGCACCGGACTGCGTCGACGTTGCCATCGACACCAGCGCCGGCGCGACCGGCGACCACGTCGACGCGTTGCTGGCCCACCTGTCCCGCACCGGCAGCTGGTAACCGTAGATTCTTTGCTACTCAAGGCCCTGTAGGCACAAGGAGCTGCAAGGAGTCGTGCTGCCGTACGGTCCCGCCGAGGTGTCGCTTTCCCCGGTCGTCCGCCACTACGGTTCCATCGTCATTGTGGGTGGCGGAGCACATTCCGTCATTCACCCCCCCCCCCCCCTTCCGGATAATTGGTGTGGGCATTGCCTGAACTATTACCGGCCCGACCCTTGTGGGTGTGGGCCGGGTTTTCGTGCGGTCGCGACCCGGGTACTTCAACGATTGCCGTGTTTCAACGGTTCGCTTCTCCGCCCGCCCTTTCCGGAACTTCTTCGGCTTTGTGCGTGTATCCCGCATTTTCTGCCACGTCCCCTTAGTGGCGAGTCGTTTCGCAATGTTCGCCGCAGCATTGACGTCCCGGTCGAGAAGAGTCCCGCAGGGTGTGCATTCCACGGTGGACCACCCGTGGAAGGTGACCGGTTCCCCGCATTCGTGACACACCCGTGATGTGTTGGCGGCGTTGACGGTGACGGCCCTCCCGCCGTTGAGTTCCACCATGTCCCGCGTGCGGCGAATGACTTCGCCACGGTTCCACCGGCCGTTGGCCATGGTGTCCGCGATCCACGACAGGTCCTCGACCGCAACAACCGCGTTGTCCCAGGTGTGGGCGATGTCGGCGATCTCCTGGCCGATGATGGTCCGCGCCACGTCCTGCGGCGTCGGGCGTCCGGTCAGGCCGCGGTGCAGAGTGCGGAGGGCGTCAACGTTCTTGGAAGTCATGCCCCACACAGTGCTGAGGGCCGCGGCGCGGGGACAGGCGGGGCCTACTTGTCGGCGGTGGGGCAGATGGCCTGGTGGAGGCGCTGGAGTTCCGCGCAGTCGTACAGGGCGACGTTGGCGATGTCCCCGTCCAGCATTCCCGCGACCTTTCCGGGGGTCGCCTCCCTGATCGCGTCCTTCAGGTCTCGGATCAGCCGGCACTGCTGGTTGTAGGTGAGCAGGTGGGAGGGAGCGCCTCCGAGTTTGTAGGTCTGCATGCGGTAACTGTGCCGAGGGGTGCCGCGCCGACAGTCCCCTGCAGCAGCCCGTCCGGGCTGCATTCCCTAATCGAAAGGCTCAGATCATGAACGCAACGGATTCCGAGAAGACGGATCCCCTCACCGGCGCCCCGCATGACGGGCGCACCAAGGACCTCGAGTCGGCCCTGGTCGGCAGCGAAGTCCACATCGGCTGCGACGAATCACCGTTCGGCCGGCACCAGCTGGGCTGGCGCGCGGTGGCGCGAGGCCCGCAGCGGTCGCTCCTGAACCCGCGAACCTTCGGCCAAGCGGCCAGCTACTCAGACAGCTGGGCCCTGCCCGCCCTCGCCGCGATGGCGACGGCAGTGATGCTGGTGGTCTTACTCCTCTGCTGGGTGGCAGAGGGAATGTCCCTCGACAATCCCCCTGGTTACTTGGCGGTCCCAGGCGGTGTGGCCGCCCTGGCTGTGGCGCTCACCGCCTGGGCCTACTACAAGGACCCGGAGGCTCTCCACGACGCCCGGCGCGACCGCTTCGATGTCTGGCTGACCAACGCGCACGCCGCCAACGTGGCCTCCGCGGCACTGGAGTACGACAACGAAGCCGCTCTGCAGGCACTGCGCGTGCTCGAAAAGGGCGACTCTACGTCCCTCGAGGCCCGCCAGCTGGCGGCCAGCGCCCTGCCCCGACTGCGCGACAAGCGGGTCGAGCAGAAGGCCGAACAGGACGCCATCGAAGCTGCGAAGGCAGCCGAACAGGACGCCATCGAAGCTGCGAAGGCGGCCGAGATCCAACGGCTCGACGAGGAAACCAACCTCCTCAAGGGCCTACCCGACGAGCTCGACATGCACGAACTTCACGTCCGACTCGAACTCAACGACAACTGACCCCAACCCCCGAGCCCCACACCCACCAAGGTGTGGGGCTCTTCCACGTCTCGGCCGGCGCCGACAGTCCCCCACAGGACTTCGAACCGGTCGAAGCCCATAACCGAAAGGAACCAACCATGAGTACCCAGAACATCCTCGACACCACGACCAACGTCGAGGAGGAGCACGCCAACCTCCCCATCACCGAATGGGAAGTGGCGCGAGACGCCGACGTGCGACCCGGCTGGGCCCGCACCGGGCGACTCACCCCGACCTTCACCACCGAGGCGTACGCCGACGACTTCAGCCTGCTCGACCCCAGGTTGTACATCCGTGAACGCCCCAAGACCCTCGCCGCGGCCACTGCATTGGCCGTGGGCCTGGCCATTTTCGGTGTGCTGCTGGCAGCCGACGGGCTCTACCCGATGCTGCCCCAGCTGTCCCTCGTCGTAGCATTCGCACTCGTCTGCGTCCTGCTCATCGTGGGCCTCAACGAGCGTGAGGACAACGGCTACCGCCTCAACCGCAAGCGCCTGGTTCTGTCGGCCCGCGGATGGTCCGGCCCGGAGTTCCGGGACGCGTACATCAACGACCCCGACAAGGCCATGACCGCCTTCCACATCCTGTCCAAGGACAAGGAAGTCACCACCAGCGAGGCGAAGGACCTCGCCGCCGGCATCATCAACCGGCTCGCCGAACACCAGCGACAGCTGGACGAAGCCGAAAAGGTCCGCAAGGAGGCCGAAGCCGCCGCCCTTGCCGAGTTCGAGGCCACAGCCCAGGTCACCCCGATCTCGGGCTACACCGACGAAGCCACCCTGCACCAGCTTTCCGCGGAGCTGGACCTCCAGGGCAAGTAACCCCAACGGCGCAGTGCACGGCGCCACCAACCCCAAGAACGCCCCCTACGAAGTAGGGGGCGTTTTCCATCGCGCACCCGGAATGGGGACGGTCCCAGGTATGACAACGACTTTGGACAGGGCCCGTGGTGTCCTCCTCGGCGGCGTCGTAGGGGATGCGCTGGGCGCCGGCTACGAAACCGACAAGGTCCGCCCCGGCCCAGATGGGCCCCGGATGATCGGCGGAGGCATCGGACCCCGCAGCCCCGGCGAATGGACCGATGACACAGCGATGGCTTGGTGCATCGCTGACGTCGCCGCACGCCGCCTGGACCTGGCCAACGACGAAGGGCTCACCGCCGTCGCCAGAAACTTCCGTGCCTGGTTCGACAGCAACCCGCCCGACATCGGCACCCAGACGCAACGGGCCCTCAGCGGCGGCGGCCCCTATCCCACGGCCGCGGAGCTCACCGCCTCCGCAGAGAAGGTGGCGCGGGCGCGTGGGACGTCCGCCGGCAACGGATCCCTCATGCGAACCGGTCCCGTCGCCCTGCAGTTCCTCGACGACCCCGACGGTTGCGCCACCGCAGCCGCCGCCATCAGCCGCCTCACCCACGCCAACGACACCGCGGTCCAAGCCTGCGTCCTCTGGACTGAAGCCATCCGCACCGCAATCACCACCGGCACCCTCGACATCCGCAGCGTCCTCCACCACCTCCCCCCCACGACGCCCACACCACGTGGGCCACACTGCTCGACGACGCGGAACAACAGCACCCATCCACCTTCAGGCCCAACGGCTACGTCGTCACCGCCCTGCAAGCAGCCTGGTCCTCCATCCACCACACCACGGAAGGGCGGGAAGGCCCAGACCACGTACGCGCCGCGCTCACCACAGTCATCGCGATCGGCGACGACACCGACACAACCGCCGCCATCGCCGGCGCCCTCCTCGGCGCACGATGGGGCGCCACCGCCATCCCCACCGACTGGGCCAACGCCTGTCACGGGTACCCCGGCCTCACCGGCCACCAGCTCGCCCACCTGGCCGACCACGCCACCCAACCACCCCACCAAGAACCCGAATGGACTTACACGATCCGCAAGGGCGCCGGCCGTTGGCCATTCAGGACGTACGAAGCGACGCTCCTCCAGGGCGACGCCGTGGAGACCCACACCGAGCATCACAGTCGCCGCAGCGCGGAACTCCAGGCCCTCCACTGGGAAACCCACTTGGGCGCCAAGCCCGCGTGACCCCGAGGGGGTGCCGCGAAGTTACCTGCGGGTGTTGGGTCAGGTGGCGACAGGGGGTGTTGGACAGTCCAACACCCCCCCCCCCTGTATGAGGGGCCCACCAGATTGACGCCCCATAGGGGAACGGGCCCGGGTGCATCCCCTCGCGGGTTAGCGGGCCGGGTCGAGCGAATGCTCCCTGGCGACGGTGCCCTCGGGGACATGCAGGGTGATCCGCTCGCCACAGCCACGGTCGAGCAGTGCGCTGTCGCGGTCGGGGAACATGCGCTGGTTGCAGGTCTCGAAGTCGATGCGGGCGTTGTCCTTGTTCGCGTCCTCGATGACCCGGACTCCGTCGGCGGGGATCTCCTCGAGGCTGTACGACACCTGGTGCAGGCCGCGTCAAGAGAGAACCTGGCAGCTCTACCCGTGTAGGGATGAACTGCCATGTTTTCTCAAGCTGTACGCGTCTGCTTCCGTGGATCGCCTCGAGCGTGACTTCGGGATCCCCACTGAGTCTTTCGACCTTCCGTCTTCTGTGCGGAAGGCCATCCAGCAGGCCGTCGAGGCCCAGCCCGCTGAGGCGCTTCTGGCGCTGCGCCGGCTTTCCTCTCCGGCACCCAACATGGTCGGTCTCGATCAGGGTCCGGCTATTGACGTCCTCGTCGCCCTGTACCTCGGCAACCCCGTTGCTGAGGGCACCGGGATCCCCCGCTCCGTCCTGGAGGTCGTGAACCCGAAGCTGGCGGATCTTTCCCCGGCTTCTTCCCCCGCTACGTTCGGCTTCCAGCCGGGCGGTTCTGACCGTCTGGTCAACCCGAACCGGGGCTACCGCCCCTAACCCCAGCGGCTGACCGCTGCCCACCCCTAAGACCCGCGCCTTCACCGGCGCGGGTTTTCTCATTCCCGTAGGCACGGACGGTTAGGGGTGACTCCCTGTTTCCTTGCCTGGAAGGCCCCACCTCTTGTTCGATCCTCTCGCCCGGCTCCGCGCCCGTGAACGCGCCCTTCGTTCCATCAACTCCCACCTCGGTGACGCCCAACTCGACGCCTGGGTGCGCAACCTGCCGGCCACCTTGTCCCGCGTCCGGGACGCGTGGGGCGTGGAGCTCACCGAGCTTCCCCAGTTCGGGGCCTCCAACCTGGTGGTCTTCGGGAAGCAGGAGGGGCGGGACGTCGTGGTGAAGGTCTTCCCGGATCCGACTGCGGTGGTCAACGAGCTGCGGGCCCTGGAGGGGCCCCGGCTGGCCGGCATGAGCCCGCCGCTGGTCGGCACCGACCGGGACCTGGGTCTGGCGGTCTACGACCGCATCATGCCGGGAACCCCCGGGGCCGGACTGCCGCTGGCTGATGCCCTCCGCTTCGCCGAAACCGTCTGGGGCCCGGCCGGAGGTGAGGGCTCACCGGTTGGAATGAATCTCGAGGAGGCGTGCCGGCCGCGGATTGCGTGGCTGCGGTCCCTCCACCCCGGCGACGAGAGGTACGAGAAGGTGGCGCAGGCCGCGGAATCGTTGCTGGCGGACCTGCTGAACGAAGCGGAGGCAGCCGAGCGCACGCAGCTGCATGGGGACCTGCAGGACGACAACTTCGTTGTTGACGCCGGCGGGGATCCTTGGCTGATCGATCCCCGGACGATGGTAGGCCCGGTCGAGGCGGACCTCGCGTTGTGGATCGCTACCCGCGGCCAGGACCTCCCGTCGCATATCACGGATGCGGTGCGCGCGTGCCCTCGCCTGCGGGAGCCGGTGCTGGCGAAGTGGGTGCTGTTCTACTGCATGGCAGAGACCCGACTGCGCGGTCGGCGCCTGCTGCCCGCCGCCTCCGAACTGGCTCTGCAGTTCGGGCTCTACGGGCGCGTTGCTCCTGCGTTGGAGGCCGAGCTCCGCTGACGAGCTCCGGGGACTGCCCGGCAGCACAGTGGCACCTGAACTCGAACATCCCTCCCTCTAAGGAGTCCTGTGACCCCCGCGTCTTTCGGCATCCTGGCCCTCGCCGTGATCGTCTTGGCCCTCACCGCTGCGGCGATCCTTACCGGAGTGGAAGGCCGTGGCTTCCGCTCCTCCATTGCCGTGGGTGCCGGCGGGTTGGTGGCCGCCCTCGGTGCGATCCGCCACACCCGCACCCGCATCCCCGACAACATCGCAGCCCGCGGTGGCATGACTCCCCTGGCCAACGCCGAATGGGCGGCCCTGGGGCTGTGGGCCACCCACCAGCATGCCTCTGGCCCGCCGGCGCACAAGCGTGGCCAGAACCTTGGCGCGGCCCTGGGGCAGCTGGGCCGGATGCCCGGCCGTGACGCCGTGGCGGAACGTCTGCTCACCCACATCATCACCGCCACCACGCTGGAGGAGCTGGCTCACCACGTCGGGCGGGCGGTGCCTCTGCTGAAGGGGCACGGGATTTCGTTCGACTACACGGACCTCATGTGGGCCCTGCGGGCTGTAGCTGTTGATGAGGTGGCGTGGTTCCGGTCGTGCCGGGCGTGGGCACTGGCGTCACTGGCGCCCGCTGAGTAGGTGCCGGCACAGTGGTCCCGCGCTCAAAGCACCTGCTGAAACCCCCGCGGCATCATTTGATCGCGACTGCCACACCGACAACCCCATCCCCACCCGAAAGGCGAGACCGTGACCAACACCTCTGACACCGCCAAGCTCGGTAAGTCCGGCCGCACCATCATCGGCGACATCGACTTCCACGGCTACCCCGTCGGCGACCGACTCCTCGAGGATGTCTACTTCGTCGTCGACATCGAGACCGACGCCGACGGCAAGCTCCACGCCGGCGAGGTCCGCCCCCATGAAGACTCCGTCGCCTACCTCGAAAACATCCGCTGGGACAACTTCGTCCCGTTGATCATCAGGGACGTCCAGGACAACATCGACCACCTCCACGCGGTCGCCGAGGAGGAGAACACCGACATCATCACCCTGATGAAGGACGACGTCGAAAACGCCAACCCCGGCGACGGCAACCCGCACTTCCGAAGCCATCTCCAGACCATCATGGAGGTTTAGAGCCGCGGCTCAATCCGAGAACCCAGCGACCGGAAAACCCGGCCGCATCATCCTCGTCGACATCGAGCAGGGTGTCGCTACCGTTGGCCGATCCTGTGGCAGGACCTTGCTGTTTGTGCCCGCGCCGGCACGGTCCAGTGCATGCCCCAGCCGACGTCCACCAAGCCCAAGTCCGCAGTGCGCGCGGTCCGGTTGGAGCATGATGCGAACCCGGGGAAAGTCCAGGAGCTCGTGGACCTGCTGCCCGTGTGGCGGGCCGCACTCACCGCCTGCCAGCGTGACAAGATCCGTGACCTTCGGGACGGCGGCCGTCTCCGTAGGTTCACCCGCGACGAGTGGGAACTCTTCCAGCCCGACCGGTTTGGTCTGTCCGCACGTCAGATGAAGAGCGTCGAGAATCAGATCGACCAGTCCCTGGCCGCGTGGCAGGCCACAGCGGTGATCGAAGGGCGCAGGCTCATCGGGCAGGACCGCGCTGCCGGGCTCCTCACCGAGGAGGAAGCCCACGCAATGTACTCCCTCAACCTCAGCAAAAAGTGGTGGACGACGCCCGACGGCCGGGCCCTGGTGAAGCGGATCCTCCGCACCCACCCGTGGCCCACGTTCGGGTCCACGTCGACGATGATCTTCGACGACATCATCGCCCCGATCGAGGAGGGGAAGGTTGCTGAGCACCCCACGTGGTGGCGCCCCCGAGTGCTGGACGGTGGGATCCTGGACATCCCCGTCCACCCCAGTGCCTACTTCAACTCCCGCATGGCGGAGGGGAAGCCGGGTTCGGTCACGCAGGTGACCATTACCGACGACAACGAGGTGGTACTTCGCCGGGTTGTTCACCTCGAGGGTGCTGAGCTCCGCACGGAAGGTGAGGTCGTCGGCCTGGACTGGGGGCTGGGCACGTTGTTCGCGACGTCCGAAGGACAGCTGCTGGGGAGGAACCTGTACGAGTGGTTGAAGGGAGTTGACCTCGAGCTCACCGAGCTCGGCTCCGCCTTGCAGAGGCAGGGGAAGCGCCTCGGGTCGTCGAAGCGGTACCGCAAGCTGACCCGACGAATCGCCGAGCACGTCCGCAACGAAGTCGGCCGAGTTCTTAACCGGCTGGCCGTCCGGGACGTCCGTGAGCTTGTCGTCGAGAACCTCGACTTCCGCGGTGGCGGACTGTCCCGGATCCTCAACCGCATCGTCAGCCGCGCGGGCCGCGCCGCTGTCCGCACGAAGCTTGCGGACCTGCGGGAGCTCGCCGGTATCACGGTCACTGAAGTGAACCCTGCCTACACGTCCCAGACGTGCAGCGGGTGCGGGTTCACCCACAAAACGAATCGTGCCGGCACCAGTTTCAGGTGCCGGCACTGCGGAAAAACTTCCCACGCCGATGTCAACGCTGCGCGCAACATCCGGTCACGACGTTCGTGGTCGCAGGCGCAGCAGTACCGGCACCGGGGAACCATCCTGGGTGATCTCGACCAGGCATTCACCACCCAATGGGGCTGCGAACCTGGCCGGATCTCCTCGCGAAACCCCAACCCCCTGGGGTTGGACACGCCCGTTCAGCTGGGCTCCGCGGACCCACACCACCCGGTGCAGGCCGCGTCAAGAGAAGGCATGGCAGCTCTACCCGTGTAGGGATGAACTGCTACGTTTTCTCAAGCTGTCACCCGTTCGGTGGAGGTCCATGTTCCTGATCGCCACGTCCGCCACGTACTCGGCGGCGGCCGGCAGGAACACGGCATTGGTCGCCACGCGGGCCTGGTCAACGAAGTCGAAAACGTCGTCGTAGTGCGAGCTGCTGATGCGCAGCCCATATGGGATCTTGGTGCTCATGGGGGTGAGGCCTTTCAGTTGAGGGGAGCCCCTCTTATGTGCGGGGCTCCCCGTCAACCGTCGGTGCCATTCCAGGACCGGCCAGGGCCTGTGCCGGTGCCCCCGTGACGTACCCTGCTGCTGCACGCCTCCCCAGCGGCACTACCCACAGGAAGACCCTCGCGGGGCGGTTAGCTCACGGACACGTGCACATGGTCGAAGTGATTCTGCGTATCGTCGCCCAGATCGTCCTGCATCTCCCACTGGTCAAGCGGGGAGCCGGCGTGCCAGATCCTCTGCTTCCAGATGAGGTAGGTGATTCCGAATTCCGCAGCGTTCTCCTGCAGGTACGTGGTGACGTCATCCCCGAGCTGCACCTGGTCAGGGTCGGTGTGGTTGGAGATCATGACGTCGACCGCTCGCCCAGTGCCGTGGTCCCGCTCATCCCTGGGGCGCAGGCCACCGAAGTATTCGACTTCGGGGAACTCGGCATGCACGTTCCGCAGAACCTTCAGCGCGTTCGGCTGCAGCCCCTGCTCGACGGGGGCGCCACCGCCGTAGCTGCCGCCCTCGACCGGGGGAAGATCGTCCGCGTCGGACACCTCCCGACGGTCCGCGGTGGCGCCGGCGTCCTCGCCTGCCGGCTGATCCTCCTCGGGGACATCCTCCGCAGGGGTGGTGGGCTCTTCCTCCCGTTCAGCGGCCGGCTCAGCCTCCGTTGTGGCGGCCGGGGCTGCGGGTGTTTCCGGCGCGGGTGCCGCCGTTGTGGTGGGCACCCCGAGCGACTCCTCAGCCGCCTGGTGGAGCAGCTCCGCCAGCTTCCGGGAGCCCTGCGCCGTGGGCGCCCGGCCTTCGACGAGCGAGGGGTCATCGGCGACGGCACCCGCCCAGTCAGCCATGGCGAGGTGCCCATCCCGGCCTTCCGTGGTGCGTTCGTACACCTTGTTGGCTTCCTCGATGGCGTCGGTCATGTTGCTGTTGCCGATGTTCGCGAAGGCGACACTGCGGGCGCCGGCCTGGCCGACGAGACGGGTCAACGATTCCCTGGTGACGTCCTCTTCCTTGCTGATCGCGACGAGGACGACGCGCTTCTTGTCCTCGGACGGCAGCTCTCCCAGCATTTCGGACAGTTCCGTCGCGGAGCCGCTGCCCTTCGACAGTAGGGTCACGCCCGGCATGACGTCCTCGAGGTCAGCCATCACGGATTCGGCCAAGCCGTCGCCGACGAACAGCACATCACTGCCGTCGAGCGGCTCCGGCGCGGGAACCTCCGGAGCGGACGGCGACTGCTGGCCACCCGTCTGGCCCGGCGCCGTGGAACGGCAACCTTCCGTGCTGGACGCGCCCGTACCAGCTTCGGCGCGGGCGACCCACGGTGCGGGGTCGACCGGGGTGCCGCCGGCGGACCGGTCCCCTTCAATGACTTCGAAGTGCAGGTGGGAGCCAGTGGAGAACCCAGAGTTACCCATGCCGGCGATGACCTTGCCGGCGCTGACCTGCTCGCCGACCGTCACGAACACGTCGCCCGGGTCCATGTGACCGTACACGGTCTGAATCTTCCGGCCGTCGATCTGGTGCTCGAGAATGACCCAACCACCGAAACCATTAACGCCTGCATCGGCGGCCGCGACGACCACACCGTCAGCAAAGGCGTACAGCGGGGTGTCGAGGGGGCCGGCGATGTCCAGGCCGTTGTGGTTCGTTCCCCAGCGGGAACCGAACCCGGAGGTTTCCGTGGTGCTGTTCTTGTCGGACGGGTACACGAACTCGCCGTTCGGTGTGACGTCACTGCAGGTGCTGCCACCCCCGGACGGTGCAGCCGTGGAGGCGCTGGAGGCGGTGGCGGCCGGCGCATCGTCCGACGAACCTTCAGCCTCTTCCGACCCTCCGCCTTCGCCCGGCGCGGGCCGTTCCTCCGCGGCGGAGCTCAGGCCCAGGCTGGCGGAGCACGCCGGCCAGGCACCCCACCCCTGGGAGGCGAGAACCTTCTCCGCGACGTAGATCTGCTCTTCCCGGGTCGCCAAGTCGGCGGTGGGGGCGAACTCATCGCCACCGTGCGCGGTCCAGGTCTGCGCCGAGAACTGCAGGCCACCGTAGTAGCCATTTCCGGTGTTGATGCTCCAGTCCCCGTTCGCCTCACATTCGGCGAGCTTGTCCCAGTCGGAGTCGGGGGCGGCGTGGGCGGCGGGCTGCACCCCGGAAAGGAGAATGAAGGACCCCAGGGCGGCAGCAGTCAGGCGCCTCGGCCTGCGGTACTTAGGCACGAAAAATCTCCAATACGGGTAACTCGTAATAATCAGCAGGTCACCGTCAGCGCCCACTTCCCCCAGGCCAGCCGGCCTGTCAGCGGGTTTCGATGATGATGGTTGTCGTCCCTGTGTCTTCCTCCCGGGACGATGGGCGGGCCGAGCTCGGTGAGTCCTCGTCGTCACTGTCCGGCCGCACCGTGGTCGTTGTCGTTGTGGTGACCGGCGGGGGCGGCGGGGCGAGGGAACCGTCGCTGACTACGATGGCGATTTCCGTGCCCGGCATCACCGACCCGGACGGGGTGACATCCATGACGCGGCCACGTTCCGCGGCGCCGGGCCGGAGCTGAATTTCGAACGGGAACCCCGCAGCGCGGACATCCTCGAGCGCGTCATCAACCCACATGCCCACGATGTCAGGCACCCGGGCGGAGGAGGTGCCTTCCACGAACCTCGGGTCCGTGCCGTACAGGTGCACCGGCCCCAGGGCGTCGGCGACGGGCCCGATTGCGTTGAGCCACGCCCGGGCAGGCTCGTAACCCCCGTACACGTCACCGCTTGCGCAGGTACGCAGCGGACTGGTACAGATCGGCTGCGGTGTGGGCGAGTCGTCGAAGACGTACGAGGCGCCGGCCATGGTGTTGGTGAACGCGAGGAACGCCGACGAGCGGTGCGCCTCCGTGGTTCCCGTCTTCGCCGCCACGGGCAACGTCCACCCGGTCGCGGCGGCGGCTGCCTGCGCGGTGCCGTCCGTGGTGTCCTTGCTCAACGCGTTCGCCAGGGTGGTCGCCAACCCCGGCTCCACCGCCTGATCACAGGGCTTCGGCGGGAGGTCCACCTGGTTTCCCTCCACGTCAGAAACGTGCAACAGGGCGGTCGGCTCGCACCACACGCCGTCGGAAGCGAGGGTTGCCGCCACGTTCGACAACTCCAAAGCGTCGATAGCGGTCGCGCCCAACGTGTACGAGCCGCGGCGCTCATCCTTCGTGATGTCCGCCAGAGACCGTTCGTCCACACCCGACGTGTGCGGGTCGTCGTAGGAACGGAGGCCCAACCGCACCGACATGTCGACCACCGCGTCCAACCCAACCTGCTCCTGCAGCTTCACGAACGTAGTGTTCGGGGACTGGGCCAAAGCGTCCGGGACGCTCATCGGGGACCTGTAGGAGCCGGCGTTTTCCACGCAGTACTTATCCGGTGGGCACCCTGCGGCGCCACCCGTGCCCATCCCGGACGCCTCATACCGGGCGGGAGTATCCAGCATGGTGCGGGTTCCCATGCCCCGCTCCATTGCGGCGGCGGCCGTGAAAACCTTGAACACGGACCCGGCGCCCGCACCAACCTGGGAGAACGGTAGTGGCTGCATCGTTTCGTGCGCCCCCTCGTCCAGCCCGTACCCCCGGTTCGACACCATCGCCAGGATCTGCCTGTCCTCCGTGGAAGGAGCCAGAACGTTCATCACCTGGGCAACATTCGGGGCCGTCGGGTCTGCCTGCGCATCCACCGCATCCTTCACGGACTGCTGGATCGCAGGGTTCAGCGTCGTCTGGATGACGTAACCGCCTCGGCGCAGCATGTCACGGTCAATGCCGGCCCGCTCAAGCTCCCGCACCGCGTAGTCGCACAGGAACCCACGGTTGCCGGCCTCAATGCAGCCGGACGGCGGCACCCGCGGCGCCGGCTCGACACCCAGGTCCTCGTCCTTGAACTCCGAGGCCTCCGCGGGGCTCAACTTGCCGGTCGCCACCATGCTGTCGATCACCGTGTTCCGGCGGGACGTGGCACTGTCCGGATGCATATACGGATCGTGGGTGGTGGGCGCCTGCACCATCCCCGCCAGCAGGGCCGACTGGGGAACAGTCAGCTCGGAGGCATGCACCCCGAAGTACGTCTGCGCCGCGGCCTGGACCCCGTACGCATGGTTGCCGAAAGACACCAGGTTCAGGTAGCGGGTCAGGATCTCATCCTTCGACATGAAGTCACCCAACTCGCGGGCAACCTTCATCTCCACGAACTTCCGGTGGAACGTCTGCTCCACAGCCGCCGCCCGATCCTCATCGTCCTCCGCGCGGATCAGCAAGTTGTAGTTCTTCACGAACTGCTGCTCCAACGTCGACGACCCCTGCTCGATGCCGCCGGCACGGAAGTTCTCCCACGCGGCGCGGACAACGCTCCTCCCGTCCACCCCGTCATGCTCGTAGAACCGACGATCCTCAATGGACACGATCGCGTCCTTCATCGTCTGGCTAATCGCATCGGACGGCACCTCAATGCGATGCTGCTCATAAAACCACGCGAAAGGCTCCCCCTCCGCGTCAAGCATCGTCGACAACGTAGGGTACGACCCGCCCACCTCGGAAGCCGACGCCGACGTCAACGCCTTATACAGGTCGCCATTCACAATGGAAGGGAACGCCAACACCGCGCCAACAAGGGCGATAATAAGAAGCGTCGCCAGCGCGGAGAGGCTACGACGAGCACCCCTTTTGAAGCGGCCGGCAATGCGGGCACGCTTCTCTGCTGCGCGGGAATCTTTCACCATACCCAGTATGGTGCTGGCCATAGGGTGCGGCGGACAGTGTGTCCACCCCGGGAAGGTGTTGGATAGTCCAACACCCGCGGGGCGGGGTCCTCCAGAAAGAAGCCCACCCCCGCGGTGGGGCGGGGGTGGGTGGGGCATTTCTGGCTGAGGCCTTCGGCGAGGGGGCCGGGGCCGTCGAGGGTTCCGCCCCAGTTCCAGTCTTCGGCGGGAGCCTTCGCCAGTTTCCGGGCTTCCGGGCAAGGGAGGAGCTTTTCCCAGAGCGTGTCGGACAGGACCGTGCCCGAGTTGATTGTTGCTCCGGTGAGGTCGGGGAGAGCGAGGTTTACTGCCCCGAGCCAGGCTCCCTCGAAGTTCGCCCCGTGGAGGTTGGCGTGGGCGAAGGTTGCGCCATCGAGGTAGGCGCCACGGAGTCGGGCGTCCGAAAGGTTGGCGGCGGCGAAGTTCGTACCGCTGGCCCAGGGAACCTCGAAGTTGGCGCGGGCGAGATTCGCGTTGGCGAATGTAGCCCCTCATCAGGGCGTTTTCGAAGAGGGTCCCTGTCAGGTCGGCTCCCGTGATGTCGCAGCCATCGATAGAATTTCTGTCAAACTTGGCTGCAGTGAGGTGCTCGTAGTGGTAGTCGGCGCCGGGGAGCGTGCCCCGTCTCCCGTGGCCGTCACGGAGGTGTGAGCCGTCCCGCAACAAACCGGCACCGTTAAGGTATGAACTCAGATCTAATGGTGTGTGCGGTGTGTGGGCGGGTACTTGATCACCACAGTGGCGTGGGTTACGCCCACACCCTCCAGGACCGTGCCAAGGAAGACCATCCGGCAGTGCCGGTCCCCGCGGGGGAAGTCCCCCTACGGGGGCGTTGCGACTTCTGCAACCGGGACAACCCCACCTGGTCACTCCCCGCGAAATCGTTCTCCCCCTTCCCCGGCCACATGATGGATGGCGACTGGGCTGCGTGTGACACGTGCGTCGAGCACATCGGCCGCCGCGACTGGGGCACCCTCGCCCGTAAGGTGGCCCGCCGACCCCAGGACATTCCAGCCCTCAACCACCTGTACCGCCTACTTAGCAGCAACATCACCGGGGACCCCACCCGCCTCCCCTGACCCCTTGCCATGCCGGGGTTGCCCGGCGGAAGCCCTCACCTGTAGTCGGCTGGGGCCTGTGACCGCGGCGCGGCCCCGGCACTGTGGGGCCATGAACGAAGCACATCGCCCCACCCTGATCCTCACCCGTGGCCTACCGGCCTCCGGTAAGACGACCTGGGCGGAGAACTGGATCCGTGAAAACCCGGAGGCCCGCCGATTGGTCTGCCGGGACGACATTCGCCCCGCCGTCGGCATCACCGGCGGTATCGGCGACTCGGGGCAGGAAGCGCTGGTCACCCAGATTCAGCTGAGCCTGCTCCGCGCCCACCTCCGCAACGGGCATGACGTCGTCGTCGCGGACACGAACCTGCGCCGAAAGCGCGCGAAGGACCTCGTCGTCTTCGCCAAGACGGTCGCCCCTGACGTCAACGTCGAAGTTCAGGACTTCGACGTTCCCCTGGAGGAACTCCTGGCGCGAGACGCGGAGCGCATCGCGGACGGGCGCAGGGGCGTGGGCGAGAAGGTGCTGCGGGACATGGCCGCCCGATTCCCGCGGAAGCAGTGGTGGGGCCTGGAGGGCCTCCTGTCCGACGCTGGCACCTCCCCGTCTGTGGCGCCCTACGAGCAGGACGACACGCTCCCGCCGGCAGTACTCGTCGACGTCGACGGCACGATCGCCGAAATGGTGGACCGCAGCCCGTACGACTACTCCCGGGTTGGGGAAGACCTGCCGGTGGCGACGGTCATCGACGCAGTCCGGGCAGCACACAACGCCGGGTACCGCATCCTCGTCCTGTCCGGCCGGTCCGACTCCTGCTTCGACGAGACCCGGGAATGGCTGGAGAAGCACGGCGTCCCATTCCATGAACTGCACATGCGGCGCCACGGAGACCACCGGGCCGACTGGCTTATCAAGGACGAGATCCTCCGGCAGCGTATCCAGAAGCGATTCTGCGTCCGGTTCTGCTACGACGACCGCAACCAGGTAGTCGACCACTACCGCAGGTTGGGGCTGACGGTCATGCAGGTCGCCCCAGGGGACTTCTGACCCCAGGGGCCATGTCGGTCCTGGCTGCGGCTCGGCACTGTGACCGTATGGCTCACCTCAACGACCTGTTCTCCCCAGACGAACTCCAGACCGCGCTGGACAACCAGCACGTCACCGCACGCGCCAGCCGCACCGTCCCCGGAGTCACCGTCTACAACTACTCCCCGGCAGCGGCGTACGAGCGGGCGTGGAACCGGGTGACGCTCAACTGCCGCGGCCTCATCGCCACAGGCGAAGGTGAGATCGTCGGCCGTGGGTTCCGGAAGTTCTTCAACTTCCAGGAGCACGCAGACGGGGACCTCGACCTCGATTCCCCGGTAACGGCAATGGACAAGCTGGACGGGTCACTCGGCATCATCTACCGCGCCGAAGACGGCTACCGAATCGCGACCCGCGGTTCCGCCGACTCCGACCAGGCACTGCACGCCACCCAGATCCTGCGGAGCCGCTACGCCGGGTTCACCCCCGACGCGGGCGTCACCCCGCTGGTCGAAATCATCTTCCCCGCCAACCGGATCGTCCTCGACTACGGAGACTTCGACGACCTGGTCCTCCTCGGCGGAGTCGACAACCTCACCGGCCAGTGGGTCCACCCCGACCGCATCACCAACTGGAACGGCCCCCGCACGGAGCTTCTCCACGACGGCGAAATGCAGCTGCGCGACGTGCCGAACCTGCCCGACCGGGACAACCGGGAAGGGCTCGTCGTCCACGTCGAAAACAGCCAGCAGCTCGTGAAGTTCAAGCAGGCCGACTACGTCGAACTGCACCGCACGGTCACGAACTTCACGCCGCGGCAGGTCTGGGAGGCCATGGTCGACGGCCGCCTCGACACGTACCTGCCGGCCCTGCCTGACGAGCTGTACAAGGAAGCCGACCGGATTGCGGCAGAACTCAAGGAACAGTTGGGCCGGCAGAAGGCCGAGTACCAGCGGCACGCCGCGGAGCTCGAGGCCCTTCGGGACAGCGGCGCCAGCCGGAAGGAACTGGCCCTGCGAGTAAAGACGGCCACTCCCCCGGAGTGGGCACCTCTACTCATGAGCGGCGTGGTTGCAGGCCACGACGTCTCCTCGAAGCTGATGGCCCGGATCCGGCCGGCCGCCACCGGCCTGAACCAGGGGTAGCCCCAGGTTGGTGCCATCGCACATGAAGGAACCCGTGACCTTTCAGGTCACGGGTTCTCGCGGTTACGTCTGACCCCAGCGCTGGCGGACTCCGCGGGTGGTTCGGCTACCGTCGGCCGAGTCTGGGGTGGCTACTCGGACAAAGCGGCGAGCAACGCCGCCGCTTTCCGCCTCCCACGGTGAAGATCGTGGGTGGTCGCCAAGACCCGCAGGGCCGTGAACACGGCCGGCAGATCCCGGTGGGCTGCGGCCACAAGCGGGCCGACCAAGGCCAGGTCCGGAAGGATGAATTCCGTCCGGGCCCCGGAAGCGTCGGAGAACCGGAGAGTCGGTTGCCCCTCCAGGCTCGACACCCGGATGGGATGCATGACCGTGAGGTCCCCCCTCTGCACTACGTGCCGGCGCAGGAGAGCCTCTTCGGTGCTGTGCATATTCATTGTTTTCCTTTCGATTAGGTGGGTGGGGGCGTATATGTGGGTGACCGTCCGCGCCGCACCTGCCCCCACCGCACGGTGGGGTGACACGCGCCGGCGGCCCCCACCCGGGTGTTGGACTGCCCAACACCCGGGTGGGGAGAAAAAAAACCCGCAACCACACAGGTGGTCGCGGGGTTTTGATTTACTGCTCGAGGGTTTTCACCGTGTCCAACACGGTCGGGAGGTCACCCTCCCATCCGTCCATCAGGGACTCGAACAGGGCCCACCGGCGGGGGTTTGTGCCGATGCGCTGTTCCGTGTACCCGGCAACCGCCTTGGCCCATTCTCGGATGGTGAGTGCGCGGCGGAGGAGGCCTCCGGCGAGAACTCCCGTTTCGAGGGAGTGGTACGCCAGGTCGGGTCCCCCCTCCCCCAGGATTCGGGCCAGGCCGATCAAGGTCAGGTCGGCCGTGGCCTCGGCCGAACTCCTGAGAAAGGTGGGGATGACCTTTTCAGACCACGCCTCCCGGCTCAGGTCAACCTTGTTGAACCAGTTGCGCTCACTGTAGGGCGCCCATTGGATCTGGGCGCACGCTTGGGGGTCCCCCGCGATGTACTCGAGGAGTTCCCGGGGTGCGACAGTGGTGTCGCACTCCCCCACCGTCGCGAACTCCAGGGGCGTAAACTTTCCCGTGGAGGCCAGCTCGGCTGCTACGCGGCGGGCAGTCTCCCCCACTTCTCCACCCCACCGGAGGCCCGCCAGTACGGAGTCCGGGGAGGTGGACGCGCGGAAGTGCTTTTCCAGCAAAGTGAGGAACTCAGCCTCCACGTCGGGGAGGGCCCACTTCTGGAGGGCCCGGAACTGAACGCTGGCGTCCCAAAGGCCGATTCTCCGCCAGTGGCCATAGAGAAGCTCCAGGAACTTCCCCTTCACTTCCGCGAGCACTGAGGTGGGGACTCCGAGGCGGTCTGGGCCCAACAGGATCCAGTCCACGAGCCGCGGAACGTCGTAGTTCTGGACGACGTCCCGGAACACCTCGACTTCGTTGCCCTCCCACATCACGCTGGCCGTACTACGCCAGCCTTCTATGCATTTGAGCACGATACCCGGCTCCGGCATCAGCGCGTACGCGGGGAGGAGTACGTCGACCTCGTAGGTGGAGAGATCTTCGTAGCTAAGAGGCTGCACCTCCGACCACAGGATCAGGTTACGGCGGAGCCACACTGATTCCACCTTAACCCGAGGTAGCCCCAGGTCCGCGGCCCTCTTATGAAAGCGGATGTCCTTCCAGTTCGTTCCCTCGAAGAAAGTCTTCCACACTTTCCCCAGCTGCCCCTTCTGGGCGGCGAGGGAAACCGCGGAGTGCACTGCCCGGATCACATCATCGGAGACGCCATCCTTCGGGAACTCCAGGGCCGCCACCGGGGCGCCCGCGGCGGAGGCGAACCTCAGGTACACGCCAAGATCCTCCGCGGAGACCCCCTGAACTTTCACCGTGGCGGGCTTGGCGAACGGTGCTTCCGCGCGATCGGCGACCTGCTCCGGGGAGACCCCGGACTCAGCGGCATCCAACCAGTGGTGGAACTGCAGATGGGAAACACAGCCCAGGGATTCCATGGCGGAGTACGAGCCCGACTCGAGGGCACGGAGGAACGCGAGACGCCAAGCCTCCGAGCTGGCATCACTCCCCTTAGCGAGGAGGACGAAACTCTCCACCGTCTCCTCGGCCGGCACATACCTATTCGCCATAGCCTCCCGGAGAACCGTCACCCGCTTCTCCTCACGCAGAAGAACATTCAGCGACTCTCCCGTGGACAGACGGGCAGCCAAATCGCGGGCATCCTTCGCCGGCATCTTCGGCCCCCACACACTGCGCAGACCCTTCTCCGTCAACGGGAGAGGCCCCGTGGAGGGGATTTTGCCCGTGGCGATGACCCGGTGACTGAAAATCTCGGGGCCCGCAGCCACAAAAACATCATCCATGCTTTACTTTCCCTTCATTTGGTTTTCGAATTGCCCTGACTACCGTCGCCGCCGGCAGCCCCCTCCCCAGCGTCGCCACCACCACCCCGGGTGTTGGACACTCCAACCCCCCCGCCCGTTCCCGGCCGTGGAAGGGAAACCCCCGACCACCACTTGCGTGACGGGCGGGGGTCGGGTGGATACTCGGCCAGTCCCCGGGGAAGGTCCAGCAGTTCCGGGGGGCTGCCCTCCCAGGAATCCTTCAGGGAGCAGAACGGGCCTTGAGCTTGGCGTGCTACCTGGCCGGCGGCCCCGGTGTTGGACTGTCCAACACCCGAGGGGTGGGGGTGGGAGGAGAAAAAAGGGGGCCCCTCCGACACCACGTGGGTGCGGGAGGGGCCCCTCCAGGGTGGTTAGGTCAAGTCCTTGACGAGGGCCACCAGCTCGGGCAGCGTCCCGCCCCAATCGTCAAACAGAGTTCGGGCCAGTCGCCACTGGGGAGCGTTGTCGCCGAACTCCTCCCAGAGCAGGTCTGTGAACAACTGCGGGCATTTTTGCGCCACAGGAAGCAGCGCTTCACCCGCGAGGGCGCCGGCCCGGAGCAACGTTTCCGTCAGCCCGGTATCCAGCACGTGCGAGGTCAAGTAGCCGCCGGACAGGGGCTGGTCCACGAGGAGAGGGAGCAGCTTCTCGTTGAGAAGCCGACTGTTATCGGCAATCTTACTCAGAGTGGCCCCACCCAACTGTTCCAGCTTGGAGACGTCGCAGCCTCCGGAGAGCAGACGGTCCGCGATCTCATCGAAAGCGGAGCTTTCGGTGAACATGGCCAGCTGCAGTGCTACCCAGCCGACCTGTTCCCACGGGCCCACGACGTCACCGGCGAGAATCCGGGGCTCGAGGGCCATGTACAGAACACCCCCAGTGCGCCGGTAGTGCAGAAGGCTCCGCAGGAGATCAGGGGTCACCTGCATCTCCGCGGCGCACTCGAAGGCCACCTGATCCAACTCAGTGGCCCAGTACTGTTCCAGCCGGCGAAGCGTGCAGTAGCCAAACGGAGAACCCGCCAGAAGATCATCTCGGATGCGTCCGAAAATCTCGTCCCGGAGCTCCCGCGACGAACGCATGGCCACCTCGAACTCGGTCAGCTGGGGCTCACCCTCCTGAAGGAAGTCCCCGCAAAGCTCCGCCAACGCGTCGTAGTCCACGGAGGGGCTGCTACGCAGTTCACGAGCCCAGCTCACGGCCGTCTCGACCAGCCGGTCGGTGTGCCTGTGGCAACGGAGCCCCAGATTCCGCTGCCCCACCGCATCCCGGAGGGCAGGGCTGCGGAGCAAAGCCTCCGACGGCTCCAACACGAGTCCCTCAGCGTCCCCAAAGATGGAGTAGTCGTATCCGACTTCCTCCACCGTGGCGGGCTGATAGTTCGTAAAGGACACCCACCTGTCCATCTGGATCCCAGAGGGGACCTCGATGCGGGGGAAGTTCCGCCGACGCTGGGCATCCGCGAAATCCGCGGAAGTCCACGCCGGCGACTCGAAGAACGGGCGGACGCATTCGAATTGCTGGCCCTGCAGGGACACAAAACGGCGGGCCGCCTCATGGAAACAGCGGGCAGTCCGGTCACCCCTGGGGGCGTGCACGAAGCTGGCGAGGGGAACGCCGATCTTCACCATCGTGTCGAAGTACAGGTCCCAGTCATCCAGCGCCATAGGCGCCCACGAGGACATCCTGTAGCTGCCCGGGTACTTCTCCGCCAACGCCCGGAGATCCTCCCCCGCCTTGATAGCCTCCACCCACTGGTGGGGGGACATCGAGCCTCCGGAGGGCGACGGGCCGGCAAGACCCCGGAACGCCTCCACATTGTCCAGGACAACCTGCTCGGCGAACCGGTTGTCAACCAGAACCATGAGTGCGCTCCGGTTTCCCCGGCACCGGTCGAACATGATCCGGAGACTGTCCTCGTTACGGAGCGAGGGGATCACCCGGGCCGCCTGCCATTCGGAGAGACCTGCATCCAGCAGTTTCTCCAGACGGTCAGGCGGGCAGTCCTCGGGAACGAGGCCCGTCTTGAGCGCGGCCTCGTCAGCCACACCGTGGGGGCCTCCCACCCAGGGTAGCGAAAGTGAGTCAAACATAGCTTTCCTTTCTTTTAAGTGAGACCCCCACAGGGGTCTCATGTGCCCACCACCGTCGGCGCGGCCACCCCACCCACCGTCCGCACCAATCCCTGTTGGACACTCCAACACCCCCCCCCGAGGGGATGGAGAAACCCCCGTACCCACAACGGGTACGGGGGCTGCGGTGGTTTTAGTTCTCGGACAAGGTGTTCGCCAAGTCCGTCAAGTCAGGCAGGGACCCCTCCCAGTCCTCCAGGAGGGAACCGTACAGGCGCCACACCTCCGGCCGGTCCCCCAGCTTCCCGTGCAGATACCCATCCAGTTCGTCGCTGAAGTCTGGCATGGAGACCAGCGCTCGGAGCGCCTCCCCCTGGATGATCCCCTCCTTCAGGAGGGCCGCGGCCACCTGTGGGCGGGCCCGCAGGTGGTAGACCACACGCCACTCACGCAGGGTGACACGCGCCTTCCGGAGGTACGGAACGATCTCCTCGTAGAAGAACGCGGAACGCCTCTCAGACACCCCAAGCGGGGTTCTCGGGGAGTTCCACCCCGGCCACAGTCCGCCCTGCAGGGAACATTCCATGATCCGGGGGTGCGGCCGTCGGAGATCGCTCAGCGACTCGTAAACCAGCCGCGACGCGAGGTTGCCCTCCTGGTCGAAGACACGACCAGCAAGCCAGGCCTCCTCCAAGACAGGCAGAACGAGCCCCGAAATGCCGGGAATGCTCAGAACCTTGTGGACGAACTCCGACGACAACTCGGCCGTCCGCAGGTGCTCCAGCAAGACCGCATCCAGCATCCGCACCGAAAACTTGCCCGAGTCCCTGAAGGCCCGGTACACCTCCAGACCGCCCGCACCGATCTGCTCCTCAAGGAACTCCCAGGCCGCCGCCCTGACTCCCTCATGGGTATCGACCAACACCTCGAAAGTGGTGGGGCCATCATCCTCCGAGGAGGAGACCCAGGAGGCAGGTTTTGCACATCCCAGCCCCTCCCTCCGGAGGAGATCGAACCACTCCAGGACAGCAGCCGCCATGTCCGCCTGGGAACCTCCCCAGACCAGGCCCGGGAACGTCCCACTCTCTTCGGAACCCAGCGCCGTGCACAGCTCCGGATGCTGAAGCGACTCCACCGACGGCTCAATGAACAAATGGGGCACCTCAACAAGGGAGCCACACAGCCCAACAGCCTCCCCGCAGGTCAAAGGCTGCACATGCGACAACGCAGAAATCAGACCCGGGGAAAACGTCGACGGAGGGACGATCCGGGGGAACCCACGGCTAATGACGTGAGCCTGCCACCCATTCCCGTCCCAGCCACTCCTCTCAAGGAACCCGCCATACAGGCGCATCCCCACCTCCGGGTCCGCCTCTATCGCGGCCACGCCGGCGACGACAGCATCATGGAAAACCCGGGCCACCTCATCACCCGCAGGCAACTCCCAGAAACCGGGAAGTGGAACACCCAACTTAGGAAGCTCCCCGAAAAACAAAACCCAGTCCTCCACCGACATGACGGGAACCGACATCGACCTCAGGCCACCACGAATACTTTCAGCAACCCCCGAGGTAACCTCCCCCGCCCGAATCTTCTGAACCCACTGAACCGGAGACCACTCCCCCGGATCATCCGACACAACAGCCGGACCAGCACAGAACAAACCCAAGTTCTCCAACACAACCGGCTCCGCAAACCGCGACAACCGCAACGCATCCAAAACAACCGGATCATCCCCACACCGCTCAAGAAGCAACCGCACCGCACCCACATCACGCAACCCACGCAACGCAGGACCCACGGCACCCACATCCAGCCCGGCATCCAACAAGGCGCCCAACCGCTCCGCAGAACAATCAGCCGGAACCTCACCACGCCGAACAGCCTCAACCGCCGGCAACTCAAAAACACACATACAAAACACCTCTCAGTTACACAGGGCCCCCAATAGGCCCACAGTGCCGCTCAACCGTCGGCGCCCACACCCCCCAAACAGAGGAAACAACAACACGGGCGCCGGGGAGGAGCGGGAGACCCCCACCACACACCAACAGCCACCCACACCCAACACCCAAACCACACCCCCAACCACAGACCATGGACCCAAGTACCCCGGCCCCACAGCCCAAACAACCCCACACACCACGCACACACAAGAACCCCCAACACCAACAGCCACCCACCGAAAAACACACCACCCAACCACCTGCAGGACACCCCAACACCCAGCCGCCCCAAAAACACAAAGCACCCACCAAGACCAAGCCCCACGAGCCACCGAGAAGGAAACGCACCCGACAGGCAAGGAAGAAGATCAAAAGGAGCCACGCCAAGACCCCAAACCAGACCCCCCGAAGAAGGAAAAGAACCCCACGCACAAGACCGAGACCCAGCGCCCTGAAAAAGGAAGCAGCCCTCGAGCACCAGCCTGACAACCAAGCTGCCCCCAATTGATCGGTATATACATTTGCATTCCGCTTGGCCTGGGGGTGGGGGCCGTGACGGTTCGCGGGGAGTTGTTCGTTCGATTCGCCCGGTCTGGGCGTGGTTGGGAGCCCCCGTTATGTTGTCTATCGCGGTCGTCAAGGGCGCCGGTTCGAAGGCGATGGCGAAGTACTACACCAGTGAGTTCACCGAGGGTGTCGGTGAGATGACTCAGACTTCGGAGGCGGCTCGGGAGCGGTCGCGGTGGTGGGGGCCCGGTGCTGATTCGCGGGGCCTGTACGAGTCGGTGTCGGCCCGTGATTTGGAGGCGGTGCTGGAGGGCAAGGATCCGAAGACGGGTCAGGTTCTGTTTGACCCGTCGGCTTCCCAGTTGTCGGGTATTCAGCGGCGCCTTGGGATTGAGCGGGAGCTGGGTGAGCGGGATATTGAAAAGCTTCGTCTGGGGCTGAACCCGGAAACGGGTGAGGATTTGCCTCTGGTGATGGGGAGGTACGCGCAGAACTTGTTCTCCGGCCGGCGGGGACTGGAGCGGTCCGTGTCTGCGGTCGACATGACGTTGTCGGCGCCGAAGTCGGTGTCTTTGATGGTTGCTTCTGGTGATGAGGAGGTGGCCCGGGCGGCGGAGGTGGCACATGAGCGGGCTGTGGACGCGGCGATGAAGTTCGTTTCCGAAGAGCTTGTTGCTGTGCGCCGGGGGAAGGACGGGGCGGAGCAGATGCGGGGGGATGAGGCTTTCGCCGCTTTGTTCACTCAGTTGGCTTCCCGTAATCATGATCCCCAGTTGCACACGCATTGTGTGATGTCCACGGCTGCGAAGGGGCCGGATGGTCGTGTGTCTGCATTGAATGCGGCGACGTTGCACCATGCGTCGAAAGTGATCGGGTCGGTGTACCAGGCGCAGCTGCGGCACGAGCTGGGCGCCGAGCTGGGTGTTGGGTGGAATGTGCGGGAAGACGGGCTTGGTGAGGTTGCCGGCCTCCCTGCGGCGGTTCTGCGGAGGTTCTCCACTCGGAGTGCGCAGATTGATGAGTCCATCGATGCGCAGAAGAAGGAGGACGAGGACCTGATCCGTGACGTCGAGTTGCGGAAGGACTTGTACGAGAGGGCGCAGCTTAGGTTGAGCATGGACCCGGATTCCGCCACCGAGGAAGATCGTCTGCGGGCAGCGAAGCTGGACACCTACCACAAGCTGCTGCGTGATGCTGTCCGGGGGAACAAGTTCAACGCGAGCCGTAAGCGTCTGCTCGTGCAGCTGACCCGTGGCAGCAAGGATGAGCCATCCGAGGAGGAACTGCGGAAGCGGTGGGCCGAGGAGTGGCGGGACGCCGGCGTGTCGTGGGAGATGGTCGTGGAGGAGTCTCGTCGCCACCGGTGGGAGCAGGAACTTGAGCTCATCGACGGGGGCGGTCGAGATGCGGTGTTCCGCTCTGACCTTGAGGCAGCGCTCACTGAGCAGGAGTCCACTTTCAGCCGTAAGGACGCGTTGGTGATGGGGATGCGGTTGGCGGACTCGTCGATGACCGCTTCTGACGTGGTAGCGCAGGTCGACAAGTTCCTGGAGGAGGGCACCATCCAACTGCAGGAGGATTCGTCGAAGTTCGCGAACTGGTCGTTGGGTGTGGGCGCCCAGTACACCACCCAGGCAGTGCTGGATCAGGAGAAGGCGCTCACTGAGCGGGCGGAGAGGATGCTGGACCGGACGGACTCTGGTGTCTGCGCGGTTGATGTTGTTGCGCAGATGGCCCGCGAGTACACGCTGAACGATGAGCAGGAAGGGCTGCTTGCCGCTATGTGCCTGTCCGGCCAGCAGTTGGTTATGGCGCGGGGCATCGCCGGGTCGGGTAAGACCCACGTTCTTGGGTCGGCGGCATCTGTTCTGCGTGAGGAGGGGTACCAGGTGGTGGGTCTTGCCACGGCCGCCGCCACCGCGCAGCGGTTGTCGTCCGAGTCCGGGTTTGACCGCTCGTCGTCCATTGACCGGTTCCTTGTTCACGCGGAGAACGGGCAGTGGGAACGGGGCGTATCGCCAGCGCTGCTTGCTGCCCGTGAGGAGTTGCAGTCGGAGAAGCGTGAAGCGTTCGCGCACTATGGTGAGCTCGCGGCGGCGGCAGGCGATGATGAGGCGCAGCTGGAGCAAGTTGAGCAGGAACGGGCGGAGGCCATGGAGGAGTGGCAGAAGAAGTGGGACGGGTGGCTTCGTAAGGCGGCAGCGGAGCAGGAACAGCGTGAGCAGGCCGGCGCCGCGTTGGAGATGCGGGCGGAAGCCCTGGAAGAGGAAAGCATGTACCTCGACCGGCGGGCGGCGATGATTCAGATGATGACGGGTGAGCAGAAGGTTGCCGCCGAGGAGGAGCTGCAGCGGGACTCGCTGCGGCTGCAGGAAGCTGAGGCGCGGCTCGAGGTGGACCGCGGTGCCTACCACCGTGAACTGTCCCCCACTGAAGCTCTTCCCGACACCAACAAGGTCGTCATCGTCGTCGACGAGGCCGGCATGGTGGAAACCGGCCACTACGACAGGTTGACGAAACTGGCGGAGGAGCGGGACTGGAAGATCGCGTTCGTTGGCGACGACCGGCAGCTCCAGGAAGTCAACCGGGGTGGATCGTTCCGGATGTTGACTGGCTTGGGAGGCAGCGTCGAGTTGGGCACAGCCCGCCGTGCCCGCGCCGAATGGGAACTCCGGGCGCAGACAACGTGGTGGTCGTCCGAGAACCGTGAAGAGATTTCCGACGTTCTCCAGGACTACATGGACAACGATCGGGTCACATTCGTCACGGACCGTGTGGTGCGCACCGCCATCTCCATGGACCAGGTCAACCCCGACGAGGTTGAGGACGCGGAACGTGAAGTTGCCCGCCTGATGCTCCGCGACAAGTGGATGGCCGACCATGAGGAGAACGTGGAATCCCTCATCATGGCGGCTCGCCGAGATGACGTGTTCGCGTTGAACACTCTGGTGCAGAAGTCCCTCCTCGAGAAGGGCGCCCTCCCTGACCGGGGGTTGACCGCGCGGGCCGCTGACGTGCGTAACAACCGGACCGCCGGCGAGTACACGCTGCACAAGGGGGACCGGGTGCTGGTGATGAAGAACATTGCGGGCACCCCGGTGAAGAACGGCATGGCCGGCAAGGTCACGCACGTCCGCCGCGACGGGGCGATCGATGCGGAACTGCCCACAGGGCCCGACGGGGAAATGCGCAGGCACCGGCTGGACAAGGATGTGCTCGGGAAGGGGTATGTGGCTTTGGGGTACGCGACCACCGCCCACAAGGCCCAGGGGTCGTCCGTGGAACGTGGGTACGTCCTCGCGGACAAGGGCATGACCCGTGAGCAGTTGTACCCGTCGATGACCCGCGGTAAGGGGCTGAACGAGGTTGTGTGGCTGGCGGACAAGGCATCGAAGTTGGATCCGCAGGAACAGCTGCTGAACTCCATGATCAGGTCCGGTAAGAAATTGACCGCCACGGAATCCCTCACCCGGGGCCCCTCCCCCGCTGAGATTGGTGAGATGGTTGACACCGCCAGCCGGGAGGGTGTCTACCTATCTGAGGATGAGGCTGCGGAGATGATTTCGGACCGGCACCGGCAGGAGTACCGGAAGCAGCGTGAGAAGGTGGCTGCCCGGTCGGATGTGCAGTCGAAGGCGAAGCAGCGGTTGGAGGATAAGGTCCGCGAACGTGCGTTGGCGCAGGAACGTGTCCGAACGTTGGAGCCCGGACAGTAGGGTCCTGGTACCGCAAGCGGAAGACCCCACCCCACCAGGAACAAACCTGGTGGGGTGGGGTCTTCGCGGGGCGGTGGGTTAGCGGCGCTGGTACTTCTCGTTGCGGGCCTTCCACTGTCGCCAGATGTGCACTGCCAGCCCCCTGCCGGACTTCCCGCTGCGCCGGGCTGCCGCAACACCTCGGGCCGTCAACCACACCCACGTCGACGCCGTGAACACGATCGTGGAGAACACGAACCCGGAGGCGGTGGTCGCCAGTAGGACCATGACCGTAAGGGTCACCATGAGGAAGTCTTCCATGATGGGGATCCGCCAGGTTGCTGCGTCCCACACGTTCGCCCGCGGCGACTCCGCCATCTGCAGGGCGAATGCCCGACGAGTCACGTAGAGGGCGAGGAAGAACCCGACCAAGGTGACGGCGGCGGAGGAGGAAAGGATTCCGGGGATCCACACCACAAGACTTGCCGGCAGCACCGCGGTCAATGCGGGCAGCAGCATGTACGTGCTGGGCATCGGCACGTGCGTGTACGCGGCGTTGCGCCGCTCCGCGTCCTCCCGGTCGAGGGACCTTTGGAGGTTCACCATGGATTGCGGCACATACAGAGCCGGCCCTTGTGCCGGTGGGCCGTATGTGAGTGTCATGTCAGCGTGGTTCCTGTGTAGAAGTCATTGTCACCCCATTAGTTCCCCGCAGTGTTGGGGTGCCCAACACTATCCGGGGGTTCGGGGACGGGTCGGCACGGTGAATGCATGTGGAACATCCCCGATTCTGTCCAGTCCGAATGCCCGCTTGCGTTCTCCGAATTGGAGTCCGTGATGCCGGTGGCTCGGGGTGGTGTGCCCTGGGATCCGTTCTCTCAGTACCCGGCGGTGCGGCTGTCGGCGGATGCTCACCGGGAGATTTTGGGAGCGTTGGCCCGGGATGTGTTCGGGGGCCGTGACGCGGAGTGGGTCCGCGCGTGTGTTCTGGCGTCTGTGGCCCCGTTGCTGGCGTCTCGGGTGGTTTCCGCCATGCGCAGGTTTAACCGGCGATCCGGGGAGGAGGGGGAGCTGATGTCCGTCGCCTTGGAGGCTGCCCAGGGTGCGCTGGGTACGTGGAGCCCGCAGGGGGCGGCTTCGTTCCACGGGTATGTGACGGTTGCGGTGGAGGCGGGGTTGAGTCGGGCTGCGGGCTTGGATTCCAGCCATGGGTCGATGCCGCGGTCTTGGCGGTACGCGATGCGGATGCTGCCGTCCCTGCGTGATGAGGTGCGGTCCCGTGAGGGGCGGGAGCCTTTTGTGGAGGAGTTGCGGGACCTGTACCTCGAGAAAAGCAGGGAGTGGGCTTCCTCCCTTGCGGACGGGTCGGGTGGCCCGGGCCTGGAAGAGAGCATCGAGGGGCGGCTGAGGTCGGCTGGCGTTTTTGCTGTCGCTGCCCGGTTCGCTGACGTGTGTGCCGCGGCGCCAGCACCTGTCCCGCTGGGCGTGGCGTCCGACAATGCGGGCCTGCGGGACGTTGCCGATGCCGAATCGGTGGCTCTTCAGGAGCTGTCGGAGGGGCAGGTGGCGAAGGTTGCCGAATACCTCCAGGAGTTGGGGCTTGCTGGCCCCGGTGCTGCGCTGGCGGAACTTTCATCCCCCGTGGCGGCCCGGCTTCTGGGTGAGGGCCCCCTGCCTGTGGTGTTGGTGCGCAAGGAGCGGCGGGCGCCGGTGGACGAAGACCTCCTGGCCTCCTGGCTATGGCCGGCTCCGCGGCGACGGTAGGGGCCAGCCCATAACCTTGGGTATCAACCGAAAGGAAAAAGATTGACATCAGTTGACATTAAAACAGTTCTCCGAAGTCCGGTGACTCCGGCGGCGGCTAAGGCAGCGCTCGACATCGGGAATGTTTCTGCCGAAACCCTGAAGTGCGCGCCGGAGAACACGGCAGCGCTGCGGAGGCTGGGGGTAGACGAGGTGTCTAACCTGGCACGCATCAGCCGCAACCAGGACGATCTCGCTGCCCTCGCGAAGGATAGGCGAAAGACAGTGCGGGATGCTCTCCTGTTGAACCCGCACGCCACCGGGCAGGCCATGGAAACCCTGTACAAGACCGCGATGAAAGACCGTGAACTGGGGATTGCCGGTATCGCATTCCGGGCCATGGACACCGACCGGGCGCTGAAGCTGCTGGAGCAGGCACATGCCCAGGAAAGGTCGAAGGAGTCCGAGGATCTGCATAACTCGGAGTACTTCCATCTCTCCCGAACGCCTTCCTTCGAGAGGGTCATACAGGGGGATGCGGAATACGCCATCCGTGCCGAACACGAACTCGGGCTATACCGCTTGGGTTCCAAGAAGTTCTACTACCGGTGGGGTAACCACTTCTACGCCCCTATGAAAGTCAAGCTCGAGGTGTTCCTCGACCTTGCCGGCAAGGTTTCGCCTGACACTCTGGCAGGCTACTTCCACTACTTCCTTGCTGAGTACGCCTCTTTCGAGATCCCAGACGAAGTCATCCGGGGCATCGCCCCTCACATTGGGGCAATGCCCCCGGCGCCCCGGCGCGGCGACATTAACCGGGCATGGACGAAGCACCAGGCTGGTATCTGGTTGGCTGACTCCACTCCGGAGACTCGGTCGTGGGTGTTCGGCACGCGGCACTGCTTGCCTGAAACCCGGGAAGCGTACCTGGGTGATGCGATGCGGGCCTGCATAGAGCTTCCCGAATTCCATGCCAGGAGTTCCGTCTGGCCCGCTGATCTCGCGCTCCGGGTACTCGATCTCGCCGAGTCCGGGGACACCACCGCGGTGGAGCTCTTGAACTCGGGGATCAACCCCTTCACCAAGTCCAAAAGCTGCCTCCGCTACCTCACGCCCGAGCAAGTTGCCACCTATCTTGGTCTGCTCGACGGGACCCAGGTGGACGCCGAGTCGGTCAAGGATGTGCTCCACGAGTGGTCGGGAGCTGGTGGGGTGAAGACTGCGGAGGGCGCGATGCTGGTGGAGAAGGCCTTCAGCGCCACGTTTGGATCCCCTCTCGGGATTATGCGTTCGGGAGGGGACCTTCCCCCGGAGGAAATGGGGGAACTGGTGCGCCTCTTTGTCGAGGACCCCGACGCTCCCGAATGCGACAGTGTTCCCGGCAATTACGCCAACGCCTACGTTGCCTGCAAATTCGGGGACGATGCGGGGAAGTGGAAGCTTTTCTACAACCTGCTACGTGACTCTTCGGCTGAGACCTTCTCGGATCTCAACGACGTCGCTGAATTGACGATGAAGCTCACCGAGTAGGCCCCGCTTCAACCGCCGCAGCTTTGAGCTGCGGCGGTTTTCTCATGTGTGTGGGGCTGCGGGGCGGCGCCGACGGTGTGCATAAGCGCCGAAGGGTTCGGCGCACACAACCGAAAGGACCCACATGACCCTTATCACTGCTATCATGCGCACTCCGCCTACGGAGGCCTGCGCACAAGCGATCCTGGAGACGGGCCGTCACCGGGGCGCTGGGGAGCTCCCGAAGGACCTGCTGGCGTACGTCAAGCAGGGCGCCTCCGAGGCCGGGCACGTGGCCCTGGAGGCCAACGACCTGGAGGTGCTGGACCATCTGGCCCGAAAGGAACGGCGCATCACGGTTCTTCGGACAATTCTCCAGAACCCCCACGTCACGGAGGAAATCACCGAGAACGTTTTCCTCCGCGCACTCGCACTGAAGCACAAGGAGCTCCAGGCGGAAGCTCTGCGGGAGCTGCCCGGGCACCGTCTCTACGACCTTCTCCCGGAAAGCGACCCGAGCTGCCATCCTGTGCAGGAGGTACTTCGGGCCAGGATCATGACCGGAGACCTTGACGCCACTGTGGCGGCCAACGATTCGGGGTGGGATTCCTTCTTCAGGGATCTGGGTGGCTACTGGATGCCTCCAGAGGGTGATCTCGATCCGTCTCTCCTGGTGCGGGTTAAGGACCGCATCAAGGAGGAGAATCTGGCGTACCTGTTCGCAGGGTTCCTGCGGATCTGCGACGGGCTCACCGTCGAGGAGTTCGCTATCGGCCAGAAGGCCGTTGAGGCCACGTCCCCGTACCTCTCCGCAAAGCCGGAGCGGCGTCGCCTGCAGGAAGAGAGCCTGAACTCGGCTTTGTCGTCGCCCTCCTCATACCTGCGTGAGTGCGCGACGAAGCCGGCCAACATGCCGGAGGGGGTGTTCATCAAGAACTTGGAAACCATTCTCCCCGCGCTCACTCGGCTCTCCGCTGAGATGTGGCACTGGACTCCCGCAATGGTGGGGGCTCTGGCCCCCCACCTGACGGACCGGAGGGTCGCGGATATTCTCAGTTATGTGTGGGTCCCTCACGGCGCCGTATACGAGGGCTACTCGAGCATTCGCAGTGCTGTGGGGAAGCAGCCTGTGGAGTTCTTCAAGGCCGCTGTCCGCGCTTATGGCGGCGCACGGTTCAACCGCGGTGTCCTACGCGGCTGGGCTACCGGCGCTTTGGGTGAGGCCCCTTCGAATGAGGATGTCCTCGAGGTTCTCCAGTTGGCACGGCAGGTGCACAACTTGGACGCCTACGAGGCCCTCCTGAATGCGATCAATGCCCGGTCCAGGGGCTACTTCTACTCGAAGCGCACTCCCCTTCCGGTCTCCGGGCTGGCCGACGAGTACAGGGCTGCCAACCTGAATTCCGGCATTGCCACCGAGGGTCCGCTCGAGGTGGCCTACGCCTCGGAGCGTCTGGGGACAAACGTGGCGGCGTGGAAGTTGTTCCTGACAATGGGAACCGACTGGTCCGGGAAACTTTCCGAACTGCTGGACATCGTCTTGGCGCTTGCCGACGACGACGCGGAGTAATCCGTACAGGCCGAACCTCCCTTCAGTGGGGGTTCGGCCTGTTTTCTCTTTTCAGTGACGGTTCGTGGAGGCGGCCCCCGCGATGAATGAGGTCTGCCGGCTGGTTAGTTCCGCATACGACGTGGGGAGCAGTGCGTCGGGGGATCTGCGGAGCGCCTCCCGCATCACCCGGCGAGCGGCCGCAGCTGCGCGCAACTCTTCCGCCTGCTGTGGCAGTAGGTTCTCCAGGGTGGGGGCCGGGCCCTTGTGGCCGGAAAGAAGTCCGGCCAGCTCTTCCGCGGCGGTGGTGATGACCTTGTGGGCGGCACTGCACGCAACGTGCAGGTTGTGGGCCATGTATTCCGGAACGTTGTCTTCTGCTCGGACGTCGGCGCCGCCCACGAGTCGGGTGCGGAACGCCCAGAAACTCAGCGTGGCGCGAAGGTCTTCCGCTGTCGGGTCAGGCGGGGTGAGCCTGGCGGCGGCCTCCGTGATCACCCGGTCGGTGAGGCTCCCAGTGGTGTGGGAGGCGCGGATGGTGATCGCGGATCTTTCCAGGGAGTAGGGGTGTTTCCTGCTGCGCCGGTACCCGTCCGGTACTGGGTCCTTCCCTCGGGGCGGGGTGGTGTTCCTCCATTGGCGGGTGGTGAACGTTCCCAGTGTGGCCACCGCGGTGGCCACCACGTGGACGGGGAGTCCGAGGAGCTCTGCGGAGGTGTGAAGTCCGGTACCTCCGGCGATGTGGTCGGCGATGACGCGAAGGGTGCTTCCGTTCACGTTGTGGGGGCGCCTGGGGGCTTCGGGGATGGGGTCCCGGAGGCCGGCGATGGCGGCGCCGCAGTCCGTCCATGCCACCAGCTTGTGGGGCGATGGCTGGGCCTGCGGGGTGAGGGGGAACTCGAAGAGCAGGTCACTCAGGTAGTTGGCCAACCCTTTTGGGAGGTTGCTGCTGTGTACCTGCATTTTCTTTCCCCTTGCGGCTGTCTGGGGTGCTCCGACGGTCCCCTTGGTAACAAAACACACTAACTGAAAAGGAGAGTACTTAATGATTACCGAATACACCCTGGAGGTGGGTGACGAGGAGCGCCGCGGGCAGCGTGCGGCGAGAGCCCGCAAGCGGGTCGCGGACCGTTACAGGGACACGGCCCGCAAAGCCCGGCGCTACCGGGGAAAGATGGGCCGTAGCGACGGCTCACTGCCGCCGTGGCTGCGTGAAGATCATATCTCCCAGCTGAGAGAACAGCTGTGGGAGATCGATACCGCCCACCACCGCGGACGAAGCACGGACCGGGTCTACGCGCAGAACGCGAAGGCCCTGAAGCCCGTGCCGTGGACGCACCTTACCCCCGGGAGCATCGTGGACGCTTGGGTCCCGTACCAGGACGGTACGGGATCCAAGCGCCGACCAATGGTGGTGTCCCGGGTCGTCGACGGGGAGGTCCACGGACACCCGGTCACCACCTCGCTGCGGCGGTTCTCCCGACTCGATAAGCTCATCGAGATCGCCCACTGGGAGAACGCTGGGCTGCAGCGTCCCTGCGGGATCATGGGCCGTGAGGTCAAGGTTCCGCGAACCGAGATCCTCGGGCGCCTGGGAGTTCTCGAGGGGGCGGACGCCACGCAGTTCGAGGCGTGGCTCCGCCACGCCGACGGCGTCGCCGCCGCGCGCAGAGTCGCCGAGGGCCTCATGAAGGCCCACGCACCTGCGGCTTAACCGCCACAACCCCACATCCGCAATGCCGGATGTGGGGTTTCTACTTCCCTCCCTGGGGGATACGCACAGTCTTGGTATGGACGATTTCGATTCTGTTTTGCACGGCCTGGATTTCACTTCCGACGCAGAGGAGCTCCTCGACGATTTGGACGACTCAGGTTACCCCTCGGGGGAACGATCCAGGATGTTCTGGGCCCTCGGCTTCGAGACGTTGGAGGAGTCTTTGAGGGCTACCGGCTGGGATGGAGACTCCGTACTGCTCCCCATGTTGTCCCCCGTGGAAAGCCAACTGGGGGCGCCGCAAGACGAGGATGGGATGACGTTCCACACCACGGTGGACTCGATCATCCCCCTGGAGGATCCGGTATTCGCCCACCCCTTCAACCTTGAGCTGCCACATTCCCTGGTGTTCTACGCCACCGGCCACTCTCTGGAGGGAGGCCAGACGGCCGCGGTGCTGGTGGGCGCCACCCGTGCAGGCCAGCAGTGGGCCTGGGTTTCCAGCCCCGACAAGCCAGCCCTGCTGCTCGATCTGTCGAGCCCGGAACTACCCTCGGAGTTCTATGGACTGCCTCAGATTCGGCGTGCGGCGGACTGGCTGCTCCTCACGATGGGTGCGGACCTCCCCCGCCCTGCGCTGGAAATCACCCAGGTGGCGATCAACTACGCCCTCCTCGGCTCCCTGGAGCTAACGGAGGGGTCCCGCGTGTTGTCCCCGGACTTCGAGGAGCGGCAGGCGGGAAGTGCGTTGGTGGCCGCAACCGAGTTCCGCCGCCAGATGCTCGCCCTGATCCACAGCCTACTCAAAGCGTCCCTCAACCAGGACGCCCTCATCGAATTCGAAGGTCTGCTCGACACGCTCGAGATCCCCGACATTGGGCACACCTTCAACACCCCGGAGAAACGTCGGCAGATGTCGGCTCCGCGGGTACTGGAAGTCATCGACGAGGGGTTGGACATCCTCCGGTTCTCTGGCTGGGAAGGCGCTGACCCTGGAAGGCTCGGGGAACTACTGGGAGCCCCACCGGAACTGTCTGCCTGGCTGGGCGCCCGGGGGCTGGGCCGGCTCATCCAGGTCGACCTCCCGGACGTTTCCGCCACCCTCACCAGCGTGTCTGAATGGGCGGGGCCGGGAGTCGATCTTCTCATCAGCGACCTGCAGGACCTCGGCGTCGAAGTCCAGTAGCCCCACCACAGTAGGCCGGCCGCCACCCCACGCATGGGGAGGTGGCTGGTCCTTTTTTTCCCGGGGGTGTTGGACTGTCCAACACCCCCTGGGAGGCGGACACCCCTGCCGAGGCATTACGGCAGGGGTGCTTTTGGGTGGGGGCGCGTTACCGGAGGTCGGTGGGGGCCTCTGATGTGGTGGACGTTTCAGGGTCGCTGGGGTCTTCGGGCGCCGGCGGTGCGGGTTCCTCGGGCGCCGGCGGGGGCAGCGGTGCAGGGGTGTCATCGCGGGAGTCTCCCCCGCGTTCCGGGATGATGATTACCTGCGGTCCCCGGTCGTCTCGGTCGTCGCGGGGCGGCGGTGCTTCCTCGGTGAAGGTTTCCGTGACCGTCTCGGCCGGCGGGGGCGGCGGTGGGGCTTCCTCGGAGGTTGTGGGCGGAAGCTCGGGGATTTCGGGGTCCTTCGCGGCGTCACTGCCGAAGATCAGGTAGGCGATAACGCCGAGCACTGCTACTGCGAGGACTGCGATGCCTGCGAGCAGGGGGCCGTTGTTGGTGTCCTGCGGCTTCTTTTCGTCCTGCTGCCCGTACTCCTCTTCCTCGGCGTCGACTTCCTCGTCGAGTTCGTTGCCGTAGGGGTACTGCTGGTACTGCGGCTGGGACGGCGGGTACTGGTTCGGGTCGGGCTTCGCCATGTTTGTGGCGTAGTAGTTGGAGTCCGTGTAGGGGTCCGCGTCGTAGCGGGTGTCCCCCGCCGGGTACTGATCCCCATGCTGGGGATCCATGTGGGAGGTGGCTTCAGTGTCTTCCTCTGCCCGCGGCATGCTCGGGTCGCTGTGCGGGGAGTCAGACCATGCCTGGGGGGTGCGAGGTACGTGTCGGTCGTTTCGGTCCATGCAGGTACTGTGCCGAGGTTGCCGAATCACGGCCGGTACATGTGCCCCAACATGCAACGGACACCCCACCCGGAAGGGGGTGGGGTGTCCGTGAAGTGGGGCCTGGCCCAGCTCTACTCGGAGGGGGATTCGGAACCGCGGCGGAGCTCGGACGACAGTGCTTCTACGGCAGCCGGCTCACCACACAGGGCCCAGCCCAGCACCAACTGAGCGACCGGACCGTCGACGTACTCCGGGTCGCCATGGATCTGCACTTCTACCAGTGGGAATCGCTGCAGGGCCATGCGGGCTGCGGGAACACTGTCCACTGCGAACCGGCCGTCAGGGGCGTGCCCCATCGGGCCAACCCACAGGTGCGTCAGGTGCTCCAGTCCGGGCTTAGTTGTGGCATCCGGCAGCTTCAGTAGCTCCACCCCGACGCAGTTGCCCTCCGGGGTGTAGTCAACGCGCACCGGCCCGGCCAGCTCCTTCGTTCGGCAGGGGCCCGCGTAGTCGAAGAGGCCGATGTACGTCGCTGACGCCTCTCGGTCCAAAGTGATTGTGATCGGGTTCATGTAGAGCACTGTGCCTGGTCGGCAACGGGGCACCCCTGGGAAACGAAAAGAGCACCTCCCCCGGGGACCTTGAATGGTCTCAGGGGAGGTGCTCTGCGTGCCCTCAGAAGGATTCGAACCTCCGGTCTCCCGGTCCGTAGCCGGGCGCCTTATCCGCTGGGCCATGAGGGCGGGGTCTGGTTTTGCGGTCCAGTAACCGTGCGGAAGGAGGCAGACTCGAACTGCAGCGGTTGCCCGCCGTACCGGCTTCCAACCGGCCCCCAACTACCTGAAGGGTTCACCTTCCAACAAATCTGCCCCTCCTGGGAGGGGCACGTGCCCACCGAGGGAGTCGAACCCTCACGCCGTTTCCGGCACCGGACCCTCAATCCGGCGCGTCTGCCATTCCGCCAGACGGGCTTGGTACCTACCGAGGGGGTCGAACCCTCACGCCGTTTCCGGCACCGGAGTTTGAACCCGGCGCGTCTACCAGTTCCGCCAGGTAGGTACGGTTCCGGCATTACTGTGCCGGGTGGTGTGCGGCCCCACACCCCCTGATAGGCCAGGGGTGGTGGTGCGCAGTGCGTTGTCAGGGTTTCGAACCCCGGACCCGCCGGTTAAAAGCCGGCTGCTCTGCCATCTGAGCTAACAACGCGGGAAGCATCCGGTAGCCCTCACAGGTGCGAGAGGTGTGCCACCGATGCTCGGTGCATCATCAGGGTTTCGAACCCCGGACCCGCCGGTTAAGAGCCGGCTGCTCTGCCATCTGAGCTAATGATGCCTGTATGTGCCCCGCCTCTTCAGGCGGTGGCCGCTGCCCTAAGAGGAGTCGAACCTCTACAGCCGGGGCCAAAACCCGGCGTCCTTCCGTTAGACGATAGGGCAATGTGGTACTGCGCTCCCGTAGCAGGATTCGAACCTACGACCCGCCGGTTAACAGCCGGCTGCTCTGCCACTGAGCTATACGGGAAGGGGGTGCGGCTGGGGAACGGTGTGGGGCCCTGCCCCAGTCGCGTGGCGAAGGCGGGAGGATTCGAACCTCCATCTGGCGGTTTTGGAGACCGCTGCTTTGCCAGTTAAGCTACGCCCACTTGTTTTGGCACTACTGTGCCGGGTTGGCCCCGGTTGGGGCCCGTGCGGGCGGCAGGATTCGAACCTGCGACGCCAGCCTCCGGAGGGCTGCGCTCTATCCACTGAGCTACGTCCGCGATATGGCCCGACGCAAGGTTGGGGCCTGGCACTGGTGGAGGGATTCGAACCCCCGACACGCGGCTTTGGAGACCGCTGCTCTGACCACTGAGCTACACCAGCAAGTGTGCCGCTCCCTTGGGCTGACTCCCGTCTGTCCAAGTGCGGCGGCGGAAGGAGGCAGAGTCGAACTGCTACGGGGTTAACCGTCACCGGGTTTCGAGGCCGGCGCCACCACCACTGGGGCGTCACCTTCCAGGTGTTATTGGAGGTCTTCCACATTCCCGGAGTACTTGATGTATCCGTAGGAACAGTCGATCTGAGCTGAGCGGAGAGCGTTTGCGTGCCCGGTGCTGAACTGCTCCGGGTCGGTGACGTCCTCGATGGAGTCCGCTGCCTCAACGATGTCCGGGGAGATGTACTGCCCTTCCTCGGAATCTGCGTTGCCCAGGATCTTCAGGGCCTTCAGCCTGTCGACCTTCTCGGAGTCGGAGAGCGACGCGGTGTACGCTTCGATCCCTTCCGGGTGGGAGTACGACGCGTTGGACGACTCTGCGGCGACGATACAGGCCTCATCGACCTGTTCCTGCGATGGGTTCGCCAGGCTTTCCGTCGGGTTTCCGCAGGCCGCCAAGGCCAGGATGCCGGCCGCGGCTGCCAGGATGGTTGCTGTCTTCTTCACTGCTCACGCTTTCTCTACAACTGTGAATTTCCTCGCTTGTCTCAAAGCACTACGTGACCGTAGTGGCTACGCTGGCCAGGACGACGGGACTCAAACCCGCTAATGTGGGGGTCACAACCCCACGCCTCGTTCGCTTTGGCCTCATCCTGAGTGCCCACCGGGGGAGTCGAACCCCCACACCTTGCGATACTGGAACCTAAATCCAGCGCGTCTACCATTTCCGCCAGGTGGGCTTGGTGTCCACGAGAGGATTCGAACCTCTGACTCGGGCCTTAGGAGGGCCTCGCTCTGTCCGCTGAGCTACGTAGACACAGAGCCCCGTCGCGGACTCGAACCGCGAACCGTTCGCTTACAAGGCGAGTGCTCTACCAATTGGGCTAACGGGGCATTGTTGCTATTCAATTGTGCCGGCGTGTTGCTGTGCCGGCCGGTGCCTGGAGATGGGATTGAACCACCGGCCCCCTCCTTATCAGGGAGGTGCTCTTACCACTGAGCTATCCAGGCTTGGAGTCCTGTACGGGGCTCGAACCCGTGGCCTCCTGCTTGGCAAGCAGGCGCTCTACCGCTGAGCTAACAAGACGTTGGTGTTATTCAATTGTGCCGGCGTGTAGCTGTGCCGGCTGGTGCCTGGAGCTGGGGTCGAACCAACGACCTCCGCGGTTTCAAGGCGGCGCTCTATCCACTGAGCTATCCAGGCTTGGAGTCCTGTACGGGGCTCGAACCCGTGGCCTCCTGCTTGGGAAGCAGGCGCTCTGCCAACTGAGCTAACAAGACGGAGCCCCTACACGGATTTGAACCGTGGACCTGCCGGTTACGAAGCGGCTGCTCTCCCACTGAGCTATAAGGGCTTGGTGCAGATGGAAGGGCTCGAACCTTCAGCCCCCGGCATGTCGGGCCGGTGCTCTGCCGTTGAGCTACATCTGCGGAAGCGATGGCGGGATTCGAACCCGCGTCTGGGGGATTTGCAGTCCCCTACCTCACCACTCGGACACATCGCCGTATGTGTGGGGCCACCGTAGTGGCGGCCCCAGAGCGGATAACGGGACTCGAACCCGCGACATCCTGCTTGGAAGGCAGGAACTCTACCAACTGAGTTATATCCGCATCCGAGACGGCTTTCCGTCTCTTCGTACTCCCAACGGGTATCGATCCCGTGCCTGCGCCTTGAAAGGGCGCCATCCTGCCATTAGACGATGGGAGCTTTCGGGCTTTCACCCTTCCCACTGCCAAAAACTGTGGGGTAGTGCTCACTGAAGGAATTGAACCTCCGACGCGCTGCGTGTAAAACAGCCGCTCTCCCACTGAGCTAAGCGAGCTGGGGACTCTCCCGCGCCGGTGGGCGGGAGGTCGCGGAGAAAGTGGGATTCGAACCCACGGAACAGGGGGCCTGCTCGCCCCCTTAGCAAGGGGGTCCCTTTGGCCGCTCGGGCATTTCTCCAAAATCGCAGCAGCCAATTGGTGCTGCTTTGCGCCCGCAACCGGGATTGAACCGGCGACCTCCGCCGTGACAGGGCGGCACTCTAACCATCTGAGCTATGCGAGCAAAAGCGGAACCTCGGGGGTCCCAGTGGACTTGACGGGGTTTGAACCCGCAACCTTCTCCTTGCAAGGGAGTCGCTCTACCAATTGGAGCTACAAGCCCTGGTCCCTCACACTGTGCCGGCCTTACTGCCGTCTGGCCCTGGGGTGGTTGGCCCAGTGTTCGGGCGGATCCCGGGTGGGGATCCTGGTCGGATTGACAGGATTTGAACCTGCGACCACCCCGCCCCCAGCGGGGTGCGCTACCAAGCTGCGCCACAATCCGTTTTCTAACTACGGCGCCCCGTGGGGTGCCTTGTCGGATTGGCGGGTCTCGAACCCACGGCCTCCCGCTCCCAAAGCGGGCGCGCTGCCTACTGCGCCACAATCCGTTGTCTTACTGTGCCGACCGTGTTGCTTGTCGGCCGCTGTCCCACCAGGGATCGAACCTGGAACCTCCCGGGCCAGAACCGGGTGCGCTGCCAATTACGCCATAGGACATTGGTGGCGGAGGCAGGATTTGAACCTGCGACCTCCAGCTTATGAGGCTGGCGGGCTGCCGAACTGCCCTACTCCGCGGCGGGGTACCCCTGTGGGGGCAGTGTTCCGTGCGGGGATCGAACCCGCGATCTCCGAAGTGAGAGTCCGGTGACTTAACCACTCGTCTAACGGAACTTGAGGACAGGGAGGTAAAAGGGCCTTGCCCTTTAGGGGGTGCCTCCACTGTGCCGTCGGACTGGCAGGATTTGAACCTGCGGCCTCCCCCTCCCGAAGGGGGTGCGCTACCAAGCTGCGCCACAATCCGTTGTTGGAACTTACTGTGCCGGGCACTTCAGTTCCTTGTCCCCTGGGCCGGAGTCGAACCGGCACAGCCATATGGCGTCGGAATTACAGTCCGGTGAGCTCGAACCTATGCTCAGCCAAGGGTTATCGCAGGGGCGTCATCTGCGGGTTCTGCAACAACCCGCAGGTCTTACTCTGCGTCCTGGGTCCCACATTTCAGTGCCTTGGTTCGGAACCGTGCCGGTTGCAGGACACGATCCTTCCCCCGCTCTCTTACTGCTATGGGTCTGCGCCCCAGAAAAGCGCGCGTACCGGAAACTGGGATTGAACCAGTGACCTTCCCCTCATGAGGGGGCTGCTCTGCCAGCTGAGCTATTCCGGTGAGTCGTACCTCGAGTGCTTTCACACTGCGGTCCCCCAGCCGATCGGGATCGCGGGCACTGCCGTGTGGCGGCAGTCGGCTGGAAGCTCTTCCCCACGTCGTGGCGGGAAGGCTGATGCGTTTCACTATTTTGCGCCTGAGTACCTGGACCTCAATGTGGGCGACGTTCGTGTTTCCGGTCATTTCCTCGGTGTCTGCGAGCGTGGGTATCCGATACGGTGGTCGGGCCCGGTGCTCTCCGTGGTTCCCATGCAGTACTCAGCTATATGATTGTGGTTGGTGCCCTGGTGGGCTAAATGTCTCGGGTCAACACTGTGCCGCGCTCCTCGTGCGTTGGCGGGGTGTGGTCCCGCCGTTGTTTTCTTGGTTGTGGTGTTACTGTGCCGGTCCGCTCGCCGGCTGGATCTTGTTGTAGGAAACGGAAAACCGCCTGGTCCGAATAAGTCCGGTCCAGGCGGTTTCCGTGTCTCCGCGGGTGCGGAGGTTACGGATCGGCCTGGTGGCGCTTAATGGAGTTGGTTCCGGGGTGCGGGGTCTCGAACCAGCTCTGCGCGACCGGCGACAGGGAGTCATTGGGCAGGGCGCAGCGCTGAGCCGGGTAGCCGGCTGTGGCGTAGCGTTCCTTCTGCCTCATGTGGGTGGTACTCCTGATCCGTAGTCTGCGCTCCGGGGCTATCCGCCACGTTTGCGGCGGTGTTTTCCGGGCACGACCCCCACTGTGCAAGGTTCGCCGGCGGAGGGACTCAACGAAGTTCCGTGCACCCCACCGGGTTGTGGGGATTTCTGCTGGTGGGCCCGTGTTTTTGGGAATGGAAAATCCCCCCGCGAAACGTGTTCGCGGGGGGATTATTCGGCGTGTCTGGAGGTTACTTCTTGGCCTTGGCCGCGAAGGCCTCCAGAATGATGTCCGACACGACCGACCGGGCCTCGCCGGACCGGGACAAAGTCAGCGACGTGAGGTGCTGATTGTCCAGGTGCGCCATGATGCGCACGAGGGCCTCGCGGTGCTTCTTGAGCTCCGTGATCTCGGCCTTCGCCAGCGCCTCAGCCACCTCGATGTGGGCGGCCTGGTCGGCGGCTCCACCGACGGCGCGTTCGGCCAGGCGGGCGATGTACTCGTCCTCGTTGGCCACGACACGCGACAGGCGCGCCACCGGGCGGTTCCGGAGGCGAGTCTTAAGGTCGTGGAGCCCGACGGGCACGTGCTTATTACCGAGCATCGGGCGAGCGTTGTCCAGATGATCCAGGTCCTCGAAGAACGAGAACGACTTGATCATCCGCTCGATGACGCGCTTCGAGATATAGACTCGCGCCGTGTCATCGAGGTCCTCCTTGTACCACTCGAGGAACGGCATCGCCACGTCACCGTACTTCTCGATCATCCAATCGTTGGCCGGAATGTCCTCCGGCGTCAGATCGACTGACATGAAGAAGCGGTCGGCCATGGCCCGGTCGGGGCGGCCCACGTTCTGGCGGACGCCCGCAGTCTCCCGCGGGTTGGTCATGGCGATGACAGTGTGCAGCGGCACCTTCATGCCGCCGATCGTCCCGCCCTGCGTGACCTCCAGCATGATGTTGGACGTCGACGGCTTCGCACGCCAGTACTCGTCCGCGATCATGACGTAGGGCTGCTTGTCCCGCGGGTTCAGCTGCTCACTGATCCACAGGGACAGGCGGTCCTCGCCCTCCGGGAACGGAATCACGTGGCGGTCCGGCCGGATGTTCGGCAGGTTCCAGTACACGTGACGCATCCCCGACTGTGCGACCTGGTGTTCGACGAACGCGGTCTTACCGATGCCCGGCTCACCCTGAAGCATCAGGGTCTTGCCGTGCGTCAGCGCCGCACGGATCGCCTTGCTGGCGGCGTCGGGGACGTTCGCCAGGTACGGGCGGCCGAGGGCGGCGCAGATCTGCCGCAGCACCTCCTCCGTGACGTCACGGAGGTTGTCCTTTCCGCGGTCCGCGGACATCAGTCCGGCGCGGGGGCCCGCCATGAGCGGAATTCCCCAGATCGCCGGGTGGCCCTGGAGCACGTTCCAGATGACGTGCTCCAGCGTGCGCGGCTCCAGGTAATCCAGGACGCCCGGGTACTTCGCCTCCAGATTGTTGTAGAGGTCGAAGACCTTGCTCAGGTCGGTGTCCTTGAAGACCTGGGCCAGGGCCAGCTGCCACGGGGTGTCACGGCGATCGAGCTCGACCGTGGTCCACCGGGACGCCTGCGCCAGGTCCTGGGAGGACACGACGCCGGACATGCCCTGGTGGTTGTCCAGGGCGACGAAAGTGACGCCCTCCTTCATGGCGTGACCTCCCAGCGTCTTTTCCTGGACCATCTCCATCACCATGTTGGAGGTCGCCGGCTTAGCGCGCGACAGTTCGTCCAGGATGACCACGTCCGCCTCGATGAGGTCGGACCAGATCACCTGGTCCAGGATGCGGGAACCGTCATCCAGGGTGACCGGAACGGCCACCACCGAGCGGTCGGGGTCGTACGTCGGCAGGTGCAGGAGCACCACCTTCAGTCCCTGGGACCGGTAGTACTGGGTCACCAGGGAGGACTTTCCGACGCCCGGCTTCGAGATGAAGCGCAGGGGGTCCTTGGCGGCGCGGGCGTACGCGAGGTAGCGCACCGCCAGGGACTTGGAGAATCGTTCCTGCAGTCCCTTGAGCGCCTTCTTGTCGGAGAATGTCGCCGACTCCTGGAGGAGCTCGTTGCCGAGCAGGGGGTTGACCGCGCCGGCGGTCATCTTCTTCTTCTTCTGGGTGTCCAAAGGTCTTCCTTTCGGTTGGGGCCCACTTTTGTGGGGTCAGGTCCAACCGTCGCGGCACCTATCCAGAGCCAAACAGCCCACAGAAAAACCTCCGCGAGAAAGCAAGGCCGCCGCCGGGCCCGGCCCGGGGGTATACCCAGAGCCTCCAGCGTCCCCAGGTGGCGAAGTTCGTACGCCCGTAGTCGCGGACGGGCGCACAATCCCCGGCGCCCCGCGGGGCCAACCATGTCACCCCAGGCACGGCTCCCTGTCGGTCTGCCCGACAGAGGCAGGGTGTTGGACTGTCCAACAGGGGTGGGGGTGCCCACGCCGCTGGACTCCCCAACGTCCC
>ERZ1032871.2-NODE-2-length-60312-cov-7.808006_pt1 | contig 60312 bp, 58 predicted proteins | sample MGYA00519026_ERZ1032871 | MGnify/ENA primary metagenome ERZ1032871 (study PRJEB33719, sample SAMN04262510) | wastewater metagenome | biome: rural village; feature: composting latrine chamber; material: composting feces with ash | place: El Salvador | collected...
TCCCCGCGCCCGTTGACACCGAAAAATCGTACAAGGCCAATGCCGACGACACCGAAAATACACCGTGTGAAGTCGGAAACTATGCCGCGGACTGCTCATCGATCGACAGCACGAATCTGATCGATTATATGGATCGGGATGATGTACTGTTCATCGACACCCGCGATTTTGAAGACTATGTGAAAAAACATTTCCGCAATTTCGAGGTGATTCCGTATTTTGCCTATATCTGGAATGCCGAAGCACACACCAATCCGGATCTCATCCATCTGTACGGCGGCACCACCACTGAACCGATTCCGATGTATGAAGAATCCGACAAGATTCTGGAATACCTGTTCCCGAAAGACAAAACGCTCTTTATTATGTGTCAGAGCGGCGGACGCGTGCGCATTCTGATGGAAATCATGGAAGCGCGTGGCTGGGACATGAGCAAGGTCTACAATATCGGCGGTCTCGCACAGTACAGCGGATCGCAGTATCGCGACTACATGACCGACACACCGGAATTCTCGATCTCTGGGGAGTATTCGTTTGAAGGTCTGACTCCGATCGAACCGTAAACAAAGGATACAAAGAAACGGAGGTCCCTACGGACCTCCGTTTTCGTTGATTTCTTTAATCGAAAAGATCTTTTACCTTGTCGAAGAAACTCTTTTTGTGTTCATTGACCGATTCGCCCGTGGCTGCGGCGAACTGGCGCAGGAGTTCTTTTTGTTCGTCATTCAGGCCGCGCGGCGTGTCGATGTGCACGGTAAAGAAAAGATCTCCCTTTTGTCCGCGGCGATTTTCGATGCCCCTGCCCTGCAGGCGAAACTGTTCGCCGGTTTGGGTGCCCTCTTTCAGCTCGAAAGACTCCGTACCGTCGAGTGTCGGAATCTCCAGATCACCGCCGAGGGTCGCCTGGGTAAAGCTGATCGGCAGATCAAAATGCACGTTCAGACCGCTTCTTTGAAAGATCTCATGCGGCTTCACATGAAAGACGATGTACAGGTCGCCGGGCGGGCCGCCGTTTTTGCCGTCGTGCCCTTCACCCTGCAGGGGCAGCACGTCGCCGTTGTCGACCCCTTTGGGGGTTTTAATGCGGAGTTTCTTTTTCTTTCGTTCCAGCCCTTCCCCGCCGCAGGTGCCGCAGGGATTTTCGATCACTTCGCCGGTACCCTGACAGGTATCGCAGACTTCCTGGCGGATAAAGCGTCCGAACATGGAATCCTGCGTATAGCTGACCTGCCCGCTGCCGTGGCAGCGCTCGCAGGTTTTCTTGCCGCCGTCGGATTCATAGCCCTTGCCGTGACAGGTATGGCAGTGTTCAGCCTTCGTATAGGACACTTCCTGGTCCGATCCGAAGACGGCGTCCTTAAAGGAGATCTGCAGGTCGACCCGCACATCCGCGCCCACCTGGGGTCCCGTGCGCCGGGCGCGCCCGCGGGCGGCTCCCCCGCCGAAAAGATCCGAGAACAGATCCGAAAAGATATCGCCCATGTCGCCGAAGCCGGCGCCTGCGCCCGCTCCGTTTCCGTTTTGGAAAATCGCGTCGCCGTAGCGGTCGTACTGCTGTCTGCGCTCTTCGTGGCCCAGCACTTCGTAGGCGGTGTTGATCTCTTTCAGTTTTTCCTGGGCTTCATCGTCGCCGGGATTCAGATCCGGGTGGTATTTTTTTGCCAGTTTTCGATATGCGGTTTTAATTTCCTGCTGCGTCGCATGCTCCTGCACACCCAGCACCTCGTATAGCCTGCTCACGTCTTTTAAACTCCCTTGCTACAAAACTCCCATTATTCTATCACAACATCCCGGGGACCCCAAACGGCGGCCCAAGTAAAAATGGCATCTGCGGTACCGATGCCATTTTTATCCTGTTCGGAATGCTTATTGTGCGTCTTCCTCGTCATCGACCACTTCGTAGTCTGCATCCACCACGCCGTCATCTTCCGGCTGGCCGGGCTGCTCTGCGTTTTGGCCTGTGTTTTCGTACATGCGCTGCGAAATCTGATAGAATTCCTGCGTCAGCGCTTCGGTTTTCTGATTGATCTCTTCGACCTGATCGGATCCGAGTGCGGTGCGCAGTTCTTCGATTTTTTCTTCGATGTTTTTCTTTTCGTCTTCCGTGACTTTGTCGCCCAGATCTTTCAGGGTTTTCTCGGTCTGATAGATCATGGATTCGCCGTTGTTTTTCGCTTCGACCAGTTCTTTCTGTTTCTTGTCTTCGTCGGCATAGCGCTCGGCTTCCGCGACTTTCTTCTGGATTTCGTCATCAGACATTTTGGTGCTGGCCGTAATCGTGATCTTCTGCTCTTTGCCGGTGCCCAGGTCTTTCGCGGACACGTTGACAATACCGTTGGCGTCGATGTCGAAGGTTACTTCGATCTGCGGCACACCGCGGGGTGCAGCGGGGATTCCCGTCAGCTGGAAGCGTCCCAGGGTAGTGTTGTCTCTTGCGAATTCACGCTCGCCCTGCAGCACGTGCACATCGACGGATGTCTGCGAGTCGGCGGCCGTCGTAAAGATCTGGCTCTTCTTGGTCGGGATCGTGGTGTTTCGTTCGATCAGTTTCGTGGTGACATTGCCGAGTGTTTCCAGACCCAGAGACAACGGGGTAACATCGAGCAGCAGGAGATCTTTTACTTCTCCGGAGAGCACGCCGCCCTGAATAGCCGCGCCGAGTGCCACACATTCGTCAGGGTTGATGTCTTTTTGCGGATCCTTGCCGATCAGGTTCTTCACGGCGTCCTGTACGGCGGGAATACGGGTCGAACCGCCGACCAGCAGAACTTTTTCAATTTCATTGGCTTTTACACCTGCGTCTTTCAGCGCGTCATTGACCGGTCCCATGCAGTCCTGCACGAGGTCGGCGGTAAGTTCATTGAACTTCGCTCGCGAAAGATCCATGTTCAGGTGCGCCGGCACGCCGTTGATGGCGGTGATAAACGGAAGATTGATATTGGAGCTCATGGTGCTGGAAAGCTCTTTTTTCGCTTTTTCCGCGGCATCTTTCAGTCGCTGCAGCGAAGTGGCATCCTGTTTGAGATCCAGGCCGTTTTCTTTTTTGAACTCGGCCGCCATCCAGTCGATGATGCGCTCGTCGAAGTCGTCGCCGCCCAGGCGGTTGTTTCCGCGGGTCGCCATAACTTCAAACACACCGTCGCCGACTTCGAGAATCGATACGTCAAACGTACCGCCGCCGAGGTCAAAGACCATGATTTTATGCTGAGCCTGCTCCTTGTCCATTCCGTAGGCAAGGGCGGCAGCCGTCGGCTCGTTGATGATCCGTTTGACTTCGAGGCCCGCGATCTGTCCCGCGTCCTTGGTGGCCTGACGCTGACTGTCGGTGAAGTAGGCCGGTACGGTGATGACGGCTTCCGTGACGGTTTCTCCGAGATAAGCTTCCACGTCCTGTTTGATTTTCTGCAGAATCATCGCGGAGATTTCTTCCGGTGAATATTCTTTGTCGTCGATTTTTTCTTTGTGATCCGAACCCATTTCTCTCTTAATGGATGTGATGGTGCGGTCCGGGTTGGTGATTGCCTGTCGTTTTGCGGTTTCTCCCACCAGGCGCTCTCCGCCTTTGGTGAATGCGACAACAGACGGTGTGGTGCGGTTTCCTTCCGCGTTGGGGATAATCGTTGCCTGACCGCCCTCCATTACAGCGGCGGCCGAGTTGGTGGTCCCCAGGTCAATTCCGATAATTTTTCCCATACTTGTTTCCTCCTTATGCTTTTTGTTTGCTTACTTTGACCATAGCCGGTCGAATGAGTTTATCTCCTATGCGATACCCTTTCTGGAATGTTTCGATGATGTGATCGGGTTCAATTTCGTCACTTTCTTCCAGAAACAGTGCGTGGTGCAGATTCGGGTCAAACGGCTGATGATCCGAATCAACGGCGCTGACGCCTTCTTTTTGCAGGATTTCCATCAGTTCTTTGTAGATCATGTAGAAACCCGCACAGCCGGGATCCTCCGGATCCTGATCGGTGAAGGCACGCTCAAAATTATCTACCACCGGCAGAAGCTTTTGAATCAGTCCTTCGTTGGAAAGTCGCATCCGGTCGCTGTGTTCTCTTTCGGTGCGGCTTTTGTAATTGGCAAAATCGGCCTGCAGTCTTGCAATCGTGGTGCGCAGGCTTTCCATCTGCTCGTCTACATCGTCGGTTGCCGTTTTTTCCGGCTGAGCTGTTTCTGTTTGTTCCTCGGGAATCTCTTCCTCAGGGATCTGCTCTTTGTCTTTTTCTTTCACGCTAACCGTCCTTTCTCTCGTCTTCAGGCGCGAACATCGCGTGCAGGTTGTCGGCGATCATATGGATCGCGCGCATCGATTTGGCGTAGTCCATTCGCGTCGGTCCGATCAGGGCGATCTTTCCGATCTGATCCCCCATCGCGTAACTTGCTGTCAGGACGGCCGAGTCTTTCAGTCTTTCTTCTTCATTTTCCTCGCCGATTCGAATCACCAGCTCCTCGCAGTCTTCCGTAAACAGCTGCGCCAGAGCGGAATCATCCTCAAAAAACAGAAGTATGTCTTTCGCTTTGCCGGCTTCGCTGAATTCGGGGAAGTTGTAAATATTGCTGAGTCCGCTGAGCACATACTGTGCTTCATTGTGAATCAGCTGATGCGTCAGCAGCGTGTGCAGATTTTTCATCCATTCCGGACCGCCTATCAGAAAATCCAGGGCTTCCGGAAGCTTTGCATCGGCATCGGCCAATATGCGGTTCACCTTCTCCACGGTCTGATGCGCCTGTTCGTGCGGGATCTCTTCCGCGGACGGCAGCAGGTGGTTTCTTACTTTCTTATGGGCGTACGCGAGCACGACCAGCAGCAGGCCCGCATCCACGGGCAGCAGCCGGATATGGCTGAGTCGTTCGTCCGCCTGATCGGAAACTTTTCCGACCGCCGTATAATGCGTCCACTGCACGAGCATATTCGTGGCGAGTTCGAGCAGTTCCTTCATTTGCGCATCGCTTACCTCACCGGCATCCATGCGCAGGATCGAATGAAGCTGCATCGTTTCAAGCAGGTTCGCAGCCAGAAAATGGTCGACATAATGCCGATAGGCTTTATCCGAAGGAATTCTGCCGGCCGACGTGTGCGGTTTGCCGAGAAACCCGAGTTCCTCCAGATCGCTCATTTCATTTCGTATGGTGGCCGCACTGACACCGAGGTCGTATTTTTTTGTAATCGTACGAGAGCCAATCGGGTCTCCGGTCAATATATAATGATCGATAATCGCATACAGCACTTGCAGCTTTCTGTCATCCAGCATGAATTCACCTCATTTCCTGTCTTATTAGCACTCGGTGTCCTTGAGTGCTAATATAATTATACGAAGAAAGCCTCCGCTTGTCAAGCCGAAGGCTTTCGGGTTTCTTTCATTCTCTTTTTAGGGCATCAGATCCAGCAAAAGCGCGTCCAGAAGATCGGCGCCGCGCCCGGTCACGGCGATCCGGGAGCCCCGCATCTGAAGCATGCCGCGCGCCTCCCAGCCGCGTAACACCGTCTGTTTTTCATTCGCCATATCGATTCCTGTGCGTTCGTACATTTCCTTGAGACAGACCCCCTCCTTCAGACGAAGGCCCGTCAAAAGCAGTTCCAAAAGCAAAGCCCTTGTATCCAGGATTTCTTCTTCCTCCACCGGAAGTTCTCCGGCCGCGATGCGCTCCAGATACAATCGCAGAGAATCGGTGTTCTTTGTGTGCACACCGTCTGCGTAGGAGGCAGCCGACAGTCCGACTCCGGTATAGGAGCCGAGTTTCCAGTAGGTCAGATTGTGCCGGGAAGCTTTGCCCGGGCGCGAAAAATTGGAAATCTCATACCGGGAAAGACCCGCCTTCTCCGCTTCCCGCGCCGCCAGATGCGCCATCCGTCGTTCCTGTGCTTCGTCCGGAAAACTCGTCGGGTTTTCCTTGTGTCTGCGGTGCAAATACGTTCCGGGAGCCAGCGTCAGCGCGTACACGGACAGATGCGTCACAGGAAGCGTCGCAAGAATCTGCATATCTTCCCGTACCGTATCCGGTGTCTGACCGGGAAGACCCGTCATCAGATCCACCGAGATATTGTCGATGCCGTTTTCTTTCAGACAGCGCACCGCCCGCACGGCGTCCTCTTTGGTGTGGCGGCGTCCGATCTTTGCCGCAATGGCGGAATCAAAGGTCTGGATACCCAGAGATACGCGGTTGAAGCCGAGCCCGTGTATCCGTGCCGTAAAATCCGGGGAGATATCTTCCGGATTGGCCTCGATCGTTCTTTCTGCGCCTGCTTCGATCTGAAAAGAAGCCGTGACGGTTTGCATCACGGCCTCCAGATAAGCGGCGGGAATATGCGACGGCGTGCCGCCGCCAAAATACAGACTTGTCAGCCGGTCTGTGCCGTCGGTCTTTTTTCTCAGCCGGATCTCTTCCGACAGCGCCTGCGCATAGGCGGGGATTCTTTTTTCCTGATGCGGAAAGGCCCGGAAATCGCAATAGCTGCAGCGGCTGCTGCAAAACGGCCAGTGCACATACAGCGCCGTTTTATTTTTCGTCATACTTCAGCACGGCGAGGAACGCCTGCTGCGGTACATCGACGGAACCGATCTGTCGCATGCGTTTCTTTCCTTCTTTTTGTTTTTCCAGCAGTTTTCGTTTTCTGGAAATGTCACCGCCGTAGCATTTGGCGAGCACGTCCTTGCGAAGCGGCTTCACGGTTTCTCTGGCAATAATTTTGGAACCGATCGCGGCCTGCAGCGGCACCGAAAACTGATGTCTGGGGATCTCTTCTTTCAGGCGCTCGACAATCTGTCGGCCGCGTTCATACGCCTTGTCGGCGTGCACGATCATCGAAAACGCGTCCACCGCTTCTCCGTTGATCAAAATATCGAGCTTAACGAGCTCCGACTGCTGATAGGCCGTGAGTTCATAGTCGAGCGACGCGTAGCCGCGCGTTTTGGATTTCAGCGCGTCAAAAAAGTCGTAGATGACTTCGTTCAGCGGCAGTGTGTAGTGCAGCGTGACGCGCCGTTCATCGAGATAGTCCATGGAAATGAAATTGCCGCGTTTGTTTTGCGAAATCTCCATGACGGCTCCGACATATTCTTTCGGCGTCATGACGGATGCCCGCACCATCGGCTCCTCCATCCAGGCGATCTCCGACGGATCAGGCAGATTGCTCGGATTCTGGATCGAAAGTTCGGTGCCGTCTTCTTTCATCACATGATAGATCACGGAAGGCGCCGTCGTGATAATCGCCAGATCGAATTCACGGTCGAGCCGTTCCTGAATAATCTCCATATGCAGCAGACCGAGAAATCCGCAGCGAAATCCCGTGCCGAGCGCCTGTGAACTCTCCGGTTCAAAGGTCAGCGACGCGTCATTCACCTGGAGTTTTTCGAGGGCTTCGCGCACGGCCGTAAACTCCTCGCCCTCTGCCGGATAAATTCCGCAGTAGACCATCGGCACGACTTTCTTGTAACCGGGCATCGGCTCCGGTGTCGGGTTTTTGTCATCGGTGATGGTGTCTCCCACCCGGGCGTCGCCCACATTTTTGATCGACGCGACCACATAGCCGACATCGCCCGCCTCGATCGCATCCGATTCGATCTGTCCGCCGGCCGTATAGCCGACTTCCGTGACCTCGAAGCTCTTGCCGGTTGACATCATGCGAATCTGCATGCCTTTCTTTACGCGGCCTTCCATCACGCGGATGTAAGACACCACGCCCTTGTAACTGTCGTAATACGAGTCGAAAATCAGCGCCTTGAGCGGCCTGTCCTTCTCCTGCGCGGGCTGCGGGATCTTTTGTACGATGTATTCCAGGACTTCGTGAATCCCCGTGCCCTGTTTGGCGGAAATCAGCGGCGCGTCCGCGGCATCGAGTCCGATGATGTCTTCAATTTCGACTTTGACGCTGTCGGGATCGGCGGACGGCAGATCGATTTTATTAATGACCGTCAGGATTTCCAAATCCTGTTCAATGGCAAGATACACATTCGCCAGCGTCTGCGCCTCGACGCCCTGCGTGGCATCGACCACGAGTATGGCGCCTTCACACGCGGCCAGACTTCTCGATACTTCATACGTAAAGTCGACATGCCCCGGCGTGTCGATGAGATTCAGATCATAGACTTCACCGTCGTCCGCCCGGTAACGCAGCTTGATCGCCTTGAGTTTGATCGTGATGCCGCGTTCGCGCTCCAGCTCCATGCTGTCGAGCACCTGCGACTGCATTTCCCGATTCGTCAGCATGCCGGTGCTTTCGATGAGCCTGTCGGCCAGCGTCGATTTTCCGTGATCAATATGTGCAATGATGCTAAAATTTCGTATATTCTTCATGCTTCCCATTCTTCCTATAATGCTCCGAACGATTCTCCGAGGGGAAAATACCGGAATGTGGCAATGCCTTTAATCGAAGGCTCCGGTACGGGTCCGAAGCTTCGGCTGTCATTGGACTGCAGATAGGCGCGGTTGTCGCCCATCACAAAATATGAGCCCGGCGGCACGGTCAGTTCGAGAAAATCACCGGCCACATAGGTGGCGACCCCTGCGGTATAGGGTTCGTCGATCGCCTCTCCGTTAATATAGACAACCCCGCGGTCAATTCGCACGGTGTCTCCCGGCAGGCCGATCACCCGTTTGATGAATTCTCTTCCGTCCCCTTCCGGCGGATCCAAAATGACGATCATGCCCCGTTCGAGCGTGCCGTTGTTCCGCTGCCATTTATTCTCCACAAGAAAGTCCCAAGGTCTGAGTGTCGGCATCATGGATGTGCCCTGTACCACGGTCGGTGAAAAGAAATACTGGCGGACAATCAGAACAATCAGAACGATGGCGATCACTTCTGTCAGCAAATGCCCGCGCCCCTGTTTGTCTTCCGGCCCTTCCAGGCGGACTCCTTTTTTCGTTGTTTTTGTGGGTGATTTGTGTGTTTCCTGCTTCCGGTTCATGGAGTGTCCTTTCCTTGCTTATACGAAAACCAGTATACCACATACGCATCAAAAATTAATCCTCCGGGGCGCGAAAAGGTTGCAAGTTCATCATTCGCGTGATAAAATGCATATGTTACAGCCCTCCGCTCTTCAGGAAGGGCGGGATAGGAGGTGAACGGAATGGCAAATATTAAATCAGCTAAAAAACGAATCGACGTGATCAACAAGAAAACGGAAATCAACAAGTCGAAAAAATCGGAAATCAAAACCTATATCAAAAAGTTTGAGGCAGCGATTGACGCTGACAATATGGAGCAGGCGCAGGAAGCATTCAAGGTTCTCGAGAAAAAACTCGGACAGGCAGCCAGCAAGAATCTCCTGCACAAGAATGCAACCGCTCGCAAAGTGTCGAGCATGCAGCGCAGACTCAATCAGATGCAATCCTGATCCTTTGCGGTTTCACACATGTGGAGCCGCTTTTTTTATTGCCCGCACAGCGCGTGCAGCAGTACGGTCAAAAGCACGTCGGGATCCGCCGGCGATTCCTTGAGTTTGGATTCGGTGTCATACACCGCGCGCAGCATCGCAAACAGCGCCGGGAAACTGAACTTGCCCGTCGCGGTTTTCAGTTTTTTGTATTCGTAAGGTTTGATCGACAGATCCTTCGGGCCGTTTGATGCGCCCGGCTTCTGCTCGTACGCCTTGACGCGAATCAGATTGCGGATTTGTCGAACCAGCATATAGAACACACTGAACACATCCTGGCCGTGCCGGCGGATCGAATGATAGATCCGGAGCGCTTCGCCGGGTTTTTTTTGTGAAACGCTGTCCATCAGCTGAAAAATGGTTTCGGTGAACGGGGCCGGCAGCAGCGCCTCCACATCATCCGCCGTAATATCCCCCTCTTTCGCATCAAACAGACTGATCAGCGCGTGATCGATATCATACAGATTTTTGTTCTCTTCGGGATTCAGATATTCGGACCGTTCGATCAAAAGACGCAGCGCGCCCGGCTGTATATTTCTGCCGGCCACCGACGCGCGTCTGCGGATAAAGTTCGACAGCTCGCCTGCATCCAGCTTCTGATAACTCACAAGATTTCCTGTTTTTTCCGCCTGCTTGACAAAGCGACCCTGAAACAGCTTTTCTTCGGGGGAAATCAGCACGAGCACGAGTCCGTCCGGCAGCCCGGGCAGATAGTCGTGCAGACCCTCGTACAGATCTTTATAGCGGCTGGCGCCTTCTTTCGTAAAGTCCAGATCCTCGACAATCACCACGCGCCGGTCGGAAAACACCGGCAGGGTTTCGCAGGCCTCCACCACTTTGGCCGCCGTCAGATCTTCCGCATGGAGCACTGTCAGATTCAGCATGGCGGAGGCTTCCGGTAGAAATTCTTCCCGCAGATAGCGCTTCACGGCATCGAGCAAAAACAGTTCCGAACCATACAAAAGATACAGCCCGCCGGCCGTTTTTTCACTCAGTGATTTTTGAAATGCGATGCGCTGCATAATACCTCCTGCTGATTTTTTCACTCCAGATACCGATCGGAAACAGGAGCGGAAGACTCCAAAGCCCCGCCGACTTTTTCCATACGGGATAGCTTTCAAACACCGGGCCTCTCCACGTCATGAGGATTCTGAGATTCCCGAGCATATCGGTACGATACACGGGGATTTCGTGAGCTTCCAGACGTGTCAGCACCTCTTCGTGCGGATGCCCGAACAAATTGGCATGCCCCGCCGTAATGACCGCGGCCTCCGGCTGCACACGCTCCAAAAACCCGTCGGTCGTCGAAGTCCGGCTTCCGTGATGCCCCACTTTCAGCACCGCGGCGCGAAGATCCCCCGAAAGTTTTCCTTCCCCGGAAGCTTCCAGATCCCCCGCAAACAGCACCGATCCGTACTCATGATTATACCGCAAAATCAGTGAATCGTTTGGATCTCCGTACCGGGCATCATGTAAAACATCAAAGCTGCTGCCGCCGGATACGGCTAGCCGGTCGCCCGTATGTAAAAAGACTATCGGGACCCCCTGCGCAGAAACATCTGCCAGGACAGCCGCCGCCTCTTCCGTTTCGGAAAGCCCCTGCGGAAGATACAGGGCCCGCACGGGCACCGCGGCCGCAAGGGCCGCCAGGTTCTCCATATGATCCGCGTCAAAATGGGAGATAAACACCCCGTCCAGCGCCCGGACGCCTTCTCTTTGCAGAGAAGGTCTGAGTATCGTTTCAAAACTGTCGGAAAGATCCTGTCGAACTTCTCCGCCCGTATCGACAAGAAATGCGAGGCCGGCATCCCGGATCAGCGCGGCATCCCCCTGTCCGATATCGATAAAAAACACGGAAGCCGGCAGGTACGACTGCAAAAAGATACCGACAAGCCAGACACCGGCACACGCGCGCAGGAGTCCCTTTTGCAGCGACATGGGCAGGCTTCGCCATGTGGCGGGCCGCAAAACAAGATACAGCAGCAGATAGGCCCACAGCACTTCGGAGATACCGATCCTGCCCGCAGATACCGCAGGCAGCGAAAGATCCCGTATGGCATCCGTGAGGAGAAAGAAAACCTCCGCCAGTCCACCGGCCGCGGCGGCCGCGAGTTGAGCGGCCGGCAGAAAAAGAAAATAGAAAAGCACGGCGGCCGTAGCCACACCGATCATCAGACCGAACAGGGGAATGAGCAGCAGATTGGCAAGGACCGCAGCCAGCGGCGCGCTTTCAAAATGAAGCAGCAGCGCAGGCAGAATCCCCAGCTGAACGGCAAGAGAAGAAAGCACCGGACTCCCCTCGTATCCCATTCGTCTGAGAAATACCGGTCGGACCCACAGGACCGAGGCGACGCCGGCTGCGGACAGATGAAAGCCTGCATCGACGATACTTCCCGGAAACAGCAAAAGTATTATGGTCATCGAAAAGAACAGCGCCGTCAAAGGGTCATGTCCTTTGCGAAAGCTCCGCGCCAGTACAAATACAAACGCCATCATGCAGGCCCGTACGGCCGAGACCGGAAAACCGATCAGCCAGGTATAAAAGAAAATCAGCAGCAGGCCGAGCAGACGCGCCCGGTTTTTTCCGAGCAGCTGGCCGGCGACAAGCTGTACACCCGCAAACAGAATACCGATATGAAGGCCGGAAACCGCAAACAGATGCGCGATCCCGAGATCCCGGTAGCCCGCCTGTGTCTCCTGAGCCAGAAAGGAACGGCCGGTCCAGACCGACAGCATAAGCGCTGCGGTGTCATTCGGAAACAGATCCCGCGCCGCCTGCTCGAGAGAGAGCATAAAGTTTCGTCTGACTGTGTGAGTGAGCGCCTGCGAAACCCCTTCGGAGACGACGGCGCCCTCCGCACGAAGAAGCCCCTTTTCCCCGCTTCTCAGCAAATAGTCGCCGTAGGAGAAGAAAAGATCATTCTGTGTGCGGTCCGGTCTCCGGTTTTGCACCCGGGTTCGGACAATCTCTCCGATCAGCAGCTCCTCTTCCCCGGCAGCCGTCTGAAACCGGACCGGGATCGTACCGTTCGGCAGCAGCAGATCGGCCGTGTAGTTTTTCGTAAAGTCGGTTCGGCTTCCGATCTGTGTAATCAGCAGCCGGGCGGGAAAATACGCGCCCCGCGTTTCTGACAGCGGCTGCAGTTTCTGCTGTCTCGCCTGCAGAATCGTCAACAGAAACAGGACAAACACGAGCAGCGCGATCCGCTTGTGCCGCTGCGGCAAAAACAGCAGAAAGAGTGCGCCGGGCACAAAAAAGAAGAGGTGGACGTTTGTCAGCCACCCGATCAAAGCACCCGCAACAGTCGCTAAAAGCAACAGCAATCCCGGTCGTTTCATCCCTGCCTCCTGTTACGATTATAGCACAGGATCCGCCGTCTCCGTCTTTCATGGCAACCGGGTTTGTTCCCGTGCTATAATGAATCTACAGGAGGGGCTCTATGCAAAAATCGTATCTTTACTGGCCGTATTTAAAAGAACTGGAAACCGAAATCATGCATTCCTTCAAGGAAGAGGATGCCTATTATGTCGAGCTGGAACGCACACTGTTTTATCCGCATCTGGCCGGCGGTCAGCCGGAGGACACAGGAACCATCGACGGCATCCGCGTGCTGCATGTACGGGAAAAAGACGGGGTGATCCAGCATCAGGTGGAAGAGGAAATGCCCGCCGGGCCCGTAACGCTCAGTCTGAACTGGGAACGCCGCTATGATCACATGCAGCAGCACACGGCACAGCACATCCTCAGCGGCCTGTTTGCGCAGATGTTTTCCGTGCAGACGGTCGGATTCATGATCGGGGAAAAACATACCACGGTCGATTTTGACGCACTGGGCCGACACAATGCACCAGAGCTCGTCGACACCGTATGCCGGCTTGCCAACCGGCTGATTTCTGCAGCCCTTCCGGTGCACCGCTCCTTTGACAGCACCGCTGCGAATAAAGACAAAGGCCGCGGCGCGCCCGTTCGTAAAATTCACATCCCCACCCTCCCCGTCACCGAATGCGGCGGCACGCATGTCGCAAACACGGCCGAAATCGGACATATCCGCATTGTGAAAGTCCAAAAAGACCGCGGACATCTGCGCGTGACTTATCTTGCGGGCGGACGCTGCATGCGGGAATACGAAGAGCTGATTGCCCTCGTCGAAAGCTGGGCCGAACGGTTCAACACCTCCATCCGTGAGAGTTTCTCCCGCGCAAACAGCCGTCTGGATGAAATGGACCGGATCGAAGAAGAAAACAAAGAATACCGAAAAATCGCAGCCGAACGTTTTCGTGACGAGCTTAAGGCGGCCGCCCGGTCATACCGCGGCTACCGCATCATCTGGCGCTATATCGACACGACACTGAAACCGTCAGACCTGGTCCCGAAAACCGACCCGGACGTCGTATTCTTAATCAATCGCGACGGCGCGCTGTATGTAAAAACAAAAAAACCGATGCAGCCGATGATCCGGCTGATGGAAGAGATCAAAAAAGACGAACAGTTTAAAGGCGGCGGCTCCTCTTCGGAATGGCACGGCAGTTTCCGGGAAGGCACACAGAAAGAACAGGCCGCGTACTGGTGGCAGCGTCTTGAAAAACTCTGGACATAAAAACAAACCCGACGGGAGATCCGTCGGGTTTTTCTTCTGGCGGGAGTATGTGAGAATCGAACTCACCCAAGAGGCTACAAACCCCTCGCGCCGGTTTTGAAGACCGGAGGGCCCACCAGGACCCATCTACCCCCAAAAGGGAATCCTGGTTATTATAAAGGAATCCCGTGGAAATTGCAAATCAGGCGCGCTCGTAGTAATAGCCCTCGCCCCACTTTGTTTTCAGCGGCGCCTGACGAAAACCGGCGTCATAGAATTTCTTGCGTATGCGTTTGATATGCACATCGACCGCGCGAATATCTCCGACGAAATCTCCCCAGACGATTTCCGCCAGCTTGTAGCGGCTGAAAATTTCCCCGGGTGAAGACGCCAAAACAAGAAGGATGTCAAACTCGCGGCCGGTCAGTTCGAGTACGGTGTTTCCGTACTGCACCTGCCGGCCGATGATATTCAGATTCAAAGGACCGGCCGACACCACAAAACCCGCCGCCTGTCCCGTATGACTTCCTCTTCGGAGGACCGAACGCATTCGTGCCTTGAGCTCCAGTATATTGAACGGCTTGACGAGAAAATCGTCCGCACCGTATTCGAGTGCCAGGACTTTTTGCAGATCCTCCGCCACATCGGTCACGACAATCATCGGCGCCTGGCTGACTTCCCGCACTTTCTCGATCAGGGTGAGCCCCGTGCCGTCCGGATACTGCATATCGCAGAGGATGAGATCCACCGGCTGCTCGAGCGCGGTGATGACCTCCCGAATCCGCCTGGCCTGGCGGATCCCGTAGCCGTCCGCTTCAAACACATAATTCAGTTCGCTTCGATAATCCGCATCGGGTATGGCCAGCAGCAACTGTTTCATGCCGGCACCCGTTCGTCTCCCTCGCGCCGGGTGATTTTTCGCTGATCCATCACCGACAGCAGATACAGGGCGATTTTCCGATTGGTCTTCAGTATGTCGCGTGTTTGCGCCACCGTAAGTCTGCCTTCTTTTTCAAGCACACCCCGCATCGTTTCGATCCCCTGTTCAAAATGTCGTACAGAAAAGAGCATATCTTCCTCGCCCCGCATCAGCTCGTTTTTTCGCATCAGATACTGAAGGAGTTCCGGCAGCCAGGGCGCGTCGATCCCCAGTTCCTCCGTGCGAAGCGGAAGAAATTCCGCATCCGCCGCCTGCAGGATCTTTTCCGATGCCGCCCGCTGCGCTTCCGTAAGTTCCTGAGAAAATCCGGGGAGCTGTAAAATGCCGCCCTCCTCTGTCAGCGAGAGTTCTTGCGCAATCTGCTGAATGATTTTTTCCGCCACCCTGCTTTTTTCCTCGCCCAGCAGTGTGCTTCGGAGCGCTTCCTTGCTCATACCCGCCCGCAGCGGATAACGTTCGTGAAAATCTGCGAGCGTCTTTTCCGCGTCTTTTTTCAGGGCGTACAGCCGCGTTCTCGTCAAAGGCGTTTGCGCTTCGCTCGTTTCAATCAGAAGGAGTTTTCCCTCCTCTTTCATGTCAGAAACCGCGGCAAGCACCTGCGCGAGCGTTTTGCCGCTGATTTTTGCCAGTTCCGCCACCGTCGGAAACTCGTGTGTGTGCGCGTCCATATGCATCAAAAGACGCTCCGCATCGTTTGCGCCGTCCAGCTCTCTCAGCGTCTGTATATCTTTCTCATTTCCTTTTCTCTTTTTCAAAGGATCGGTCGCCAGGATCTCGCCGCCGCCGATCGTAATCAGCGGAGAATACAGGCGGGCTACAAAATGGTCTCCCGGCTGCACCGTCACCGGCTCTTCCATGCGCAGCTGACAGTAGGCCGTCTGCTGCGACTCCAGCACCTCGGTGTCCAAAAGTGTCACGCGGCACAGCGCTTCTTTTGTGCCCGCATACAGGCGAAGCCGCGTCCGGTTCTCGATCGGAAACGGCAGATCGACCGCCCTGAGCTTCACATCGAGCATATTCGATGCAAGCAGCGCGTCGGGGGCGGAAAGCACATCTCCCCGGTCGATCTCCTCCGTGGAAATATTTGCCAGATTGATCGCCACCCGCTGACCCGCATAGGCGACCTCCTCATTTTGGTCATGCACCTGGAGATTTCTGATCTTTACCCGTTTTTTGGACGGATAGATCATGGCGTCCTGTCCGTTTTTCAATGTCCCCGAGACCAGGGTGCCCGTGACTACGGTTCCGAAGCCGGAAATCGTAAAGACGCGGTCGATCCCGTAGCGCGGCAAATGATCCGGCGCGCGGTCCGGCAGCTGTTCTGTCAGGGCATCGAGTTCTTTGATGAGCGCGTCCATACCGTCACCCGTGCGTCCCGACACGGGAAAGATCGGCGCGTCGGAAAGAAAGGTGCCTTGCACGGCTTCTCTGACATCCTCTTTCGCCATTTCGAGCCATTCCGGATCGACCAGATCGGATTTCGTCAGCGCGATAACCCCGTGTTCGATCCCCGTAAACTGCAGGATTTCCAAATGTTCCCGCGTCTGGGCCATCACGCCTTCATCCGCCGCAACCACCAGCACCACCAGATTCATGCCGGTAACGCCCGCGAGCATATTCTTGATAAACTTTTCGTGTCCCGGCACGTCGATAATGCCCGCGCGGGTACCGGAAGGCAGATCGAAATAGGTGAAGCCGAGTTCGATCGAAATCCCCCGTTTTTTCTCTTCTTCCAGACGGTCGGTTTCTCTTCCGGTGAGCGCCTTAATCAGCGTGGTCTTCCCGTGATCAATATGTCCGGCCGTACCGATAATCACATGTTTCATTGGCACATCCTCCAGGCCTGTTCCACGGCGTGTACAAACGGCTCCAGGTCTTCCAGAAGCAGCGTGCGCACATCAAACAGTACGGCGTCGTCCCGAACCAGCGCCACAACGGGTACCGGCTGCTGTCTGAGGGCCGCATCCAGATGCTGGGCGGCCACTCCGGCGACGCGCACGGCATACGACGGAAGATCCGCTTCCGGTAGCGAGCCGCCGCCGACCTTGGAGCTGACCTCTGTGACGGAAACCGCGGCGTCCGTGAGAACAGCGGACAGTTTTGTCCGTACCGTTTCCGCCAGCTCCCGCAATTCCTCATTTTGTACCGTCAGCATCCGCAGCGTCGGATTCTTTTTGTGTGCGTTCTCGGGATCCAGATACAGTGACAGCGTGTATTCCAGTGCGGAAATGGTAAATTTGTCCACACGAAGGGCCCGCGTCAGCTGATTTTTTCGCATTTTTTCAATCCACGCGCTTTTTCCCGCAATAATACCCGCCTGCGGTCCGCCCAGGAGCTTGTCGCCCGAGAAGGTGACAATATCCATGCCCGCGTGCAGTGCTTCCTGCACCGTGGGTTCTTTCGGCAGCCCGTGTGCCGACAGATCGATCAGCACACCCGATCCGAGATCTTCAACAATCGGCAGACGAACGCCCGATCTTTCTTCCCACCGGTCGCGGATCAAAACGAGTTCATCGCGTTCCACGCCGGAGGTGAACCCGACCACTTTATAATTGCTGGTATGCACGCGAAGAAGCGCCGCCGTGTGTTCGTTCAGCGCCTGTTCGTAATCGCCGGGATGTGTCTTGTTGGTTGTGCCGACTTCCCGCAAAATCGCGCCGCTCTGCTCCATGACCGAGGGGATCCGGAAAGAGCCGCCGATCTCGATGAGTTCTCCGCGCGAGGTAATCACTTCTTTGCCTTTGGCCACCGTCGACAGCACCAGCATCACGGCCGCCGCATTGTTGTTGACGACCATCGCATCCTCCGCGCCCGTGATCATGCGCACACGGTCGATCAGATGGTCATAACGGGACCCGCGTTCCCCTCTGTTCAGATCATACTCCAGATTGGAATAGCCGGATGCCACGGCAGCCAGCGCGCCCAGCGCACCCTCGTTCATTACGGCGCGACCCAGATTCGTATGCAGCACAACACCTGTGGCATTGATCACCTTTTTCAGATGGGGCGACAAAATCTGATCCGTTTTCTCCCGGATCCGTTCCGGGAGGTTCGCAAGCGCCGTATCGAGTGCGGTTTCATCCGGATCTTTTCTGATTTGCGCGCGCAGATCCTCCAGCACATTGCGGATCCCGTCCAAAAGAACGGGATACGGCACGGTTTCTTTCAGCGGCTGTAGTTCCTCCATGGCGAGCACCGCGTCGATTTTCGGCAGTTTTCTGTAGAGTTGACTCATATTTCTCCCTGTACCAAGATTTCAGACGCCTGATCACCGGTCACCTGACCGATGATGACGGCGGGAAACACTTCCTCTTTCATTCGTTCGACATATTCTTTCGCATCCGCCGCAGGCAGGCTGATCAGCAGTCCGCCCGATGTCTGCGGATCATACAGCAGATCCATCGTCTGATCCGACACCCCGTCTGCGACAATCCCCTGCCCCGCATACTTGCGGTTTGCATAGGCACCCGCCGGAACCAGCCCCATGCCGGCATATTCCTTTGCCTTTTTGAGAACCGGAACGGCAGACGCATCGATTGTCATGGAAACCCGGGCTCCTTCCGCCATTTCATAAGCGTGACCGAGCAGCCCGAAGCCCGTAATATCGGTTGCCGCATGGACCGTCAGGCCGTCCAGCTGTTCGGCCGCCGTTTTGTTCAAAAGACCCATGCAGCGAATCGCCTCTTCGTATTCTTCGGATTCCTGCGTGACGACACCGCCCTTCAGTGCGGTATTTAAAATCCCCGCGCCCAGCGGCTTGGTCAAAACCAGTACATCATTCGGTTTGGCCGTGGAATTTCGCCAGATCCGGTCCGGGTGGACCGTTCCCAGGACAGACAGGCCGTATTTCGGCTCGTCATCTTCCACGGTATGGCCGCCCACAAGCAGACAGCCGGCTTCCTTGATTTTATCCGCGCCGCCCTTCAGAATCTCCGTGAGCACTTCGGGCTCCAGGCAGTTCGGAAAACAAACAATATTCATGGCCGTCACGGGCACCCCGCCCATGGCATAAACATCCGACAAAGAATTCGCCGCCGCAATGGCGCCGAAGGTATACGGATCGTCCACAATCGGGGTGAAAAAGTCCAGTGTCTGGACGAGTGCGGTGTTCTCATCATGACGGTATACGGCCGCATCGTCGGATGTATCCAGTCCGACAAGCAGCTTTTCATCGTGTACCGCTTCCATATTGCGCAGCACCTGCGCCAGCCGGTCGGGACCGACTTTGGCGGCTCAGCCGCTGGTTTTTGCATATTGTGTCAGCTTGATTTCTTTTTTGCTCATTATTCCCTCACTGTAATCATTTCTTTCATGCCTTCAAACAGCTTGTCGCCGATCCCGCGCACATTGCGGATCTCTTCGGGCGATGTAAAAGGCGATGACTCTCTGTATTCGATAATCCGCTGCGCCAGAGCGGGACCGATCCCCGGCAGCGTCTCGAGTTCCGCCTGCGTGGCGTGGTTCAAATCCACCTGTGGATCAGACCCCGTTTCCGCCTGTCCGGGCGCCGACGTCTCCCCCTGCGCAGGGATATGGATCTTGTCTTCATCCCGGAGTTTTTGGCTCAGATTAATCCGGGTGGTGTCGGCATCCGGATAGAGTCCGCCCGCCGCTTCCACGGCATCCAGCAGCCGGTCCCCCGCCTGTACCTGCACAACGCCCGGCCGGCGAACCCGTCCGGTCAAATGGACAAAAAGATCCAAGGGTTCCGCGGTTTCCGCTTCCGTGGATGCTACCGCCTGCAGCGAAACCGCCTCCTGCCGCGGCCACAGATTCCGTCCCCAGGATAAAAACAGCACCAGTGCGGCAATACACAGGATTAGCACATTCTCTTTGTTTTTGAAAAAGGACATCGCCCGTACCTCCGGTCGTTACTGTCTTCAGTATAGCAAATATTACGAAAAGGTTCTTATTTTCTGCATAAAAAAAACGAAACCGATGATTCGGTTTCGTTGTGACCGGACTGCGCCGGCCGAACAAAAAATCGCACCGGGTCCGGAGAGCTGTCCGGGAAGTGGATCGGCTCCCGGCCTGCTTCCCCGCCCCGCAGTTACGAAATTCGTCTTTTCTTTCCGTCTTACAGAACGCCGTAGGCTTCGATCTCGATCACGGCGCCTTTGGGCAGAGCGGCCACTTCGTACAGCGCGCGCGCCGGTTTGTGATCGCCAAAAAAGTCGGCATAGACATTATTGATTTTCGAGAAATCGCCGATGTCCGTAACGAGTACGGTCAGTTTTGCGAGGTTTTCTTTCGTTCCGCCGGCTTCCGTGATGATCGCCTCGAGTGCGTTCAGGCAGGCCTGCGTTGCTTTTTCAACATCGGTTTCCAGTTCGCCGGTTTCCATGTTCATCGGCAGCTGACCCGAAATAAAGATCACTTTGCCATCTACCACGGTGGCCTGCGAATACGGGCCGACTGCTGCCGCCGCTTTTTCAGATGCTACAAATTTCATTTTATTTCCTCCTCATGATGGGTTATTTTTTGGTCCTGCCACAGTTTTTCCAAATCGTAATATGCACGATCCGTTTCCAGGAACAGATGAACGATCACATCGCCATAGTCCAGCAAAATCCAGTTCGCTTCCCGATAGCCTTCTTTGCCGCTCGGAAACTCGCCGTGTTTTGCCATGACATCTTCCACGGCATCCGCCATAGCCTGTGTATGCGAGGCAACATTGCCGGTGGCAATGACGAACGCATCGGCAACTGACGAATCGGTAAATTCGATCGTTGTGACATCCACTCCCAGTTTATCGTGTAGGGCCGTCAAAATCAAATCAATTTTTTCGGTCAAATTATCGCTCCTTTGATAGGTTTTGATAGATCTTATTTGTCACAGGATGCACCTGCAGTCCGTTCGCTTTGAGATAATGCACCGACGCTTCCATCACCCGGAAAAACGCCTCGTCCAGATCGCGCTCGGCGAGTCGCAGCAGCCCGGGGTTCTCCGGATCACTGCGACCGGGTTCGGTTTTATCCGCAATGTAGAGGATTTTGTCCAGTCGGGTCATCTCGAGATCCGCCGTCGTGTGTCGGCGAATGGCATCCAGCACGGCCTGGTCGTCCACCCCGTATTCGCCGGCTGCCACTCCGGGACCAAGGTATGTATGCCACAGGGATCTCGCTTCCTTCTCTTCATTGAAATTATCTCGGACGGTTTCATCGGAAAGCAGTTCCTCTTCCCGCCCCTTGGCGCTGTCATGCAGCAGGCCTGCCACCAGGGCCTGTTCGGGGTCGACCCCGTGGATTTCCGCCAGACGCTCCGCGGTCTCCGCCACGCGCAGACTGTGCTGGTACCTTGCGAGTGACAGCGTGCGCTGCAGTCTTTCCAGCACGGCATCTGTTCTCTCATCCCGGTACAGCTTTTGCTCTTCGATATAGTTTGCCACATCCCGCGGCACAAGATGAGAAAGCGTCCGCCCGAGACGCGCGCGTTTTCTGATCTGTGTCGAGGACAGTTCGATCCGTGGCATGGGGATCCCGTGAATCTTTGCTCCCCGGTCGAACAGCCGCTGCATTTGTGCGCCTGTATCCGCGTCGATTGCATGAAAACGCGGCACCACGGCAAGCGTCACAAGGGACAGCAGCTCTTCGTAGCTTTTCCAGGTGTGAAACTGCAGCAGACTGTCCTCTCCGATCAGAAGCGTGATCTTTCGTTCCGGATCTTCTTTCAGCAAATGCTTCACCGTTTGGATGGTATAGCTTGGTCCTTCCTTTTGTACTTCCAGACCGGAAAAGACAAATCCTGGCACCGGTGCGCAGGCAAGCTGCACCATACGGGCCCGGTGCGCGGCCGCGGTATGCACTTTTTTGTGCGGAGAGTCGCCGGTCGGCATAAACACAACCGTCTGCGCCGACAGGACTTCCCGTGCGGCCTGTGCCATCCACAGATGTCCGATGTGGACCGGATTGAAGCTTCCGCCAAACAATATCATCCGTTTCATCGGGGCAGCTGCAGTACCGGTTTTTTTGCCGGACGGTACAGTACAAATACCGATCCGATTTTTTGTACAAAATCACAGGAACAGGCATTCAGCAGGATTTCCGCCGCTTCCGCCGCCTGCACCGGCGAGGTGTCCAGGCATTTTCCCTTGACGAGTTCTCTTTTTTCGAGCTGCTCGTTGACCTGACGGATCAGTTCGTCGGAAATTCCGCCTTTGCCGATCAGTACCGTCGGGGTCATGCCGTGGGCTTCTTTTTTCAAAAATGCGCGTTGCTTGGGTGTTATCATCTTCTACTCCACAAAATCAAATTCGATCACATCCAGTACGACCGTATCATTTTCTTCTATACCCAAATTCTTGAGCTCTTCAATGATACCGTGCCGTTTCAGCTGATCCTGAAAATGGATGGTCGATTCGTAGTCTTCAAAATTGGTCCGGTAGACGAGCCGTTCGATAAAGGATCCGGTTACGACATATTTTCCGTCGATGACTTCGATCTTTGTCGGTTCTTCCGCCGGCGCCTCCTGCGGAATGTATTCCGCATCGAAGGTCTCATAATCTTCCGGGATGGCTTTCAGCAGTTCATGCATGGCATATTTCAGCCGGTCGACCCCGATGCGGGTGGCCGCGCTGATCGGATAGATCGTGCCGTCGTCAGAAAGCTCCGCGATTGCATCGAGCTGTTCGTCTCCTTCGATCAAATCCGTTTTGTTTGCGGCAATCAGCATCGGCTTGGCGGCCAGCTTTTCGCTGTAGCTTTTCAGCTCATTCATAATCAGGTGAAAATCCTCGACGGGATCCCTTCCCTCCATGCCGGATGCGTCCAGTACGTGCACGAGCATCCGGGTCCGCTCCACATGTCGCAGAAAATCGAGACCCAGGCCCGCTCCTTCCGAGGCGCCTTCGATCAGTCCCGGGATGTCGGCGACGACGAAATCTTCGCCCGGTCCGATGCGGACCACGCCCAGATTCGGCTGGAGCGTCGTAAAATGATAATTGGCGATTTTCGGTTTGGCATCGGAAATCACCGACAGCAGTGTCGACTTCCCGACATTCGGCAAACCGACCAGTCCGACATCGGCAATCATTTTCAGTTCGAGGACGATGGTGCGCTCCTCGCCTTTTCTTCCTGGTTCGGCAAAGCGCGGAGCCTGTCGGGTCGAGGTGGCAAACTTGGCGTTGCCGCGACCCCCGCGGCCGCCTTTGGCCAGTACAAACGGTTCGTCCGGCCGATGCATGTCGTGAATCACGGTGTCCGTTTCTTCATCCTTAATCAGCGTGCCGACGGGGACTTTGAGTACAAGGTCCTCCCCTTTTTTTCCGAACTGCCGTTTTCCGCGGCCGTCCTCCCCGCGTTCGGCCTTGTAATGCCTTTTGTAGCGAAAGTCCATCAGCGTATGGAGGCCTGTGTCTGCAACGATGAGTATGCTTCCGCCGTGACCGCCGTCTCCTCCTGCAGGTCCTCCGGAAGGTTCGTATTTTTCTCTGCGAAACGCAACGGAACCGTCGCCGCCGTTGCCCGCTTTGACTTCTATTTTTACTTTATCGATAAACATGGTTTCTCCTTGAAAAAAGAAAAACTTACCGGGGTTCCGGTAAGTTCGCCTTTGCTTGCTGAATTATGCCTCGACCGGATAGACGCTGACTTTCTTCTTGTCGCGACCGAGTCGTTCAAAACGCACTGTGCCGTCCACTACCGCGAACAGAGTGTCGTCCGAACCCTTTTGAACATTCGTGCCCGGATGGATTTTCGTTCCGCGCTGACGGACGAGAATGTTTCCTGCGGTTACCACCTGGCCGTCCGCACGTTTCACGCCGAGGCGCTTGGCTGCGGAGTCACGTCCGTTTCTGGAACTGCCGACTCCTTTTTTGCTGGCGAATAATTGCAGATTCATTTTAATCATTGTTTCCACCTCCTTCACGATAGGTGATCGATGCCGGATAGCTTTCTTGCAGAGACTCTATCCCGAGAGTAAAGCTGTCCAGCAAAAGAAATGCGAATTCTTTTTGTTTATGTGTCAGTTGGTCCGTTCGAAGCTGCAGCGAAAAATCTCCGTCTTGTACATCGGTTACCATGTCCGGCGGTTTCAGACCGACCAGCGTCTCCAGACTGTTGGCGGTGTTGATCGCCAGGACCGACACGGCCGCACAGACAAGATCCTGTCCGTGGGGTGCCGTCAGGGCATGCCCTGTCATCCGAAGGGATGTGGTGCGGTTTCTGTCCAGCTGCACGTAAATCATTACGCTTCGATCGATTGAATGCGAACTTTTGTATACAGCTGTCTGTGGCCGCGTTTTCTGCGATAGTCGAGTTTACGTTTGAACTTGAATACTACGACTTTCTCGCCTTTTCCCTGTTCTTCCACAACGCCGGTTACTTTTGCGTTGTCCAAAAGCGGCTGTCCGACGGCGATTTCTCCGTCTTTGGATGTCATCAGCACTTCGTCAAAAGTGATGGTGTCGCCGACTTCCGCATCCAGCTTTTCAATGGTGATAAGGTCATTTTCCGTCACAGTGTATTGTTTTCCGCCGGTTTTAATGATGGCTACCATACAGTACACCTCCTCATATCATACTCGCCATGCAGGTGCTTGCGCTTGTTGTCTACCTGTTCTGAGCGGCTTTACCGAAAAATTTTATCAAATATTCTCCAAAATGTCAATCAATAGGCAAGATCAATGCTCTCTACATTGCCCTGGCCCATCGAATCGCGCGGACGGTTCTCATAAATTATCCACTTTCCGCGATCGGAATCGTAGCGTAGGGCATGCTGCATCACTTCCTGCGCCTCCTGCATTTCGAGCCGGATCGGCCGGAAGATCCCCGCTTCATACTCCTGATAATGGTACACATAGGTTTCCGTAATGCGCGCGTAGAAAGTGTCCTCGTCGTCAAACTGTATGCTGTTCATATCGAAGTTTGCCGTATCGGATACGCGTACGATTCTTGTGCGCTCGTCGATCAGATTCTGGATATAGCTTCTTCGTTCGGACAGCAGCGGATCTTCGATATTGCTGTAGTTGTCGGGTTTGAGATTTGAAATCGCAAAGGCGTCCTCTTCCAGATGCGTAACAACGGCATCCTGCAGCTGACGGTACAGCGTGCTGTTGACCGGATTGAAGCTGAACTCCAGCGTGCGCGGCTCCGCGAGTGTGACCACATTGCTTTCAAACGTGCCCCACGGATAACTGCGCAGGAGCTGAATATTCTCATAGCTGTTCAAAAGATCCACCGCCATGTCGTCGCCCGCAAGCTGATACACGCTCTGTCCGGTGCTCTCCCCGTCCAGATATACGATCGAATTCGAGTATTTCCACGGGAATTCAAATGTCTTCCAGTAGGAGAAGCGCAAAGATTCGCTGTCGCCGACCGTGACGACATTGGATTTGGTCATCCGGCCTTCCAGCTCCATTTCCATCTGCAGCGTATCTTCCGGCTGCACCGGTCCGATCAGACGGCCGTAGGGAATAAAATCCTTGCCCTGAGCGCCGGTCGGTTCTCCGTTTACGATGACATTTGCCTCATCGTGATAATCCGAGATCTCGACCATATTCGGAAAGGTGTCAAACGCGGCTGTTTCGCCGTCTGTGGCGATCGTCTGCTCCTGTGTCGTCACCGAACCGATCGGTGTGTCCAGGCGCAGCTGCACCTGGACGGGATCTTCAAACGGTCCGATGCGAAGTCCTTCTTCTCCGAGATCCTTCGCCTTGCCGAGCTCCTCTCCGTTGACCAGTACTATGGCCTCTTCCTGTGTGGATGAGACGGTCGCAAACTGCCCGACATTTGAAAGACCCACGGTCATGCGGTCGTCTGTGACGGCTTCATTCTCCGTCGTGAGCTCTACCGTCGTCTGTGCGTGCAGCGGATTCAGTCCGCCTTCGTACACACTCTGTACGGTGTAGACGCCCGGCAGCAGCGGTCCGATGACCGCCGGGGCATCCGGTGATGCGCTCACCGGTTCCGCACCCACCACCTGTACCTGCGTATTCGGGTACGTGACTTCGGGGATCAGTTCAAAGGTCTTGATATTCATTTGATAGGCGTTGAAGATAAAATACCTTTCGCCGGCTTCCTCGATCCAGACATCGGCTTCTTCCGAACGACCGTTTTCTTCGTTGAATGTGCGCAGACTCGAAAGCAGGGTCTGCCGGTATTCGGGATTCTCGAGCATTGCATAAAACGGTGCCAGTGTTTCTGCCGTTACCGGTGTGCCGTCGGCATGCAGCATGCCCGCGATCGCATTCTGATCCTCCTGCTCCACGGCCTGTTCAAAGGCCTCGGTCATACGCAGCGGATCGGACATGTAATTGCCCGTAAAGTACAGGCCGAGTCCCGCCACTAGCAACAGGGCCGCGGCAACGGCCAGGATGATATTGCGCCGTTTATTTCCGGATGTCTGCTTTTCTTCCTCCGGTTCCCCGTCTGTTCCGGTTGCGGCAGCCGGTACCCCGGTGTCTGCGGGCACTTCTTCCCGCGCGTCTTCCCGCGGCTCCGGTCGTTCGACCTTTGCCACGAGTTCCTCTTCTTCGGCATCGCGCTTTCTGTCAAACAGCGTCCCGAACCAGGTCGATTTTTTGACCTCGTCCTGCTGCTCGTCGGAAAACTCCGGGCCGCGCACGGGTTCTTTCTTCTCTTCTTCCGCCACCGGCACGGACAGTACGCGTTCCGCTTTCTTCTCGGGCTCCTGATGTATCGCGGCCGGCTCCTGTTTCTCTTCCTGTTTCTTCGGCGTCGACAAAACGGCGGATTCCGGCGTCCTATCCGGTTCTTCCCGTTCGATCGGCTCCGCGGGTTCCGTTTTCTTTCGATAGGAACGCCGTGCCTTTTCCTGCTCCAGCGCTTCCTCTTTTTTTACATCGACCCCTTCGATATCGCCGGTATCGATGCCGAGCAAATAATTTCTGGCGCGGGAAAACAGAGACTTTTTCTCCTGCCGATCTTCCTCTTTCAGGATTTCATCTTCGGGGATCAGAACATCCGGTTCATCGTGGGATGATTTCAGTTTTTCAAAGGTTTCATTCAGTGTCTGTTTTTCGGCGGCTTTTTCTTCCGGGGAACGGGCCTGTGCGCGGTCCCTTTCTCTTCTGCGCGCGATCTCCCGCTGGATCTCCTCGATCGGGAGTTCCAGTGTGTCATCGAGCAGTTTGGCTTTTCGTTTGCGCTCTTTGTCGCGGAATGAAAAAATCGGGCGGGCTTTTGCCTCTTCCGATGAAGAATCCGTTTCTTTTTCGTCATCGGCAGGCTCCGGCTCGTCCTCGCGTATGTTTTTTTCGTCGTCAGATGTCGCCGGTTCCGTCGTTTCTTCGGCGGTGGGCTCGTCTGCTTCCGGCGTCTCCTCTTCAAAAAAATCGTCAAAAGACAGAATTCCGGATGCGTTTTCACTGCCGGTGTGCTCGCCGCAATGCGGGCAGAATTTGGCGTGCGCACGCACGGGTTTGCCGCAGTGTCTGCATTGTTTTGTGTCTGCCATATTTTCACGCTTCCTATCGTTTAAATTGCTGGTTCTTTCCAGTTTTAGGATACAACAGAAGCCTCGCGATTGCAAGAATCTGCGTCCGTCGTCCCGGACTGCAAGACTCTTCGAAACACCACGTATGCGGGTGTCACGAACTCTTCCTGCCGGAGATACGCCAGCAGATCCCCCGGACGCAGCGTCTGCGCATCAAATGATGAAAGTGTGGTCTCCAAAACACCGTCTGTGATCTTTGCTTCGTGGATCAGCGGCCGGATCTCTTTTTCTCTGCGGAGCAGTTTCCCTTTTTTCATCCGCTCCTGATGCAGTATCAGCGAATCTTTTGCAAGCAGGGATTCAATCTTTTGCAGGAGATCTTCCGCCTCCTCTTCTGTGATTTTTGTCCAGGCATAGGTAGAGGTTACAAAATGCGTGTGCAGATCAAAACCTTCGCCGGGCACCCGGGCGGCGGGGACACTGAACCCCTGCGGCAGCTGCCGGTTCAGCGCCTCTCGTTTTTCTTCCGTAAAGGGTGTTTCCGTTTCGATCATCATAAACTCCATCGTGCTCTCGTAACCGAGCGGCAGCGGATTGGTGACGGCGATTTTTTGCTGCGGATTGTAACCCTCGGTATAGCAGATATCGATATTTGCGCGCCGAAACGCGCGTCGAAACAGACGAACCACGTCCAGATGCGACAGGAAGCGCATTTTATCGGTCTTTGTAAAGGTTAGAAGGGTACGCAAGGACTCACCCCCTGAATGTCAAAGCAGGCGGCGCCGCAAAATTCGCAGCCGCCGCGGCAGTCCGGAGTCACTTCTTCGCGAAGTGCCTTCTCGTATTCGCGCCACAGAAACTCTTTGCTGACGCCGGGCCGTATAAAATCCCAAGGCAGAATTTCGTCGCGGCTGCGCTGCCGGTTGGCATAAAAATCGGGATCGATGCCAGCGGATGCAAACGCCTCCGTATAGGCGTCCACTTTCAGGTGATCTTCCCAGGAATCGAGCAGGGCTCCGTTTTCCATCGCCTCCGCCAGCACGGGTGCCAGACGGCGATCACCGCGCGCGAGGATGGCCTCCAGCCGGCTCACCACGGGTTCGTGCCAGCGATAGGTGATCTTTCCGTCGCGCATGCGTTTTCTTGCTCGGTCGATCTTTTCCTGAAAACTCTCCACGGTATCCTGGGGCATCCACTGAAACGGTGTGAAAGGTTTCGGCACAAAACAAGCCGTACTCACGTGTATCTTCAGATTGCCCTGCCTTTCTTCCGGCGGCTGGTCAAAAAACATGCGCTTCACGCGATGGGCGATCGCCGCGATGCCGTCGATGTCTTCATCCCGCTCGGTGGGCAGGCCGATCATAAAGTACAGTTTGATCGTGGAATATCCCTGCGCAAACGCAAAGCCGATCGCGCGGTCGAGGTCTTCTTCCGTAATCCCCTTGTTGATCACATCGCGCATGCGCTGGGTGCCTGCTTCCGGCGCAAAGGTCAGCCCGCTTTTTCTTAACTTTTCGATTTTTGCGAGCACATGCAGGCTTTCGCTGTCGAGTCGAAGCGACGGCAGAGAGATGCCGGTGCCGTCTTCTCCGAAGGCTTCGATCAAACGGTCGGTGAACCCGTCGAGATCCGAAAAATCACACGAACTCAACGACGACAGGGAAATATCATCGTAGCCGGTTTCCGCAAGCAGTTTCGTGGCCAGCGCAAACAGACGGTCGCTGCTCTTTTCCCGCACCGGGCGGGTGGCCATGCCGGCCTGACAGAAACGACAGCCCTTTGTGCATCCGCGAAACAGCTCCAGCACCACGCGATCATGAACGATCTCCAAAAACGGCAGAATCACCTGTTCCGGGTAAAACACCGTATCCAGATCGCGGATGACCGCCTTCGTAATGACATCGGGTGCATCGGCACGCGTTTTCTTTCTCTCCTGAATCGTGCCGTCCTCTCCGTAGATTTCTTCATACCACATGGGAATATACACGCCATCGAGAGAAGAGATGTCTTCATAGTAGGCTTCGCGAGACAGGCCCTGCTCTTTTGCCTTTTCGTACCGGCGGATCAGTTCCGGCAGCAGCTCCTCCGCCTCGCCGACGACCATGACATCAAAAAACGGCGCCATCGGTTCAGGATTCACCGTTCCGATCCCGCCGGCGATCACAAGCGGATAAGACGCGTCCCGGTCCTTCGCGTACAGCGGCAGGCCGCCGGCCCGAAGCATGTGCAGCACCGTCGTATAACTCATCTCGTACTGCAGGGTAAATCCGACGATGTCAAACGCACACAGCGGCGTATGCGTTTCCACGGACGCCAGTTTTCTTTCGTGCTTGATCAGTGCCTCTCTCATATCGTCCCAGGGCATGAACACGCGTTCGCACTGCACGCCCTCCATCTGATTCAAAAGCTGATAGATAATCTGCATGCCCAGATGGCTCATGCCGATTTCATAGACATCCGGAAAACAAAACGCAAAACGCGTGCGGATTTCATCTTCCGGTTTAACCACACTGCCGACCTCGCCCCCGATATAACGGGCGGGCTTGTCGACTGATTCCAATATCTGTTCCCAGTTCATCATGATGTTTTTCCTTTAAATACCTGAAGCAGGCGATCCAAGATCCCCTGCTCCTGATTCCACAGCGCAGCGCATTTTTTATGCCCGACGCCCGCATCCGTCACCTGATCCGCCGGCGGCAAAAATCCCTCGTCCGTCAGATAGATCACATCGGACCAGTCCGGCAGCACCTTCTCTTCGGGCAGTGCCGCATCTTTGGGCGGCGCGATCACGTAGCGGATGTCTTCCGTGTTTGTGTCATACAGCGCATCTTCCCAGTCACACAGGCCCGCCAGCGCGTCCAGACTGTGAAACACGGGCAGATCATCGCCCTGCCAGTCCTTCGTCCGCTCGCCGTGCACGCGAAAATCAACGAGTACGGCCGGCGTGTTCAAAAGAGGCAGCAGCCGGGTGACAAACGCATCCGTGGCGCCTTCGATCCGCAGTTTCATTTATTCCTCCAAATCATCCGTCGGCTCCAGATCCTCCAGCGGCCGCTCCGGATACAGCTTGAAATAATTCGCGATAATCTCCCGGGTCATCGGCGCCGCATTCGAACCCGAACCGCCCTGAAACAGCACCGTCGCGACGGCAATTTCGGGCTCATCGAGCGGTGCGAAAGCGACAAACCAGCCGTAGTCATCATACGGTTCGCCCGTGACGGGATTGTTGCCGCCCCGCTGCGCGGTACCGGTTTTGGTTCCGACTTCGACCGGCAGCGTGCTGAAGATCTGCCCGACCGAACCGTACTGTCCGGCCAGACGCATGCCGTCCGTGATCGCGTCCAGTTCGCCCTCCTCGCGCACTTCGATTCGTTCCGAATCATTGGTGCGGCTTTCGATCAGAGAGGTGTTGTTGTAATTCATCGACTTGTTAAAAAGCGTCGTGCGGTTCAGCACTCCGCCGTTGGCGATCGTCGCGACCATATTGGCCATCTGAATCGGTGTATAGGCATTTTGTCCCTGGCCGATCACGACATTGAGCGTGTCCGTAATATCCCACGCCGCCTGATTGATATAGTTGAACTTGAGAATATCCGTCAGTGAAGCCGTGTTGTCTTCGATCGGCTCTTCGGCATTGTAGCCCAGTGCCTCCAGCCGCGCGATCACTTCCTGGCGCGAAACCAGTTCCGGTTCATCCAGCCACGACAGGATCTCGGAGACATCTTCCGCCAGCTGTTCGTCGGTCTTTCTCGCCGTTTCGAGTTCGTATTCCTTCAGTTCCTCTTCCAGATATCTGCGCATCTGTATGCGAACGGATTCGACTTTGGCCAGAGGATCGGGGATCTGTCCGGAAGATTCCTGCGGCGTGCGGATTTCCAATCCCGTGGGACGGTCGAGTCCGAAGGTGCGCGCCGCCTGTTCGATATCGTCAATTTCCAGCTGGACACCGGTCGGCACGCCCGTCGTCTGGTTTTCTCCCAACGCAAGCGCGTAGAAGTAGTAGTTGCACGAATGCATAAGCGCATTCGGCATGTCGACATGGCCGTGGGTGCCTCTTTGTTCGTTCCAGATCCAGCAGCCGAAGTCGGTATCGCCGATCGTAACAAAGCCCGAGTCTTCGATCTGTTCCCAGGGCGACTGGCCCTTTTCCAGCGCCGCGTACGAGGTAACGAGCTTAAATATCGAGCCCGGCTGAATCTCTGACTGTGTCGCAATGTTTAACAGCGGGCGATGTGCGAGCAGATCGCGTTCGTCTTCCGGAAAGAGACCTGCCCAGTCGGTGGCGGAGATGCCCGTCGAAAACAGATTCGGGTCATACGGTTTGTAGTTCGCCATGGCGAGGACTTCGCCGGTTTTTACATCGAGTACGACGGTGGCGCCCGAAGTGGCGTTGTTCAGGATTCCGCCCGTGCTTCTCTGATACAGCGTCCAGTTGCCCCAGTCGGAGGCGAAGTCTCCTCCCACCTGAAGCTTGTCGAGCGTTTGGGTCAGGGACTCTTCTGCCACGCGCTGCAGTTCATAATCGAGCGTCAGAAACAGATTGTCCCCGGGAATCGGATTCACTTTGCTCAGCGTCTGCGTGCGGTTTCCGAGCACATCCACCTGCACCGTTTCCATCCCGTCGCTACCTTTCAGAAGCGCTTCAAAACTCTCTTCCATTCCCGTTTTTCCGATAATGTCATTCGGCGAATAGCCGGTTTCTTCGTTATAGGCCGCCAGTTCTTCTTCGGTGGCGATACGTCCCACATAGCCGAGCACATGGGCCGCCATCGAACCCTGCGGATAATAGCGCACCGGTTCCACGGAAATCTGCACTCCCTTGTTGTTGGGAATGGTCTCTTCCAGATAGGCAACGGTACGGTCGGACAGATTGTAGGCGATATTCAAAGGTTCGTAGCCGTAGTGTCCGATTTTGTCGATGCGGGCATGGAGTGCCTGCACACCCGCCGCTTCCAGCGGTCCCAGTCCTTCGATTTTGTCGTCTTCGTTTCGTTTCGAAAAAATCTCCGCCGCATCGGCATCGGGTGCAAGATCCAGTTCTTCGGTCATATCCAAGCGTTCTTTTTCAAACACATACTGCCAGGTGGACACCATGATCCGCGGATTGATCCCGCTGTCAAGTATCAGTTCCTGCACTTCCGCCTTCAGATCATCCCGCGTCACGATCGACTCGGTCAGATCATGTTCGACACAAAGCCGCGCAAGATGTGCGACGGGTTCTGTCGCAAGCTCCGGGGTCGGATTCGTATACTGCAGGTCCGCCACGCCGTCGATGACCTGCAGACTGAGCCCGTGCTCGACATTTCTTGCATCGAGCATATTCAGACAGATTTCTGCGGGCACCACCCGCTCCCCCTCTTCTCCGTAGACGCGGGAGAACAGCGATTCCAAAACGGTCTGTTCGGCAATATGTACAAAGTCTTCCCGCGCGCCGCTTTCGGGTGTGATTCCCGTAAAGTTTCGCATCAGGTCCCCTTTGGTTTCCATCCGCTGCAAATCCTGCTGCATCACGATCGGAACAAGCGTCAGATCATTCGCGCGGTTTTTGTCTGTGAGCAGATCGAAGGCCATTTGTCGCACCACGGGATGGCTCAGCATTTTTCTGAGAATACTCTCGTCGTCTTTGATCAGCCGCGCCACATCCTGCAGGGGATCGGAGGTAAGCTCGTATTTTTCCGCACTCTCTCTGTAGTCTGCACCCTCGATGTATGTGGTGCTGAACTGCTCGCCGAGCCGTGTTTCCACGGGAAGATAGATGCCCTTTTGATCCAGTGCCTTCAGCGCGATCTGAAACGGCGTCAGCCGGAAAGCGCCGGGCTGTTCCGGTACATAATAGGCACGCAAAAGCGCGGGGATGAGTTCCTCTTCCCCGATTCGTTCCACCACAAGGTCTGTCGGCGTCGACTCCAGGCGCTCCCAGTCTCTCGCATCCTTATAGTCGAATTCGTTCAGCCGGATCGGATAATCGTCCTGATACGGCACGCCGTCTTCTTCCAGCCGGCGCACGAGCTGCAGCAGAAGCTCATTTTTTTCTTCATCGGGCACCGTACGCAGCTCGTCATTGATTAGCTGCACGGTGAAGGTGGTCCGTGTGCCTGCCAGCAGTCGACCGTTGCGGTCATAGATATTGCCGCGCGGGGCGGTCGTTTTCACTTCCTTGATCCTTTTGGTGTCGGACGCCAGCTTGTAGTCGTCTCCGTGTACGATCGTCATTGTAAAAAGGCGCCCCATCAGTGCGGCGCTCATCAAAAACAGGACTGCATACACAAAGATATATCTTTTTTCTATGGACGGTGATCGAAAATTAAATCGGCTCATTGATAAAATCCCGGAAATTTCAGTACACGCTGCAGCAGATGGAACAGCACCCACCCGATCAGCGCATTCAGTATCATTTCAATAAAGATCGGCCCTTTTACATACAGCAGAAAGCCCGTGGTCACGGTCAGAATCCGGCTGATAAACGCATTGGCAAAAAAGAAAAACAGCGTGCCCACCGCGGCAAACGCCATCGGCGGCTTCGGATCATCGCGGTTCACATGCCGCATCATACTGCCCGAAACATACCCGATCAGAAAATACAGCAGGGCTCTGACGCCCAGCGCATGGCCCGTCTGCATGTCTTCCAGCAGACCCGCAATCGCGCCGCACAAAGAGCCCGGGATCGGTCCCAAAAGCAGACCGATATTGACGGTCAGAGGAATCGAAAGATTCACCTGCGCCCCCGCCACCGGCAGTCTCGATACGAGCGCCGTCTGCAAAATCAGATTGATAAAGAGGATGATCCCCAGTCTGAGTCGGTTCATCACTGTGCCTCCCCGTGCTGCAAAACCATAACGCGATAGAGCTTTGTAAAGTCCACGCCGGTCTCCACCATAATATGTTTCATGCGGTCGTGCTCGGCCGTTTCAAACGAAACGACTTCTCCGATATACAATCCTTCGGGATAGGTCGGGGTCAGTCCCGACGTCACGATCGCATCCCCAGTAAGCACATCGGCATCGGTGTCGAAAAAATACCCGCTGAGTCCCGTGCTTGTGCGTCCGTTGAGCACGCCGAAATGCTGCGTGCGTACGTTTTTGAACGACAGATTGGTCGTATCATCCAGTATGCCTGTCACCTGGGAGAGATTCTCTCCCACCGAAACGATACGTCCGACCAGCGCCGCGATGACCGTCTCGTCGTCCTGTTCGGTGCCCAATACGACCAGATCGCCTTCCGAAACGCCGTCGCCCGCTCCCTTGTCGATCGTGAAGCGAATGAACAGCCCGCCGGACTCCTTGCCGGTTACCACGGCCGGAAGAAGCCGGTAGTCGGTTTCCGTGAGCAGCGCATACTCGTTTTTGAGATATTCTTCTTTTGCGACCACTTCCTGCAGATTCCTGTTGTCCTGGCGCAGGGCTTCGTTCTCCACCTGCAGTGCTTCAAACTCACGACGAAGAGCCGGGGTTCCGAACAGGCGGTCCCCGGCGCGATTGGCCGTTTCCATCACCGAGGTGATGGCGCGCTGAAACGGCATGACGACCGTGCCCAGCGCGTTTTCAAGCGGATTGAGCCGGTGTCTCTGATTCGCGGTCAGAAAAATCAGCGCCGTCAGACCCACCGTCATCAGCCAGAAATAGATTCGTTTGCCGCCGGTGCGGCTTCTTCGTTTGGTTCGTACCCGCCTCATTGTTCTTCTTTCTGTTTCCTTCCGGTCTCCGTGCTTTTCCCGGAAAGGCCGTCGGCACATCCGTACACCACGCATTCCATCGGGTGGTCGGCGATGGCGACGGGGATGTTTACCGCATCCTCCACAAACTCACGGATGCCTCTGAGCTTGGCCATGCCGCCCGTCAAGAGGATCCCGCGGTGCAGAATATCCCGCGAAAGTTCCGGCGGCGTCGTCTCCAGCGTCGAGATTACGATGTCGACCACATCGGCCAGCGGGGCGGTAATCATATCGTAGATTTCGGACTCATCCGTGACCGTAATGCGCGGCATGCCGGTCCGCACGTCACGGCCGTGGACCTCCATCGTTTCTCCGACCCCGGCCGCAAAACAGGAACCCAGTCGAATCTTGATCTGTTCCGCCATCGGCTGACCGATCAGCAGCTCCTTTTCTTCCCGGAAAAACTGAACGATCTCCGCATCCAAAAAATTGCCCGCGACCGTGGTGGAACGCGAAGAAACAATGCCGTCCAGAGACAGCACGGCGCACTCGCTGGCGCCGGCGCCGAGGCTCAGTACCATCGATCCTCTCGCGCTCTTTACGGGAAGCCCCGCGCCCGTGGCAGCCGCTCTGGGTTCTTCCATCAGTTCCACTTCCCCAGCGCCCGCCTGAATGCAGGCATCTTCCAGTGCTCTTTTTTCCACATCGGTTACCCGTGTGGGTACCGCGATCGTCACGCGCGGGCGGATCAGGTGCAGCCCGGGGTCCGCCTTTGTCATCAGATGCTTGAGATAAGCTTCCGCGAGATCAAAATCACTGATCACACCCTCCACCATGGGATAGGCGACATACATGCCCTCCGGCGTGCGGCCGACCATGTCAAACGCCTCTTTTCCGAACGCAATGATCTCCTGCGTTTTTGTATCCAGCGCCACCACCGTCGGTTCCTGCACCGTCAGGCCCGCGCCGTCCGTGTACACGCGCGAATTCGCCGTGCCCAGGTCAATCGCAAGCTCTTTGCCTTTTATCGTAAACACTTCGTGTGCTCCTTTACATATCTCCGTTTTGCCGCAGGCTGTAAAAATCATGCCGGCCGATAATGACATGATCCAGTACATCAATTCCCACGATTGATCCGACTTCCATCAGCCGTCTGGTCACCTGCAGATCTTCCCGGCTGGGCAGCGGATCACCCGACGGGTGATTATGTACAAAAATAATGCCGCGTGCACTGCGCCGGATCGCCGGTTCAAACACTTCGCGCGGATGAATCAGGGACTGATTGATCGTGCCCACGGAAATCTGCTGCTTGTGGATCATATTGCATTTCACATCGACCAGAAGGATCCAGAATTCTTCTTTCTTGAGCGTGCACATAAACCCGGTAAAATGATCGGCCACCGTCTGCGGATCGCTCGCTGAGATCTTCTCCTTGACACACACCTCATGGGCGCGTCGTCCGAGCTCAATCCCCGCAAGGATGGATGCGGCCTTTCCGGGGCCGATCCCGTACAGGGACGTCAGTTCCTGCAGACTGATGTCTCTGAGTCCCTGAATGCCTTCCGCATACTGCAAAATGCCGTCCGCCAGATCCAGCGCATTTTGTTTGCCCGCGCCGGTGCGAAGCAGAATGGCCAGCAGTTCTCTTTCATGCAGACTCTGTGCGCCCATTTTCTGCAGGCGCTCACGCGGTCTCGTTTCTTCCGGAAGTTCCTTGATTCTGTATCGTACTGGCTGATCCATTGTATACCTCATCTACTAAAGACCGGATATGCTCCACCGGCAGTCCCACAATGGAATCCACCGGACCTTCAATCTCGGTAATAAACTTACGCATCGATCCCTGCACCATATAGGCCCCGGATTTTCCTTCATATTCTCCGGTATCCAGCAGGGCATGGATTTCCTGTGTCGTCATCGGGCGGACCGTCACTTTGGACACGACGTAGTCTGCGCGGTTGATCCTCTGTTGCGTATCGATCAGGCCGTAGCCCGAGATCACCCAATGGGTGTTTCCCGCCAGTTTCTGGATCATCCGAAACGCATCGCTTCGGTCCACCGGTTTTTGCAGAATTTCTCCGTCCGCCACTACAATTGTATCACAGCCCAGCACAAGTCCGGCGGCTCCCAGACAAACGGCGCTGCGCGCTTTTTGCCACCCGCTGACCATGGCGTTTACCTCCGGACGAAAATCCGGGTTCATGGTCTCTTCGGACGCGGTGGGGACCACATCAAAATCAACCCCCGCAGCCCGAAGCAACTCGATGCGCCGCGGAGAGGTCGAGGCAAGATGAATCATAGGATTTCCTTCTCCTTCTTGGGAAAATGATGCCGCAGATTCCCGGTGACATAGCGTCCGCTCAAACCGACAAAAAAGCCTGTGAACAGACCCGCCAGCACGAGAAACGGCAGATAGGAATACACATAAATATTGCGCATGATCGCATAGGCGACCGTCAGCTGACCGAAATTGTGCGCCACCGCCCCCAGGATCGAAACGCCGATCAGGCTGAAGACCTTCAGGCTGAAGCGGTAATAGGCGATGCTCATCACCACGGTGGCAAAAAACGCGCCGGCCAGAGAGAAAAACATGCTCGAAACAGAACCCGTAATCAGCATCAGAAGCACCGACTTCAGGCAGGCCACGGTCAGCGCGCTTTTGAAGCCGAACACGACCAGGGTTACAAGAATTACGATATTTGACAGTCCGAGTTTGGCGCCGGGCGCCACAAAGGGAATCGGAATCATCGACTCAAACAGAGAAATCACAAGGGCCACACCGACAAGAAGCGCAAGAAAAATCATGGTGCGTGTATTTTTCAGCATCTCAGCGCACCGTATCGTCAATCAGGGGACCGGTGTTTTCCCCGCCCTTGATCTCGATGATCATGCGGTTCGGCAGACACACAATCACTTGTCCGGGTCTTGTGATATCTCCCTGCAGGATATCCAGTTTGTCAGGACAGTCCGCTTCGATAACGCGCACATAATCTCTGCCCGCCTCGATCACGTTTCGCCCGAACTGTGTTTGTATTTCTTTGATGACCGGTTCATCCGAGGTTGAAAACTGCATCCGCTCGTATTCCGCACCGTCCACCTGTATGCTGATATAGCGACTGTCCATTTTGCTGTTGATCTCACGGATCAGCCAGAATGAAAAAATGCTGGCCACCACCAGCAAAATCACCAGCACCTTGTCGCCTCGCGTCATTAATTGCATGGGTACACTCCTCACATATAGCAAGCTTTAGTTTATCATTGTTTCCTGCACGGCGCAACGAAAAACGGCGCCCCGAAAGGCACCGTTTGCCGTTTTGCAAAAGCGGATTCCAAAGTTTCGAAAGGATGCTACAGATCCACACCCTCGCCCTTCATCACGCGGTTCATCGTCCGCACGGCACACATCTTTCCGCACATCGTACAGCTGTCTTCATGCTCGGGCCTGTCCTGCTCACGAAACGCCTTCGCCTTTTCCGGATGGATCGCGTGGTGGAACATGCAGTTCCAGTCGAGATTGGCGCGCGATTCACTCATGGCATAGTCCCACTCGTGACTGCCCGGCACCCGCTTGACCAGGTCGCCCGCGTGCGCCGCGATCTTGCAGGCGACAATGCATTCTTCCACATCGGCCAGATTCGGCAGGCGAAGATGTTCCGCGGGCGTAACGTAACAGAGAAAATCCACGCCGTGCGACGCCGCCACGGCGCCGCCGATGGCAGAGTTTTTTCTGCAAAAGCACATTGGCCGCGATCTCGTCCAGCGCCATATGGCCCGGGCCTTCAATCATGACCTGCACATCTTTTTCCCACGCGCGTTTTGTCAGCTCTCCGAGTGTGATCAGTTCTGTACTCCTTTCTTTCGGTCCGTTGACATGGAGGTCCTTGTTCCCGAAAAAAAGAACGCCCCGAATGATTCGGGGCGTACAACGCGATTCCAGGCAACTTCCCTACGCCGGCATGATCCGGATCAGGTAAAGGGTCAAGGCAATCCTACTCTCAGGCCGTACAGGGCTCCCCCAGTTCTTGTTCAATTATATCACATTTCGTCATAGAAAAAGCGCATGCAACACTGCAGTTTCAAAAATCCGGCATTTGCATGCCGGATTTTACAAACTAAGCGGTTTTTGCCGCTTCTTCTTTTTGTTTTTTCGCCGCTTCTTTGGCTTCCAGTCCCGGATAAATGCAGCCGGTCGGGCACTTCAGTGCCGCGGGCATCGGGTCGGACTCCGGCGGGAAAATCGTACGGGCCAGCTGGTTTTCTACGACAAACGCATCCGGCACCGTCTTCGCGCAGATATTGCAGGCAATACAGCCCACGCTGCATTTCTGACGGACTTCTTTTCCGGGTTCCGTATTCTTGCACTTCACGATGACTTCCTGCTCGTACGGAATCATGTCGATTACGTTTTTCGGACACACTTCCACACATTTTCTGCAGGCGGTGCATTTGTCCTTGTCGATCACGGCAAGTCCGTTGATGATTTCGATGGCACCGAACTGACAGTAGTCTTTGCAGGTGCCGCAGCCGAGGCAGCCGAAGCTGCAAGCTTTGCTTCCGCCAGAAAGCGACGCATTGACGCGGCAGTCTCTGGGACCGTCGTATTCGAAGCGTTCCTTCGCGCGGTCGGCATCGCCCTGGCACATGACACAGGCGACTTCCTTGGACCCTTCATCGGCCACCTTGCCCATAATCTCGGCCACTTTGGCGGCAACAGTCTGGCCGCCGACCGGACAACCGTTCACGGGCCCGTCGTTGAGTGCGACGTGTTCCGCAAAGGCATCACAGCCGGGAAAACCGCACGCGCCGCAGTTTGCGCCGGGAAGTGCTTCCCGAACGGCTTCCACACGATAATCCACTTTCACCTGAAAAATTCTGGATGCGGTGGAGAGAATCAGGCCGAACAGCAGTCCGAGACCGCCCACTACACCGGCGGCGATCAAGATATTTTGCATATTCATCCTCCTACACCAGCCCCTGGAATCCCATGAACGCAATGGCCATCAGACCAACCGTTACCAGTGAGATCGGGAATCCTTTCATAACTTCGGGTGTGTTGCCAAGCTGTGTACGCTCGTTGATCGCCGCAAGGAATACAATGGCGATGAAAAACCCGATGGAAGAACCGAGCGCGTTGATAATCGTCTCGTGAAACAGAAAGCCCGAGTCGATATTCAGAATCGCAACACCCAGCACCACGCAGTTCGTGGTGATCAGCGGCAGATACACGCCCAGCGAATTGTACAGGCCGGGGCTGCTCTTTTTCAGGAACATTTCAACAAACTGCACCAGCGATGCAATGATAAGTATAAACACGATCGTCTGCAGATATTCAAGTCCGGTGTTCACGAGAACAAAATGGTGAATCACCCAGGTAATCGCGGACGAGAGCGTAATAACAAACGTAACGGCGGCTCCCATGCCGGCTGCGGTTTCTGTTTTGCTCGAAACGCCCAGCAGCGGGCAAATTCCCAGGAAGCGTGCAAATACGTAGTTGTTGACAAATATGGACGAAATAATAATCGTAAACAGGTTCTCCATGTGCCCCTCCTACAACTTTGCAACGTCCGGATCCGGCGTGTTCAGCGGCTCCAGAGGTGCTTGTGCTTTTCTGTTTTCGATCTTCAGGATGGCCCATCGGAACAGGGAGATCACAATCCCCAGCACGATAAAGGATCCTGCCGGCGATGTGAAAATGCCGATGCCCGGATACTCCTGCGGGAGAATCTGATAGCCTGCGAGCATGCCGGTTCCGAAGAATTCACGAAGGATCGACATGGAAAGGATCGCCATCGTATAGCCGATTCCCATGCCGATACCGTCCACGATCGAGCTTGCGATGCCGTTTTTCGAGGCAAAAGCTTCCGCGCGACCGAGGATCAGGCAGTTGACAACGATCAGAGGGATAAAGATCCCCAGCTGTGCGTGCACGGCCGGAACAAAGGCGTTCAGCAGCATATCTACCAGCGTAACGAAGGTGGCGATAATGATGATGAACACCGGTATTCTGATCTTGTCCGGAATGACTTTTCGAAACAGTGAAATAAATATGTTGGACAGGGTCACAACAAAGATAACCGCAATACCCATGAAAAAGGCATTGGTTACGGTATTGGATACGGCGAGGACCGAACACAGCCCGATCAGCTGCACGAGAATCGGGTTGTTGCCGATCAGACCGTCTTTAAATACTTTTCCCATTCCTGCCTCCTACTCTGCTGCCGCGGCAGCTTCAAACGCCTGGGCAAAACCGGATTCCAGCGCATTGGTTGTAGCGGTTGCACCGGACAGAGAATCGATCGTGCTGTCGGTCTTTCCGAGGATGGATTCGGTAAACTCGTCATCGTCCATGCGCGCTCCGAATCCGGGCGTTTCATTATGTTCAATCGTCTGGAAACCCGTAACGGCACCGCTTTCATCGATACCCAAAGCAAAAGTGATGTCGCCGCCGTAGCCGCCGGATGTTTTTACCACAACGACATGACCCACGGGGTTTCCGCCCGCCATCGCGCGATGTACCGACTGGATATCGCCTTCTTCGCCGGAAACTTCCTCAAACGCATCCGCTTCGGGATAGGCTTCCTGCAGTACGGTGTTCATCTGCTCTTCCGGGCTCTGTGCGACCACTTCGCCGGTCAGAAGACCCAGAGAATTGAATGCATCATCCACACCGCTCTGAATACCGGACGTCGTCACCGTAGCGCCGGTGATGCCGTCGATCTCCGAACCCTGGGTGGCGCCTACGGTCGTTTCGGAAAAACCTTCATCGGCAGCAGCCGCTCCAAAGCCCGGGGTTTCCGAGTGTTCCATCATGCGAAAGCCCGTTACGGCACTTTGTGCGCGATCAAGCCCCACGATGAAGGTAAACGGTCCGCCGTAGCCCGTCGACTGGACTTCGAACACGTTTCCGATGGTTTCGCCGCCCTGCAGAGCGTTAAATGCGTTCAGTATATTCGGATTGGCCGTCTGGATCTCTTCCAGCTGAGCCGGTTCCACTTCTTCAAATGCATCGGCTTCCTCGTAGACAACGCCCAGCGAGTTCACCAGTTCCTGTGCCTGCCGGTCGGCGATGATGTCGGCCGTGTATCCGTTCGCAACGGCAAGCAGACCCGCGCAGATTCCGCCGAAAAGAAGCAGAATGACGCCGAGTTTAATGTTTTCTTTCATGTTTTACACTCCCAAATACGTTCGGTTTCGTAAACTTGTCGATCATCGGGGTGGCCACGTTCATCAGAAGAATAGCATACGAAACACCTTCGGGCATTCCGCCGTGTCTTCGGATCAGCGCCGTCATAAAGGCTGCGCCCACCGCGAAAATGATCTGTCCCTTTACGGTCAAAGGAGACGAAGCGTAGTCGGTGGCCATAAAGATGGCGCCGAGGAACAGTCCGCCTGCAAGAATCTGATACAGCAGCTGATCCACCGGTGCGCCGAACAGCAGAAGAAACCCTGCCGTCAAAGCGATATAGATCAAAGGAATATGTACTTTGATTACGCCTCTGATCACCAGATACAGTCCGCCCAGAAGCAGCGCGGCTGCCGATACTTCCCCGATCGTTCCGGGCATATTTCCGATGAACATATCCATCAGCGCCGGGAACTGTCCGGACGACAGCGGAGTTGCCGCTGAAGTCGCATCCGACAGGGGGGCGACGAAATTCGTCATCTGTGCGGGCCACGAGATCAGAAGTACCGCCCGGGCTGCAAGCGCCGGGTTCACCCAGTTGAATCCGAGGCCGCCGAAAAGCTGTTTTGCAATAATAATGGCAAAGATCGAACCGAAAGCCGGCAGATACCAGGGCGCGGAGGCGGGAATATTCATTCCGACCAAAAGTCCCGTAACGACGGCCGACAAATCAGAAATCGTGATGTCCTGATGACGCGCCTTCTGAAAGACCGCTTCGGCTACAACGGCGCTGACGACAGCGATCGCCAGGACCAGTGCAGCGTTCAGTCCGAAAAAGTATATACCGACCGCAGCGGCGGGAATCAGTGCGATAATCACATCGAGCATGATGCGGCGTACGGTTTCCGAGGAGCGGACGTGCGGCGACGACGAGACGCGCAGCAGACGGTCCAGATTGGCCCCTGTGTTTACATTTTGTTCCATAGATTCCTGTCCCCCTCTTACGCTTTCTGCATATTCGCGCGGATTTCACGCTTCGCAAGACGAATCGCTTCCACCAGCGGACGTTTTGCCGGACAGATAAACGAGCACGATCCGCATTCCACACAGTCGAGCGCATGGTATTCCTGTGTACGTTCAAAATCGCGCACATTGACCGCGCGTTCGATCTGCACCGGCTGCAGATGCACCGGGCAGACGTCCACACAGCGGGCGCAGTTGATGCAGTTGGACACATCCGGCTTCTTCGCCTCTTCTTCGGTCATGGCGAGAATGCCGCCCATTCCCTTGATGGTGTAGGTGTGCAGGGTCGGCTGGGCAATCCCCATCATCGGTCCGCCGGAAATGACTTTTCCGGGCGTTTCACGAAAACCGCCGGCCTGTTCGATTACTTCCTCCAGCGGCGTGCCGACTTTCACGATCAGGTTCTTCGGCTCTGTAATTGCGTGACCCGTAATCGTCATGACCCGCTCATACAGAGGCTTGTTCAGATAAACGGCGTCGTACACGGCAATCGATGTGCTGATATTGGAAACCACGACGCTGACATCCATCGGCAGGCCGCCCGACGGCACCTGGCGTTTCAGCAGCGCGTCAATGACGCGTTTCTCATCGCCCTGCGGGTATTTCGTTTTGAGCGTGGCGACCTGTACATTGGATACCGACTCGGACGCTTTCGTCAGCGCCTCAATCGCCTGCGGCTTGTTGTCCTCCACTGCGATATATCCGTTTTTCGCCCCGAGGATCTTCATGATCGCCAGCAGTGCATGGACCACCTTTTCCGGCTGTCCTTCCATGGTCAGCTGGTCGGCGGTAAGATAGGGTTCGCACTCCGCCCCGTTGATAATCACCGAATCGATCGGCTTGTCGGCCGGCGGCGCAAATTTGACATGCGCAGGAAAAGAAGCCCCACCCAGACCGGTGATGCCTGCTTCTCTGATGATCTTTTTCAATTCGTCGACCGAAAGCTCTTCCAGCGTCCGGTTCATTTCTATGTAGCCGAGCTCTTCTTTTCCGTCATTTTCGATGACGACCGCTTTTGTTCGCATGCCGGTCGGCGTTGTGATCGTCGTGATCTCACGCACGGTGCCGGAGATGCTCGCATGGATCGGCGCGGACACGAATGCTTCCGTGTTGCCGATCACCTGGCCCACCTTTACCGTATCGCCCGCCTCCACGGTCGGCTCACACGGTGCTCCGACGTGCTGATGCATGGATATGCTCACCACAGCCGGTTCTTTGGCGCGGGTAATCGGGCTCTGATTGGATAAATCTTTATTGCCGTCGGGATGCACGCCCCCGCGGAATGTCAGATTTTTTAGATCCAAAACCTCCACCTCTTTCTCCTTATTTCCTGCTGCATAAAACGGGAGGACTTCTTCCCGTTGATGCGTCCGTATTCGTTTTCCTTTGGTGCATTGATGGAAAACTCATGAACTTGCACAAACAATTCTATCACTGATTAAAAAGTTTGTAAACGTAAAACGACCGTGGCAAATGCCGTGAATCTCCTCATTTCAGACCGTAGAACGATAATCAATTATCGTTAAATCTTTCCTGCTCTTCCTGCATAATATAAGAGCCGGCATACAGAGCTGCTGTATGCCGGCCGTGTACACTTCCCGTAGAAAAGCGACTGCTTACTGTGCGGTATTTTCTTCTCTGCCCGTATAGCGAAGCACCTGTCCGGCCCGTTCTTCGACCGCTTTCCCGTCATTGATAATCACAACGCCGTTTACGATCGAATAGTCGATGCCTTCCGACAAATGATTGGGATCTGTATACTCGCCCTTGTCCCGTACCAGCTCGGGATCGATCACCAGCACATCGGCGGCGTAGCCTTCTTTCAGAAGACCGCGTTTTTTCAGCCCGAGCACTTCCGCGGGCTTTCCGGTCATTTTGTGAATCGCCTCTTCAAAGCACAGCACCCCTTCGTCGCGGACATATTTTCCGAGCACGCGGGTGAACGCGCCGTACAGACGCGGATGCGGTTTCGATCCGATGATGCCGTCGGTGCATACATTCTGCTCCGGACGCTGCAAAAACTCCTTCACATGACCTTCGGTGCCGTAGAAGTCCACCAGACCCACGATATTTTCTTCATCGCGGATCAGGTCAAAAATCGCATCCAGCGGATCTTTTCTGGTCGCCTCGCCAAGCTCCTGAATGCTCATTCCGACATACTTTTCCGATTCCTGATTTTTCACAAAGGATGCCTCCGTGTTTTTCCACGATTGTTTGCGCAATGGAAATTCCCAGCATATGCGGGAGACAAAGACGTGTACACCTCCATAGGCATGCCGAGCGCGCGGGCGGCTTCCATTTCGACAAAATACGCCGTGCCCTCCACAGTTTCCGTATACGACTCCAGACGCCTTTCGCCCTCCGTAAGAAAAGCATCCCGCATCTCGGCAAGCGCCAGATACCTCCGCGCCTCCTTACATCGGATGGCGGGATCTGTTTCAAACGCCGCGCGGTGCAGATGCGGCAGCGCTTCTTCAAACAGTGCCTTCGCCTTCTCATTTTGATCGATCCGCGCGCCGGCCTCTTCCTGCACACCCCGTGCCAGGGCTTCTATTTCCATCGGATACCGCTCCAGCTGATATACATGAAATGCTTCATGCCACAGCACAGCCGCCTGATAGTCTTCGGTATAGCCGGTTTTTGCCTCCCCGGACAGAAGTCCCAGCACCTCCCGCATCAGCGCATGCGTCGGCATGAGCAGTGTATTGATCCCGTCAACTTCCAGCGCCGTGGCCGTAACGATCGGCAGCACAGGCCTCTCCCGCACAAATCCTTCCTCCCTCTTTACATAATCCGCCTCGCCGTCAAAGAAGCGAATCGGGGTATTTGTGAGAGTGAAACCCAAAAACCCGGTATCCGGTGAAGCCGCAAGCGCCTTTTCATACAAAAGGAGATCTTCGGCAGGAAGCCCCTTTTGCCCGCTCAACCAATAACCCGAGAGAATACATACGCCCAGCAGTGCGAGGATCACTCGTCGCATCATCCTACGCCTCCTTTTTTCTTACCACATAAAACAGCAGACAGATTCCGTACAGCCAGAGAAGCGCCGTAAACACCGTATGCGGATCGACCGGTTTTGACTGCAGCAGGTCCACCGCCGCCAGACGCAGCGCGTCCAGATTCGGCGTGATCCGCAGTACGATCCTTGTCGCAAAAGCCGCGAGGCCTCCCGTCATCAGTCCGAACAGACGCAGCAAGGAATGCAGCAGGCCGGCCACGGCCAGCAGAAAACCCGCCACACCGGCTCCCGGCGGGGGCAGCACGATACTCAGCACACACGTTGCGGCCGTGACAATGCCTGCGTTGACACACAGCAGCAGGAACGCGGGAAGTAAACCCGCAAGTCCCGCCGTGCCGTTTTTCGTCAAAACCACGAGTCCCAGCGCGAAAAACAAAGAGGCGGTCGCCGCACTTACGGCCAGAAAATTGGCGACCGCAAGCGAAAAATGATACTTCGGCTGCGATATCCCCCGCACCCATATCAGATGACTCGTCCGGCTCCGGTAGGCTTCGGGAATCGTCCCAGCAGACAGTGCAGCCGCCAGAATACAAAGCACACCATTCATCACCAGAAGAATCACCGGCAGCATCGAATTAAATCCCGTAATCGGCTGCCCGTCCACCGTAATCGTCGCGTTCTCCGACTGCAGAAACAACAGCAGCAGGCCCAGGACCACCGGCATGAAAAACTCTTTTTTGCGAATCCGTTCTCTCAGCGCGTATGTAATCAGTGTGTTCATGCGATCGCCTCCATCGTTTCCAAAAAGATCTGTTCGAGTGTTTTGCCCGCATCCCGCTCTTTGTCCCAGTTTCTGTGTACTCGGCCTTTATCAAGAATCAGCCCCCGGTCGCAGATGCGTTCCATATCGGAAAGGATATGGGAATTGATCAGGATCGTCTTTCCCTGCGCCTTCAGCCGCCACAGCAGACGGATCATTTCCACCCGGCCCATCGCATCCAGTCCGGCCGTCGGCTCGTCAAGAATCAGCACCTGCGGATCGCCCAACAGCCCCTGCGCCAGTGCCAGACGCTGCAGCATCCCCTTGGAATAATGCCTCGTTTTCACGGAACCGGCCGCAAGCCCCGTCTCTTTCATAAGACGCTCCGATTCCTTTTTCGCTTCGGCCGCTTTCATACCCTGCAGCCTGCCGTAGTATGCGAGCACCTCCTCCCCGCTCAGATACGGCGGAAACGCAGGTGTCTCCTGTTGATATCCGACGTGGCGCGTCTTCATCAAGACCGTTCCTTCAGTCGCCGTCGCCAGTCCCAGAAGAATCCTGATCGTCGTCGTTTTTCCCGCGCCGTTTGATCCCAGCAGTGCAAACGCCTCCCCCTCTTTGACATGAAATCCGACATCGGAGAGAACCGTCTGTTTCCCGTACTTTTTCGTCAGTCGCTCTACCTGAATCATTGTATCGCCTCCCATCTGACCCAAGTATAGCTTTTGAAGCTTCATTCCAAAGTAAGTTCACCTAAAGATCCGCTAAAGATCCTCCGCACAAAAAAACCGACATACACCGCGTCGGCTCTTTCTTCTACCAGGCGGGCTCGCTTGCCCAGCCGTACTCATCAATCAAAAACTGTTTTACTTTTTCGCTGTGCAGATGCTCCATCAGCGCGCGGACCGCCGCGCTGTCTTTGTTGTCGGCACGCGACACCAAAGAAATTGCATAGTCTTTTGTAACCTCGTCCTGCTCTTCCGTAAAGATACGCTCTTCGTCGCCTTCCAGTGCAAGACTCTGCGCATAGGTTGGATACATAACGGCAAAGCCGGTTTCCGTATAGCGCTGAGCCAGGCTCGTCAGAGGCACCTGATCGGAGAAATCGAGATTTTTCGGATTCTCTTCAATATCCTCCGGCGTAAGCCCCGTTGTTTTCCCGTCGGTAAAGGTCAAAAGCCCCGCCTGTCCCAAAAGATACAGCGCGCGGGACCGGTTGGTCGCATCGTCTGGAAGGGTGATCGCCGTTCCTTCGGGAATCTCATCCACCGTCTCCACATCCTTTGCATACAGCGCGTAGATCGCGTGATACATCGGCAGTATGGTGATCAGATCGGTGTCGTTCGCCTCATTGAAAGACTGAAGAAAATAATCATGCTGAATCATATTGGCATCCAGTTCGCCGTCTTTCAGCAGATTGTTCGGCGTCTGATAATCGGAGAACTCGTGAATGGCCAGCGTCACGCCGTCTGACGCCAGATCCTCTTCGATCAGCTCCAGAATCTCTTTCATCGGAAAAAACGCGACACCGACATCGAGCGTCTCTTCCTGATTGCCCGCGATCGCTTCCGTTTCCGTTGTCTCCTCCTGCTGTGTGCAGGCTGCCAGCACCAGTACAAGGGCCAGCAGCCCGATCCATTTCAATTGTTTCATCGTATTCTCCTATCGCTTGTCATATTTTTTTGCCAGGAGATTCCCCGCCGCCTGCAGCAGCTGCACGAGAATCACCATGGTGAGAATTATAATCCACATCAGATCATAATTGAAATTCTGATACCCTTCGTTGATCGCAAGATACCCGAGGCCGCCGCCTCCGATAATCCCCATGACCGTCGAATACGAAAGCAGACTGATCGCCATGGTCGTAAAACTGAGAATCAGCCCCGATCGCGCCTCCCGCAGCAGAAAGTAACGGAAATACTGATACAGATCCGCGCCCATCGTGTAGGAGGTTTCATAAATACTCTTGTCCACATCCAGCAGATTTTGTTCGGTAAAGCGGGCATACAGGGCCATGCCTATGATGCTGAGCGGCACTTTCGACGCCGTCACCCCGAAACCCGTCCCAACGATCTGCCGGTTGAAAGGGATCATGACGATGATCAGAAGAATAAAAGGCACCGAACGGACCAGATTGATCGCTCCGGATAGGAGCGAATACACGAGCCGGTTTCTGCGAATACCGGACGCCCCCGTGATAAACAGCACAAAGCCGAGCAGCAAACCCGCAATCAGGGAAATCACGAGTGCCGTACCCATCATATCGAGCGTCTCCAGCAGCGCCTTCACATACTCCTCTCTGAAATCCGTAAAGATGGAAAGGAATCGTTCAGGCATCGCGCAGCGCCTCCTCGTAATCCACCGATTCGAGTGCCTCGGGCGTCCGCGACAGCACGGTTTCCACTTTCCCGCGGGAAAGAATGGCCACACGGTTGCACAGGGCGCGGATCACGGAAATGTCATGCGACACGACAACCAGGGTCGTCCCGAAGGAAGCGTTGATTTCCAGAAGCAGTTTCAGCACTTCATAACTCATGCTCTCATCGAGCGCAGACGTCGGCTCGTCGCAAAAGATCACGCGCGGCTGCGTCATGAGCGCCCGCGCAATCGCCACCCGCTGTTTCTGCCCGCCCGACAGACTGCGGATCGCAGCCTGCGTGTGATCCGACAGACCGACAAATGCCAGCAGCTCCCTGGCCCACTTCGTGTTTTTTTCGCGATCCCCTTTTCTGAGTCGCGTCGGCAGCAGCACATTGTCCAGCACATTGAGATTGCCCAGCAGATGAAACCCCTGAAAAATCATTGACGTATCTCGCACGAGGCGCTGTCTCGTTTCGGGCGTCAGCGGCTCTCCCATCAGCGTAATCTCCCCCGCGTCCGGCGGCAAAAAGCCCGTCATCATCCGAAGCAGCGTCGACTTCCCGCTCCCCGTGGCGCCGACCAGTCCGAAGATCTCCTTTTCCTTCACGGAAAAAGAAACCCGGTCGATAATCACCGCGCGCTGCCGATTGATGACAAAATGCTTGCTGACGTCTTTCAGTTCGATCATCGTGTGCTCCTTTACTTGTAAATCTTCGTACATAGTAACAGAAGTTTCCATGCGACACAATCACACTTTGATGAATTTGCGTTCTTACATATATATAAAGCCATAAATGACAAAGCATTCCACCCACCGTTGTATATTTGTCACAATTTCCAACCTTTGATTTTCTATGGTATGATGGGCGCATACCATTTCCCAAGGAGGTTACAATGGAGAAAAAACGTTTCAAACTCGGTCTGATTCCGCGTCTGATCATCGCGATCGTGCTCGGGATCGTGGTCGGACAACTTGCTTTCGTGCCGGAAGTCGTGCTGCGCGTGTTCATCACACTGTCGAGCCTTTTCAGCAGCTTCCTGAACTTTATTATACCGCTGATGATCGTAGGCTTTGTCGTGCGGGGGATCGCGGATCTCACCGAAGGCGCTGGAAAACTTCTGGGCATCACGGCGCTCACATCCTACGCGTCGACACTGATCGCGGGCACCATTGCCTATATCGTGGCCCGCACGTTCTTCCCGCTGTTTATCACGGAAGAACTGGTTGCGCAGATTACGGGCGCCGGCGAAGGTCTCGAACCGATCTTTACGATTCCACTGATCCCGATGCTCGATGTTACGGCGGCGATCGTGTTCGCGTTCATCATGGGCCTGTCGATCTCCTGGCTCAAGGGCCGAGGACAGGGACAGGTACTGTATGAAGCCTTCAGCGACTTCGGCGATATTATCGTCCGCGTGCTGGAACTGATCATCATTCCGTTTTTGCCGGTCTATATCTTCGGCAACTTCGCCAATATGAGCTATTCCGGTGCCGTGTTCAGCGTGCTTTCCATCTTCTGGCGCGTGTTTTTGATCGTCATTGCCCTGCATCTTCTGTATGTCACGGCGATGTTCATCATGGCTGGAACGTATGCCAGAAAGAATCCCTTCCGCCTGATCAGAAACCAGGTCTCGGGCTATCTGACAGCCATCGGAACACAGTCTTCCGCGGCGACCATTCCCGTGAATCTGCGCTGCGCCGAGAAAAACGGCGTTTCGGAAGACATCCGAAACTTCGTCGTACCGCTGGGCGCCACGATCCATCTGGCCGGTTCCATGATTACGATCGTCTCATGTGTAACGGCCATCCTGCTGATGTATCAGATGCCGATGAGCCTCTCCATGATTATCGGATTCATCGCCATGCTCGGGATCGCCATGGTGGCCGCTCCCGGCGCGCCGGGCGGAGCTATTATGGCGGCTCTCCCCTTCATGCCGATGGTCGGCATCACCACGGAAGTGCTGCAGCAGCTGATGATTACCCTGTATATCACCCAGGACAGCTTCGGCACCGCAGCCAATGTGTCGGGTGACAACGCGATTGCCGTCTTTATCGACCGGCTGTATCGCAAGGATGTAAAAAACGAAGCGCCTGCCGGCCGGGCTCCGCGGGCCTGAAGCAGGGAAAAATAAAAACAGGGAAGTCGCATTGCTGCGCTTCCCTGTTTTTTAACCCTCCTGGTGCAAAAGGGGGGACTCGAACCCCCACGAGCGGTGCCCACTACCCCCTCAAGATAGCGTGTCTACCAATTCCACCACTTTTGCACGACGAGCGGAACATAGAACAGTATACCGTACTCTCGATCAAATTTCAACTACTTTTTACAAAACTATTGCACGGTAAACAACCACTCGAAGAGAAACTTGTAATTCTTCGCGATCGCGTCATACGTCGGGCCCTCTTCATCTTCCAAGGGCAGCTGATCGCCGTACAGCCGTTCGTACATTTCCCGGTTCGTGTGCACCTTCTGCACGTACTCCCTGGTCTCGTCGATCGGAATCCGGTCCAGATTCTCGCCTTCGGCCGTCACCGTATCCTCCCGGATCCATTTCGTCACATTGCCCATGCCTCCGTTATAGGCGGCAATCGCAAGATCCTCGTTTCGGAAATGATCGATCAGATAGCGAAGATAAAACGTGCCGTAGCGGATATTGGTCTCCGGTTCAAACAGATCCGAAAGCTCGTAATCCTCATCTTCCAGCTCCCCCGAAATCCAGACGGCCGTTTCGGGCAGAATCTGCATCAGACCCCGCGCATCCATCGGCGAAACCGCGTCCGGCCGAAAATCGGATTCGGTTTTAATGATGGCGATCACGAGATTCGGGTCCAGGCGGTATTCATCCGCATAGCGGTGCACGAGCGACGCGTGATGCACGGGCCGTGACCTCGCATACTGTGCCGCAAAAATCAGCGATGCGATACCGAGCACGCCGACAAAGACGGCAAGCCAGATACCGATCCGTTTCAGTATCGTCATATTGTTATTCCTCGGTTTCCGTAAGCGCTGTGAGAGCCTGACGCAGACCTTCCGCCAGATGCGCCTCATCTTTGGTATTGTCGATCACGCGGTCTGCCCGCTGTCTTTTCTCTTCGATATCGATCTGTGCGGAAATGCGGGCGTCCGCTTCTTCTTCCGTAAGACCGTCTCTTTTCATCAGGCGCGTTCTCTGCACGGTTTCGGGTGCATACACCAGCCACACGGGCAGTTGCGGCATATCCTGCGCCTCATAGTACAAAGGGATGTCGAGAAACACCAGCGGCTCTTTGGCATGCGCTTTCAGTTCCCGATCCATCGCGGCACGGATCGCGGGATGCGTGATCGCATTCAGCCGCGCGCGCCGGTCGGAATCAGAAAACACGATCGCGCCCAGCTTTTTTCTGTTAATGGCGCCGTCATGAGAAACGACGCCCTCCCCGAAGGCCTCGATCACGGCCGCTGCGGCGGGGCTACCCTTTTTTAGGATCTCTCTTGCCAGCAGATCCGCATCGATCACGGGAATCCCCTGCGACCGCAGGAGGTTCGCCGCCGTCGTCTTCCCCGTGGCGATCCCCCCGGTCAGTACAATTCTTTTATTTTGCGTCATACCAGCTTTTCCCGAAGTGCGCGTCCACAATCAGCGGCACCGAAAGCTCCGCGGCATGTCGCATCACTTCTTCGACCAGTGTCTTCACGGCTTCTTCCTCGCCGGGTTCGGTGTCGATGATCAGTTCGTCATGCACCTGCAAAAGCAGCTGTGATTTCAGCCCTTCCTGCTTCAGACCGCGGGCCACCCCGATCATGGCCACCTTGATGATATCCGCGGCAGACCCCTGAATCGGCGTATTCAGTGCGATCCGTTCGCCGAAGTTTCGGATGTTTCTGTTCTTGCTTTCCAGTTCCGGAATATAGCGGCGCCGTCCGAGGATGGTTTCCACATAGCCGTCCTTTTTCCCCTGTTCCACGATCTGTGTCATATACGCGCGGATGTCGGGGTAGGACGCGAGATAATTCTCGATATAATCCTTCGCTTCCGCCCGGGAAATCTTCAGATCCCTGGACAAACCGAAGTCGCTGATGCCGTACACGATCCCGAAGTTGACCGCCTTGGCGCGCGAACGCTCCAGGGGTGTGACTTCGTCAAGCGGCCGGTTGAAGACTTCGGCGGCCGTCTTCGTGTGAATGTCGATCTCTTCTGCAAAGGCATGAATCATATTCTCATCCTGTGCCAGATGCGCCAGGATCCGCAGTTCAATCTGCGAATAGTCGGCATCCAGCAGCATGCGTCCGGGACTGGCCACAAAGGCCTTTCGGATCTTACGTCCCTCTTCCGACCGCACGGGAATGTTTTGAATGTTCGGGTCGGTCGATGACAGACGCCCCGTTGCCGCCACATTCTGGCGAAACGTGCTGTGCACCCGGCCGTCTTCATGAATCGATGCCAGCAGTCCGTCGATATACGTCGACTGCAGTTTTTGCATCTGCCGGTATTCGAGAATATCCACGATCACGGGATGCTGATCCTGCAGCGTCTCCAGCACTTCCATATCGGTGGAATACCCGGTCTTTGTACGTTTCACAACGGGCAGTTCCAACTGCTCGAACAAAATTTTTCCCAGCTGTTTGGTCGAATTGATATTAAACGGATAGCCCGCCACTTCATAAATGCGCTCGGAAAGCTCATTCACCCGGGCCGTAAACTGCTCGCCCAGTTCGACAAGCGCATCGCGGTCGATCGGAAATCCGATCTCTTCCATCTCCGCCAGCACAAAGGCGAGCGGAATCTCCACTTCTTCATACAGGGGACGCATCTGGAGTGCATCGAGCTTCTCAAACACGGGCTCCGTAAGCTGTCCGATCGCCCACACCAGCTCCGATGCCAGTACGCGCAGCGCCTCGGGCTCCGCTTCTCCCAGGGTAATCCTGTTTTTTCCTTTTCCGAGCAGATCTTTGGGATCCGACAGATCCGTCTGCAGATAATTTCTCGCCATCTGCTGCAGAGATACGCCGCTCTGGCCGGGATCGTTCAGATATTCGGCCAGCATCAGATCATCGATCCGACTCTGGATCGGAATCTCCCACCGGTGCAGCAGATACAGCGATTCTTTTACATCAAAGGTAACGCGGTCGCCGCGGGAAAAAAGTGCTTCCAGAAAAGGTCTTGTTTTATCGGAATCCGTAATCTGCACCAGATACGCCTCGTCTTGTGTGCCGAACACCACATAGCGCAGCTGGCCGGAAGTATAAAGCGCATGATCAAAAAACATCTGATAGGCAATCGTCCGGTCGGGCATTTCCGCCACTCTGGCCGCGGCGGCCGCCTCTGTGAGCAGATCCGCCTCGGAAAACGCTTTGCTTTCTCTTCCGTCGGTGCGTTTTTTAGCTAGCGAACGAAAATCCAGCCGTTCAAACCAGCGGACCACTTCTTCCGTATTTTCTTCTTTCACCAGATACGATTCCGGCGCGGTGTCCATCGGCACGTGCAAAAAGATTTCGCCCAGGCGTTTGGACATCAGCGCCTGCGGACGGTGCTCTTCGATCACCTGTTTTGTCTTGGGACCGCGCACCTCGTCGATGTGTTCATACAGTCCCTCGATCGACCCGTACGACTGAATGAAGCCGAGCGCCTTTTTCTCCCCGATGCCGGGAATACCCGGAATATTGTCGGACTTGTCGCCCATCAGTCCCTTTACATCGATCATCTGCCGGGGCGTAATTCCGTAGACCTCCATCAGATGCGCCTCATCAAACATTTCCATTTCGGTGATGCCTCGTTTGGTGAGATAGACTTCGACATTGGGCCGAATCAGCTGCAGATAGTCCTTGTCCCCTGTGACGATGACGGTGCGAATACCCTGTTCGGCGGATGTCTGTGCCAGAGTGCCCAGTATGTCGTCCGCTTCGTATCCGTCCAGATCCAGCTGCGGCACATTCATGGCATCGAGCACTTCTTTCAGTATGCCGAACTGCTGCGCGAGCTCCGACGGTGCCCGCTCCCGGGTGCCTTTGTAGTCTTTGAATTCCTTGTGGCGAAACGTCGGCGCCGAACGGTCAAACGCGACCAGTACATATTTCGGCTCAAACTGCGCCATCAGATTTTCATACATGGTTAAAAAGCCGTATACGCCGTTGGTATACAGGCCGTCCGCATTGGTTAACAGCGGCAGCGCATAAAATGCGCGAAAGATCAAAGAACTGCCGTCGATCAGCAGCATCGTTTCCTGCATGGTCTCCTCCTTGCTTCTCGTTGTATTATAGCATACGCGTGATTTTTCATTGAAAGTGCAAGTATTCGAAAAGAGAAAACAAAAACTCCGCGGTGACTTTGCGTCACAGCGGAGTTTGTTCTGGTGCCGGCGAAGGGAGTTGAACCCTTACGTGCGTAATGCACACTAGATTCTGAGTCTAGCTTGTCTACCAATTCCAACACACCGACAGATGTGGTGCCGAAGGCGGGAGTCGAACCCGCACGATGTTGCCACCACCGGATTTTGAGTCCGGCACGTCTACCAGTTCCATCACTTCGGCTCATTGCGAAGTGTTACTTAGCTATATTACCATAAGCTTTTCAAAAATTCAATGCTAATTTTCGGAAAAAGGCAGATAGAATTGGTGTAAAGTCAAAAACTCACTGCTCCAGCCACGGAATCAGCACGCCATAGCCCGCCTCTTCCATGTCTTCGACGGGAATAAAACGAAGCGCCGCACTGTTCATGCAAAAACGCAGGCCGCCCTCGTCGCCCGGTCCGTCGGGGAACACATGACCCAGATGCGATCCGCTTTCTTTTGCCAGCACTTCCACCCGTCGCATGCCGAGACTGGAGTCGGTCTCCAAAAGAATCGCATCCGGCGTGATCGCCCGGGTAAAACTCGGCCAGCCGCTTTGTGAAACAAATTTGTCATCCGAGCGAAACAGCGGCTGCCCGCTCGTGATGTCGACATAAATTCCTTTCGCCGTTTCATCGTAATATTCGTTGTCGAATGCGCGTTCCGTTCCCTTCTCTCGGGTCACTTCATACTGCAGCGGACTCAGCATCTCTTTCAGTTCGGCATCCTCCGGTGTGTCCCATTCCCCGGGATACAGATTCTCCTCCGCAAGTCCCAGGTCGATATGGCAGTAGCCTGCGGGATTGTTCGTCAGATAGTCCTGATGCTCGTCTTCCGCTTCATAAAAAACGGCAAGCGGCTCCGTCTCGATCACAAACGGACGATCGTGGGCGGTCTGTGCCTGTGCGAGAATCGCGCGCGCCGTTTCGAGATCCTTCGGATTCTCGGAATAAATCCCCGTGCGGTACTGGGTACCGGCATCGTTTCCCTGCCGGTTTAAGCTAAAAGGATCCACAATCCGTAGATACGCGCTCACAAGGGCGGGCAGGGAGATCGCATTGCGATTGTATGAAACCCGCACGGTTTCCGCGTAGCCGGTTTCTGTCCGCATGATATTTCTGTAGCTCGGCTCGCCCTCGCCGTTTGCGTAACCGGATACCGCGTCCGTAACACCGGGCAGGCGCTCAAAAAACGCCTCCACACCCCAGAAGCACCCGCCGGCAAAATAGATCTCGTGCAGATCTTCGATCGGGGCAAGACTGGCTTGTTCGGTAGTTTCGGAAACCGGCGGTTCTTCCGATTTCACTTCTTCCGCCGGCTGCGCGCAGGCGCTCAGCAAAAGGAGCAGAGCGAGAAAAGCAGCGGCCGCTTTCATGCCCGGCCCTTTTCCATCCGCACGGGAATCCCACGCTCACGGAGATATTCCTTTACTTCTGTAACCGTCAGCTGTCCGTCATGAAACAGCGATGCGGCGAGCACGCCGCGGGCCTTCCCTTCGACTGCGGCGTCATAAAAGTCTTCAAGTTTGCCTGCGCCGCCCGAGGCGATGACCGGCACGGAAACGGCGTCGGCAATCATGCGGGTGGCAGAAAGATCATAGCCGCCCTGCACACCGTCCTGATCGAGGCTTGTCAGCAAAATGGAACCCGCGCCCAGGGCTTCACCCTCTTTGGCCCACGCCACGGCGTCGATGTCCGCATCTTCCGCACCGCCTTTTACAAGCACGGTATAGCCTTCGCCTTTTTTCGTGACATCCACGGCCAGCACGACCCGTTCGGATCCGAAGGCGGCCGACAGTTCTTTTAGCAGTTCCGGACGCGCCACCGCGGCCGAATTTACGCTGACTTTCGCCGCACCCGCGGAAAAAATCCGTTCCGCATCCTGCACCGAGCGAATGCCGCCGCCCACGGTGATCGGAAGTTCCACCACGGCCGCCACCTTTTTTACGGTGTCCGTGACCGTCGCGCGCTCCTCCGTCGTCGCCGTAATATCGAGAATCACGAGTTCATCGGCACCAGCTTCCTCATATGCGCGGGCGCACTGCGCAGGGTCTCCCGCGTCGCGAATCTCTACAAATTTGACCCCCTTTACCACGCGTCCGGCTTTGGTATCCAGACAGGGAATCACGGAAATATATTCTTTCTTCATACACTATCCTTCCAGTCGATAGCCGACGGTTTCCACCCCCGGCTGATATGCATCGTATCCCAGCTGCTGTTCCGTAAACCAGGCCTGCAGTTTTTCCGCCACATCGGCTTCGTCCGTAAATGCGATCAGCGACGGGCCGGCACCGCTCAGGCTGATGCCGTGCGCCAGTGTGCGCATCTTTTCGATTACACGGCGGTAATTGCCGTCGATCTCCGCAATTTTCGGAATGCGGTACGGTTCATGCAGCCGGTCCTGTGCCAATGCATCCAGATCCTCCAGCAGGCCGTCTTCCAGCGCGCCCAGCAACAGACCGACACGAGACACATTCGCCACCGCGTCTTCCATCGGAACCGACTCCGGCAGTGCCTCGCGGGCATCCCGCGTCGCAAACTCAAACCGGGGCACCACAATCACAGGCTCCACATCCGCATGCAGCGGGAAGCGGCGGGCGACCACTCCATTCTCCAAAGCCGCCGAAGCGGTCAGGCCGCCGTATACAATCGGCGCCAGATTGTCCGGATGACCTTCGATGCCCGTTCCGATCGACAGCACCTGCTTCGGATCCACCTTTCGTCCTTCGAGCAAAAACGCCATCATGACGCCGGCCGCGACACAGGCAGCCGACGATCCGAGTCCTCTGCACACGGGGATCCCCGCATCCACTTTCAGCGTGACCGACTTTTTCGGAAACGCGAGCGTGTACTGCGCCTCCCGCAGCGCCTGAAACACCAGATGATCGTTCGGATCGATGTCTGAATCAAAGACGGCGTCCTGCTCGGTTTCCCAGAACTCAAAGGTGTTGTACAGGCGCACCGCGAGCCCCAGACTGTCATAGCCGCATCCCAGATTGGCCGATGTGGCGGGTATCATCAGTTTCATGCGTCACCTCCGTGAAATGCCCGAAATGTCTCCAGCGCTTCTTCGGGACGGATCGTTTCGTCAAAGCGGGTCGGACGATGAAGCACCGCCTCAATGCAGGGGTGAATCGTCGTATGGGCCCGCAGTTTCTCCAGCGCTTCGAGCGCGCCGGTTTCTGTGCCTTCCAGGCTTTTGATCATCGTCTCCGGAAACTTCGACGGACTCGCCGTCGCGAGAATGACGGAATTCTCCGGACAGCCCGCCTTTTCCCAGGCAACTCGGGCGCACGCCGTGTGCGGATCGATCAAATAGCCGGTTTTCTCAAATACGCTTCGGATCGCCTCCCCGGCTTCTTCTTCCGTTGCCGATGCGGTCGAAAAATCGGACAGGCATTCTTCCGGCACGGAAAACACGCCGTCTTCTTCGAGCTGACGCATCCGCAGCGCCGTCTCCTCGGCGCCCAGCAGATGATACAGCAGCCGCTCCAGATTCGACGACACCAGAATATCCATCGACGGAGAACTTGTCTTTTTCAGTTCCCGGCGGCGGTCATACACCCCGCTGGTAAAAAAGTCGTGCAGCACGGTGTTTTCATTGGTACAGACCACCAGTTTTTCCACTGGCAGTCCCATTTGTTTCGCATACCATCCGGCCAGAATGTTTCCGAAATTGCCGCAGGGGACAAAAAAGTTGAGTTTCGTATCTTTCGGATAGGCCCCGGCCGCATGAAAATAATAGGGAATCTGTGAAATGAGCCGGGCGATATTAATCGAATTGCAGCTCGACACACCTTCCGAAAACAAAGATAGAATCTGTTTCACGCTGCGCTGCGCGTCATCAAAGTCTCCTTCCACCTGTACCACACGGACATTGTCTCCCTCCTGTGTGGCCATCTGGCGTTCCTGCAGAAAGGCCACACCGTCTTTCGGATAAAAGACCATGATTTTGGTATCGTCCCGGTCTTTCATCGCCTCCATCGCGGCCTTTCCCGTGTCGCCGGAGGTCGCCGTCACATAGGTCGTGGCGGGAAGTTCGCACAGAGCGGCCAGTCTCGGCAAAAGACTCAGCGCCACATCCTTGAAGGCTCCGCTGGCCCCGTGAAACAGTTCCAGAAAATCGCCCGATGCCGTCTTTTTTACAGAGATCGGGAAGTCTTTATAATTCGCCCGGGTCTGTGCAAGCAGCTCTTCTTCAGGCAAATCGGTGTATGCAGCGAGGATGGCGGCACTCAGCTCCGCGTAATCCTCGGGAATCTCTGAAAGCGCGGGGAATTCCTCCGGCACATACAGCCCTCCGTCCGGTGCCAGCGCCGTACGCATGGCATTACAAAAGCCTGTTTTCTCCGCCGCGCCTCTGCTTGATCGATAGTTCATATTTCACCTCATATCTGTCTTTTCAGCCGAATTTCTTCCGTGTTTAAAAGAATCTCACCGGCGCCCGTCTGTACCCGGAGTCTGCCGAAGGCATCGATCCCCGATGCAGCGGCCTCCGTCCAGACGCCGTCACAGCACACCTCGATCGTCTTTCCGATGACACACGATCTGTTTTCATACAGCGCGGTAAACGGCGCGCCTTCTTCGATCATCCGCTGCATCCATACGGTCATAGAATCAAACAGAGCCTGTGCGCGCACCCGCTCCGCCTCGTCCCAAACAGGGGCCGCGATGGCCTGCAGGGCTTCGGGCAGAGCCTGGTCAAAATACAGATTCAGTCCGACGCCGACAATCACGGTCGCGTGATTTCCCCGTACGGTCGATTCCGTCAGGATGCCGCCGATCTTTTTTCCGTCGAGCATAAGATCATTCACCCATTTGATTTTCGGCTCCTTCCCGAAGCCTATA
>ERZ1032871.3-NODE-3-length-57379-cov-12.592265_pt1 | contig 57379 bp, 52 predicted proteins | sample MGYA00519026_ERZ1032871 | MGnify/ENA primary metagenome ERZ1032871 (study PRJEB33719, sample SAMN04262510) | wastewater metagenome | biome: rural village; feature: composting latrine chamber; material: composting feces with ash | place: El Salvador | collected...
TACGAGATCGGTCTCGGCATTCCTGCTGAACCGCTCTTCCGATCTTAGAGTACCGACGCCTCCCCGGGCGCCTACGGCCCCTCCGGCGCCGCCGGCGCCTCCTGCCGTGGACCCCGTCCCGACCCCGCCGCCCGCGCCCGCCATGGAGCCGCCGGCCACGCCCGCCCCGCCGGACGAGCCGGTGGTGGAAGAGCCCATCGACAACCTGCAGGCGTCGCTGGGTAGGGCGAACCGTTGGTCGGAGGCCCAGTTCGCGGCCCGCACGTCGAAGTCCCGTGAACTGGCCCCCGTGGAAGGCTCCCGGGACAACTGGGACGCCGCGGTCAGCCTCGCCCGCAAGAGCGGATCCCACGACCTGGGCAATGCTCGCCGCGGCTACATTCTTGCGTTCGCGGCCCGCAAGGGCGGTGTCGGCAAGACGACCCTTGCCGTGAACTCGGCCGCGTTCTTGGCGAAGCAGCTGGAAAACACCGGCAAGCGGGTGTGCCTGGTCGACATGAACCTGCAGCAGTCCGACGTCGGGAAGTACCTCGGCAGGGAACGCCCGAACGTCACCTCCCTGATCAGCCGCCCGCACCTCCTGCAGCCTGACCAGATTGAGGAGGCGCTCGTTGAGGACCCGAAGCGCAACCTTTGGGCCCTCCTCGGCCCGTCGACCATCGGCGAATCCAACCCCACCCGGGTGAACACCGAGCTCTACAAGCAGGCCATCGAGGTTCTGCAGCAGCAGTTCGACTACATCATCATCGACACCCCCGTCGCGGAGCGGTACCACCAGGTCCTGGACTATGTCCTACCTAACGCGAACTTCATCATCGTTCCAGTCACCCCGAACCGGGTCACCCTGGGCAGTGTCCGCGAATGGATGGACGAGATCACGAAGCCACAGCACGCCGGCGGGTACGGCATCGAACCCACCAAGTTGGGAATGGTGCTGAACAAGGCGAAGCTGAACATCCACTGCGACCCGACGGACGTGGAAGACATGATGTCCTCGTACCCGTGGCTGGGAATGCTTCCCGACTCTGACGCATGGCAGGCAGCGGAAAACACCGGCAAGCTGATTGGTTCGGCTCCCGGCGCCGACCTTCATGAGGCTTTCCGCCACATGATGTACGCCGCCACCCGAGCACCCGAACTGAAGACCCGCGTGCGTGAAAAGATCATCGAGCAGCAGAAGGCGAAGCTTCCCTGGTGGAAGACGATTCTGGGGCGTAAGTGAGCGGTGACGTAAAGGGTGGGGATCACCCGCTTTCGCAGGCGCACGCACGCCTCACTGACCGGGTCGCCGCCCTCCGGGTAGGCGTGTCCGAAACTCTGCGCCAAACGTGGCCGGAGCAGGCATCTGGTGTGGAGAAGGCCGCGAACTTGCGGCTGTCCCAAATGCCCGACGCCCTACTCCTCGGCTACCTTCAGGCGTTCAGTGAGCTATCCCGTTCCGGGGACGACACCGCCACCCCATCGGACCTGTCGGAAGTGTCCCGCGCCATCGCCGACGCCGGGCTGACACTCCCCGAGGGCGCCACCGCCGTCGACATGGCCATCGCCATCCGCGAGCAGGTGGGCGCTCTACAGGAACGTGTGAAGAAGGCCGAAGCCAGCCGGCCCAAGCCCCGCCGGAAGAAGACCCCCATCGAGAAGCAAATGACATGGGCGGCCGGCACGGAAGGAGAAGTCGTCGGGGATCCGGTGGAGGACCTCCGAGACGACCTTCCGGACAAGCTACGCGACGCGGTGACCGCTGTCGTCGAAGTGCCCGCCCCCAGGTTCATGTGCGATGTTGTGTCCGTCCTCGGATCCACCGCCGCCGCTTCCAAGTGGGAGACAGCGTTGCGGGACAACCGGGATATGGCGGTGATCCCGCCCCAGGCGAAATGGCGGGACCGGGGCGCCCTGCTCATCCCCCAAGGGGACATGCGGGAACGCATCGGGAAGTTCGACAAGAGCCCCTGGGGCCGGGCCATCAACTCCAAAATCCGGGGAGGCCGCCTATTTGAACTGGCCATGGTTCTTCGGGGCCTGGAGGGCCGCATCATCGCGGCGTCGTACCGGCCGCACACTGCGGAACTGACCACCCGAACTCCGCAGCAAGGTGTCGCCGGGTACGTCGTGGGACTCAGCGCCGGTCCGGACCCGTGGGTCGATGTGGAGAAGGGCGTCGGAAGTATGATCCGGGCCGGCATCCCCCAGGTGACTGTGATCGTGTCCCCGGTGAATCAGCTCGACTCTGTTGTGGGAACCCTCCAGTCCGCGGCCGCAGAAAACGAGTGGGACTCCAGCCAAACAGTCGTGCGGGTAGTTGCCCTCCCCGAGTGGCTCACCACGGGGGAAGCTAAGGCCTCCGTCGCTATCGGCGGGTAAGTAATCCCACAGCTTGTGAATACGTAGCAGTTCATCCCTACAGATGTAGGGGTGCTTCGCTTCCACTTGACGCGGCCTGCACCTTCTGGTGGGGGTCCGCGGAGCCCAGCTGAACGGGCGTGCCCAACCCGGGCGGGTTGGGTTCTCGCGAGATGATCCGGCCGGGTTCGTGGCCCCAATGGGCCGTGAACTCACGGTCGAGGTCACCCAGGAGGGTCTCCCTGCTCCGGTGGTGTTGCGCTGCCGGCCACGAACGTCGTGACCGGATGTTCCGCGCAGCATTCACGTCGGAATGGGAAGTTTTACCGCAGTGCCGGCACCTGAATTGGGTGCCGGCACGATTCGTTTTGTCCGTGAACCCACAGCCGCTGCACGCCTGCGAGGTGTACGCGGGGTTCACCTCGGTCACCGTAATGCCTGAGCACTCACGCAGGTCGTCGAGCTTTGCGCGCACAGCTCCTCGCCCGGCGCGGCCGACGATGCGGTTCAGCCGTCGGGACAGCCCACCTCCACGGAAGTCCAGGTTCTCCACCACGAGCTCGCGGACGTCCTGCTCGGCCAGCCGGTTGAGAACGCGGCCGACTTCATTGCGGACATGCTCGGCGATGCGGCGGGTGAGCGCGCGGTACCTTTTCGAGTCCCGGGGCCTCTTCCCCTGCCGCTGCAGGGCAGCGGCGAGCTCCGTGAGCTCACGGTCTCTGGTGATGAGCCACTCGCGCAGGTTTCGGCCAAGGAGCTGTCCCTCCGAGGTGGCGAAGAGTGTGCCCAGGCCCCAGTCGAGCCCCACGACCGAGCCCTCCGCGCGGGGCGGCGCCGCCTCGAGGTGCACGACTCTGCGGAGCGTCAGCGTGCCGTCGGTGATGGTGACCTGCGTAACCGCGCCAGGCTTGCCGTCGGCCATCCTCCGCCTGTAGTACTCGCCCGAGTGAACGGGAATGTTCAGGATCCGCCCGTCGAGGGCCCGCGGCCGCCACCAATCGGCGTGCTCCGCGGACGTGGCCTCCTCGAGCGGGGCGATGAGGTCGTCGAAGAGCATGGTGGAGGTGGTGCCGAAGGTCGGCCACGGGCGGGACACGAGGATCCGCCGCGCCAGCTCCGTCCCCTCGGGCGTATCCCACCAGCGCTTCCGCACGTTGAGTGAGTACAGCTCATGGGACTGCTCGTCGGTGAGCAGGCCGGCCGAGCGGGCACGGCTGATGATGCGGCGGCCCTCATCGACCGCTGTGGCCATCCACGCCTTCAAGGCATGGTTGACCTGGTTCTCGACGCTCTTGCCCTGCCGGGCCGACAGTCCGAACCGGGCCGGCTGGAAGAGGTCCCACTCGTCGCGAGTGAACCTGCGTATCCGGCCGCCGGCCCGCAGGTCCCTGACCTTGTCCCGCTGGCAGGCAGTCAGCGCCGCCCGCCACAGGGGCAGCATCGCTGCAAGGGCCTGGACCTTCCCCAGGTTCGCCGCGTGCTCCAGCCGCACCGACCGCACCGCGGCATCAGGCATCAGGGACCCCGAGCGCCTGCGCTGCCCGCTCCGCCCTGTTGCGGGCCCCGCGCTTTCCGTACTCGCTGGCCGCGTAGGAGTAGAGGATGGAGAAGATGTCCTCCATACGCCCCTCGTCGGAATCCTCCGCCTCATTCGCCACGAGCACTTCCTTCCCAAGGGCCCCGAGCAGGGTGGGGAACCATCCGAACCCCACACGGCTGAGCCGGTCCCGGTGCTCGACGAGTAGTGTTCCCCACGAATCCGCGTCTCGGGTCAGGAGCCGGGTCAGGCGCGGGCGATCGTCCTTCACCCCCGACGCGATTTCCGTAACGATGCGGTCAACCGTGAGCCCCCTGGCCGCGGCGAACTGCTTAAGCCTCTCCACCTGCCGCTCCAGGTCGTCCTTCTGCCCGGGGGTGGAGACCCGGGCGTAGATCGCCGCCCTCTGCTGCAGCTCGATTCGGGGGTCGGGCACCACGATGCGGCCGGCGTCGTTGATGTAGGCCCCGGGGATCTTTCCCTGCTTGAACCGGTTCCAGGCCGCGCGGTACTTGATCCCCTCGAGGGCGGCGTACTCAGAAAGCTTCATGGCATCGCACCGTCGCGGCGGTGCCAGGAACGGCAAGGTCCTACTACTTAATTTGGCAACGGTGGGAACACCGAACAGCGGCTGCCCACTCCACCCGCTGTGATGGATTAGCGCTTCGTCTGGCTGAAGCGGTCCATTGCCCCGCGCACCGCGTTGCCCGCCGACGCCCACGCAGTCTGCGTGATCGTGGCCGGGTCGGGTATCCGGGTCTTCCGGATGGTCCGTCCGCGGGACGACCGGGCGATCACCGGACGCTGCTCCGTCTTCCGGCGGGTGGGGCGGCCAGTGTCCGTCACTGGCTGCCGTAACCCTGCGTGGGGAGCCCAGCCGGCTCAGGGATGTCCTCCCACGACGGACGAACAGCCTGGAACGCCGGCCCCTCCTCAACCGGGGCCTCGGGCGCCACAGGAGCCTGGGGTGCAGCCGGGGGCGCCTGGCCGAACGCGGGCGGAGCGGCCGGGGCCGGAGGAGCGGCCTGCGGCACCAGCGGAACTTCCGCCTCCGGAGACTCCTCGATCGGCGTGGCTTCGCCGGCCGGCTCCTTCGAAGCGTCCTCAATCTCGGAACCAGTGGACGACAGGCCACGGGCACGCAAGGCGGCCTCACGTTCGGCGACATCGAGCGGGTTCGTCGACCACGCCCGGATCGCTTCCTCCGGGGTGGGGCCCAGCGCCACCGCAGCATGTCGGCGCTTCGGGTCGCTGAAGATACCGGCAGCCCACTGGGCTTCCTGAACGACGTTGCCCTGTGCGTCCTTCTTCGGCGGAACCGGGCCGGCCGAACGGAGCCACTCGAGGCGCTCCGGGGTCGGCTCAAGACCACAGATGTCGATGGCGGTCTTGGCCTCCTCCTCGTCGTCCATCTTCAACACCAGGACTCGGGACATGTAGCCAGCAAGGTCGCCGGTGATGACGTCCTTCACCTTCTGCGTCAGGAACACCGGCAGGATGCCCTGGGAGCGGCCCTCACGGGCCAGCTTGTCCAGCACGGACAGGGCCTCCGGGATCTGGAGGAACGTCCACGCCTCGTCAAGGATCAGGACACCGCCGCCGTTGGCGAGCAGAATCTCGATCGCCGCCTTCGTCACCAAGCCGATGGTGGCGATGGCGATCCACTCCTGCGCCGTGTACTCCGCGGGACGCTTGTTGGGGGCCGGCAGACCAATGTCGCGGTCGAAGTCGACGAGGTTCAAGTGGCCGGTCATCGACAGACGGGGGCGCGGCTCCTTAGCCACACCGAGCGCGTACAGGCTCGACGCGTCCATCTGCTGCTGAATGATCTTCTTCCACGCGTCGCGGTGCTCCTGGTCCGGGATGTGGTCCAAGGCGTCCCACACGCAGTCGACACCGTTGCGGGCACCGTACTTCAGGCCGGACTCCAACGACAGGCGCATGTGCATGTCAAGAGGCTGACTGGACGTGTCCAGCGGGGCCAACAGGTGCTTCGCCGCGATCTCGGCGGCATCCTCACGGGACTTCGCGAACCGGAACGGGTCGAACGCGCCCGGGATCTTCTCCAGGGCAGACATCGACATACGGGTCGCGGACAACGAATCATCGTCCTGCAGGTTCAGGTAGTCACACATGCCGTACAGGCTGGACGCGCCCTTCGGGTTGATGAAGAAAGTCGCCTCACCTCCGAGCACCGCCTGGGTGGCGAAGTTCTGCGCGAAGAACGTCTTACCGGAACCGGGGTCCCCGAACACGCCGAACACGGGCGGCAAGTTCTGCCGGGACGTGAACCGCGGATCGATGTACAGAGGAGTGCCGTCGGGGTCGACGATGCCGGCGAAAGTGCCGGACTCTTCACCCAGCGCGGAGAACGCCTGCAGCCCCGAGTGGGCCAGCAGCGGAATGTTCACGTCCTGCAGGAACGGGTTCATGCGCATCGGGGAGGTGGGAAGGAACTCCTCCAACGCCGCCAGCTGGCGGTGCTCCAGGGGCTTGAGGCGGATTCCGTAGGTGTTCGCCAGGAAGTCCATGTACGTTTCCGTCGCCTCGGAAATCTCCCGGGCGAACAGCATCGACACTTCGGACAGCATGGGGGCGCCCACATTGGTCAGGTAGTCCTCGAAGTCTCGGGCCAGCTTGTGGGTCGAGGTCAGCTCCCGCTTCTCGAGGTCACCCGACTTCTCCTCTTCCTCGATGTTCGCCTCGATGCGTCGCTGCGCCATGCGGGAACGGCCTCGGGTGACACCGATCGGTTCGAGGGATGCCCGGATACTGACGGCCTGCGGGGCGTCGCCGGGATGCGACAGGGAGTCAAGGATCCACTGGTCCGCGGCGGGCTCCAGGCGGGGCTTCTCGAACGCTCGGACGGCGGCGATCTCGTAGTCGGGCCCGTCATTGACGCTGATCTTGTCGGGGTGGTCACCCAGCTCCACGTCCACGCCGCGGCCCTGGTTGAACCACGACTCAACCTGGTCGTACTGCATCTTCGTGAGGTCTTCCGTCCCGTACCTCTTGCAGATTTCCTTGATCTTGTTCAGGTCATCCTCGAACAGCTTCAGCGACGGCACGTCCTCGCCGACCTGCTGCTTCGCAAGCTCCGCCATCTCCTTGAACGTGGACTTCTTCTGCGCGTGGTTCTTCTTGAGGGAAACAGCCTTGCGTTCCAGCTTCACGCCGACGACGAGCACCCGGTTGGGGATGTCGCAGGAGCCGAACGCAGCCGCCTGGTAGGCGCGCAGAGACGGGCTGTTCTCCTGAGGCGGGGTCAGCAGGTCCCACCAGGTGACCGACAGGATGTGCACCTCACGCTTCAGGGCCATGCCCTTCAGGCCCGTGACCGACTCCTTCGACAGGCCGCCCAGGTCGGTGAGGAGGTTGTTCAGCTGCTTCGTGAGCCCCATTCGCGCGTCACGGTCTTCCCACTGCATTGGGCTGAGTGTGAGCGCCTGGTAGTACCACGCTTCCCCGTTGAACCCGACATACACCCCGTCTCCGCTTCGCCAGGCCCAGGGGGCTGTCCAGAGGGTGTACCGCTCCGTGTCGACACGGTTTTGCGCTGAACGTCCCAGCACATTATTGACGAGGTTCTTAAGAGACAAGTGGGGGCTCCTGAGTTAGGTGGCTGCGTGGGCCCAGTGTCGGGCCAATCGCGCTACGACTGTTGCGGCCAGAAACCATCACCCGGCCCCGCTTGGGTGAGTGCCCGCGGCGTGGACGGTGCCTCTCCAGGCCACAAAGGGTGGCTTCACCCCTGACGAAAGGGATTCCAACCGAAAGGCGGAGAACATTGATCAAGCTGTACACAAAGCCGGGGTGCGTCCAGTGCCGCGCCACCGAGCGTGCGTTCGAGAAGCACGGCCTGTCCTACGACACCATCGACGTGTCCGAGGGCACCCCTGAAGCCCTCGGCGCCCTGCGTCACCTGCAGGAAGAGGGGTACCTCACGGTCCCCGTCGTCGAGACTGGTACCGACGCCTGGTCCGGGTACCGCCCGGACCGAATCAAGGCCCTCGCCGGCTGACCCCACAACGCCCAGCAACTCACCCCCGAGTTGCTGGGCGTTCTCCTTTGCCGCCCGGCCCTACGACCCGACCACTTCTTTTGACTTAGGCCCTACCCGCCCAGACCACAGCCCAGCCTGCCGGTTACCGGCAAGTGGGCCCCGGTTTGGTCAAGCCCCTGGTAGTGGTGTAACTGGTTTTTGATCCTTCGTTGGTGGTCAGGCGGGTAGTTGCATCAGTGGATCGGTGGTCACCTCCGTGGTCGAGTTGGTGTCGGTGTCGGTGGTCAGGGTGAGTCGGCAGCGGCCCAGGACCTCGAGCCCGAGGTAACGGCGGCCCTCGGCCCATTCGTCGGTCTGCTCGGCCAGAACGGCGCCGATGAGGCGGACGATGGCGTCCCGGTTGGGGAAGATCCCCACGACGTCGGTGCGGCGGCGGATCTCGCGATTGAGCCGCTCGGTGGGGTTGTTGGACCAGATTTGCCGCCATACGTCGTCGGGGAACGTGGTGAAGGCGAGCAGATCTTCGCGGGCGTCGCCGAGGTGGTCGGCGACCTCGGGCAGCCTGCCCTCGGTGTACTCCAACAGCCGATCGAACTGGGCGTTGACGGCCTCTGCGGTGGGCTGGTCGTACACGCTATGCAGCATGGCCTTCACGGCCGGCCACATCGACTTGGGGCACACGGCCATCAGGTTCGCCGCGTAGTGGGTGCGGCAGCGTTGCCACCCTGCACCTGGCAGGTTCGCCGCGATCGCCTCTACGAGCCCGGCGTGGGCGTCGGAGGTCACCAGGCGGACCCCGCCCAGGCCGCGGGCGACCAGGTCGGCGAAGAAGGTGTTCCACGAGGCCTTGGTCTCGCTGGTGGCGACCTGCATGCCCAGCACTTCGCGGTGGCCGTCGCCATTGACGCCGGTCGCCAGCAGGACGGAAGCCTTGACGACCTGGTTGTTCTCGCGGACCTTGATCGTCAACGCATCAGCGGTGACGAAGGTGAACGGGCCAGCATCGTCCAGCCGGCGATGCCGGAACGCGGCGACCTGCTCATCGAGGTGCTCGGCCATGCGCGAGACCTGCGACTTGGACAGCGAATCGATGCCCAGGGTCTTGACCAGCTTGTCCATCCGGCGGGTGGACACCCCTGCCAGGTAGCAGTCCGCCACGACGGTGATCAGCGCGGACTCGGCCCGCTTGCGGCGCTCGAGCAGCCACTCGGGGAAGTAGCTGCCCGAGCGCAGCTTCGGGACGGCGACGTCAACGGTGCCGACGCGGGTGTCCAGGGGCCGGTGGCGGTAGCCGTTGCGGCGGTTGGTGCGCTCGGCCGAGCGGGCGTTCCACTCGGCGCCGCACACGGAATCGGCGTCCGCCGAGAGCAGGGCGTTAATCATGGTCTGCAGGAGCTCGCGCATCAGATCCGGTGATGCGTCGGCGAGGGCTTGGCCAAGTAGGCCTGCAGGGTCGACAATATGGGGTGCGGTCATCGTGATGACTCCTCGAGGATTCTTTAGACGGTTGACTCGAAGGATCACACGGTGGCCGCTCTACATTCGTCTACAACACGTCGCTGCAGACGATCTCGGCCACCGAGTTACACCACTCTATGGGGCACTACTCCCGGTTTCGGCCGCAACCCCGCGGGTGCCGCAAGTTTTTCGGGTATGCAGTGCCCAGTTTTCCGGGATGTGGCAACCCGGCACAGTGACCGGGTACCCCCGTCCCTCTTGACACCCCTGTTGGAGAGTCACCCCGATGGCCACGTTCAAGCCACCCCGCAACACCACCGAGCTGCTGAAGCAGCTACCCAACGGCACTGCCGTGGCCAATGCAATGAGGGCCCTGGGCCTATGGACCACCACGGCCCACTCCGAGGTGAAGGGACGGCGGCCCTTCCGCCGGGACCTTGCCGAGATGGACGGGAACACCCTCGCCAACGAACAGGCCTATTGGGCTTCCGAGCTCGGCCGAATCGCAGAACTGCGGGGCCTTCTCCGCGGTCAGAAGGTGCAGGCGAACCTGGCGTTGAAGGTGGCGTTGGCCAAGGCCCGGTCGTCCATCAGGGAACAGCACGCGGAATCCCAGAAGGACGTGGCGAAGCCAACGAAACTCACCGCCGCCGAAATCAACGACCGGGCGGAAGAAAATGCGGACGTCCAGGATGAGCGGCAGGCCCTCACGGCTGTAGAGGTGTTCCAGGCGTCGATCGACGCCAGCCATGAGGTGACCCTGATGTACCTGCAGACCCTGAGCCGGGAAATCACCCGAAGGGGTGACGTGATGAAGGCGCGAATCTAAAAAGTCTGCGGTACTGTGATACTTTTGCCGGATGCCTCATCGGAGAGAACTGCAGGGAGGGGGCAGCAGTGAATAGTCCTCGGTGCCCGGGTCCTCTGGCCCCAACCACGCGTGACCGCGACGCCAGCTGACCCGTCAATGCTGGAAACACCACCCGGCCCGTCCCTCGGGAACCCCACCGCCGGCGGGTCCCCCGCCTCACCCGCCTTCCCCACCATCTACTCCGAAAGGCGCGGCAAGCTCCGCTACCTGGGGCCCCTGCCCTGCGCCCTCACCGTCGCCCACCACCTCAGCGTAGATCCCAGAATTGACTCCGACGGGGTGTGGCTCGTCGACACCGACGCCATGGAACAGGCCCGGGAACTGCTCACCAACCTCCCCTCCGCCCCAGGCTGGTCCTTCGCAGACACCACCTCCCCCACGCCGAAACTCCCCCGCCTGGGATTCCCGCACTCCACCACGCCCTTCGGAACCTGTGGCCACACGGAAATGCACTCCACACCCGAAGGCATCACCCTCACCGGATCCCCCGGCCCCATCTCCGCAATCTTCAACGACGCCGCAGACGGGCTCGTACTACTCGGGTCAGACAAAAAGGAGCACCCCGCACCCTCGCCCAGTGCGGCAGCGCTCCTACGTGCCATCCTCAACGGGCGCGAACACCTCACCGTCGTCCGCGTCGGCCCCGACCTCACCGTAGCCCCCCTCCTCCGCAAACTGGCGAACTGCGACCGCCGGGAAGGCACACCCCGGTTCAGGGTGTGCCAGGACTCAGTCCTCCTGACCTGAGGCCTCCCGCTGGCGGTACCAGCCGTAAATCGTTCCCCGAGACACCCCCAGCACCCGGGCCAGGTCAGAAACTCCCAGTCCCGAGTCCGCGGCCTGCTCCCACAGCTCCCGGGACAGCCGGTGCGCCTCGGCATACGCGGCGTCACGCTCGGCCACCAAATCCTTCAGCATGTCCATCGCTTCCTCGTTAGTCATGGCCCTACCGTGCCGGACTCCTGTCGGACAGTCCTACAGGGGTGGGCTTCCACTCCCCCGGATGGGTGTAGGACAGTCCGACACCCCGGGGCGTGGTTTCCCTCCTGTTGGGTTCTTCTGGGGTCGGCACTGTTGAGGTATGTCTACTTCTTCTGCGCCGGACAAGGCGCGCCTTGCTGCTCTGAAATCGTTCCTGAGGACTTCTGAGAAGAACTACGGGGTCCGTGGTGTCACGCTGGATGATCCGACTGTCGCGCAGGTGGATGTGATTCCGACGGGTTCGCTTTCCTTGGATCACATCCTGGGCGTGGGTGGCATTCCGAGGGGGCGGATCACTGAGATTTATGGTCCCACTGGTGGTGGTAAGACCACGTTGGCGTTGGAGGCTGCGGCCGAGTGTCAGGCGATGGGTGGGAACATCGGGTTCGTGGATGCGGAGCAGGCGTTGAACGTGTCCTTGGTGGAGGCGATCGGGATCGACAAGTCTCGTTTCGCGGTGTTCCAGCCGGATTACGGTGAGCAGGCCGCGGACCTGGCGAAGGCGATGGTGGAATCCGACGTGTTCGACATGGTGATCGTGGACTCCGCGGCGGCCATGACTCCGAAGGCTGAGCTCGAAGCGGAGATGGAGCAAAACTTCATGGGCCTCCATCCGCGGCTGCTGTCCCGCTGGATGCGCGTCATCGCGGGCCCGGTGCAGAAGCACAATGTGGCCCTGATCGTCATTAACCAGGTGCGCACCAACCTGAACCAGTACGGTGCACCGGACGACTCCACGGGTGGCAAGGCGCTGAAGTTCTGGTCCTCGATGCGCATCGAGGTCCGCACCTCCGCCAGCAAGCAGCTGAAGAAGGGCTCCGAGGTCATCGGCACCCGGGTGAAGGCAACTGTGAAGAAGAACAAGTTCGCCGCCCCGTTCAAGATGACGGAGTACGACGTCATCTTCGGCAAGGGCATCGACGCCGGCCTCGGCCTGTTCAGCGTCGCCCTGGACCTCGGCGCCATCAACAAGTCCGGCAACACCTACACCGTGGTGATGCTCGGGGAAGACCTGGAGGAGGCGGACATTCGGCTGGCCGTCGGCAAGGACAAGGCCGTCAACGCCCTGCGGGACGACGAGGAACTGTCCCAGAAGGTCACCGCCGCCTGCCAGCGCCTCATGAAGGGCAAGCTGCCCCGCGAGGACGACGGCGTCGCGGAGACGCCGGAGGAAGTGCTGGAGGACGAGTCGGCCGACTCCGGCGACCCGGACGACTTCTTCGGACTCGGCGACGCGTAACCGCTCCAACAACAAAACCGCCCGCGGCCACAGAGGCCCGGGCGGTTTCTGCTACCTGCTGGCAGGTCAGTCATCCACGAAAAGGTGCGCCGCAAGCGTCGGACCCAACTCGGGGTCCTGACGCAACTTACGGCGCACTTCTTCTTCCAGCTGGCGGACACGCTCCGCGGAGATGCAGAACACCTGGGCAATGTCCCCGAAAGCCCACTCCGTTCCGTCGTGCATGCCGAAGCGGTACCGCACGATCTCACGCTCCCGCTCCGTCAGGCGGCTCAACGCCAGTTCAATGTCTCGGCGGAGTTCCTGCTGGGAAGCGGTGGTGGAAATGTCCTCGGTGACCGCGGGGGCCAGCACGTCCGCGTTGGTGCGGGTATCCCCTCCGGAGGACAGGGTAGGGGCGTCGAGGCGGATGGGGTCGGCGCCGTACAGCATCACCTCGTCGATGTTATCCAGCGCGGCGAGCATGCCCTGCTTACGCAGCTTCTTCATCGCCAGGTCGGCCCGCTTGTCGAGCGTGAGCTGCTGCTGCTCATCGGTGAGGTGGTCGAGGGCCCACTGCACGCTCACACCCAGAAGACGTTCCCGCAGCTCCGACGTGGTTGGGTTTCGGCCCAGTTCGTCCGCCATGTCCTGACGTTCCATGACCGCCCGGCGCCGCATCCGCGACCATGAGGCCGGCACCTTCACCGACACGCCGACATCCTCCATGACGAGGGAACGGATCTTGTTGCGGATGGCCATGCCCGCCCAGGTGGGGAACTTCGGCCCCCGGCCCGGGTCGAACTTAGCGGCGGCGCCCAGCACCGCGAGATGCGCTTCAGACTCGAGGTCCTCAAGCAGCGGCGCGGCGCCCTCACGTCCGTACCGGTTCTCGGCGATCTCCCGGATGATTGTCCGCGACAGCCGTACCATCGAGTTCACGATCTGCATGCCAGCGAGATCCCCGGCGGCGATCGCGGCCCGCTTCTCCTGGGGCGTGAGGGACGTGTCCTCCCGGGAGGCGAGCCCCCGCTGATACACGACGATCGCCTCCATGATGTTGTCGTTGGATAGGATCTGGGGGTCGCGGTCAATGAACGATTGGGCTGCCATGACCCCCACAGTCCGAAGTTCACCCATTGGCGCTCCCCGACAGTTCCCAAACCAATGAAAAAAGGGGCCGCGCATGCGGCCCCTTTTAGGGTCATCGTCCGAGGTCAGCAGCCCACAGGGGGTCGCCTTCCGCGTACTTTTCCACACAGCCCCAGAAGTCACCCTCCCGGTCCCCTGCGTAGGCGAGGTTCCACAGAGCAATCAACGACGAATCGACATCGACCGCCCCAATCTCCTCAAGCTTGCCGGCCACCTCCCGACGCTGGTTCGTCCCCGGGCTGTCCAGAGGGAACCCCAGGGTGGATGCCGCGTTGAGGACATGCCCGTCGGACAGGTCACTCACCTCGGCGGGAAGCCGGCTGGTGGAAACCTCGTGGGCGAACTCCCGCAGGGCCCGGTTCGCGAAGTCCGCGGGGTCTGCGGCCTGCGGTGCGATGGACAGGGACCGCTCGAGGCGGACCACCGGCCCACCCAGCAAGGGGCGGGCACGCACCGCGAGAAGGTCAACCCCCTCGGTGTCTGCCGTCGCTTCACGCAGGGCATGGGTCGCCTGCACCGCATCGTCGCGGAACGTTTCCAACGCGTCGTACGCGTCGACTACGTTGCCGGCGGTGGCGGCAGTCGTCGCCTCGTTCAACGCAAGCTCCGTCAGAAGCCCCGCCTGAGCCAGGCGCCACGTCGCGTGGAGCGTCGGGTAGCACACGATCCGCGTGTGCGGGTTGCCACGACGCAGGAGGAATCGGTTCGCGACCGCACCGAAGTTCACCGACGGGTCGGTGAGGGTGCGGCGGATACGGTTCGCCGCCGCACCCGCCTTCTCATCGTCGACGGCGCTGTCGTCCCAGGTAACGGGAACGTCCTCGGCGAGCAACTCCTTGTAGCGGGCCAGCGCCTTCTTCTGCTGGTAGGGAGTCAGCTTCTTCGCCAGCTCCAGGTCCGGCAGGACGGGGAACAGCCACTTGCTGCCCACCGGCTTCGTGGGGTCGCCGTCCTCGTCCGTGCCGGTAGCCTCGTCGGAACGGAAGGACGCGGCGAGCTCCTGAATCAGACGCTTCGTGTCTTTCAGGGGGATGCCGATCGCCGAGGCGACGCCAGCCAGCGGGATTCGCTGGACAACGTGGCGGAGGCAGTCAACGACTACCCGGTGGTCCCACGGGCTTTCCGGGGGCGTGTCGGCGATCGCGCGGAGAGCGCTGATCGCCAGTTCCAGGGAGCTCTCCTCCCTGATGGTGGTGGTTCCCGCCGGCGCGGCGGGACTCAGTAGGTCCATGTGTCTTCTCCTCTCGGTTAGGGTCGGAGAAGACTGTCGGCGCGGAGGGGCCCCTACTGGGCGGCCAGGATCCAATCCGCCGCTTCGTCACCTGTGCAGTCGAGGGTGTCCGCCACCAAGCGGATAGCATCGACGCGCTCCGGGTCGCAGCGGAAGCACTGGGTGGTGTTCTCCCCCGTGACCACCATCGACGGGGAACTGTCACCGTTGCTGTGCCGGTCCGGGCGGGGGCAGCGCCACTTGCCGCTCTCCTCATCCATGTGCGAACCGAGGCGCACCAGCACAGACTGGATCGGAACGGAGGCCGCCCGCTGCATCCGGACAATCCGGTCAGCCAGGGGTTTCTTCTCCGCCAGCGGCGCCTCCAGCGACGGGCGGGACGAGGTGCGCAGATGCGCTCCGGCTCGGCGCGCGTCCTCCAGCTGCACCACTTCGTCATCGTTGGTGAGCACGTTCGGGAAACGTTCACCGGACGGGCGGCGGCGCAGGACGGACAGGATCGTCAGGGCTACGAGCATGTTGGCGGGCCCGAGGGACTCGGCAAGGAAAGCGCGGCGGGCGTGCGGCGCGTCGGCACGGAGCGCCTCGGTCGACATGACGATGACCTCCAGCGACGGCTCCTCCGGCCGGGGCCCCGCCGGCGGGGCGTTGTCCGCCAGGGTGGGCAGGTCCAGAAGGTTCCCATCCAGGTTCGTCACGACCCACCGTCCGGTGAACCCATGCAGCGTCGACACCAAGACCGCAAGGTCCGGTGCGCTGATGTCGTTGACCTGCAGGATGGTGCGGGAACGGATGTCGGCGCTGGTGACGCCGGCGGCAGTCAGGGCCTCGGTGACGTCCTGACCCTCGAGGTCTCCGTCGGGAAGGTTGAGTGCGACACTCCGGGTTGCCGCCCCGGTTTCGTCGGTGTCGCCGAAATTCAGTACGGCAGTTGTCATGTGTAGCGTGCTCCTGGGGTGATCCCCGCAGGTGCGGGGTGTGATGTTTTCAGATAAGAGTTGGTGTCAGCGCAGTGTCGGTTCCGGTGTTCCGCCCCACTTTTGCCGAAGGTGCGGGTCATGCGGCCGTCCTGGAGGAGGACACAGCGCTGAGGCTCACTCCAAGGTGCTGGCTGGCCTGGATCAGGGCCTGGGCGTGCGCCCCGCTTTTCAGAGCCCGCAGGGTGGCCTCGTCCGCCGTGACCTGAACCTGCCCCGGCGCCACGTCCTGCAGATTCGCGCCAGCCAGAACGACACCTGTTTCCGGGTTGATGTTCCGCACGGCCTCGAGCAGCGGGTGCTCGGCCGGGCCGGGCTGAGGAGCCGGTGCGGCGGCGGCGACCCTCGCGGCGGCCTTCAGCAGAGTGGACTCGACGGGCCTCCTGTTCAACGTCGCGTCGACCAGCAGGGCGTGCAGGTCCGCTGCGGCAGAAACCTTCCCCGGGTTGTTGTGCGCTGCGTCGACCACCGCGTCCGCGGCGGCGTTGGACAGGGCCCGCAGGATTGACGTGTCCGATACCCGCGACGCCGCATCCCGGTAGATGGTGGACAGGCCGGCAGGGTCCCCGGCGGTGAGGGCGGCCCACATGGCGGACACCACCGCGGGCTCCGCCGCCCCGAGAAGGTCATATGCCACCTCCGTGGACAAGTCTCCGTCTTCCAGGGCGGACGACACCTTCTGCAGGGTCATCAGGGTTCCCCGGACACCCACCGCCGGGTCAGTCGCATCGACAATGGCGGCGGCCAGGTCGTCGGGCAGTTCCCACCCGCGGGCCGTGGCGACCCTCCGCAGGTTGGTGATGAGGTCTTCCTTCCCCGGCCGGCGCAGCGGAAGCTCAGACACCCGGGACCTGTTGGTGGTGAGCATCTTCTCCGGGTCGGTGGTCGCCGCCAGGAAAATGACATGCGGCGGCGGCTCCTCCAGGGTTTTCAGGAAAGCCTGCTCACCCGGCCCGGACATGCCGTGGATCTCGTCGATGATGAAAATCTTGTACGGGGACTCGGCTGGCATCAGCTGGGCAAGGTCGCTGATCTCCCGAACCTCATCCACCCGTCCGTGCGACGCGGCATCGATTTCGATGACGTCGGGATGAGACCTGTCCGGGGACAAGATACGGAGGCACCTATCGCACGTGCCGCACGGTTCCGCATTGTCCCTCTCGCCCATTGGGGTTTCGCACAGGAGGGCAGCGGCGGTGAGGCGTGCGAGCGTGGTCTTTCCGGTCCCGGACGGGCCCGAGAAAAGCACCTGCTGAGGTAGGGCTCCCCGCTTCAGCATCGACTGCAGCAGGGCGACCACCGTCCGCTGCCCCACCACGTCGGAGAACTGGCGGGGTCGGTAGTCCGTGGCAAGGGAAGCGCTCATGGTGTCCTTCGGTCGGGGGTTCATCTCCGACTACCGTGCCGGCGGCCGTTCCCGTGGCCCGGGGTGCTGTGCGGGGCAACCGCATCTGACGGGTCCGACACTGGCGTCGACCACACCTCAGGTGGCGCGATCCGCGCCTGCTGGGGCTTCCGAGAAAGAGGACATCAAGCACATGACACGTCGCAGCCCCGTAGAGGTGCGGAAGGAATCCCTGTTCCTCCGCGTCATGATCGACGGATCGATGACGTTCGAGGACGTCACCCGGTTCGTCGGTAAGAAGGCCCCGTACCCGAAGTTCAGTTCCATCGCATCGGCACGAGTTTCCGACAAGATCGTCTCGTTCACCATGCAGCAGGTCCCGAAGCGTCTGCTGCAGCGGCGCCGCGAGGAAGAGCTGTACATCCCCCGCTCCCCGCTGAGCCACCTGGAGGGCAGCGCCCTGAAGATGATGGAGGAGGACTCCCTGAAGGAGGGGCAGCTGGTCGTACTGCGCGACGATGAGCGCCACGAGTTCACGATGCAGCTCACCGACTCCGGCGTGCTGTCTCTGGAGCCCGTCAACGAGACCAGCGACGAACCGTTCGAAATCCCGGCCCGCCCCCTCCGTTTCGACTTCTTCTTCCGCTCTCCCCGAGTGGACCGGGTTCTCGCGGTGAACTTCAACGGGTACCTGGACCGGGCACCCGGCGAGGCGGAAACCCTCACCCGGGTCGTGCTGAAGGCCATCCACAGCCTGATCCCCATGGCCAACTTCCAGGTCCTGTCCGGCATCACGTCTACCGACCAGCCGACCCCGCCGGCCGCGGCCCCGGTCATGCCGGCCAAGTGGGCCGGCGGTGACGTCGAGTTCTACGTGCCGACGTGGCTGTACGCGGCGGACAACAACACGGCCGTGGCCGGCGGCAACCTCCGAGTCGTCATGAACTTGGAGCACACCAACCACATGACGGGGCAGCTGCTGTTCGACGTCCACCCGGACGAGGCGCTCGCCGAACACTACGGCGAGTACTCCCGCATCGGCATGGCCGCACTCGGCGAGATGATCGCCAAGCGCCTCCCGGTCGAGGATCAGCGCAACATCGGCTACGACATCATCCTCGGCGATGTGTCCGACGAGACGGTGGAGCGCATCCGGGACGCTGTCAGCTCGATCAACAGCACCCTGCTGCTGACCCCGACCCTCCACCAGGAGACGGAAAACACGGCGTAGCCCCCTTCCGCGGGGCGGTGGGGCGGGACCGGGGAAGGTCCCGCCCCACTGTCATCTACAACCGCCCCTCCCCTTCAACGAAAGGACCCGCGCATGTCCTGGGCCTCCATTACGCTTCTGATTCTTCTCGTGGCCGTCGCGGGAGGGTCCCTGTGGCTGCTGCTCACTGACTCCGGGCAAGACCTGTGGGAGCGGGTGTTCGGCGACAAGGACGCACTCACCGACCTGCAGGGCCACGACAGCCTGGCGACCGAGAAGGAACTCGGCGCCGAGGACAGCGTCCGCCCCAAAGACCCCCACTCTGTTGTCGCCGGCTACTTCGTCGACGCCCGCAACGCCGCCCGAGTCCGCCGCAACCCCGACAGTGGCAAACTGGTGTGCACGGAGCCGTACCTGCCCGTATTGACTTTTGGCCCGCCCGGTTCCGGTAAAACGTCGGCGGTACTGATCCCCGCCATTTTGACGTGGGGCCAGGGCCGCTCCCCCGTCCTGGCCGGGTCCGTGAAGCACGACCTCGCGGCAGCCACCATCAAGCTGCGTTCCCAGGTGGGCCAAGTGTGGATTTTCGCCCCCTCCGGAAAAACACCCCCCTCGCTGCGCCAGCACCTCGGCATGTGGACCCCGCTGGCCGCGGCACGCACCTGGCAGGGCGCCGTCGAATCCGCGGGCGCCATGGTGTTCGCCGCATCGCAGGGCGCCGGCGGCAGCGGCGGCTCGAACGATGGCTTCTGGGAACAGCAGTCCATCGCCCTGCTATCCGCCCTGCTGTACCTGACCGCAAACGAGCCCGGGACGTCTATGCAGGACGTATCCCAGATGCTTGGCCGACTCATGGCCTCTACCTCGTCCGACGACGGGGAGGACGACGAGCGTCAGACTTCCCGCACCGGGTTCCAGGAGCTGCACGCCCAGATCCAGGAACGCCTCCTGTACTGGGAGGGAGTCGTGAACCAGAAGCGGGCCGCGGCGAACGAAGGGACTCTGACGGCAGCGGAAGCCACCCAGGAAATCACCAAGGCGGAGAAGAAGCTGGACGAGTTCCAGGCGGCCGCCGAAACGCTGCTACCCGTCATTCAGACAGCCGACGCGGCCCCGCAAACCATCGGCGGTGTCGTCGCGTCGTGCGCGAACTGCCTCGGCGTCTACCGCTACGCCCGTGACCACGCCCGAGTCACCTGGGACGACCCGGACCTGATCGACATTGACGAGTTCCTCGACAACGCAGCCACCATCTACCTCGTCGCGCCGCCCCGCAACCAGCGGCTGTACGCCCCACTGCTCGCCGCGTTCGCGTCGGCGGTGATCAATCGCGCGTACGAGAAGGCGCAGGAAAACGCCAACGAGTCGCTCGACTACCCCCTGCTCGCCTGCCTGGACGAGATCCACGCAATGCCGATCGCAGACCTGCCCACCATCTTCGCCACCGCCCGCTCCTACAAGATCAGCCTCCTCACCGCCACCCAGGACTACTCCCAGCTGTGCGAAAAGTACGGCGAGTACGGCGCAGCATCCCTCCTGTCGTCCTCGTCCGCCGTACTGGTACTGCCCCGCACAAAGGACCCGAAAACGCTGCGCACCCTGTCCGACATCGCCGGCGAGGTGTACGTGCGCAACGAGTCGAAAACAACCAGCACCTCCAAGTCCCAGGAAAAGGGCGGCGACGCCAAGGGAAAGCAGACCGGCAGCTCCGAATCCGTCACCGAATCGTGGGAACACCGCCCACTCCTCCCACCGGGACGAATCGCCGGCATGGCCGACCAGGAAGCGTTCGCCGTCATCGGCTCCCACCGAGCCCAGCTGCTGCAGCGCAGGTTCTTCTCCACCCCCGTCCTCAAACGACTTGCGGATGGAGACGTCACCGCCCTCGACATCCCCGACACCCTCGCTGTCGAAGAGGTTCCCTACTCGCCGCGAGGGAAGCTCGTCGACTTCACCAAACCCGTCGAGGAAGCCCCAACCCCACGCAAGCGACGCAAAACCTCCCGGCGGTAACCACAGGAACCCCGCTATTGGCGGGGTTCCTGTGGTGGGGCCGCACCAGGGGTGTTGGACACTCCAACACCCCTTTGGGTCGGGTCGGGTCGGCGCCGACGGTGCCTAAGCACGACAGCGGCAACTCCGCCGCTGTTCCAAATGAGAGGAGAGCTCCTATGCTCGATTTTTTGCCTATCTCGGACCTCTGGAGGAGTGTCCCCCATGAGTGTCGAGCATCGTTTCTGGAGGCCTGCCCCGACGCACTGGGTAACCGTCTGTGGTTGACGAGCAAAATCCGGGGCTTCGACGTAAGTTCGGATTACCTGACGGAGGATGAGGTCCGGGCGGCGTTGACTACCGCCCCGCAAGGGGAACCCAGGAAGCTCTCCGAGGTCTTAACTTGCCTTGGTGACAAGGTGGTTGATCTGCTACTCGAGCCCACCGCGGCTATCGAGTGGTTGAGCCTCTACCTCATCCGGGGTAATCCGACTTACACCTCGTACCAGCGTTTCGCGGAGTGGGTACTCTCGCAGGATGGCCCTCCGACCACGGAGGTTGGCCTGCGGAAGACGGCGGAGTTCACCAAGATTCCCCTGCCCGACGGCTGGGTGGTGGAAGGAAACCGGGTGGAGTTCCTCCGCAAGGTCGGCGCCCCTGCTGCGGCGCAGATCCTCGCACACAGTTGGCCGGAAATTTCGGACGACACCGCGTGGGACATCATCGCCGGAGACGCCGCCAGTTACGCAACTGAGGTAGCGGAGAAGGAGTGGTACCGAGTCGCCGGATGGCATCACGTTCCGACGATCCTGTCGTACCGGAAGTACCTGTTCTTGAAGGCCCTTTCCGACACGGATCTGTCGAAGTTCTGCCCCCACGCACTCTGGTGGGACGACTCCTGCGCGGACAACCTGCCCGGGGTCGACTGGGAAGCGGAAACATGCTCCCCAGCCGTGGGGACCGCCGATATGCTGCTGACCCTGCTGTGGGTGCCGGCAAGCACTCCGGAAAGGGCACACTCCATCCGCGAGATGGCGCTAAAACACCAGGGCCTGTCCCAGAAGTGGGACACCCTCGCTTCAGCGGCGCAGGGCCGGATTTCCCAGAACCGGCCGGCGATCGACCTTGCAACGGTTTCCGACCTGGATCTTCTCGACAAGATGATCACCCGATGCCGCGGCAAGAGCGGACAGGAATGGCCGAAGCGATTCCCCGAAATCGTCCAGCTGGCCACGAACCCCAACGTCACAGTGAGCAACCTGCATGCGGACTCCCGCAAGCAGCTGACGTACGTGATTCCGGGGACACCGCTGCACAAGCAAGTCCTGCAGTACGCCACCACAACTACACGCCAGCTGCAGGGACTCCAACCCGGGCCCGCAACCCCGAAGCCCGCACCACCCCAGAACCGCCGACCGGGCGAGGATGCCTACGGCCGACGAATGGAACCCTGGGCGACTGTCGCCGCATGGGACCACACCAAGCAGGTGGCGTTCTGGAAGCTGCTGGACTCTCTGGTTGAAAGCACCCACGATGACGTCCAGGAGTACGCCAGAACAGCCGCCTCACTGGTCGACGTGAGCTGAAACCACAACCCCCACCACCGCTAACTGCGGGGTGGGGGTTTCCTCTACCCCACGGGTGTTGGACAGTCCAACACCCCCTCGGTGGAGGTGCCGGCGCCGACGGTCCCTAAGAACTCCACGGCAATCCCGCCTGTGGTTCACAAACGAAAGGAGAGCGCCCATGCTCACTTTTTTGCCCCGGACTGCGTACTGGAAGAACATCCCGCCCGGGTGCCGGGCCTCGTTCATGGAGGCGTGCCCCGAAGCGCTGCGCGAGCGGCTGTCCCTCCTGGGCCGCGTAGGCAACGCTTTTTCGGAGGCGGAGATCCGTGCAATCCTGAAGAACCCCCCTCAGGTCCATCTGAGCGAACAGAACGCCATGTTGCGGCACCTGGGGGATGACATGGTTGAGGTCCTCCTCGAACCCGAGTCGTCCGTCGAGTGGCTGGAGGCCTACCTGGGTTCCCGGTCCTCGTACCCCGTGTTCGAGAACTTCGCGGCGTGGGTGCTGAAGCAGGGCGGCCCGCCCACCACTGAGGCCGGCCTGCAGAAGACTGCGGCGTTCACGAAGAAACCGCTGCCCGACAATTGGGTCGGCGAGGACGACCGGGTGGAGTTCCTCCACAAGGTCGGAGCACCCGCCGCATCGCAGATTCTCGCGCATAGCTGGCCGGAAATCACCGACGACGTGGCCTGGGACATCCTGGCCGGCGGCGCCGCCGACCACGCCACCCAGGTGGCGAATAAGGAATGGTACCGAGTCGCCGGATGGCACCACATCGCCACGATCCTCACATACCGGAAGGACCTGTTCCTGAAGGCGCTCGAGGAACCTGGCCTGGCGAAGTTCTGCCCCCACGCACTCTGGTGGGAGGACTCCTATGCGGACAACCTCCCCGGAGTCGACTGGGACACCGAAACGTGTTCCCCGTCGACAGAGACGGCAGACCTGCTGCTGTCGCTCCTGTGGGTGCCGGCAAGCACCCCGCAACGGGCCCGCAGCATCCGGAGCATGGCCCTGCAGCACCAGGGATTGTCCCAGAAGTGGGGCACCCTCGCCTCCGCTGCCAAGGGGCGTCTCCTGCAAGGACGACCCGCCATCAAGCTCAGCGAAATCGGGTACGACCAGCGTGAAATGCTGGCCAAGATGATCCGACGCTGCCAAGGCAAGGGTGGGATCTGGCCGAAGCGGTTCCCCGAAATCGCTCAGCTCGCCATGAACCCGACCGTCGACCCCACGGACCTGCCGTCGGGGGTGAGAAGGCAGCTCGAGTACACCATCCCGGAAACACCGCTGTTCGAGGAAGTCCAGAGGTTCATCGACATCGTTCCGCCTCTGCGGCACCTCGACAGGTACACCACGAAACCCACCAAAACCCGGATGGGATGGACCCACCACCCCGAGCTCGACGCCACCTGGTACCCGGAATTCTGGGTGAAGGTCTCCGGCTGGGACAACGACAAACAGGTGCGGTTCTGGAGGATGTTGGACGCCCTGGTTGAAACCGCGGACGACAACGTCGACGAGTACGCCAAGACCGCCGTCGCGCTACTCGAAGAAAACTAACCGCAAGCCCCCGTCTCCGCTTACTGCGGGGCGGGGGCTTCCCACACCCGAGGGGTGTTGGACAGTCCAACACCCCGGGGGGCGAGCCCCCCCCCTACCGGTCTTTCTGGTCAAGAGTGTCCCGTCCTTCCAGGGGCGGGAGTGAGTTGACCAGCTACGCCGGGGTGTCCTGCTGCTCAATGTAGCGACGAACGGTGGCGATTCCGGCGCCGCCGGTTGTCCCTGCCCCGTCCTTCGGTCTCCCCTCTCACCGTTGCGGCAGGCCGCTAACTGTCCCCCAAGCCGAACGGGTCATCGTCGACGGAGGTGTCCCGCTCCGCATGCAGATGCTGCTCCCGCAAGTCAGGCACCCGAACCTTCTTCAGTTCCTCCAGCGCGGCCTTCGGGTCGTCCGCGGCGGCAATGATGTCGTCCGCCACGTCCTTCGGCACACCCTCCGTGAGCCGGCGCACCGACTCGGACGACACCTTCAGCGTCGACTGGGCGCCCCGCTTGCGGTGCCCCGTACCCGTCGGGTCAGGGCGGCCGGTCTGCCAGGCGGGGCGGGGGAAGTTGACGATCACCGGCTGCCGGAAGCAGTAGTGCCACAGCAGCATCGAACCCTTAGGCATCGTCTCCACCTGCTCACTGATGCCCGGCGGCATCTTGCCGTAGATGCCGGAGTTGATTTCGGTGGAATCGGACACGCCAAGGGCGCGGGTGGCGGAGTTCTCTCGAACCAGGTCCGACACCTTCGACATGGCCTGGCCCGCGCCGATAAGGTTCAGCCCGGCGTAACGGCCACGGGTGGAGATGCCCTCGATGGTGCGGCGGATGCTCGCCCCGTTGGCGGAAGTGCCCGCCTTCGGGGCCCACTGGTTCAACTCGTCGGCGAAGATCGACAGACGGGACACGCCAAGCGTCCCCGCTTCCGCGGACTCGAAAAGCCTCTCGATGGTCCTGGACATGACGATGGCCTGCACATCCGGAGTGAGGCCGGCAATATCCACGACGATGACCTGCCCCGGGCGCCACCCCTCGTCGGGAACGTCGTACTGCTCGTTGGTTGTTTCCCGCGACAGGAGCCCACCGAAACGAGGCACCAGCGACATGATCAGCTTGTGGGCCCGCCGGCCGGTGGCGACGTGGTGCGACTTCCAAAACGAGGTCGAGCCCTCCTCCTCAGCTTCCCGCAGCTTCCCCTGGAACCAGGAGTCCAAATCGTTGATGGTACGAATCCGGTAAGTTCCGTGCGCACGGATGAGGGAGGAGTCAATGTCTGCGATCAGGCCAGCAAGGTTATCGGACTCCATCGGCCCCGGGAAAATCGACCGCAGGCGGGGCCAGATCATCGGAAGGTCCCACCTCAGCAGGTTCGAGTCCTCGCGGGGCGACGACGACTCGTTGCCTCCCGGCAGCGAAGGGGCGTACACCGTCACATCCGGGAACGGAGTGGCCGGCACCCCCATCACCTCGTACTTGTCGAGGTCCTCCTGCAGCAGGGCGGAACTCCCCGACGCAGGCTTATCCAACCAGATCAGGTCTTCGCCCTTGACGTTGAACACCAACGCCGCGGCCGAGATGTCGTTCTTCTCCGCGGTGTGCAGCAGCGACCGCAACCCCACTGTCAGGAACGATGTCTTCGACGCCAAGCCGGACTTTCCGGCCGCGGTCAGGCCCTGCGCCTCGGGTCCCGCAACGAAAACGCCGTCCAGACACATCGGCATCGTCGACCCGTCGCCCAGGTTCACCACCCCGACAGGGACCGGCCACTTCAGGGAGTCCTGTCCCAACGCGGACGCCACTTCCTCCTTCGACGCGAAGCGGACCGCGCCGGGCCGTACGGGGCGCATCTTCTCCGATGCCAGCACTGCCGCGGACGCGACCGTTGCGGACGGCAGAACCGTCAGAGTGGGGCCGCCCTGGGTGGACAGGTCCGCTTCGATGGGGCTCACGCCGGAACCGATGGCCACCATGTCGGTGACGGTTCCGGTGACTACGCCCTCCTCGGTGTCCGCGGCGATGAAGGCTCCCACTTCGGTGCCCTGGCCGGCCGGGGTGCTGGGTTCGACGGTGAACTGAAACTTGCCCACAGGCATGCCTGGGGGCGGTGGCAGGTAGACTTGGCCCACAGTGGTGTCATCGCGAAGTGTCATAGAGTTACCGTGCCGAGAAAGGTTGAAACCCACCGGCGCTGTGCGCTGGTGGGTTGTGCCGGACAGATGGCAGCCCGCCCGGACTTTACGCACCGGGCGGGGCGTTATGTTCCCTTAACCGTTCGAAATTCGCGTAATCGTTAGGCGCCTCCCGAGGTTGTAGTTACATGACCGTGAACGTATTACATTCCGATAGAAATGTCCTTCCGTCCGATGCCCGGTCTGCCCGGCTTGAATGTGTACCGTGGGCGCGATTTTGACGCCACAACCTCTATCCGGAAGTTCGTGCGTAAAGTTCGTTGACCAGGCGCCTGTCTACAGTTCGGATGTCGTCGGCGACAAACTTCCCCGCCGCATCGAAGGCGATGTCATCAGGCAGCACGGCAACGGGGAGCCCCTCGGTGAGGACCTTCCCGTGGGGCCCGTCCGCGTACAGCACGAGAGCCGCTTCAACGGTGGCTTTCCGGCCGAGAAGTTTCTGCCACTCCACCCGCGCCTCCGCCAGCGTCCGGATCGACACGCCGATCGCCTGCACCCCGTCAACATGAATGTTCCCCGCCTCATCCACGGAGTAGTCGCCGGCGGGTACGACAGCGGAGTCCATGAGCAGCAGTCGCCGTCCGGCGAGCACAGCCGTGTCCACGGACCCCAGCAGCCGTACGGGCTCCCCCGCGGCGGTCATCAGGACAGGTTCACGCTGCGCCGTTTTCGGGTCCACGGGGATGCGGACATGGTGGGCGATCTTCACGTTCGGCAGGTCGAGGAAGTCCTTCACCGCATCGCCTGTGGAAATCTGGACGAGCCGCCCCGCAGCTGTAGAGGCATGGGCGCCCGGCTTGCCGAACACCCGGAAGTCCTTCGCCTGCTTGTAGGACAACACCCGGGACACCGCCCGCTGCCGGTACACCCCGTAGGCCAAGGCGGCCGCGAACACCAGGCCGGAGCCCGCCGAAATGACTGCCGCCTTCGCGGTCCCCGGCTCCCCAGTCTGCATTGCCACGAACACCATCAGCAACGCGGCAACCATGGCGGACAGTTCCGCGGCGTGGGACATCTTCCTCCGGCGCCGCGACAACACCGTGACCGCGGAGCCGGCCGCCAGCACCGCCACCGCGACGACGGCGATCGTAGCCAGCCACGAGACCGGCTCGAGGAACGTCAGCGACACGGCCCGGTGCCACGTCGTTGCGGCGACCGCCCCGGTGAGCAACGCGGCAGCCCACGCGGACTTCCAGCCGGGCACCAAGTTGACGTGATCGTGCTTCGGGATACGGGCACGCCACGCCGGCCCAGGCTGCGGAGGCAGGTTGTCGGATGCGGGCCTGAAACCATCCGGGGTGCCGTACGACGGCTTGATGTTGTGCTTGCGGGGAGGACTGGTCGACGCGTACGCCTGGGGCGCCGTCGATCCTGGCGGGGGCGGCACCGGGGCGGAGCTCCCATCCCAGCCGGGGGATGTGTCCGGCTGGCCAGTGGGAGTCACTACCGCATGGTCGGGCTCCAACGTCCCGTCGTACGCTTCCCGCGTGTCCTCAGCGGACAGAACATCGTACGCTTCCTGCACTGCCTGGAACTTCACTTCGTCCGCAGTGTCCCCACCCATGTCCGGGTGGTACTGGCGGACCCCCTTCATCCACGCGGCCTTGATTTCGGACCGGGTGGCGCTTCGAGGGACGCCAAGGACTTCGTATAGGTCGTCAGAGGGCTCTCGCGCCATGCAGGGGTCCTTCGCAGGTAAAAGGGGGTAGGGGTTGTGCTGGCAGTGTCGCCCCCTGCCAGCACCCCCACGGCTCACCCTTCGGTGACTACCGCCTCCGCCACCTCATAGTCGGCGTCCTCCTCGGGCGCCTCGACCCGCTCCACCTGCAGCACCGCGTCCACGGTGTCTTCCGTGCCTTCGATGTGGGACACGAGAAGGATCTGAGGCCAGGTGGCCTTCAGGGACCGCAGCCCCGTCAGGATCGCCTCCCGCCGGCCAACATCCTGCGACCCGAACACCTCATCCAGGACGAGGAACCCGGGGCTGGTGGCGCCGTGGCGGGCGGACACCACGGTGGCCAGGCCGAGCCGCAGCGCCAGCGCCGCCAGGTTCTGCTCACCACCGGACAGCTCCGCCAGCGGCCGGAGCTGCCCATCGTCGCGGACCATCATCGAGTAATCCGAGTTGATCCGCACCGCGTCGAACCGGCCCTCGGACATGAGCGCCAGCACCGACGACACCGCACCCTCGAGAGCCGGGCGGACGGACGCGGACTCGGTTTCGGACACGGCGGTCAGCAGTCGGGCGGCGGCCTCGTGCACCTCAACCCCTTCGACAACCTCGTCCCGCTTTGCGGCTGCCTTCTCCGCGGTCTCCAGCTTCTCCTTCGCGGAGATCAGTTCCTGCTCGGCGACGGCGACGGCGGTGCTGCATTCCGCGGCGACTTCTTTCTCCGCGGCCAATTCCTGCGCCAGGGCGCCGAGCCGGTCCACGGACTGCAGCAGCGTTTCCGGGATCGCCGCCTCTTCTACGCGCGCGGTGGCGTCCCGCACGGTCCGCTCCGCGTTCGCCACCCGCAGTTCCGCGGACGTGATGTTCGCCTGGTGCTTCTCCCAGTCGCGGAGTTGCTGTTCCGCTGCGCGGACGGCGCGGATCTTCTCCGCCACCCGGGCCCGCTCCGACGCGACGGCCGCTTCATCGCCGGCCTTGTCCGGCAGGGCCGCCACACGTCGGGTGTGCAGCTCCACCTTCCGGTCCAGGTCGGAAACCTCCGCCCCGAGGGACCGGGCCCGGTCAACGTTACGGCGGGCAGCGGTGAGGGACTCCTCCTGGGTGCGGACTTCGCCGGCCGCAGAGTTGTACTCCCCCATCAGCGTTTCGATGGTGGCCTGCAGATCCGCCCGCTTCGCGGTGTTCTCCTCGATGGCGGCCCGGAGTTCCTGGGCATGCGTTTCCCGGTGGTCGTCGCTGATGCTCTGTCCACAGTGGTCACACACGCCACCAAGCTGGTCGGCGGCTTCCTTCTTCCGGCCCAGGTTCTCAAGTTCGGCTTCGCACACACCCAACGCGGTGCGGGCCTGCTGCCCCTTCTCCCGGATTGCCTCCACCGTGGTCTTGGCCTCGGCGAGAGCCGCCTCCGCGGCAGCCTCCTCGGTCGAGGCGCCCAGGATCCCGCCGAGCGAGGACAGCTCCCTGCTGAGGGTGTCCCTCTTCTTCCGGAGGGCTGTGATCTCCGCGTCCAGCAGTTCCCGGTCCCGGAACTGGCGGGACAGCTCCCTCTCCTTGTCCAGCTTCTCACCCAGAATGTCGGACTCGGCGAGCAACGCGTCGAGGTCCTCCCCCGCCGTGGTGGGCTTGTCGGTTGCGGAATCCCGCAGGGACCTCAGGGACTGCTCCGCGGACTGCTTCTCCGTGTTCGCAGAGTGCAGCTGCCCCTCGGCGCGGGCCTTCTGCTGGTTCGCTTCCTGGTAGGCGGCCTGAACGTCAGCATGGCCGGACAGGTCGGCGGTCAACTTCTTGATGGCCTGGTTGGTTTCGTCCCGGGCCGCGGTAAGTTCCGCCAACTCCTCGGTCGTCGCGGTGACCGTGGCAGACAGTTCCGCAACCGCCGGCGTGCTACCCATCGCGACGAGGAGCCGCTTCTGGTCGGCCATCTTCCCGCGGGCCTCGTCACGGGCCTTCGTGATCGCATCGAGCCTCAGCAGGCGCGACACCGTGTTCGCTCGGTCCGCGGCGGACAGGGCAGCCAGGCCGTCAAGCTGCTGCTGAGATGCGAACACGGCCAGGTCGAACCCGACCCGATCCATGCCGAACAGGCGGCTAATCTCCTGGGTCACCTCCTTCGCGCCGGTGGTGATCGCGTTTCCGCCGGTTTCCAGCATCGCGTAGCTGTTGCCCGAGTCCCACCGCCGGGTGACGGTGTAGTCCCTCCCGTTGACGGTGAAGTCGAGAGTGACGGTGAGCCCCTCGAGCTCCGCGCCACGACGGACCAGGTCCTCCAGGCGTGTGCGGCCCGTACGGCCAGTGCTGGTGCGGGGCGTGCCATACAGGGCGTAGCGGATGGCCTCCAGGATCGTGGACTTGCCGGAGCCGTTCTTGCCGGAAATCAGCGTCAACTGCGCGTCATCGGCGAACGAAATGTCCGTGTCGGCGTGGCGCCGGAAGTTCTTCAGCTTCAAGTGCTTCAGCATGGGTCAGCTTTCTTCAGTCGAAACGGGGGTGTCGAGGTAGTCGCCGAGGAGCGTGGACGCCACCTTCAGGGCGGGTTCCCGCACCTTTTCGTCAAGGAGGTCCTCCGCCGTCTTCTCCAATGTGCGGACCAGCTCCTCACCTGTGCGGGTCTCCGCACCGCCGTCGGCGACCTCGCCGGGGTCTTCCGCCGCCTGGCCACGGAACCGGGGCTGCACGTCGTACGCCAACGTCTCCGCCGCAGCTTCGCGGGCAGACTTGCGGTCAACGAGGCTCCACAGGTCTGGGAGGACGTTGATGACCCGCTGCCGGATGATCGAGCCACGCAACAGTCCCGCCTCATCCGCCTCCTGCACGCGGGAAAGAAGCTCCTCCGAGATTTCCTCCGTCGTCTTCCCCTCCGCGTCGACGACAGGCAGCATCATCATCCGGCGGATCGGCAGGTCCACCCGCGACACGGCCGGCATCTCACCACGCTTCAGGCCGACCAGCAGGTAACCGCGGGCGGGATCATCCGGGTCCAAGTCGGAGAAGCTGGTGTTCTCCGGGCTGCCCGCGTACCACACCCGAGACTCGGTTTCCTTCTCGGACAGGAACACCGGCCCCCGCTTATGCCAGTGCCCCAACGCCACGTAATCCCAGTCGCGGCGCAGCACGTCCCGCGGAATCGGGTACTCCCGGCCAATGCTGCGGAAGTACAAATCCGACCCTCCGGCAACACCATGCGACAACAGAATGTTGACCTTCCCCTCCACGGGCAGAATGTCGTCGAACGAGGTGCTCTTCAGGTCGTCATGCGGCAAAGCATGTACCACCACGTCCCGCAGCGACGGGTGCGCCGTCCCCGCAGCCACCTCCTTCTCGAACGTCACCTGCGTGTACCCCGACGTCACCACCCGCACCCCAGGAATGCCCCGGTACAACGCCAAATGCGACGGCACCAAAGGCGACCTCGGCATGTCATGGTTCCCCGAAATCACCACCACCTGACGCACATACCGGGAAGACGCACTCAAAGGCCGCGCCAGCCGCGACAACTCATTCCGCGCCGCCACCATGTACTGCATCGCCGGCGCCGGCGTATCGCACACATCCCCCGCATGCAACACCAACGGGACATCCGCCCGCGCCATGATGTCCGTCACCACAGCATGGCCCGCCCGAACAATGTCCACCCCACGCTGAGGCGCACCATTCGGGGCCGTCGCCTCATGATGGGACTCCCGCCCGAAGTGGGTATCGGAGAAGTGGGCAATCGTGATCTGATCCGTCATGCACACACCGTGCCGAACTCGCAAAAACACGAACCCGCAGGTAGGGGCGCCACAGGGGGTGTAGGACAGTCCAACATCCCCTGTGGTGCAAAAACCCCGACCCCCAAGGGGCTGGGGTCGGGGTTTGGCGTTCGGCTACAGCAGTGCGTTATCGAACCACCTTTCCGGGTCGGCGGCGACGCTCCTGCACTCTTCGGCGACGTTCCGCCGCCTGCTCCGGGTCTCGATCTGCTCTTCCTCCTTTTGGGTCAGGCTTTCGAAGCGGGTGGCCAGCATCCCGTTGGGGAGGGTGGCGGTGGCTTCGGTTCGTACCTGGTGCCGTAGTCGGAACGCGTCCAGTGGGGGAAGGAACTGGGTGTAGCTACCGTTGGTCGATTCTGCGGCAGGACCTTGCTGTTTGTGCCCGCGCCGGCACGGTCCGGTGCGTGCCCCAGCCAACCCCCACCAAGCGCAAGTCCGCAGTGCGCGCGGTGCGGCTGGAGCATGGCGCGAACCCGGGAAAAGTCCAGGAGCTCGTGGACCTGTTGCCGGTGTGGCGGGCGGCGCTCACCGCATGCCAGCGTGACAAGATCCAGGACCTGAAGGGCGGCGGCCGTCTCCGTAGGTTCACCCGCGACGAGTGGGAACTCTTCCAACCGGACCGGTTCGGCCTGTCAACACGGCAAATGAAGAGCGTCGAGAATCAGATCGACCAGGCCCTGGCCGCGTGGCAGGCCACCGCGGTGCTCGAAGGGCGTCGGCTCATCGGGCAGGACCGCGCGGCCGGGCTCCTCACCGACGAGGAAGCCCACGCGATGTACTCTCTCAACCTCAGCAAGAAGTGGTGGTCCACCGACGAGGGGCGGGCCCTGGCGAAGCGGATCCTCAAGTCCCACCCGTGGCCCACATTCGGGGCCACGCGCACGATGATCTTCGACGACATCATCTCCCCGATCGAGGAGTCCAAGTCCGCGGAGCACCCCACGTGGTGGAGGCCCCGAGTGCTGGACGGTGGGATCCTGGACATCCCCGTCCACCCCAGCCCCTACTTCAATTCCCGAATGGCGGAGGGACGGCAGGGAGCGGTCACGCAGGTCATCATCACCGACGACAACGAGGTGGCACTCCGCAGGGTCGTACACCTCGAGGGCGCAGCACCCCGCACGGAAGGCGCGGTCGTCGGCCTGGACTGGGGATTGGGGGCCTTGTTCGCGACGTCCGAGGGTCAACTGCTGGGGCGGAACCTTTACGAGTGGCTGCGGGGAGTTGATCTTGAGCTCACCTCGCTCGGAGCCGCGCTTCAGAGGCAGGGGAAGCGGCCGGGGTCGTCGAAGCGGTACCGCAAGCTGACCCGCCGCGTCGCCGAACACGTCCGCAACGAGGTCGGACGAGTCCTCAATCGACTTGCTGACCGGGACATCCGAGAACTCGTCGTGGAATCCCTGGATTTCCGAGGTGGCGGCCTGTCCCGCACCCTCAACCGCATCGTGAGTCGCGCCGGACGTGGTGCCGTGCGGGCGAAGCTCGCGGACCTGCGGGAACTGGCCGGCATTACGGTCACCGAGGTGAACCCCGCCTACACGTCGCAGACGTGTTCGGGGTGCGGGTTCACACACAAAACGAACAGGTCCGGCACGCGTTTCAGGTGCCGGCACTGTGGAAAAACTTCCCACGCCGATGTCAACGCTGCACGGAACATCCGGTCACGACGTTCGTGGTCGGCAGCGCAGCAGTACCGGCATAAGGGAACCATCCTGGGTGATCTCGACCAGGCATTCACGGCCCGTTGGGGTTGTGAGCCTGGCCGGATCACCTCGCGAGAACCCGGCCCTTCGGGGCCGGCCACGCCCGTTCAGCTGGGCTCCGTGGACCCACACCACCCGGTGCAGGCCGCGTCAAGAGAGGGCATGGCAGCCCTACCCGTGTAGGGATGAACTGCTACGACTTCTCAAGCTGTCTGGTTCTGCTGCGTCGGGGGCGCGGTAGTTGAGGGTGCGCCTCTTCCTTCCCCTGTCCGGCCGGCCGTTCTGATGGGCCTGGATGTCGGAGGGGGCGTGCCGGTAGGTGCGTGACAAAGGGGGTTGGGGTCCTTCCTCGTTCCGCTCGGCCACTCGGGAGCCGAGCTGCTACCCAGAACCGTTGGCGCACCCGGAAAATCAACACCCCCACCACCGTGGCGCCAGCCGGGGTGGGGCTGCCGGGGCCGGGAAATGGTGGCCTGCTTGGGGGGCACCTCCTCGCGGGCACGGTAACGGGGCGCATACCCCCTAACAGAGAAGGAGAACCAGTGCACGCGTTGGTACATGTTTTTACCCGTGGTAAGCCCACTTCCACGGACCTGGAAGAGATCATGGCCCCGTACGATGAAGGACTCCAGGTGGAGCCCTACCCTGACGTGGAGTACACGCCGGAGCAGATCCGCGAGCTCCGCGAGGACTACACGCTGGCCCCCGAAGTGTCGGACGAGGAGCTGCTCCACCTGGTCGTCGGCGGCGACCTCCGGAAGTCCAGTGACGGTAACTGGCATTCGTGGACGACCTACAACCCCAACAGCGAATGGGACTACTGGGTCGTCGGCGGACGGTGGCACCTGAGCCTGCCTGGGGACCAGAACATGGCCCGCTTCAAGGACCTGGACTACAGCGCCCGGCGGGAGGCGGCACGTGCCAAGGCCACCGAGGCCACCGACAACTACGACAGCGAGTCGTCCGGCGGTCTCACCCGCGATGCTTTGGTGCATGCGGCTGTGAACAGCGTGGGCGTTCCCGCCGCGATCGTCGACCTCGACGGGAAGTGGCACGAGGGTGACCTTGGAATCTTCGCCCCGCTAAGCGATCCTGGCGCCGTCGCATGGTCGAAGGCCTACTGGGAGTTCGCGAACGCCCTGCCTGAAGATGCCTGGGTCACGGTCGTCGACATCCACATCTAACCTCAAACTCCCCCAAGCCGCGGCTTGGGGGAGTTTTTCTTTCCGGGGATCCCCGGGACGGTTGCCCACATGAACACCCCTCCCGTTACGCCGGCGCGGCAGCACCCGGGCCCCGTCTTCCTGATCGCTGCGACGGGGCTCCTGCTCGTCGCAGCGGTTGTCACCGGAATGCTGACCGTCCTGGGCCTCTCCCTGCCCCCGGACGGAAAGCCGGCCGCTGTCACCTGGCATACGGTCCGGTCGGCGGATCTGCACCCCATCAACCCCGAAGACCCCCTACTGCAGGAAGCGCCTTACGTTGGCGGTTCCGCCGTGTACCTGCTGCGCCGTCCCGCCCTCGGGGATGCTCCCCCACTGTTCCACTACAGCCCGGACGGGAAGTCGTTGGAGAAAGTGGAACTGTCCCCCGACACTGAGCTGGTCGTGTCCATTGCGGGGCCTCACACGAATCCCCGAAGGGACGCGGACTGGATCCCGGTGAGCTCCCCCACCTCTAACGGGGCGCCGCGGGGGACGGTGCTGTGGCAAACGTCAGACCAGAAATGCTCGGACTTCCCACCCACGGGGCCTGACTGCTCCACCCGGATCGTGGTGTCGTTGCCACATTGGGGGTCCGTGGTGACGGTGGGGGCCGCCCAGTCGTCCTGACCCCGCCGCGGGTTAGAGGTAGGAGGGGCGTCGGGAACGCATCCACTTCTCCACGTGGGCGATCGGGGCGATGTGCCGGTCGCCGCGGGGGTCGGTTGTCGCGGTGGGCTGCCGGTGCGCCAGGACCGTGGCGGCCGCCTTCTCCAACGCCTCCTGCGTGTACGCCTCCACCCGGATCAGCCCGGTTTGCCAGGACGCGTTCCGCGCGTCACGCATCCGCACGTACGACGAGAACCTGGGGGCGGAGTCCGCGCCCCCGTAATTCGGGGGAAGCTTGAACGCCGGCGACCTGTGCCCCGCGGGAAGGTTCCACAGGACCCGCTCGTCGCTGAGCAGGCGTGTGTTGGTGGACTTCACGATTCCTACGATCCGGGGGTCGGCGGGGCGGCCCGCCAGCCCCCCGTCAACACCAATCAGGTCCCAGGCATCGTCGCCGGCAAGGCGGGAGGTGACCAAAACCTCCAGGCTATCCCTTTCCTGCCCGAGGGCGGTGCCGATCGCCTGCTCTACATCCGAGGGGGAGTCGTTCTCGGAAATGCAGCGGATGGCGGTGGGGCAACCGTTCTCCTCCGCCCACTCCATGTCCGCGCGGGCGCACAGCAGTTCCAACGTTTCCGCATGGTTGACGGGCAACAGTTCCCCCGTGACGGCCCCCGCCCCCGCCATGACCAGCGTCACCGGCCGGTGGCTCCGGTAGGCGACAACCGTGGCCGACTGGATTCCGTCAACGAACACGGACGAGGCCGCGGCAGCGGGGTCAGCGGTGACCTCCACAATGTCCGTCTCCATCAGCTCCGCCGGGTTCTCCGGTTCCAGCCGGTCCGGCACTTCCAATGGGGCCTTAGTCAGCCGGCCGCCCATCGTCTGCAGGAACGGGCGAAGATCGAGTTGTTCCACTGGGCTCAGTCGCCTCCCAATCGTTGTGGCCACGGCGGGTCCGCGGCCTCATTGCCCTCACCGTGCCGCTTCTCCCTTGGGCCAGCACGGTGACCTTTATGGAACTAAGCAGCCTTCCCCCTGAGCCCGACGTGTACGACGACGGCGACTTCGAGCCGCCGCCCGACTACCTGTATGACAGCTCCGCCGGCATGGACGAGGAGGTGCCCCCCTACCGGGAGCCCGAGTTCGAACTCGACCCCAACCTCAACCCAGGGCAGCGGCGAGCCGCCACCCTCCTCACCGGGCCCGTCATGACGGTCGCCGGGCCCGGCGCCGGTAAAACCAACACGCTGGTACAGCGGATCGGCAACCTCATCGGGAGCGGTGCGCCCGCCCACACGATCGTGGCGATGACGTTCACCAATAAGGCCGGCGCGGAAATCCGGGAACGCGTCTCCGCAGTGGTGGGCCCCACCGCGGCCCACGGGCTGTACGCCGGCACGTTCCACTCGTGGTGCCTAAGGCTGCTGAAGATTGAGGCCGACTCCGTCGGGCTGCGCAACTCCTTCGAGATCATCGACGACTCCGACCGGAAGAAACTCATCACCGCAGCCATGAAGGAGTTCGGGAAGAAGCTCGAGGGCGCCGCAGCCGACATCAGCTATGCGAAAGGGCAGGCCGCATCCCTACAGGGCGCCTACAAGGCGGTCCTTGCCGAAGACATCCCCACAACGTCCGGGGCGCCCCACGAACTGGTCGAGGTGTGGAAGCGGTACGAGCACGCAAAAATGGCGCGCAACCTGGTCGACTTCGACGACCTGATCCTCCACTCGATCACGGCGCTACGTGACCCGGAAGTCCTCGCCCGGTGGCGGAGCCGTGTCCGGAACCTTCTCGTCGACGAATACCAGGACACCAACCCAGCACAGCACGAACTGGTGAAACTCCTCGCGGAAGGAACCGACAGCTCCTTCGTTGTCGGCGACGCGGACCAGTCGGTGTACGCCTTCCGGGGTGCAATGCCGGAGATCATGGACACCTTCCTGAAGGACTTCCCCGACACGGAGGTCGTCATCCTGGAGGAGAACTACCGCTCCACCGACTCGATCCTCGAAGCGGTGCGCCGAATCATCTCCCGCAATGACTCCATCCACAGGTCACCGCTGCGTTCCACCCGAGGGGTCGGCGACCCGATCCGCGTGTGGACCTACGGCAACAGCCGTGACGAGGCCCGCGCCATCGCCAATAAGGTGAGCGCCTCCATCCGCAAGGGGGTACCTGCCCAGGATCACGCTGTACTCGTCCGCACCCGCGCATGCCTCCGGGACCTGGAGTCCGCAATGCTGTCCATGCGGGTGCCCTACAAGGTTTCCGGTGGGCAACGCATCCTGGACCGGGCTGTCGTGAAGGACGCCCTGGCATGGCTGCGGGTCGCCACCGCGCCCACGTCCGTCGCCGCGTTCGAACGGGCCGTCACCCAGGTTCCCGGCATCGGCCCCAAGGCGGCCCAGGACCTCATCGCTGCAGCAGGCATCAACGGAGACCTGGTCTCCGCAGTCCAGGACAAGGTGACCCTTGCCCGTTCGGCCGGCAAGGGACAACAGAAGGGAATCCTGGCCTGGGACCTTGTCCTGAAGGGCATCAGCACGATCCTCAGCGGCGATGACGTCCCGGAACAGGTACGGGCCGCCTGCAGCATCGCAGCCACCCATATGAAGGAAGACGATGGCCAGGACGCCGCGTTCCACGCCGTGCTGGAGGACCTCGCAGGCACTTTCCGGCCGGATGACTCATCCAGTGACCCCGCCGCGGTGCAGTTCCTCGACATGCTGGCCCTCGCCTCGGACGCCCTCGAGTCCGTAGAAGACGCGGTTTCCCTGTCCACCGTTCATGCGGCTAAAGGTAAGGAGTGGCCCCACGTGTGGGTTGCCGCCATGGAGGAAGGGATCATGCCGCTGCACACGGGAGGGTCCACCGCCGAGGCGGAGGAAGAGCGCCGCATCGCGTTCGTTGCCCTCTCCCGCGCCAAGGACAGCCTCGACCTTTCCTGGTGCCGCTACCGCGTTTCGTTCACGGGATCCTCCGACAAGTCCCCGTCGAGCTTCCTGCGTGAACTGGAGGACGAAGGCCTCGCCCTATTCGACAAGGACCTCCCGAAGCGCCGCTCCTTCATCAAGCACGGCAGGGGCATGTGGTGATTTGCTGCACAGCGTTTTAGGGAATGGGTGCGTGAACTTCCCACGCCCCTGTTTCCCACCTGCGGTTTCCGGTCACGTGAGTTCCGGGCCATCCGCCGGGTTGCCCGGCACTGTGTGAATCAAGTCGCGGATCGGAACGGTCTCAGGTGTTCCGACACTGCGGATGTCCAATGTTTGGGCTTGTCCGCGACCGCGCCAACTGTCCCGCATCAGATACATCCCCAAAGAGAGGCCTGCCCCCGTGCACGCAACCCCCACCAACAACTCCAACAATCGCGCGGCGCGCAACCTGCGCCGCGGCGCTATCGCCACCGCGCTCGGTGGCGCCATGACCCTCGTGAGCATCGCCCCCGCGATGGCTGCGACGCCGGGTGAGCAGCTCGACGCTGCCATCGCCGGCGCCCAGTCCCAGGTTGCGGCCACCGCCGACCAGGTGAACTCGGTCGCCTCGGCTCTGCAGGCGGGGGACGTTCAGGGCGCATTCCAGGCGGCTGCCCCCGAGGTGGCCGCGGGCGTCGATCAGGCGATCCAGTCCCTCCCGGCCGCGCCGGCCATCCCGGAGATGCCCGCCGCCCCGCAGCTTCCCGCATTCCAGGCCCCGCAGGTGCCCAGCTTCGAAGCCCCGCAGCTTCCGGCCGTCCAGGCCCCGACGCTGCCCGAGGCGCCGGCCCCGTCCCTGCCGGACGTACAGCTGCCGGAGGCGGGTTCCTCCCTGCCGAACGTTGAGGTTCCGGAGATCCCGCAGATCGACATCTCGTCCAGCATCCAGACCGGCAACAAGGCCGTCGACGACACCGTGCGTGAGATCGAGTCGGCCATCGACCGTACCCTGGCTCAGCTGACCGGCCCGACCGACGAGGTCATCAACCGCCCGATCAACCTTCCGGGCATCGGCGTCATCAAGCGCGACGAAACCAACGGCGACTTCTACCTGTACCCGGAGGCCGGCTACATCGGTCCGAAGGACCTGGCGTTCGGCTTCATCGGCCCGGACGGCAACGGCCACCTCGGCTGGGTCACGCTCCGCCTGCCGGGCGGTGCGACCGCCGGTGTCGGCGCGGGCCACGGCGGCATCGACGTCGGTGTCCAGGGTGAGGACTCCGGTCGAGCCGTCCACGTGAACCGCGGCGGTGCCGAGGTCGTCAACCGCGGCCCGGCCGTGTCCAACGAGCGTCAGGCGGCGAACAACCTGACCGTCAACCCGTCGACCACGCCCACGTCCGACCCGACCGGTGGCGGCGACCCGTACAACCCGCAGAACCCGACGTCCCCGTACAACCCGGACAACCCGACGTCCCCGTACAACCCGAACAACCCGGACTCCCCGCTGTACGGTGACCCGGAGGACCGGGATGCGGCGACCCGCCAGGCCGACGCCATCGCCCGCGAGCAGGCTCAGGCCCAGGCATCCGACCCGACGTCCGGTGCCGGCGGCACGGGCGGCGACGCGGATGAGGACGGCGAGGACGGTGTCCGCCCGACCGAGCTGCCGGGCCTCCGTGACGTCTCCGACGAGGACGCTGACACGGAGGAGACCGAGCTGGTTTCTCTCCCGGGCCTCCGCGACACGGGCGACTCCACGATGACCCTGGCCGAGGAGGCGCAGGTGCAGGCGGAGGACGCCCTCCGTGAGGGCGCCGCGCAGCTGCCGGGCCTGGCGTCCACGACGGAGCCGACCCCGACGACCACCCCGGACGCCGAGGACTCCGACCCGACGGACCCGACGGCCCAGTCTCCGCAGGCTAAGGCCCCGGAGCAGGACTCCGACGCGGACGCTGAGGGCGACGAGGGCGACGAGGGCATGGGCACCGGCGCCAAGGTCGGCATCGGCGCCGCGGTCCTCGCGGTCGTCGCCGGCGCGGCTGCCGCATTCGGTCTGCGCCGCAAGCCGAACGCCGAATCCGCCTCGACCGTCACCCCGGACGAGACGAAGTAAGCACCCCCCCCCTCCTGCCACGAACCCGGCCTCCCCACAGAGGCCGGGTTCGTGCTTTGTGCGCTGGTCCGACAGTGATCACGGACGCAGTTTCATCGGCACAGTAATACCCGATCAACACACCAACTCAGCATTGATGAGGAAACGTCATGAGTGACGAAACCAACGAATGGGACTTCGGACTTGAGCCCGAGCCGGAGCCCTCGGACGCGACCCCGGAGCCTGCAGCGGAACCTGCCGCCGACGACTGGGCGTGGGACGACACCCCGGAGGAACCCGAGTACGAGGAACCCGCACGACCCCACTGGGCGGCCCCGGGCAGCGACCAACCGACGGCCGCAGAGCCCGCCCATTACCCGCAGGAACCCGAGTACGAGGAAACGTACGAGGACGACGGCGAATACTACGACGAGGACGACGACGATGACGAGGACGATGAGGGCGGCTCGACACTGAGCAACCTGATCGCCACCATCCAGGGCCTCCCCAAGCCGGCCCTGGCCGCGGTAGTTGTCGGCCTGGTGCTCGTCGTCCTGGCCGGCGGGTGGCTCCGCTCAGGCGGCGGCGACCCGACCCCCGAAGAGGACTACCTCAAGTCCCCCTCGAGCGTCGCAACGTCCTCCGCCACCACGACGAGCAGCGCCACCACCAGCAGCACCCCCGCCACCTCCGAGGACATCGACGAAGTGGAACCGTTCGTGGAAGCTCTCGTGGAAGCGATGAACGAGCGCGACGCAGAGGCCTACTACGACCTGCTGTCCCCCGACGCACAGGAAACGGCGACGGAGCAGATTGCCCGAAGCGCCATCGAGGGCCTCCAGGAGGGCGCGGAGTACTCCTACGAGGTGACCGAAGCCCATGTGGACGACGACTCCGCCACCGTCCGGTTCACTCTGACCGCTACGGTCGGCCCGTCCTCCTCCGAGCAGAAGATGGAGATGGAACTTTCCGAGCATGATGGCGAGTGGCGCATGGAGCTCCCCTAAGCCCCCACGCCAACGGAGGAGCCCCCAACCAGTTCTGGTTGGGGGCTCCTCGCTTTTCGGGGAACTTAGGGCAGGTGGTCGCCGATCGCCTTGGCCACAACGTCCGAAACGTGCGCATTGTGGGAGTCGGCGTACATCTTCAGAAGCAGCCACCACCACTCGGGCGCCGCGATCGTGATGTTCGACGGACGCTTCCTATCGGAGGCCGTCACCTCAGCGCCGGCCTCGAGGAGGTCCACCACGCCGGTGAAGACGAGATCGGAAACGGACACGTCGGTGTCGACGAACCGGCGCCGCACCTTCTTCCGGTCGCCGGCGGAGACGGCGACCGCCTTGCGCAGCACGTGGCTGCCGTCATCCTTCAGGATGTGGGCCCGTGCGGCACGGAGGGTGGCGTCCACTGCGGCCTCCGGGGCGCTACGGACGTCCTTGTCGTCGGGGGAGTTCTGCGGCATCTCGGTGGGGACCTCCTCAGGCTGGGGGTTACCCATGTCCTGATGGTGCTCCTCGTACGTGTGCTCGCCGTTGTACTGATCCACTCGTGTATCTCCTTGTGGCTGGTTGCTGTGTTCTTTTCGTAACCGTCAGGGCACCCTGGATAAAACCAAGCACGGGAGCAGCCCATGCACGGACACGGTTCAGGGGTGTGGGCTGGCTACTTGTTGCTTGGGGGCGGGCACACTACGACGACTTTCGCGGGCCGCAGAACCCTCGCGTCTGTTGCGTACCCGCACTGGATGATCTCGTCGAGAACCGCGTGTTCCTCTTCCGAGTCGTACCGCACCTGGACAGCGTCGTGGAGCTCCGGGTCGAAGGAGTCACCCTTCTCCCCGAACATGTGCAGGCCGCTGCTATCGAGGGTTCCCATCAGGCTGGCGAGAAGAGACTGCACCCCCTCTGGCACTCCTTCAAGATCGCCGTGGGTCGCCGCGGCATCGATCCCGTCGAGCACAGGGATGAGCTTGTTGTACACGTGTTCCGTGCCAAGCCGGAACGACTGGGCCTTGTCCCGCTCCGCCCGCTCCCGGTAGTTGTGGTGCTCTGCCCGCAGTCGCTGCAGCTCGGTGCGCAGCTCCTCGTAGGTCATGTGTGTGTCGGTCACTCCGTCAGTTCCCTTCGTCGGTGTTGGAGTTTGCGTAGATCTGCTCGCCGATCGCCTGCGCAGACAGCGTCAGCGCCGCGTGGGTCTTCGCGAGGGTTTCCGCGTCTCCCCAATCGATGGCCGCCTGCAGCTCGTCGATGTCCGCGAAGACCTGCTTCTGCGTACCCTCCGAAACCTTCTCGCCATGGGACTTCAAGAGCCGCTTGGTGCGGTAGATGAGGTCCTCACCCTTGTTGATGAGGTCGGCCTTCTCCCGGCGTTCCTCGTCCTCTTCGGCGTGCTGCTGCGCCTCGAGGATCATTCGCTGGATCTCCGCCTCTGGTAGCTTGTTCCCCTCTGTGAGGGTCACCTGCTGCTCCCGGCCGGTGCCCCGGTCCTTCGCCGACACGTGGACGATGCCGTTCGCGTCGATGCTGAACGTCACCTCGATCTTCGGTACGCCGCGCGGCGCCGCAGGAATGCCCGTCAGCTCGAACGTGCCCAGGCTCAGGTTGTCGGCGGTGAACTTCCGCTCCCCCTGGAACACCTTCACTTCCACGGAATCCTGGTTGTCGTCAGCGGTGGTGAACACCTCGGACGCCGACGTGGGGATGGCGGTGTTCTTCTCGATGAGAGTCGTCATCACACCGCCGGTGGTTTCCAGTCCGAGGGACAGGGGAGTCACGTCGATGAGGAGCAGGTCCGTCCTCTTCTTCTGCAGCACCCCGGTCTGCAGTGCCGCCCCGGAGGCCACAACCTCGTCCGGGTTGACGCCCTTGTTGGGTTCACGGCCCCCGGTGAGGTCACGCACAAGGTCCGCGACCGCCGGCATGCGGGTGGAGCCGCCCACGAGAACCACATGGTCGATGTCGGACACGTTGATGCCCGCGTCTTCGATGGCCCGCTCGAAGGGGATGCGGGTGCGTTCCAGAAGGTCCTCGGTGAGCTCCTCGAACTCGGCTCGGCTGAGCTGGGCCTCCAGGTGTACCGGGCCCTGCGGGCCCGCTGTGAGGTACTGCAGGCTGATCGTGGTCGTCAGAGCCTGCGACAGGTCCTTCTTCGCCTGCTCCGCGGCGTCACGGAGACGCTGCATCGCGGACGCGTCGAGCGGCACGTCCCCGGCGGATTCCTTGAGCTGCCCCTGCAGCCACTCCACCACCCGGGCATCCCAGTCGTCGCCGCCGAGCTCGTTGTCGCCGGCGGTGGCCTTCACCTGGATGGTGGAGAAATCCTCCGCCTTGCCGACCTCCAGCAGGGACACGTCGAACGTGCCACCACCCAAGTCGAACACGAGGATGATTTCGTCGCTCTTGGACCGTGTCAGCCCGTAGGCGACGGCCGCCGCGGTGGGCTCGTTGATGATGCGGAGAACATTCAGGCCGGCGATCTTGCCGGCCTCCACGGTCGCCTGCCGCTGCGCATCGTTGAAGTAGGCGGGCACCGTGATCACCGCGTCCACCACCTCCTCATTGAGGTACGCCTCCGCGTCGGACTTGAGCTTCATTAGAATGCGGGCACTGATCTGCTGCGGGGTGTACTCGGCGGAGTCGATGCCCCCGGTTGTCCACCCGGAACCGATGTGGCGCTTCACCGAAGAGAACGTCCTGTCCGGGTTGGTGACCGCCTGCCGGCGCGCCACCTCACCCACAAGTGTTTCCCCATCGGGTGTGTACGCCACAACGGAAGGTGTGGTCCGGGCGCCCTCCGCATTGGCGATAATGGAAGCGGTGTCTCCGTCGAGGATGGCGATTGCGCTGTTGGTGGTGCCGAGGTCAATTCCTACGGCGCGGGGCATGGGCCCTCCTATGTGCTGGGTTTAATGTCCATGCAGTGTCGGTCCGGGCGGCCGCGACCAGGCGCCCCGATTTCGGCACGATAAGACCAAGCGATGAACGCCATTAACTACTGGAGGGGTTGTTATCAGCACCGGACTGCCCGACGCCCACTACGTCGAAGTCACACACCGCACCACCGCGCTCGCCGCCCGGGGAGCGGCAGGCGAAGAACCCGCCGCCACCCTCCCCGCAGGAACCTGGGACACGAACCGCATCACCCGCATCCTCACCCAACTACTGGCCGGCGCCCCCAGCATCATCCAGGCGTACGGCGCCCCCGACGCCATCGGCTACGAAGTCACGAGGCCGGAAGACATTCCAGTGCAGGCCTGCACGGGGGAACAGTTTTGGGCTAATAGACAAGGAGACTGGTGTGTGACATTCCTGCCCGACGGGGCCGTGCTTCTCCTCGGTCGGGCCGCCATCACCGCGGCCGAAGCTCCCGGTTAGGCCGGGACGTCGTCCACCTTGTAGTCCTTCATCCAGCGGGTGTAGATGGCGGAGGAGTCCGCACACCGGAACGCGACGGTCTGCTCGGCGCCAGCAGCACGGGCCTCCTTGGTGCTCTTGCCGTGCGTGCAGGAACCGATGATCGCCAGCTCCTTCTTCATCTGCTCAGAGGTCAGGACCAGGCGGGTGACCTCACCGTCCTCGGCGACGATGAACAGCTGGTAGCCGGCGAGGTCCTCCAGCGGGCGAATCTGGTTGAACTGGGCAGTGGGGCGGTCGCCGCGGAGGAACGACACCTTGATTTCCCAGTGGTCGCCATTCTTGTCCACGCAGTCACCACGCAGGTTCGACTTGTGCACCGGAATCCAGCCGTAGTGGGCGCACAGCCAACGCTCCATCTGGATGCCGTACTGCTGCGGGGTCATCAGCCGCAGCGTGGCGTGCGCCTTCTTCCACGGCAGGGAAGTGTCAATGCCCGTACGGGCCGCGTCGCGGACAGCGGTGATAACGGCGAGCGCCTTCTCCAGCTCCTCCTGGGTGGGGAAGGAGGGGGAAGCGGTGGGGGCGTTGTTCGTGGTCATGGCCTTAACGTGCCGGCCAGAACGCCAACTGGACATCCGTCCAACTACATAAACCGGCAGGTGGGACCACAATTAAAAAAAACGCCCCTCCCATGGGAGGGGCGTTCAGGTGCGGGGGAACTCTTTACGACTCGTCATTCAAAACAAGAACAAGGATCCCCACCAACACGAGCATCGGCAACGCCCCATACGGAATCAGCGAGATAATGAAATCCACAAACCCGACCGACGCATCCCCCACAGCATCCGTAGCATCACCCATCGACGGCAACGCAGGCAACGCGTCCGCCACACACAGCAACCCCTGATCCCCCTCGCCACACGTCGCAGACGGGAAAGCCTCCCGCCACTCCGGCGACGGATCCCACGCCCTCACCTTCTGATGCAGCCCATCCAGGAACGCCTCGGTCTCCGTCCCGTACAACCGCTCCTTCGCCCCCGGCTCAAACGACTCCCCCGCCACCAAACTCTCCTCCGCAGCCGCCGACGTCCCCGGCGCCGTCAACTCACGGAACTTCAAATACCCAATCAGGGCCAACGCCCCCACCACCGCGATCATGACTGCAGCGATGATGGCGCGCGCCTTCAACGACAAGACACGAACCTTGATGTACGCCAACACGACTCCTCAGGTAATGGGTGGGCGACTCACACCACACTGTCGGGGCAACCAACCCTGTAGGGCGCTCCAACAGGTGGGTGGGCGGATCGGCCGGCACGGTGCACCACAACGTCTTCTTTCTGGTTAGGTGTCTTCGTTGAGTGGTTCCGTCCTCCTTCTCCTGCTCATCCCCGCAGGTGCTGCATGTGTCCTGCTGGGTGTTCTGCTGGCCCGGTGGGGTTCCTCCGTGACGCACCGGCGGGCGGATCCGCCGCTGCGGTCCGAGTTTGAGCATCTGCGTCCGGTGGTTAGGGCCCTGCTCGACATGCATGGCGGGTCCCGTGTGGAGAGGTGGATGTACGAGCTGGATGGTCGGGATGTTCCCGACGGGGCACCCGGCCCGTCACTGTCTGAACTGACCCGATCCGATGAGTCTCCCAAGGAAGGGGAATCGTGATGCCTGTCCTGCTCGTGTGCGGCGGTTTGGTGGGTGCTGTTCTGTACGGCCTGTGGTTGCGGTCGGCGTCCGGGTGCAGGCCCTGGGCGGCGGCGGTGCTGGCCGCCACTATCCCCGTGATGGTGTTCGTGGCGATGTTGCAGCCGGATACTCCGGTGCTGTGGGCGGTTACGTTGTCGGCCCTTCTGGTTGGCACCTACGGGGCTCGGCGGGTGAACCTGGCCGCGGGGCGTAACCGAAAAAAAGGAGGGCGTGGTGGGCGCCCCCACAGTCATAGGCAACGAACCACCCAACCGAAAGGACCCCCGAATGTTCATCGTTGCCCAGGAAGAACGGTACCTGCTGTGGGACCCGCAGACGGGGCGGCCGACCACCGGCATTCTCAGCCGGCCGGACGTCATCCGCTGCCTCAGCAAGCGAGGCTTCTGCGACCCGGAACTCGAGGACGCCCTACGTTCCGCATCCCATTGCGGTGTCGGCTCCTACCTGTCGCGCCCCGCACCCAGTGACGGGTACCTCAAGTTCCGTACCGGCCGCGTATCCCTGTCGGCCGCCTTCGACGTTGCCCGCGTCCTCGGCTCCGCCGAACCCGAACGAGTGGACGAGTACATCGTTCACTAAGCCCCCACTACCGCCTGCCCCCTTCGACTGGGCAGGCGGTTTTCTGCGTTCCACAGCATCTGGCTGCGCACGGTACAACCATGACTCTTCTTCTCATCACAGGCCACACCGCGGCGGGAAAAACCGCGACGGCGGACGCCCTGCAGATCATGCGCCCCAACCTCACCATCTTCGAGCAAGACAAGGTGTGCGGCCCGATGACCGGCGCCGCGCTGAGTCTCGTCGGGATCAGCTCCCACACCCGCGGCGGTACCGCTTACGCCCGACTGCGGGACGCCACCTACGAAACGTTGCTCGAGTGCGCTCGCCCCGTCCTGTCGCACGGGGGTGACGTCGCCCTCGTCGCCCCGTACTGGCCGGAAATGAACCGCCGGCCCGCAGCTGCCCCCCTGGACTTCCAGACCGTCGCCGAGGGCCTCGGCCACGACGTCCGCACGGTGTGGCTGACCTGCAGCCCCGAAGTTCGCAAGCGGCGCCTCTGGCAGCGCGCCCCCATGCCCGTCAGCGATGAGGACAACACGGAATCCTGGATCGAATCCCTGCAGGACCCGCAGGAAACGGACGTCGACCTCCTACTGAACACGGACTCGACCACCCCAGAAGACATTGCCCTTCAAGTGGATGCGCTGCTCGGCTAACTGTTGCCGAAGAAGGCCCGGCCACCCGTGAGATCTGGGGTGGCCGGGCCTTCACTGCGCGTACCGGGCTGTTACCTTCCGATGCTGGTCTCGCCAGCCGCGGTGATGCGGACGATGTGGGTCACGTCGTCAGTGGGAACGTCGTTGAGCATCACCTTGTTGCCCCGGTCCACCGGCGCCGCCTCCACGATCTTCAACTTCGACGTGTCGTCCGGGGCGAACTCGGCGACCATCCCCACGTGGTGCAGGCCGTCACCGTAGAAGATCAGGTCACCGATGCGGGCCTCGGACAGGTCCGTCCCCAGGTCCTCACCCACACCTTCCTTGGTGATGTCAGCCAGGAGGTCCTTCGTGAACGGGGACGTTTCGATGCCCATGCCCACCCACAGAAGATGGTTCATCAGGCGGGCGCAGTCGAAGCCGGCGCGGGTCCAGTCCTCGTTCGCCACCGCGTCCTCATCCATCGGCGCCAGAGTGTGGGATCCGACCGAGGGCCCGTTGATGGTACCGCCACCCCACGCGTACGGGGTTTCGATCGCTTCGTACGCCAACCCGAGGTGCATCATCCGCGCCACCGCGGAGTCGTAGGGGTTGGCCGTCACCTTGGTGCGCGCCAACCGCGCCTCCTGCGACCGCCCCTGGTTCTCCAGCCAGGGGACAAGCTTTTCCCGAACCCACTTCCTCGAGTCCCTGGGGCCCGGGTTCAAGCCGTCATCCGGGTTCGAGTACGCCTCCTCCGCCTCCTCCCACAGCCCCTGCCAGTACGAGCCATCACTGGCCGGGCGATCAAAGTCGATGCCATCCGTACCGTTCGCCACAGCCCGAAGGGCGTCCTGCTTCGCGGGGTAGTTGGCCAGGGCCACGGCCGCACTGTCCGCCCACTGGTCGGAGGGGGCCGGCGTGTCCACACGGGACACTGTGGCCGACGAGCCTCCCCCACTGGTTCCCTGCGCCTGGGCGATGGGGGCGGCTGACAGGAGGATGGCGGCGGCCGCCACTACGGCCACGGGGGTGATGTGCTTCACGGTGAGAGGTCTCCGATGCGGATGGCGAATGGTTCCCCGCCCACCGTTGGCGCATGTTCCTGGGTGAACGGTTCCCGCACCTCCCGCGGTTGTTTCAGCGCCAACAGTTCAGGTGGACTACCCCACAGCCACGAAAGGCACCCCGAAATGCGCCAAACAGCGTTCCCCAAGCTTCTCCCGGCGGTCGTGGGCCTCGCTATGGCCGCGAGCATCGCCCCAGCAGCAGCCGCACCCGCAGGCAGTGACGAACCCGTCGCTGCTTGTGGGGCGGTGATCCACATCGGTGACGGACTCACCGTCGCCGCCGGCCCGGAAGGGGACCTCCCCGAATCCGACCAGCTGCCCACCGCATACGGTGATGTCGGCATCAAGACCGTCATCCTCGACGCGACCGAAGGCCGCGGCGTGCACGCAGCCAGCGAGGGCGCCGAGTCCGGCGTGGAGACGATCACCCGAATCGTCCAGGACACGGAAACAGACGACCCGGTTGACGGCGGGCGATGCTGGGTGGTTGCCCTGGGCTCCGCCGACAACTTGGATGAACAAGACGCCCCCGAGCTCGTGAAGGACGTCATCGAGGCGGTGCCTCACGACGAGCGGGTCATGTGGATCAACGTCGCCGCCAACGACGTCATCGACACCGAGGAGTCCCTGGCCACGTTCAACGACGCGCTCAGCGATATGGAAGGCGAGTACGCACAGACGTACGTCGCCGACTGGGCCAGCGTGGCACCGGAAGACGAGGACACCGAGGCCGAGAAGTTCGCCATGTTCTCCGCGGCAGCACTACTCGAAGCCACCACAGGTGTCGAGGCGACCAAGGACCTCTGGGAGGATGAAACGGAAGAGGAGGGCGACACCCCCACCGTCCGCGAAGTGACCCCGGGTGCCGGCTCCGCCCCGACCGTGGCCCCCGCGGTGGACCGCGAGGACACTCCGACCACATCCACTGTGGCCCCGGCGGCCCCCGCTGCTCCGGCCGCCCCGGCGGCGCCCTCCCCGACGACCGCACCTGAAGCGCCCACCGAAGCCCCCGCCGACAACCTCGGGGAGTCCTTCGACGAGCTGCAGCAGACCATCGATGGGACCCTCGGCGTTGCAGTCGCGCCCATCGGCGGTGATGTAGTCGACTTCGGCGAACTTGACCGCGACGTGGCGTGGTCCACCAGCAAGGTCCCCATCGCCATCGCCGCCCTCCGGGCCGGCACCGCCTCCCCCGACGACGTCCTCCAGTCCATCACCGTCTCCGACAACGATGCGGCCAAGAACGTGTGGAACTCCCTCGGAGACTCCGCCGCCACCAAGACCGAAGAAGTCCTCATCGAGGGTGGGGACAGCACCACCACCGTCGAGGACCAGGTGCTGCGTGAAGGGTTCACCGCCTTCGGCCAGACTCAGTGGGCCATGACTGACGCTGCCCGCTTCGCCGCCGGCCTGCACGGCATGGACGACGACGCCGCCACCACTGTCAAGGGCCACATGGGCAACATCGCCGCCGACCAGAGCTACGGCCTGGGCAAGATCGACGGCGCCCAGTTCAAGGGAGGCTGGGGCCCCAACGAGGCCGGCGGTTACCTTGTGCGCCAGTTCGGCATCGTCGACCTCAACGGCACCAAGGTGGGCGTCGCCATCGGCGTGACCACCACCAGCGGCGGCTACGAACAGGCATCCCCCCACCTGAACAAGGTGGCCACCTGGCTCACCAACAACGCTGACGCGCTCACAGGGGAGGAGGAAACCCCCGCCACTGAGGCGCCCGCCCCCGAGGCCCCCGCACCGGCCCAGCAGGGACAGGCGTCTGCACGCGACGGTGGAGAAGACAACGACTCCGACGGGCCCCTCGCAGGCCGCACCGTGTGGATCGACGCCGGCCACGCCGCCGAGACCCGCACCGGTGTGATGATCTCCGACCCGACCCGCCCAGGCCACACCCAGCAGTGCTACACCACCGGAACCTCCGCCCCGGACGGCTGGCCGGAGCACACATTCAACTGGGAATTCACGCAGGCGCTGAAGGATGAACTTGAGGAACGGGGCGCCACAGTGGAACTTGGCCGCACCTCCGACACCGGAACGTACGAATGCCACGACGTCCGCGTCGCCGAGGAAAACGACTCCGACGCCGACACCGTCATCAGTGTCCACGCGGACGGAAACGACACCCCCGGAACGCGCGGCTTCCACATCATCCACCGGGCCACCAACCCGGTCGATGGAAGCGTGGAGCTCGCCCAGTCCGCCCGCGACAGCCTTGTCAACGCCGGCTACATGACTTCCACCTACCTCGGCACGAACGGCATCCACGCACGAGATGACCTGTTCGGCCTGAACAACACCACGAAGCGGAAGATCCTCCTCGAGATGGGCAACATGCGCAACAGCGACGACCTTCAGCTCCTGAAGAGTGAGTCCGAGCGTCAGAAGATGGCCGAGGCCATCGCGGAAAGCCTCATCGAGTAACCGCCCCCGCCGCTCCACTGAGAACCCCGCCCCACTTCCCTTGTGTGGCGGGGTTCTCCCCGTTCCACGACAACCCCGCCCCCAACCACGTCACCCGCCGGCACGGTTACCTGAGAAAGCCAGCCAAAATCAGACAGGACCAGCATGCAGCACATCCCCCTCAGTGACACCCCCACCTTCGAGCCGGGCCTGGCCCTCATTTTCGCCGGCGCAGCACTCGTGATCGTCGGCGTGGCCATGCACATGGCGAGCCGAGGCAAGGAGCACACCTCCTCCCTCCGGTTCCCCGTGTCCACCTGGGCCCTGGGCCTCATCTCCGTCCTCGTCGGAGTTGGGGCTCTCGTCGCATCCGGTTACGGCGGCGGGCACGTCGAACCGGACCTGGGCGCCGTGGAGGCCGCCGGGTACGAAATCCGGGGTGAAGCCACCAACGAAGAGGGCGAGCCCCTCCCCGACCAGAACTCCTACCCCGCCGACGGCGGCACCTCCGTCCCCCTCCGCCACACCGAAACCGGCAACACCTGCCTCGGTGTCACGGTGTCCCGGAACAGCCAGCTGCAGCTGGTCGTCGCCTGCTACGGCAACTAACCGCGGCTGTTCCCGGCAGCCACGGTAGAACCCAGCGCCACCCACTAACCGAAGGACCTCACATGAAGCTTCCCCGCCTCGCCTTTTTCAGGAAGGCACGCACCAGCATCAGGCAACGTCTCGCCCTCATCGCCACCGCCCTGGCCGGCTCACCCCGAGTCGTGAACATCACCTACTCCCGGGCGAAGCACATGGTCGCCGACAGCGACGCCCACGACACAGACTTCTGGTTCGATGCTGCCGCGGCAGAAATCCTCCGCTGGCACCTTAGCGACAAGCCCTCCGGCTTCATCAACTTCCACGGCTCCGAATGGGAACTGGAGGCCCACTACCCGGAAGGCAAGACCGAGGGGGCCGAACCCGTGTACGACCAGGAAGCGGAAGCCCGTATCCTCCGGCCCATCCTCGCCGACCTGCTCCTCGACTCGGAGCGTGTGTACGACAGCGTCGACTTCGACTTCTTGGAGCCCGGCGAGCTCGAGGCTGTCCACGAGGAAGTCCGCACCATCGAAGACCGCAAGGCGGCCGCGCGGGAGAAGTTCGCACGACTGGCCGCCCACCTGTGGGACTAACCCCCAGGGCAGCAAAAACAACCCCGCACCTCACTGGTGCGGGGTTGTTTTTCGTTCCCAGGTGCCGGCGCCCCGGGTTTTAAGTCATGGAGAGGTGCTCAGCAATCCTTGCACCAATGTGTGCATTACCTGCCGAGGTTACGTGTGCTGGCATCTCCCACGAGTTCTGGTTGGTCAGGTCCGCCGGCGAAGACACCCAGCGGTCCTTGTCGTTTGCGCAGATTCCGTGGCCGCGGGTCGAGTCCTTCAGGTCGATGAACTCGATACCCAAATCGTTGGCGACAGTGATCTGGTAGTCGTTGATGTCGGTCTCCACCTGGCCCAGCATCGGGATGGGGAGCCCAATCCCGACCGGCGAACCAATCGACGCGGGGCAGAAGTTACCCTGGGCGCCGACAACTTCCGGGTAGCCCACCAGCACGATGCGGGCGTTCGGAGCAGCACCACGGATCTGGTCTACGTGCCCCGCCATCAGCTCCCGGTACGTGGCGATCCGCTCCGACTGAGGAAGTGACACGAGGGTCATCATGTCGTTACCGCCGATGGACATTGCAACCGCGTCGGTGTCGTCATTGAGGGCCCCGTCAGAGATGGCCTTCCCGATCTGCGAGCTCACCTGGTTGCTGGGCGCCGCACCGGCCACAGCACCGGAGCAGGAGTAGTCGGCGAGCTCCATGCCCAGCAGTCCCGCAGCCCGCGACGGCGGGTTCGTCTCACTGCGCGGGCAGACACCAGCACCGTCCTGCTTCGCATTCAGCGTGGTGGCAGTGCCGTCGGCGAAGTAGGAGTCGCCGAACGCGACCATGTTCCCGCCGATCTTCCGCCAACTGATGCCGGCCATCGCTTCCTCATCGGAAGTGCCACCCTCTCCCTGCACCATGGGCAGGAGACCCGCGCCGGGCAGGCCCTCGATGGCACCGAGCGCACCATCGATGACGCCCATGTCTACGGGCAAGTCCCCGACGCTGCCGGGGATGTCTACGGGGAGGCCACCACCCAGGTTCGGCATGGTGCCGACTGCGGCAGGAAGGTCTCCGATTGCGGAGGGGACGCCCGGGATTGTGAATGCGTGGGCGGGGGCTGCAAACACGGCGCTGGAGATCGCCACGCCGGCGAGTCCGGCGAGGATCCGCCGGGTTTTGGTGGTCATGTTCAGACTCCTTGAGAGAACAACGTAACTACTGGCATTTAGCTACAGATCACCGTTGGGGCTGGTTTACGTACCGCCAGTGCGACTTTCGTGCGGCTACCGGGGGCGCCAACGGTCTGGTTGGAACGCAGGCCCAACAAGGGGCCCGCACCCAACAGAAAGGAAAAAGAAATGAACAATTCCGCAGCCCTGTCCATCCTCCTGGACGTCAACCACATGGTTGACGCACTCAAGGGGCACCTGGTCCCGCAGTCTGTCGAGGAGCTCCTCCTCCTCGACACCACCGCAGCCGAGGTCGCCGCCACCAACGCGGCGACCCTTCTGGGCAGTGAACACTGCCTGGACCTGCTGGAGTTCGTTCTCCAGAGGGACCTCGGCTACACCGAGGACCAGGCCGCAATGGTCGCCGACCTCTACTACGAGGTCAGTGACCAGACCGGTGGGGAGTGGGTGACCGCGGAGCAGGGGCGTGCTTCCGCGGACACCCTCAAGCTTCCCCCGACCTTCGCCGGTGAAGGTCGTGGTCAGGTCGATTTCGAGGACCGTCAGGTTCTCGGGGCTGCCCTGACCCAGGCCCACCTGGGTCCGGTGGTCGTCGTCACCCGTGACGGTGGCCTCCACAATATTGGCCACGCCGTGGCCACGGAGCGTGTGCAGATCATGCACGCGCGTAACCTGCGGGTGGCTCTCCGGGCCATCCGCAAGACCCGCCGATAAAGGCTAACGCCCGCACTCAGCTATGAGTGCGGGCGTTTCTCATGCCCAAAAGCGGCAGGAGGGCGGGGGCCGCCCGGGCAGGGGGTTAGCGTCGGTTCTGGCTCGGGCGAACCTTCGGCAGCGGGGTGGTGCGCTTCCGCCCCGGGTGGTTCTCCACCGCGTCGACGACTCGGTCCAGCATCTCCGGGGTGGCGGCGCCATCCGCGTCCTCGACTGCGGCCAGCGCGTCGATGATCTCACGGGAGGTGTCGTTGGTGTCGGTCTCAGTGTTGTTGGTCATGTCCTTATAGTGCCGGACTCTGCGCGGCGCGGCCATGCGCCCGCGGGGCGGCGCCGACGGTCCAGTGGGTATCCGGGCCCCGCCCACTCAACTGAAAGGTCTACCCTGATGATTTCATCTATCTCCCCCATGGCCGCGATCGCGTTTCTGGTCGCCGGCGTCCTGCTTTCGGTGGCCTCCAACCGGGCCTACCGCCTGTTCATCGATGGCACCCCCGGCCCGCTGACGTCCTCCGCGACACTGGGGCCCTTGGCTCTTGCCGCGATGATCGCCCCCTTCTCCGGGGCTGTCGGAATGTTCCTCACGGGCGTGTGCGTTGCGCTTCTCGCCGCCATCGGGATGGCTCTCGAAGCGGCCCAGATCGCCGAAAGTGGCCCGAGTGACGACGTGCTGAAGCGGTCCCTGGGCGGTGCGCTGTGCACTTCCCTGATGGTCTTGTCTGGCGGTGTTGCCCTACTGGGCAGTGGGGTTGCGCTCGCGTAACCGCACCTCACCGCCGTGTTGTTGCAGAATCGTTATCTGCGGGCACGGTGGTCCCTGTCCCCACCAGACAACCGAAAGGAGCACGCTATCAGCGCAGCCCTTACCGCCAATTCCGAGCTGTTGATCATCCTCGGACTCGTCCTCGCCACCGTCTCCGCCCTGGGCGGAACGATCGTCGCGGTGAAAGCCTTCAGCCACCACACCCAGATCCCATTCCCCCGGGCGTACGAGCGGTTCTCCACGCTCTTCACCACCCTCGCCCTTGCCAGTGTCGTCTTCCTGGTCGTAGGGACCGTCGGGGCCACCCCCTAACCAAAAGGCCTTACCTACTTCAGGTAAGGCCTTTTCCTATCCCGCCAGGACCCGCACCAACGCAGTCATCTCCCCCAACGACTCCACCCACCCCTCGCGGATGTACGTCTCAGCCAACCTTCTCCCCTCCGGAGAAGGAACATGCTCATCCCAGTAGGAGTCAGGCAGCTCGGTGGCCAGATTGAACGACGTCCCCGACAACACCGCCCCCGTCATCACGGCCCCCGTCAAGTCGGCACCACTGATGTCCGCACCCGTCAAGTCGACACCCGTCAGGTCCGCGCCCGTGAGATCGGCCATCAGGAGATTCGCGCCCCGCAGGACCGCCCCCGTCAGGTCCGCGCCAGACAGGTCCACCGCCACGCACTCCGCCCCCTCCAAGTCCGCGCCCGAAAGGTCGGCCCCCGCCAAACAAGTCCCTCTGAACTTCCCCCCGGCGAGTGCGGCCCCCGCCATGCTTGATTCCCGCAGGTCCAGCCCGCTGAAGTCCACCCCTGCCGGAGGGTCTTTCGGGCGGGTTGCCACGGCAGCTCCCGGTGACGCACCGACCCCGTACTGCATGCCAGTTCCCCTTTCCGCGGTCCTGAAGTGTTACCAGTCACCACATACAGTACGCAGATATAAGGAGGCGCGGCGCCCGAGTAAGAAAACTGCGAATCAGTTACCGCCAGCCATTCCCCGCATTCCCTCGAGAAGGTTCTGCACCTCCGGGAGGAGCTTCACGTCCAAATCTCCCGCACGCATACCGCCAACGTGCCAGCATGCCCAACAGTGGCTGTTCCCAGCGCGGACGGTCCCCCATATCTCCGCCCCAGGAACCCTCTTCCGCCTTGGGGCATAACCGAAAGGAAAAAAATTATGGACTCGCGAGACGCTCTGGCCAAGGAACTGTCTACCTACGGCCGCATCGGTGTCCGCCGGCTGGACATCGAGTACGCCCGCTACCATGCGAGGCGCCTCCTCGACCCCCGGATCCCCGCCCGGCGGGTCGCCGCCGGCATCGAATCCTGGCTCACCTGCCAGGAAACAGGACCCACGGACTTCTTCGTCCGCATGGACCTGTCCAAGATCGCACGCCGCATCAACCAGATCGCGGCGTGACGAAACATCCCGCGGCCACACTCCAGTGGCCGCGGGTCCCCCCTTTTATCCCGCGCCTGGGGTTAAAGCCCAATCATGTTCCGCAGGGGCGCCAACGCATCCGACGCCAGCGCCGTGAGCGACGGGACACTGATCACCCCGGCCAGTAGCAGCCACATCAGAACACCCGCCACCCTCTTGACAATCCACAGGGCGATCGCGCCCACCACGACAGCGATGATCCCCCACGCAATGAGGGCTTCAGTACCGGTCAACGACATCAAAGTTTCCATGCACACACCGTGCTGAGTCCCACCTTTAAGGAACGCCGGCACGGTACAGCCCATGCGCCCCACCCTCGACGCCCGCGCCGACATTCAGCACCAAATCCTGTCCTGGACTGCCCCTCACGAGCTCGTCACCGGGGACGGCCTCCTCGAGGACGACTACCCCTGGAGCCAGGAAGGCGTCCCGCTCTGGGCGAACAGCGACAACATGTCCTTCTGGGAAGCGGTCGACCGGGGCGACGGGCAGGACACCAGCGCAGAATTCGGCATCGAGTACCGGGACGGGCTCATCCTCAACCCCAACTGGGACCCCGAATGGCAATGGGGCATTCTCAGCGGCCCCCGAACCCGCCTCGCCGCCCCTGGTTGGCTCGCCAATTGCCGCAACAGTGCACAACCATGACCAACCGAGAAGATCCGTACATCCTGGGGCTCGATTTGGACAACTGCTGCGTCGACTACACCGGGGCTTTCGCCCAGTTCGTCGAACGTGAAAAGGGCCTCCAGCCCGGCAGTCTCCCCGAGCCCACCAACTACTCCTTCGTGAAATCCGGGTGGCCTTTCAAGGACACCGCGGACTTCCTCGAGACCCACGGCCGCGCCGTGGACCAAGGCCTGTTCCGGTGGGCCGAGCCGATGCCCGGCCTGCGTGAAGGCATCGACAAGCTGCACGACGCCGGCGTGCACATCTTCATCGTCACCCACCGGCTCCTCCGCACGGGCACGTACGGAGACATCATCGGCGACACCGCCCGATGGCTCGACGTGCACGGGATCCGATACGACAGCTTCTCGGCGACCGTCATGAAGCAAATCGTCTCCCCGGACATCTACGTCGACGACGCCCCGGGCAACGTCGAGGCCATCCGCGCCTCCGGAACGGAGACGATCGTCTTCGACCAGCTCTACAACCGCCACCTGCCCGGCCCCCGCGCCTGCAACTGGGACGAGCTGGCAGAAATGATCGTCCGCCACAAGGAAACCGGCGAAATCTAAAACCCCGAACCCCCTTGCCCCTCGGCAAGGGGGTTCCTCTAATCAGGCAGGACCATCCCCGGCACTATACGAGGAGCCACCACGAAAAAGGAGAACGCTATGAACGACACCCAGATCCACCGCACGGACAACGACGCCACCACGATCAACGCCGGCGCAGACGAAACCCAAATCACCCCCTGGGCCACCATGGACGCAGACCCCACCTACGAGGACGGCTACGGCCAGCGGATCGTGGCCTTCCACGTCACCGCAGAACACGCCGAACGCGTGGCCGAATTCATCCGGTCGATGGAGACGCCCCGAATCATCCACCACCGCGACGAGCTGGAAAACCTCGACCCGGACACCCTGTTCATCAACCGCACCCCCACCGTCCCCGGCGACCGGACGGTCCAGGCCTGGAGGGCGGAAGACGCCCACCGCTTCGACCTGCCCTGGGGCGGCCCCCTCGTCCAGCTCACGTCCGGCGACACCGCCCGTGAAGCATGGAAGGCCCTCAAGCAGTAACCTCGGGCCCCACCACTGACGCCCAGCGGCGGGGGTTTCGTCCAGCCTTGATCGCTGCACCGGTGACATAGACTC
>ERZ1032871.4-NODE-4-length-50858-cov-8.664410_pt1 | contig 50858 bp, 53 predicted proteins | sample MGYA00519026_ERZ1032871 | MGnify/ENA primary metagenome ERZ1032871 (study PRJEB33719, sample SAMN04262510) | wastewater metagenome | biome: rural village; feature: composting latrine chamber; material: composting feces with ash | place: El Salvador | collected...
GAATTCGACTACGAAGTATTAAAAACCCGGTTTCGGGAAATGGCCTTCCTCAACGGAGGCATCACCATCAGCATCGAAGACAGGCGATCCGGCGAGAACGAAGTCTTTCACTTTGAAGGCGGCATCGCTTCTTTTGTGTCCTATTTAAACAAAAACAGAAACACCATCCATGAAGACGTCATGTTTTTCCACCAGACCAAAGGGAAAATCGACGTCGAAATCGCCATGCAGTATACCGACGGCTACAGTGAAATCATCCTGCCGTTTGCAAACAATATTCACACGACAGAAGGCGGCTATCACCTCAGCGGGTTTCGTTCGGCGCTGACGCGCTCCGTCAACGAATACGCCCGCAAATTCGGATTTCTGAAAGAAAAGGAATCGAATCTGGCCGGAGAAGACACAAGAGAAGGCCTCACCGCCGTCATTTCCATCAAACTGCCCAATCCGCAGTTTGAAGGCCAGACAAAAAGCAAACTCGGCAACAGTGAAGTGCGTGGCGTTGTGGACAATGTTTTGAACGAAGAACTGTACACATTCCTCGAAAGAAATCCGAAAACAGCCAAAACCATTATCGACAAGTCGCTTACAGCCGCCCGCGCCAGAGAAGCGGCCCGCCGCGCCCGGGACATGACAAGAAAGAGCAATCTTTTGGAAAACGCCACCCTGCCCGGCAAACTCGCCGACTGCCAGGAACGGGATCCCGAGAAAAACGAGATCTTCCTTGTCGAGGGACTGTCGGCCGGCGGATCGGCCAAACTCGGCCGCGACAAAGCGTTTCAGGCGATCCTCCCGCTTCGGGGAAAGGTCATGAATGTCGAAAAAGCAAGACTCGACCGCGTCCTGAAATACGATGCGATCAAAGACATGATCACGGCTTTCGGCACTGGCATCGGCCCGGAATTTGACATCTCGAATCTGCGCTACGGAAAAATCGTCATCATGACCGACGCCGACGTCGACGGAGCGCACATCCGGACGCTGCTGTTGACATTCTTCTACCGCTACATGAAAGAACTCGTCGATGCGGGGCATATCTATATCGCCCAGCCGCCGCTGTACGGACTGGTCAAGGGATCCAAAGTGCTGGAATACGCCTACACGGAAGACGAACTCGAACAGGCGATGCAAAAATACGACACCGGCACCGTGCACATCCAGCGCTACAAAGGTCTCGGGGAAATGAACGCCGAACAGCTCTGGGAAACGACGATGAATCCCGATCACCGCGTGCTCCTGCAGGTGTCTGTGGAGGAAGAAGTCCTGACCGATGAGATCTTTACGATGCTCATGGGCGAAAAGGTGGAACCGCGCCGGGAATTTATCGAGAAGAACGCGCGCTTTGCCATGAACATTGACGCTTAGGAGAGAATATGACAGATTTTACAGACATTATGCCCATTGCAATCGAAAAGGAGATGAAAAAATCCTATCTCGATTATGCAATGAGCGTCATCGTGGCGAGAGCCCTTCCGGATGTCCGGGACGGTTTGAAGCCGGTACACAGAAGAATCCTCTGGGGGATGAACGAACTCGGACTCACCCCCGACAAACCCTATCGAAAATCCGCCCGTCTGGTCGGGGACGTCCTCGGTAAGTATCACCCGCACGGAGACACCGCGATCTATGACGCGGCCGTACGCCTCGCGCAGGATTTCAACACCCGTTATCCGCTGATCGACGGACAGGGAAACTATGGTTCTATCGACGGTGACGGTGCAGCGGCCATGCGTTACACCGAACTTCGCATGACCAAACTCACGCAGGAAATGCTCCGTGACATCAACAAAGACACGGTCGATTTCCATCCGAACTTCGACGAAAGAGAACAGGAGCCCGATGTTCTGCCGGCGCGTTTCCCGAATCTGCTCGTCAACGGAACCTCGGGGATTGCCGTCGGCATGGCGACCAATATGGCGCCGCACAATCTGTCGGAATCGATCGATGCCTGCGTGGCGTTTATCGACAATCCTGACAGTTCCGTTTCTGAGCTCATGAAGCACATCAAAGGGCCGGATTTTCCCACCGGTGCGCTCATCATGGGAAAACAGGGCATTGTGGAGGCCTATGAGACCGGCCGTGGAAAAGTCATTATGCGGGCGGTCGCAAAAATCGAAGAACACAAAGGCCGCTATTCCATCCTCGTCACGGAAATCCCGTATCAGGTCAACAAAGCCCGTCTGATCGAAAAGATCGCCGAGCTCGTCAAGGAAAAGCGGATTGAAGGCATTTCCGACCTGCGCGACGAAACCAACCGCGAAGGCATTCGGATCGTCATCGAAATCAAAAGAGACGCCAATCCGAATATCATCCTCAACAATCTGTACAAGTATACGCAGATGCAGCAAACCTTCGGAATTATCAATCTCGCCCTGGTCGACGGCGAACCGCAGGTGCTGTCTTTGCCGCGCCTGATCGCGCACTATATCGATCATCAGGTCGATGTCGTCACCCGAAGAACGCGTTTTGACCTCAGAAAAGCCGAAGCCCGCGCTCATATTATCGAAGGCCTCCTGATTGCGATCGACAATATCGACGAAGTCATCAAAATCATCCGCGCGGCCAAAGACGACAAGGTTGCCAAAGAACAGCTGATGAAACGCTTCGGGCTCACCGACGCGCAAACCACGGCGATTCTCGACATGCGTCTGCGCCGGCTCACGGGTCTCGAAAAAGACAAGCTCGAAGCCGAATACAAAGATCTCACGGAACAGATTGCCTACTTCAAAGAACTCTTAACCAACGAAGACATGCTGCTGGGCGTGATTAAAGAAGAACTGCTGGAAGTTAAGAAAGCCTACGGCGACAAGCGCAGAACACAAATCCGTCCGGCGGCGCATGAGATCGACATCGAAGAACTTATCGAAAAGGAAGATGTGCTCATCACGCTGACCAAAGACGGCTATATCAAACGTACGCCCACCTCCGCCTACAAACTGCAGCATCGCGGCGGAAAGGGCATTATGGGGATTTCCTCCCGCACCGACGACTATGTGGAAACCCTCTTTACCGCCTCCACCCACGATGATCTCGTCTTCTTTACGAACAAGGGCAAGGTCTATACCATGAAAGCCTACGAGATTCCCGAAGGCAAGCGCACCGCGCGCGGACAGAATATCGTAAATCTCCTGTCGCTAATGCCGGGCGAGCAGGTCAGCGCCGCATTTCGCATTCAGGAGGATTTCGAAGACGACAGCTTCCTGATCTTTGCCACGAGAAAAGGCGTGCTCAAAAAGAGCGAACTGTCACTGTACAGAAGAATCCGCCAGAAAGGCCTGGCCGCCATCCGCCTGGATGAAGGCGATGAACTCATTTCCGTACGCGTCTGCGAAAAAGGCGACCGCATCATTCTCGTCTCGAAAAAGGGACTGTCGCTTCTGACCTCCGTCGACGGCGTACGCGGCATGGGCCGAAGTGCCCGGGGCGTGAAGGGAATGAATTTGGCGAAAGGCGATGAAGTCGTGTCGATGGATCTGATCGAAGAAAATCGCACGCTGCTCGTCGTGTCCGAGTACGGCTACGGCAAACGCACGCCGATCAGCCAGTACGCCGAACAAAACCGCGGCGGCAAAGGCGTATACACTTACAAACCGACCGAAAAAACCGGTGATGTCGTCAGTGCAAAAATCGTAAAGGCACAGGATGAAATCATGATGGTCTCCCTGTCGGGCGATGTGATCCGCATCAGTGCCGGCACGATCTCCTCCATGGGCAAGCGCACCTCGGGTGTGAAGCTCAAGGATATGAAGGGAAAAGATGACAGAATCGCCGCTGTCGCAAAGTATGTAGAAAACGTCGAAGACCTTTAAATGGGTTGACACTTCAAGTACAATGAGAAGTAGGGAAGTTTCTCAAAAAGTTTCAGGAAAGGACAGGATTCGACATGAATTTAACGATTCAAAAGCATTTTGATGCCGATAAAAAGGCCTGGCAGGTCGTGACCGGAGGAGACCTGGATATCTTTTCGTCCAATGTCTTCCGGGACGAACTGCTGGCGGCCTGGTCCGATGAGAAGTCGGACATTTATATTGACGGAAAAGACCTCGAATACATCGATTCAACCGGTTTGGGGGCCTTTATTTCTTTGCACAACAAAATGAAGCAGGACGGAAACGAAATCTATCTGTCCAATCTCAAGCCGAATATCCAGAAACTGTTTGTCATCACGGATCTGGATGAAGTCTTTCATATCGGGGAAGAGGCATAGGGATGAATGATACCATCTGTTTGAGCATTCCCGCAGAACCCGTCTACATTTCTGTGGTGCGGCTGACGGCTTCGTCTCTGGCCTCCAATCTTGGCTTTGATATCGAAGAAGTCGAAGACATCCGCGTATGTGTGTCGGAAGCCTGCAACAATCTGATGAACGACCGCAGTCAGATTTCTCTGCGCTTTACCGTTAAAGAAAGTGCGCTCGAAATCGATGTCGACGGTTTTTCCAAACCCTCCACCGAACAGGACAAGCTGGGGTATCTGATTATGTCCTCATTGATGGATGTCGTGGAAGAAACCGCCGACGGCATCCATATGATCAAGGCAAAGGAGCAGTAGCATGCCGGAAAACCGCGAAGCGGACAAGGCAGCCAAAAAGGAACAAAAGGAACGCGACAAGGAAGAAGTCAACCGGCTGTTTCATGCGTATGCCGACACAAAAGACATCACGATCCGCAATCGTCTGATCGAGGATCATCTGTATATCGCGGAGATCCTCGCCAAAAAATATATCAACAAGGGCATCGAATACGATGACCTGTTTCAGGTCGCCTCGATCGGGCTGATCCTGGCGGTCGACCGTTACGATGTCACCAAGGGATTCGAATTCTCCTCGTATGCAACACCGACGATCATCGGGGAGATTAAAAAGTATTTCCGGGACAAGGGCTGGGTCATCCGCGTCCCGCGACGCATCCAGGAGATGAGCAAAAAGGTCAACAATGCCCGCGTGTCCCTGTCCCAGGAACTGCAGAAGGCTCCGACCATCGCTGACATCGCCGAGTATCTCGACACGACGGAAGAAGAAGTGCTGGAGGTGATCGAGGCCAGCAAAGTGTATTCCCCGCAGTCTCTTGATGCGCAGCTGGATGCGAAAAACGACGAAACCGATGTGACCATCTCCGATTTGATCGGAGAAGAAGACGCCTATTTCACAAAGATCGAAACTGTCGACTTTATTCAAAAGGGCATGGAATCGCTGAACGATATGGAAAAGCTGATTCTCAAACACCGTTATTTTGAAAAAAAGACGCAGGTTTCCATCGCGAAGGAACTGAATATCTCACAAATGACGGTCTCCCGCATCGAAAAAAAGATCATCGAGAAATTCCGCCGGGAAATGGAACTGACGGACGCCAATCCATTGGAATAGGAGAAAATATGAAACGTTTATCACTGATTCTTGCACTGATGCTGGTTGTACTGATCGGGTGCACGCCGCAGGAAGAAGCCACGGAAGCGGACGGCGAAGACGGCAACATCAAAGTCATCGCCTCGTTCTTCCCGATTGCAGACTTTACCGAACGCATCGGCGGCGAACATGTCAAAGTGGAAACTCTGATTCAGGGCGGCACCGCCCCCCACAGCTGGGAGATGTCCACCACCGACAGAAACCTCGTCGAACAGGCCGATCTGTTTATCTACAACGGAGCGAGGTTTGAACACTGGGTCGACGATTTGCTGGAAACCGTCGAGAATCAGGATCTCGTTGCGGTGGAATCCGCCAGGAATGTAGATCTGGCCGAAGGTCATTCGCATGATCACGACCACGACGATCACGACCATGAGCACGAAGAAGAAGCGCACGACCATGACGACCACGATCACGGACCTTATGACGCGCATACCTGGATCAGCCTGAGAAATGCCGTCGTGCAGATGGAAACGATCAAAGACGCGCTGGTGGAGCTGGATCCCGACAACGCGGAAACGTACGAAGCCAATTTCGAAAAAGAAAAAGAAGCATTTCTGGCGCTCGATCAGAAGGCACAGGAACTCTTTCAGGATGTCGACAGAAAAGACTTTATCGTCGGCCACGAGAGCTTCGGCTATTTTGCCCGTGACTACGGCCTGACACAGCACGGCATCGAAGGAGCCGCCTCCCACGGAGAACCCGATCCCGCCACCATGGCCAATCTGATCCGTCTGGCACAGGATACGGGCATTCACACCGTTTTCTATGATCCGCTGGGATCCGATAAAACCGCGCAGGCGATTGCCGCAGAAATCGGCGGCACGGCCGTACCCCTAAACCCCCTGGAAGGTAGAACTGACGAAGAAACAGAACAGGGACTGGGAACGCTGGAAATCATGGAACAAAACATCGAAGCGCTCCACAAGGCGCTGACAGACGAATGACGCTCTTTTCTCTAAAGGGCGTTTCTTTTGCCTACGGTGCCACCGAAGTACTGAACCGGGTCGACTTTTCCATGGAAGAAGGAGAATTTGTCGTTCTCGCCGGCGCCAACGGCAGCGGAAAGAGCACATTGCTCCGGCTGCTTTTGGGCACACTGGAACCGCAGGAAGGTTCGATCGAACGCTACGGGGGAAAAGTAGGCTACGTCCCGCAGATGGGACAGGAACGGCTGTACAGTTTTCCGATTACCGCCAAAGAAATGATCAGTCTGAATCTCAGAAAACGGCACGGGTTTCAAAAAAATGACCCCGAACTGGACGCCAAGGTCGACACGGCTCTGACCCAGGTTTCTTTGCGTGACAAAAAAAATGCACTGTTTTCCAATTTGTCCGGCGGACAGAAACAGCGCGTCCTCATTGCGAAGGCGCTGGTTTCCAGTCCGCTGTTTCTTGTGCTCGACGAACCGACGATCGGACTAGATGACCGCAGCCGCAAATCGCTGTTTTTTTTGCTGCGCCATTTTCACAGAAGTCACAATCTTTCCCTGCTCGTCGTGACGCACGATGTCGAGGGACTCAAAGAGATCGCCGACCGTGTCGTGCGCATCAGTGAAGGGAAGTTGACGGAGGTGCCCCGTGTTTGAATTTGCCTATATGCGAAGAGCGCTCCTTGTGGGTCTGTTTCTCGGCGCGGTGCTGCCTCTGATCGGGGTCGTGCTCGTCAACCGAAGAACGCCGGTCCTGGGCGATGCGCTTTCACACGTCTCTCTGGCAGGCGTCATCGCGGGACTGCTCCTGGGTATCAATCCGATCGCGGGCGCCATGGTGCTCTCTGTGGCGGCGGCGCTGTCGATCGAAGCGATTCGCAGAAAGTTTCCGTCGTTCGGTGAACTCTCCACCGCAATTATTTTATCCACGGGCGTGGGCCTTGCGAGTCTGCTCTCCGGTTTTGTCACCTCCGGCCAAGGTTACGACAGCTTTCTGTTCGGAAGCATCGTCTCGGTATCGCGCACCGAAATGTGGGTCGTCATGGGGATTTCCATCGGGATCGCCCTGGCGTTTGTCTATTTGTATCAGGATCTTTTATATATCAGCGTGGACCCGGAAGGCGCGCGGATCGCGGGCGTGAAAACTCAGCGGGTGAATCTGATCTTTACCCTGATGACGGCGCTTGTGATCTCCATTGCGTCGCGGACCGTCGGTGTGCTCCTGATTTCGAGCCTGATGATACTGCCGGTTGCCTGTTCGATCCGTGTGGCGCGCAGTTATTTTCAGACGGTGCTGTTTGCATGCGGCTTCGGGATCGTGTTTACCCTGACGGGACTTACGCTCGCCTTTTATCTGGGGCTCAAGCCCGGCGGTGCCATCGTGCTGACCGCCGTCGCCGTCTTTTTGCTCCTGTTTCTGTTTTCCGGAAGAGAATAGATAATTACCATCTTAATCAGCCATAAACCGGTATACATTTGCGCAAATGAACAATCAGCTGTATAATGATTTTAACTGTATGGACGACAAACGGAGAAAGGAACAGGAAATGAAGTTAACTCAGGAAGTAGATTACGCATTTCGTATCGTTTCTTATCTTATGAATCATCCCTCCGAGGTCATCGGAGCCGCGATCATCTCCGAAGAGATGCACGTGCCGCTTCGCTTTTTGCTCAAGATCCTTCGCAAGCTGAACATGGCCGATATCACCACCTCCAAGCGGGGTGCCCGGGGCGGATATCTTCTGAAAGATCCGAAACGACCCGTTACATATTACGAAGTGATCGAAGCGATCCAGGGACCGATCACGATCAACCGCTGCCTCTATGACGATGCCACCTGCGTGAACAACTACGGCGACAAACATTGCCCCGTTCACTACAAGCTGCACGCCATTCAGGACAAGATCTGCACGGCACTGAAAGAAGAAGTGTTTTTGCCGGCAGAAGGATAGGACACAAAAGAACCGGACGCTCCGGTTCTTTTTTTGTGCGCAAATCTTTCGGTTGTATACCGGGATTGTATTCGTTTGCCCTCCCTGATATAATGACAATAAGCGAAAAGATTTTTTTATCGCGTCTCATATTGCCGAGTCAACCCGTCTACAGGATCTCCCAGGACGGCTGACCGATGGGCTTTGCGGGAAACCGCCCAGCCTCCCGTGCTTGGAAAGGTGAATGAGCGGCGCTTTTGCGCGTCAAAATTTTCCAGGAAGGGGAGTGCTTTTTATGTACGGATATCGCGGAACGATCCTGCGCGTCAATCTGACTGATCAAACGATTACCAAAGAAAAACTCGATCTGGACATGGCCAAGAAATTTCTCGGCGGCCGGGGTCTGGGTACCAAACTGATGATGGATGAGGTGGATCCCAATGTGGAACCGCTGTCTCCCGAAAACAAACTGATGTTTGTCACGGGTCCTTTGACCGGCACACCGACACCCACGGGCGGCCGCTACATGGTCGTCACCAAAGGTCCGCTCACCGGCACCATCGCATCTTCCAACTCGGGCGGAAAATGGGGTGCGGAACTGAAGCTCGCAGGCTATGATGTCATTATTTTCGAAGGCAAGTCGGACAAACCCGTCTATCTCGCCATTGAAGACGACAAAGTGGAACTTCGCGATGCATCGCATCTGTGGGGCAAAATTGTCGACGACACCACCGAAGAAATCCTGAAAGAAATGCCCGAAAAGACGAAAGTGTCCTGTATCGGACCGGCCGGAGAAAAACTCTCGCTGATGGCCTGTATCATGAACGATGTCGACCGTGCGGCCGGACGGACCGGCGTTGGTGCGGTCATGGGTTCCAAAAACCTCAAAGCCATTGCGGTGCGCGGTACCGGCAAAGTCGAACTGGCCGATGAAGAAGAACTCAGCCGCGTCGTGAAAGAACATACGAAAATGCTCCGTGAAAACGGCGTCACCGGCGAAGGACTCCCGACCTACGGTTCGGCGGTACTCGTCAATATCATCAACGAATCCGGGATTCTTCCCGTACACAATTTCCAGGAAGGCCAGGCGGACTACGCCGAAGAAATCAGCGGCGAGCGCATGACCGAAAAATACCTGAAGAGAAAACATCCCTGCTACCGCTGCCCGATCGGCTGCGGACGCTGGATTGAACTCGACGGCAAAGAAGGCGGCGGACCGGAATATGAAACTCTGTGGTCGTTCGGTTCCGACTGCGGCGTCGACAATATCGAAGATATTATGCGCGCCAACTTCTACTGCAACGAACTCGGGATCGACACCATTTCCATGGGCGCCACCATTGCGGCCGCCATGGAACTCTACGAACTGGGCTATATCAAAGACGAAGAACTCGACGGCATGCCGCTCGAATTCGGCAACGGCGAAGCCATGGTCGAATGGACCCGCAGAACCTGCATGCGAGAAGGCTTCGGCGACAAAATGGCCGACGGTTCCTATCGTCTTGCCGAAAGCTACGGACGTCCCGAGCTTTCGATGTCTGTCAACAAACAGGAACTGCCTGCCTATGATCCCAGAGGCGTCAAGGGACAGGGACTTTCCTACGCAACATCCAACCGCGGCGGCTGCCACGTGCGCGGCTATCTGATCTCGCCCGAGATCCTGGCCACACCGGAAGCCATCGACCGCTTTACCACCGAAGGAAAAGCCACTTGGACAAAAGCCTTCCAGGACCTGACCGCGGTGATCGACTCGATCGGCCTGTGCCTGTTCACAAGCTTTGCCCTGGGCACCACGCAATACAGAGAAATGCTCAATGCGGCCACCGGACAGGAACTGACCGATGAAGAACTGCTGCAGGCAGGCGACCGCATCTGGAATATCGAGCGGATCTTCAATCTGAAAGCCGGTATCGATCCCAAAAACGACACGCTGCCGAAGCGTCTTTTGGAAGACCCGATGCCCGAAGGACCCTCCAAGGGCCATGTCACCGAACTCGAAGTCATGCTCCCGCAATACTATGCGGAGCGCGGCTGGACGGAAGAAGGCATTCCGACCGACGAAACGAAAGAGAAACTGGGGCTGAACTAATTGGACATTCGTGTCAAACTGTTTGCCATGCTGCGGAACAATCTGGGGAAAGAACAAATTCTTTCCCTGGATCCGCCGGTAAAAAAGAGCGATATCCTTCAGGCACTGGATCTGGTGCCGAAGGATGTCGCCATTTTCTATGTCAACGGACGCACCGTGCCGGATGACTACGAAATCAGAGAAGACGATACGCTCTCGCTGTTTCCGCCGGCGGGAGGCGGATAATGCTTCGCTACGCCAGAAACGAAACGACACTGTCGGCAGAAGAAAACAGGAGTCTTCGGGAAAAGAAAGTCTGTATCATCGGCTGCGGCGGTCTCGGCGGCTTTGTGATCGAACTGCTCGCGCGCGCAGGCGTCGGGCAGATTACGGCCGTGGATTCCGACACGTTTGAAGTCACCAATCTGAACCGGCAGCTATTTTGCACGCCCGGCAATCTCGGAGAGGAAAAAGCGGTGGCCGCAAAAAAACGCATCGCGATCGTCAATCCCGAAGTCACCGTGGATGCGCGCGTGCTCTTTTTGGATGAACACAATGCGGACGAGGTGCTTTCGGGGCACGATCTTGTCATCGACTGTCTGGACACGATTCCGACCCGGCAGATACTGGAGCGCAGGTGTCAGGCGCTGGGCCTTCCGCTGGTGCACGGTGCGATCGCCGGATGGTACGGCCAGGTCGGCGTATCCGTACCGGGACATCCCGTGATCGAATACATTTATCAGGGAGACGCCGCTTCCGGCATGGAAACAGAGCTCGGAAACCCGCCGTTTACCCCGTGTCTGATCGCCGCCTGGCAGGTGAGCGAGGCGATCAAGGTGCTCACAAACAATCCGCAGGCGCTCTGCGGACGAATTCTGTATATCGATTTGCTGCACAACGAAACCCATTGGTTTGATCTTACAAAAAACGGACCCGCATAGGGTCCGTTTATAGTGAAGACAAAGCTCTCTTCTCCTCGGAGAGAAGGAGGGACGGGGATGCGTTTGGCGGATATATCCTGGCCAAGTCCAGCACTCAAGTTGAGTGCTGGATGAGCGTGCCGCCGAATGCATCCCCGGCCCGACGGAACGGACCTTTGGCTACAGTCTCAACGCCGGCGAACCGGCGTTTTTTTGTGTCCCCGGATCGGGTATACATTCTCCACAGAAAGGAGCCGCCATGCGCACCCCGGAACAAGTCTACGAAACGATTCACCGCTTCGCCGAAACCCGCGACACCATCCGCATGATCGGTGAAGAAGGATCCCGTGTCAACAAATATATCCCGCCGGACCCCTATCAGGACTACGACATCACTTTTTTCTGCGATGACCCGGCCGGTCTCATCCAAACGGCCGATGCATGGCTCGGTGCATTCGGCACGATTCTGATGCTCCAGACCCCGGAGGACATGGAACTGTTTCCGGCTGAAGAAAAGGGCTTTTCTTTTCTTATGGTTTTCGATGACGGCATCAAGATCGATCTGACGCTGCGGCATGTATCGGAACTCGCAGAGTATCTTACGGACGATCGCCTTACGCGGATCCGTCTCGACAAAGACGGACGCGCCGCGCAGGTGGAACCCACCGACGAAGCGTATCGGCTTGTTCGCCCCACGGCGCGCGGCTTTGATGACTGCTGCAACGAATTCTGGTTTGTCGTACCGTATGTCGCCAAAGGCCTGTACCGAAACGAACTGCTGTTTGCGATCGACCATCTGCAGATTCTTCGCAACGAACTGCGTCGCATGATCGCCTGGCAGGCGGGGATCGATCACGGATTTGATTTGCGCCTCGGAAAAAACCACAAGTTTTTGCAGGATTATGTATCAGAAGAAACCTGGCGCCGCCTGCTGGAAACTTTTGACACCGGAAGCTATCAGGACACCTGGCTCGGATTCTTTCGCGTACAGTCGCTGTTTGCGGAGATTTCAAAAGATGTCGCCGCCTTCTTCTCCTACGACTACCCGCCCTATGAACGAAACATCAGCCGCTATCTGATGACTCTGCTGGAACTTCACGCGGCCCGCGAGGCCGATTCCCTCTAAAAATGGGTATCAAAACAGATAAGCATCATCAAGGAGGGACACAATGAATCAAAGAACAGAACTTCGCAATTTTATTACAGAGCACCAGTCCCCGGCGCCGCGGGTCTCCATTTATATGCCGACACATCGGCAGTCGCCGGACAACCGGCAGGATCCAATTCTCTACAAGAATTCCGTGGCGGAAGCCAAGAAAATGCTGGAAGAAAAATTCCCGGAGCACGATCATCAGCAGCTGCTGAAGGATCTGGAAGCGCTGCAGGAAGACCGGTCCTTCTGGAATCATACGACGGAAGGCCTTGCGGTTCTTGCGGAACAGGGGGATGTGAAGACCTTTCATACCGAATCCGCCATGCCGCAGCGGGTCTGGGCGGACGAACAGTTCGACATGCTGCCCCTGATCCAGTATCTTGACGAATCCGGCACCGGATATCTGCTGGATCTCAGTAAAGACCGCTTTGAACTGTTTCGCGTGACGCGCACCCGCATCGCGGAAGTCGAACAGGACGAAATCAAAAGCAAATTCTCCGAACTGTTTGACGATCTGGACGCCGATGCCGACCTGAACTTCGGACGCTACGGCGACGGCGGCGCCACCGTGTACCACGGGCACCGCACCAAATCGGCCGAAGAAGAAAAAGACCGCGAAAAATACTTCCGTTATATCGACAGCAAACTGCCCGAAGTCATCGGAGAAGAACCCGTGATCCTGGCGGGGACCGTCGACAATATCGCCGAATACAAAAAATTTGCCAAAGAAGATATCTATACCGAAGAAGCCATCGACAAGCCGTTTGACTCCATGAACGAAACAGAACAGCTGAAGGCGGTACGTGATGTGCTCACGCCGCGTTATGAAGAGCAGATCGCAAAACTGAACGAACGCTACGGCACCCTGCAGTCACAGGACAAGGCCGTTGCCGATCTTTCCGCCATTCGGGAACACGCCGAGGCGGGCCGGATCGAAACTCTGCTGATCGCGGAAGAACCGGCACAGGAAGATCTGCGCACACTGAATGACCTGGTCGCCAAAGTGGTGGGTACCGGCGGCAGCATTTTTGTTGTCGACAGCAGCCAGGCGCCGGCCCGCGCGATTCTTCGCTACTGATCTTTTGCCGCCCCCGACCGGGGCGGCTTTTTTTGAAAGGAGTCCTTATGCGCATCGTCACACTGGTAGAAAACACCTCCGATCATCAGCTGGCCACCGTCCACGGACTGGCCCTCTGGATCGAAACAATAAACAGAAATATCCTGTTTGACCTCGGTCCCGACGATACGCTGTTTCAAAATGCGGAAACACTCGGCATCGACCTCACAACAGCGGACACCGTCATCATCTCCCACGGACACGACGACCACGGCGGGGTCCTGGAAAAGTTCCTGAAATTCAACACGCAGGCCGAAGTCTATGTACAGAAAGCCGCGTTTCGAAACCATCAGAAACGGTCGCTGATCTTTCGCATTCGGATCGGACTGGATAAAAAACTGATCGATCACCGCAGGATTCATCTGCTCGACGGTGATTACAACCTGGATGACGGACTGTTTTTGTTTACCGTCAAGGAAACCCATCGCCTTCGATCACCGGCCAATGACACACTGCTGGAAGACGGGCGGCCGGATCCGTTTACCCATGAACAGAATCTTCTGATTACAGAAGACGGGCACACCGTACTCGTCACCGGCTGCGGACACACGGGGATTGCGAATATTCTCGAACGTGCAAAAGCATACCGCCCCGACCGGGTTATCGGAGGCTTTCATCTTTCCATGCCGGGTTCCAAAAAACAGGTCCCCGACGAACTGCTGAGCGCACTCGCCAAAGAGATTGCGGCCCACGGGGACACCGAATTCTACACCGGTCACTGTACCGGCCGGTACGCCTACGAAAAACTGGCCGCACAAACGGACAATCTGCACTACCTTTGCGCGGGAGATGTGCTTGTGCTGTGAGTTTTGCATATCCGGGCAAACCGAACTTGAAAATGAGAGGAACAAACTTCCCGAAGGTCCGAATCCCCGGTTGCCGGGGATTTTTATTTGCTCCGGGTGCATATTTCCTCGTTTTAGGGGTACATAGCTTGTAGCGTAAACGTGTACGCAACAAAAGAGGATGAGGAAGAAGAAAGGAGAACCGGCCGTGAGGACGGTTCCATGGAGGACAGAACCATGCTCGGAGCCATGATCGGAGATATCGCGGGCTCTCGTTTTGAATTTTACAATCATCGCAGCAAAGACTTTATCCTGTTTGACCGGGGCTGTTTTTTTACCGACGACACCCTGATGACGTTGGCCGTGTCCGCGGCGCTGAAAGATGCGCATGCGGACCGTGACGAACCGGATCACAGCCTGCAGCTTGCAAACTTTGCCGTTCGAAACATGCAGGACATCGGCCGGCCCTATCCCGACAGCGGCTATGGCGGCCGCTTTTACCACTGGATCTACAGCGACCGGCCCGAACCCTACAACAGCTACGGAAACGGCGCCGCCATGCGCATCAGCCCCGTCGGCCTCTACGCGAAAGATGAAGACGAGCTGTTTCGGCTCGCGGACGCCGTGACCGCCGTGTCGCACAATCACCCCGAAGGCATCAAAGGCGCGGAAGCCGTCGCCCTTGCGGTATTTCTCGCAAAACACGGCGCCGACAAAGACGAAATCCGCTCTCGGATGAGCGACTATTATCCGCTGAATTTTACGATCGACGAAATCCGGCCGACCTATCAGTTTAGCGAAACCTGTCAGGACACCATTCCGCAGGCGCTAGTCGCCTTTTTGGAATCCGACTCGTTTGAAGATGCCATTCGCACCGCCGTATCCGTCGGCGGCGATTCCGACACCCTCGCCGCCATTACGGGAAGCATCGCGGAAGCCTTTTACGGTGTTCCGGACGAGCTCAAAAAGGAAGCACTCACCTATCTAAACCCCGACCTGCTGGCCCTGTACCGGGAAATGGAAACCTTCTTTCAACAGATCGCCTGACCATCAAAAGGAGACTACTATGAATACACTGATCGCCGTATCCATCGCACCCCTCGGCACCGGGGAATCCGTCAGCAAAGACGTCGCCAAAGTCGTACAGGTCATCGAAGACTCCGGCCTCCCCAACCGCACCACCGCCATGTTCACTGAAATCGAAGGCGAATGGGACGAAGTCATGGCAACCGTCAAACAAGCCGTCGCCGTCCTGGCAGACCGGAACCTCCGCGTTTCGGTCACACTGAAAGCCGACATCCGCCCCGGCCACACCGACACCCTGCACAAAAAGCTCGAAAGTCTGAACGAAAAAAAGAACGCAGAATAGAAAATGACATGCAAAAACCCGGCACAGATCTCTGTGCCGGGTCCTCTTGTGATCCCAGGATCCTAGTCGATTTTTGCTCCGTTGATACGGAATGCGCCGACGGTGCCGGAGACTTCGTAGGAGACAAGAAGTACCGCTTCGTCGTATTCGTTTTGGCCGGGATAGATCACGGCCATGCCTTTCGGTCCGGAATCGCCCTTGATATCAGCATCAGCCTGTTCGCTGTCGGATGCGACGACGGACAGGAAGTGGTCGATCCGCAAACCACCGAACTGCAGGATGCAACCGAAGTCGATGCACTGACCGACGACGCCACTGAAGAAGTAACCGAAGAGGTAACGGAAGAAGTCACGGAAGAAGTTACCGAAGAGGTAACGGAAGAAGTCACGGAAGAAGTTACCGAAGAAGGCGCAACTGAAAGCATCGCACCCACTTTTGAAGATGAAGAGGACTGCGACTGCTAATCAGGCAATCAAACAGCACGATGACACCAATAACACCAACTCGCTTGGTGTTATTGTGTTATTGGGGTAAACAGGAGGAAATCCATGAAAAATAGTAAGCGGCTGCTTTTATTGCTGTTGCTGCTGACGCTGGTCATTGTGCCGGCTGCAGGCTGCACGACGGACACTTCGGAATCGCAGCCCGCAGAAGTCGAAGTAAACGACGGCACTTATCAGGGTCAGGGCTCAGGCTACGGCGGACCCCTGGAGGTCGAGGTGACCGTGGCAGACGGTGCCATTACAGACCTTGTCGTCAATGAACATAATGAATCAACCCCCGTATACAACCGCGCGCTGCCGGTTCTGAAAGAACGGATTCTTGCAGCCAATTCCCCGCAGGTCGACACGGTCACCGCCGCGAGTTTCACCTCGTTTGCCGTAAAGACTGCCGTTTCCGAAGCCATGAAAGAAGCCGGCCACGACTTCGGTGAGATCCGATTCCAGGAAGAGGCATCGGAAGAAGAAACGGAAACTCCGCAGCTGGATGCAGTGGAAACCGGAATCGTCATTGTCGGCGGAGGTCCGGCCGGAATATCAGCGGCCATTACCGCAAAAGAAGCAGGTGCGGACGACATACTGCTGATCGAAAAACTGGATATTTTGGGCGGCAACGGAAAGTTCGACATGAACTTCTATGACCTCATCAACTCCGAGGCACAAAAAGCCCAGGGCATCGAACTCGATGTAGACGATTTTCTTGAAATGAAAGAAAATGCTCGAGACACAAAGGAACGTTTCACCGTCTGGGGAGAAATGAGCTACGAACTCGATGCGTGGTTCCGCGACATGGGGATCGAACTGAACCATGCCTACGGTGCAACCAATCATATGAGCGAAGAAGATGAATATGCCGGCGAAGAAATCCATGATCATCTTGAAGAGAAACTGAGAGAACTGGACATCGAAGTGCGAACCGGCACCAAAGCCGTAGATCTGATCATCGAAGACGGACAGGCTGCGGGCATAAAGGCAGAATCAAAAGACGGTACCTATGACATTCGAGCAAAAGCCGTCGTAGTTGCCACCGGCGGATTTGCCTCTAATAAAGAACTGCTGGCGCAGTATGTCCCGGGGGCGGAAGAACTCGCCACATCAAATCAAATCGGCACGACAGGAGACATGATTCCCGTTTTTGAAGCACATGATCTGCAGCTTGGTAATATGGAGCGACTCAACGTCTTTCCGTTTATTGTACGGCATTCGAGAGACCTCACCGGCGGCGCCGATGACTTTATTCTCGTAAACGAAAACGGCGAGCGTTTTGTCACAGAAAACGGACGCGGCCTGGATTTCGGGCACGTGATCCTGCAGCAGCCCGGAAAGAAAGCGTACTATCTTTATGATGACGAAGCCTTCCACTCGGCTTATCGACTCCAAAAACACGTGGACCTCGGCTATCACACAAAAGCCGACACCCTGGAAGAACTCGCAGAAGCACTGGGGATCGATGCGGACAATCTCACACAAACTGTCGAAACCTACAATCAGGCAATCCGCGGTGAAACAACCGACCCCTTCCGCGGAGACGATGTGTTTGAACGTCCCTTTGCGGAATCCGGTCCGTATTACGGCGTAGAAGTCGAATCAGCCATCCACATGACACTGGGCGGCGTTGTCGCCAACGAAAAAGGACAGGTGCTCACCGGCGACAATACTCCGGTGGAAGGCCTGTATGCCGCAGGTGAAGTTACCGATGTCAGCGGCGCCTTCAATGCGGCCATCGCCTTCGGACGTATTACAGGAAAAGAAGCCGCAGCATACGTCAGCGGACAATAAGAAAGCCCAAAAACTCCCTTGCAGGGGAGTTTTTGTTTTATCAATAGCATTGCATGTATCTTTCAATTTATGCGATACTGTAGTAAAGGAGGGATAACATGCAGATTGGTGTCCTCGCAGACAGACTGGAAGCGATTATCTGGAGTGACTGGCTCGTGGGGCTGTGTCTTTTGGCCGGGATTTATTTTACGATTCGTATGGGATTTCCACAGGTTCGGCTGCTGAAAGACATGATTACCCAGATGCGCTCACAGGGGAAAACCACAACCGGGATCACGCCGTTTCAGGCCTTTGCCGTCAGTGTCGGCGGGCGGGTCGGCGTCGGCAATATTGCGGGGGTTGCGACTGCGATTGCCGTCGGCGGTCCGGGAGCGGTTTTTTGGATGTGGCTGAGCGCGTTTTTGGGCGCGGGCTCCGCATTCACGGAATCCGCGCTGGCGCAGGCCTATAAGGTAAAGTCCGGCAGAGATTATCTCGGCGGCCCGGCCTATTATATCGAGAAGGGAATCGGTACCAAATGGTTTGCCGCAGTCTTTGCCGTCATAACGATTCTCGCTCCGGGGATTCTGATGCCTTCCGCGCAGACCTATACGATTGCCGAATCGGTCGAATCGGGCTTCGGTCTGCATCCGGCCGTAACTGGCGTGATCCTGGTGGTTTTACTGGCCGCCGTGATCTTCGGCGGCATCCGGCGCATCGGAAAAACCTCCGCGATCATTGCGCCTTTGATGGCGATCGGGTATGTACTGGTTGCGCTGATTATTATCGGCGCCAATATCCGCCGCGTGCCGGAGATTCTATCCCTGATTTTTTCACTGGCCTTCGGTATGGATGCCGTGTACGGCGGAATTCTCGGGTCGGCGATTTCCTGGGGTGTTAAAAGGGGCGTCTACTCCAATGAAGCGGGCCAGGGTTCCGGCGCTATGGTGGCGGCCGCCGCAGAGGGCGACCATCCGGCCGGACAGGGACTCGTGCAGGCTTTTTCGATCTACATAGACACGCTGATTATATGCTCCGCCACGGCGTTTATGATTCTGATCACCGACTCCTACAATATCGTCGGCGAAGGACTCGCCGTGCCGATTACGGAAAATCTGCCCGGTGTGGAGTCGGGCGTACTGTATGCGCAGGAAGCGGTCAACACGCTGCTTTCGGGCTTCGGCGAGCCGTTTGTGGCCATCTCCGTGTTTTTGTTTGCTTTTACCACGCTGATTTCGTATTACTATCAGGCGGCCACCAATATACGCTATCTGTTTTCTGACAACAAAACCGCCGTATTTATCTTTCGTCTGGTTTTCCTCGGCACCTGCTTTTTCGGCGTGGTCCGTACCAGTGAGCAAATGTGGACCTTCGGAGATCTTGGCGTAGGCGTTATGGCCTGGCTGAATCTCATCGCGATCCTGCTTTTGTCGGATCAGGGCATTCGGGTGCTCAAAGACTATGAAGCGCAGAAGAAACAGGGTCTTTCGCCTGTTTTCAATCCGGCCATCCTCGAACTGAAAAGCGAGGTATGGGAAGAGAGATTTCGGGAAAAAGGAACGGACACCACAAAGTAATTGTCGTATACAGGTAATCATGGCATAATAAGAACACAGGAATTCAATAAGCTTCCGGAGGTGTTTGTTATGATGAAGAAGTTTACGAAATGGTCGTTTGTGTTTGCGGTTCTTGCGATGGTCAGCGGAGTGTTCTACCGTGAGTTTACAAAGTTCAATGATTTTACCGGTACCACGGCTCTTGGCTACACGCATGTGCATTTGTTTACGCTCGGCGCCATGTTTCTTTTGATCGCGGGACTAATCAGCGAAAAATGGACATTGGAGCCCTACCAATCGTTTCGCTGGTTTCAGCGTCTGTTTCTGATCGGTCTGCCGTTTATGACGGTCATGTTCTACGTGCGGGGGATTTTGCAGGTGTTGGGAACGGAACTCACCCGCATGCAGGACGCGGCGATCTCGGGCATCGCAGGGTTGTCACATATCATGCTCGCAGCAGGTATTGTCGCCTTTTATCTCGCACTGAAAAAAGCGATCCCGCAACAAGAAAACGCAAATTGAACAGAAAAGATAATGCCCGGCGGACTGCCGGGCATTTCGTCTTTTCAGCGAATGTTGGTGCCGCCCAAGGGTAGATATGTAGCAGGTACGCCTTGCGTGCCAAAAAGAGGAAGCAGGAACGAAGAAGGGAGAACTTCATGAATACCGATCAAATCCGGGTGCTCTTTATCTGCCTGAGCAACGCATTTCGCAGCCGGGTGGCAGAAGCCGTTTTGAATCATCGCTACGGCGAAGCCTTTACCGCTGCAATGCAGATGGCAGGCGAGAAATGAACCGCATCCCACCCGACGATTCTTTCACCGCTCTTCTAGAAGACATGCGCCGCCATGAAACCAATCAGGAATTTACGCGCGGGGGGATCGAACCGCTGTTTTCGGCCGTGCCCGGATCAAAAATCCTGATCGTGGGACAGGCCCCCGGCATCCGCGCCCAGACCCACGGGCTGCCCTGGGGAGATGCCAGCGGCGAACGCCTGATGCAGTGGCTCGGAGTGACAGAAACCGAATTTCGCGATCCCAACAACTTTGCAATCCTCCCCATGGACTTCTACTATCCCGGCAAAGGAAAGACGGGCGATCTTCCGCCCAGAAAAGAGGCGGCGGAACTCTGGCATCCGCGCTTTCTGGCGCTGCTTCACGATGTCCGCCTGACCATCCTCTCCGGCCGCTACGCCCAGGACTATTATCTGAAGAAAACCCGCAAAAAGAACCTCACCGAAACGGTCCGCGCCTACCGCGACTACCTGCCCGAATTCTTCCCGATCGTGCACCCGTCGCCCCTTAACTTTCGCTGGCATCTGAAAAACCCCTGGTTTGAAGAAGAGGTCGTACCGGAACTGCAGCGATGTGTGGCGGAAATACTGAAGAAATAAATAAAGACGGAGAAGCACATAGCCCCTCCGTCTTCTTTTTCTATGTTCCGTTCCATTCCGCGTTCCGAACCCCCTTTATCGGGTGATGATATAATACGAAGTACCCTTGGAGGCAAAAAACACGCACCGGTCAAAAACGGATATTTTAAACATAAAGGATGGAATACGGAAAGGAGCGACTATGATCGCAATTACAAACGCTAAACTCTATCTCGCAGAACAGGACATCACAGAAAACGGAACCCTTCTCATCAAAGACGGGAAGATCGAAGCCACGGGTACGAATATCGACATCCCTGAAGGCTGTGAAGTCATTGATGCGAAAGGGAAAATGGTCACACCCGGACTGATTGATCCGCATTCACATATCGGGATCGGGGAAGAGGGCATCGGGATCGAAGGATTTGACTTCAACGAAATGACCGACCCCATCACACCCCAGCTGCGCGCGATCGACGCGATCTACCCGGACGATGTCGGCTTTCTGTCGGCCCGTCAGGCGGGTATTACCACCGTCGTCACGGGTCCGGGCAGCGCGAACGCCATCGGCGGAACCTTTGTCGCCATGAAAACCTTCGGGCGCCGCGTGGATGACATGATCATAAAAAACCCCGTCGCCATGAAAATGGCTTTCGGCGAAAACGTGAAACGGGTGTATCGCGAAAAGAAAATGATGCCGATGACGCGCATGGGCATTATGGCCATGATGCGAAACTTCCTGTATCAGGCACAGGACTATATAAAAAAGAAAGAGCAGGAGGACCCGGACAAACAGCCCGCGTTCGATCTGCGTTATGAGGCCATGATCCCGGTTCTGAAAGGCGAACTGAAAGTGAAAGCCCACGCGCACCGCACCGACGATATCTTCACGGCGATTCGCCTGGCCAAAGAATTCGACCTCGACATGACGATCGAACACTGTACGGAAGGTCATCTGATTGCAGACATCCTTGCGGAAGAAGACTACGGCGCCATCTGCGGACCGAACATGGCCAGCGCCTCCAAATATGAACTCAGAAACCGCAATTTTATCACCCCCGCCAAACTGCACGAAGCCGGCATTCCCTTTGCCATCATGACCGACAATTACGTCATCCCGACCGGCCAGCTGCCTCTGGCGGCCGGACTCGCCGCACGCTCGGGACTTCCGGAAGTGGAGGCATTGAAAGCTGTGTCTCTGTATGCGGCCGAACTCACAGGTATCGCCGACCGTGTCGGCAGCCTCACCCCCGGAAAAGACGCGGATCTCGTCATCTGGACGAAAAACCCGATCCGCGACATCGACTGCGAAGTCGAACGCACAATCATCAGCGGCCAAACCGTCTATCAGCGCGGGGTCGACGAAAAACACGGATTCTAGCAAAAATAGAGCGCTGCCGATGCGGCGCTCTTTTTTGTCTTCTTATTTCGGTCTCCATTGTCCCTGTCTCAGCACCGGCGTCCACTTGAGGTCGAAAATGTGTACTTATTCGCATTATTTTTGGCTATATATCTTATGATTAGCCGGGTGCATTCCGGGAAAAACATTGGATAAAGTCTTGGATCTGAACAACTGGCACGATTATTTGAACATTCTCAAGTCTGCAGGGTACATTTCAGAGAAACTCATCGCTTCTACAAATGCAGTAGTGTTTAGCTATGTACTGTATTTAATTGGAAAGTATGATTACGGCATGAAGAATCAGCAGCTACGCAAAATGATTCGTCGCTGGTTTTTCATGGCTACGGTTACCGCGTTTTACACAGGCAGTACGGAAACAGATGTAGAAAAACAATTTACGGACATGCGAGATATCCACGACCGTGATGAGCTGGAAGGGTATATTGATCGAGTGATCGCCAGTCGGTTTACTGACGACTATTTCAACATTCAATTACCGATCGAACTGGAAACCGCGGCATCCATCACTCCTACATGGAACTCCTTCATAGCTTCGCAAATAGTTTTGGGTCATTCGATGCTTTTTGGTACAACGCCGATCGCGAATGTTTTTGGCGTCGGCTCCAGCGGGACGAAAGCAGCCTTGGATCGGCACCACATATTCCCAAAGAAATATTTGTTTGATCAAGGGATAGAAAACAACAGGGATCGAAACCAGATAGCAAATTTTACGTAGACTATCAAACAAATATCTCTGTATCGGATGAGAGCCCGGCGGTTTATGTAGAATATTTTCGGAACCAACTCAGTGCGGCAGATTTTAAGAAAAGTTGTGAGCAAACGCGCTACCGGATGGGTTTGAAACAATGGAGTATTTTTCATTCTTGAAGGAAAGACGAAAACTTATGGCTCAGCTGATTCGAGAGGCGTTCACTCGGCTTAATTAATTGTGACAAGAATCCCCGCATATGTGCGGGGGTTCGTGTCTTTGCTGAATCATTCAAAATAATCCACAATAATCGCGGGTATCGTAATCTGACCTCCCATGGTGGACGTATAGCTGTGGAGTCCATAGCTGAGGCCGTACACCGTCACATAGTCATCATCCAGAATGCGTTCGTTTCCGATCTGGTTGGTATCTGACTCCAGGTAGGCAACGGTATCGTAGTTATCGTTCACGGCCAGACGGTAGTGGGTGATCGTGCTGCCTTCCATGACCTGGATAATGCGGCCTTCGAATTTGACCTTTTTGCCGATGTGATCATCGGGGGTGCCGGCGAGCTGGTCATAGGTGATGCCGGTTTCGTAGCCGCGCGCTTCCTCTTCTTTCTTCCGTTCTTCTTCCTGGCGTTTTTCTTCTTCTTTGCGAGCCTGTTCTTCCGCCTTTTTCGCTTCTTCTTCGGCTTTCTTTCGTGCTTTCTCTTCTTCCAGCTGCGCTTTTTTCGCTTCGGCTTCTGCCTTGCTGAGCGCTAAGTACGGTTCGACTTCCTTCTTCAGTTCTTTCAGTTCTTTGTCCAGTTCAAAGTTCTCGTTTTCTGCTTCGCGGAGCTTCTTTTCGGTGTCTTTGAGCTTTTTCTCGGTTTCTTTCAGTTTGGTACCGGTTTCTTCTTTTTCGCTTTCTAGCTGACCTGCCCGTGCCTGTTCTGCATCATGAGATGCCTGCAGTGCCTGGAATTCGTCGGTTTCTGTCACATCGGGCGTGCAGGCCGCGAGTGCCATCAACAAAACAGCGATCATCGTGAGATGGATCCAACGCTTTTTCATACTGTCCTCCTAAAAGATTTAGTAAACACCTGTCTTCATTGTAGAAGAGCCCGTCGCCAAATACCAGATGAGAACGAGTCAATGAACATCCTTATGTACAATAACCGCTTGCAGTTCGAGCCGAATCGGATAGGGATAACAGAAGAATCTTCAATTCGACAGATAATCGGTGTATATTCGTTATAATAATCAGAATCTCGCGCCCGGATGATATCCGCCTGGCTTATCTCATCGGGTAGAAGTTTGTGCTGCACTGTGGATTCGAAAGGCCGGTTCTGCGGAATTATTGATTTCTGACAGCGAACACATTGTCGGAAATAGAAGCGTTTTTGCTTGAGGATTACCGTTTTGTGACGATCATCGGATTCTATCCGAATGTGCAGCTGCTGATCCGTGAACTGCAAAAGGCAAACGGCAAAGAGAAAGCGTATGAACTGATTACTCAGATTTGTGATGTATATGAACAATGCGTCCACGGCATGGTTGCTGGCGGACGCATTTTGTTATTGGTTATCTTTGATCCACTGGTCAAGCTCCTGCATGAAAGCAGCCTGTGCTTCCGGTTTGCTTTCGATGTATTCGACGGGTACTTCGATCAGGGGCAGGGAGGGTTTGGTTTCTTCCAGTCTTTCCAGCAGGATTTTCATAAATACGCCGCGTTGATCGGACAGGGCACAATTGGGACTGTACCGGATTCCAATGATTCCGATGAGGCGATCGCCGGCGTCATGGTGATGTTTTACCATCTGCACCGGGATGTCACACAGCTTTTCGCACAGGCTTCTATGTTCGGGTGTATTGTATTCATCATAATCCATGGGTGGGCGATCGATCCCGAGTGCCAGCGTCTCAGGGCAGGGGAGTTGCAGAATTCCGTATCCCCTTTGTATTAGTTGTTTGATAAACGGATATGCGCCCCGTGCGCGGTCCCAACCGGGCACGACGGTGTTCTGGTTCAGACAGCAGTGGGCGATGACGATGATTTCTTTACTGCGCATGATACGATGTGATGCCCAGCGTACGCTTCGGGATCTTGGACAGAACCAGGGATACCAGCACGCAGGAGATGATTTTGTCAACGAAGTTGGACACGACGACTCCGATAAAAGTTGAAGTGAAGATTTCCGCACCGGCGGCTCGCATGGCGGCAATCATGAAGTCCGCGCCGGAGCCCGTGAATCCGCCGAAGAGGATCATGCGGATCGGAGTGCCGATCAGGGGGCTGACAGCAGCCAGGATCAGGCCGGTGACGATGGCTTTTTTTAAGCCGAATTTTCCGTTTCTTGCCATGAGTCCGACCACAATGGCGGTGGCGATGCTGACGAGGACAAAAGGAAACGCTGTGAATCCATAGAGGATACCCATTAGCAAATGGGTGCCGATGGCAACGGCGATTCCCCAAAGGGGTCCGAAACAGGCGGCCATGAAAATGGTGCCCATTGTGTCAAGAAACAGCAGCGGAATTTTGAGCCCTGCAACGACGATCCCCAGGACGACATTGACGGCAATCGCCAATGCGCCGAAAACCAGGATCCTAGATGTATTTCTGTTCATAGAATGACTCCTTTCTTATTCAAGTACAAGTATATCGACAGCCGCTTACATTCACCAGCGAAAGATTATTGAATATTTTTTGATGGTGATAAGTTTTCCTGATGCGTATTGCGGATCACGACAGCGTATGGTTGTTTCTCGCAATCGATCGCGGCGGCATGTATAATAAACACACTCTACACATGATGAGGTGATGAAATGGTGGATATTTCTTCCTGAATGGATGCGTTTCTTTCTTCTGCAGAGGATACATTCGGTGATCGGGTGTGGTTTGTGGGGCTGCAGGGGAGTTATGCGCGCGGGGAATTGACAAAGAGCAGCGATATCGATGTGGTCTTTATTTTGGATGCGCTGACATCCGCGGATATACAAGCGTATGATGCGATGCTGGACACGCTGGCGCACATAGACAAGGTGTGCGGGTTTTTGTCCGGGAAAGAGGAGATTTTGCACTGGGATCCTTCGGATCTGTTTCAGTTTTATTATGATACAAAGCCGATCAGAGGCAGTTTGGATGTGCTGCTGACTGTGATTGATGCGTCGGCTGTGGATCGGGCGATCAAGACAGGGGCGGGCAATGTGTATCATGGATGTGTGCATAATATGGTGCATGAGAAGAGCGATGAGATACTGAGAAGCTTGTACAAGTCGGCAGTATTTGTGGTGCAGGCGATCTGTTTTCGGGAGACCGGGGTGTTTGTTTCCCGGCAGAGCGATTTGCTGCCCGTTGTATCTTCCTCTCACGGCGAAATCGTAGCGCAGTTCCTAGCGATGAAAGAAGGAAAGACGTTGGATTTTCAGGTGCTATCTGACACGCTGTTCATCTGGTCGAGACATGTGATTGTCGGGTAAAATTGTACAATTCCGATACGGAATTTGCGGCGCGACGGATTCGGTGGCTGTGCTGAATCAGCAGCTGTCGCAGCGGGGGTTTGGGAGAGTCCTGCCCGAATTACGAGGTATGAATACCCGAGGGCGCCGAACCGGAAGCGGCTGTGTTTTCCTGCGGTTCGGGTACATATATTGGACACGAGGGGAGGTGCTTCGCTTGGAGGATACGAATCATCAGGAGACTTTGTACCGTGACGCGGTGCGGGCGGTGGATGACGCCCGTCAGGAGTTGATTGCGCTGACGGGCCGGTTTGCGGAGCTTGATGTGCCCCTTAGAAATGCGTTGCGTGACCGGTATGATCTGACGTTTGGGGCACTTTTGATCCGTGCGGACAAGCTGCGGCTGGAAGATCGGCGCCAGCGTCTGCGACTGGATGCGATCCGTGCGGTGTCTGCGGAATCGGCTGCCGTGGACAGGGACGCATTGCATGCAAATGTGCAAAAGGCAACGGAAGACGAAGCGGCGGCGATCCGGCGTGCGGAGAAGCGGCTTGAACAAACGGAAAAAGCGCACCGCATGGCGGGGCTTCTGGCCGGCCAGACGAAGGAACATGTGCGGCTGATCCGGGATATTGTAGGCAAATGGAGTCCACAGCTGTATCCCGGGCAGGATGAGGCGAAGGAAGCGCTGTTTTTGGAAGCGCGGGAGGCGTTTGAAGAAGGCGATGTGATCCGGCTACAGATGCTACATGCGATGAGTCGGCAGATTCCAATGCCTGGGATTCACGGCTCGCTGGAGGAACTCGAAGAGGAGGCGCTGCGTCTGCAGGAGCTGATCCGGGAGATGCGTGCCAGGCTGTTGCTGATGATGGAACAGTTTCCATTTTCCGATACGGAGCTGCTGGAAGATGAGAAGAAAGCGGAGCGGGAGAAGGAGCGGATCCTAGGACAAATCAGGGATCTGCAGCAGTCGATCGCCTATCATCGAAGGATCGCAGCCGAACTGCTCGGACCGCAGGGGGAGTCCTGAGAAGGGAACAAGCGTATGAATACAAGAGCACTTGATCGGGCCCGCAGGGAGCTCGCGGAGGCAATTGTCCGCCGTATGGAGCTGGATCTGCTGGGCAAGATCGTGCAAATGAAATATCTGGCGCGGTTCGGGGAACTGGAAATCAGGGAACACCGGCTGCGCTACCGGGAGATGGTTCTGACCGCCAAGCTGCAGCGGATTGAGGCCTGTCTGGCGCGGAAGCTTCCGGTTCGTATGGACCGGATTCATGCGGATCTGGATGAGGATCTGCGTTCGTATGCGGAATATATTGACGGGATGGAGGCTCTCTGGAAAAAGTCGATGCGTCAGTATCGGGCGGAACCGCAGATGAAAAAGGAGCGGGCGCGTTTGCGTGGGTATTTTTACCCGCTGGTGCTGCAGTGGAGCCCGGATGTGCATCCCGACATCGGGGAGCGTGAAAGGAAGCGGTACCGCGAGGCGCAGGATGCGTTCAGAAAAGGAGATTTGGAGGCATTGCAGGCGCTTTGTGAGGAGAAACCGCCAGCCCGGGACGATACACCGGCGGCAGACGACCGGGCCGAAGAAACCATGCGGCTGGAAGAACGCACGCGGGAGATCCGGGCGTGGAATCAGCTGCGCGTGATGGGCGCGCCGTTTGATTACCGCGAACTCCTCGCCGATGAGGCGCGGATCGAGGAGAAGATGCGAGAGATCCGGGCGTTGATTGCAAGGTATGAAACCGATGTGATTGAACGCCAGAAACGTGTGGCGGAGATGATGCGTATGTATGGGAGAACGGACCGCTGAAAAGGAGAATACAAATGCCAATACAGGGAATTGAGCAGCCGCAGATTTTGTCGATAGACGGGAATCTGCGGCTGCGCCGGTATGAGGATGCCTTTGAGACGGCATTTGCCTGGTATCGGAATGAGGAAACGGTGTGGCTGGTGGATGCGGTACGGGAGGTGTATGATGCCGACCGGATTCGGAAGATGTATGCATACCAGGAGCGGAAAAATGAGTTGTATTGGATTGAAAGAAAAGAAAAAGGTGCGTGGGAGCCGGTGGGCGATGTGACGCTGTCGGATGAGGATATGGCGATTGTAATCGGGGAACCGTCCGCCCGCGGGCAGGGGATCGGCCGGAAGGTGATCGCGTGTCTGATGGAGCGCGCCCGGGATTTGGGCTGGGAAGAGCTGACGGTCGGGGAGATTTATGACTGGAATGAAGCGTCCCGGAGATTGTTTACGGGTTTGGGATTTGAACCGGTAGAACGCACGAAGGACGGGTGGAAGTATCGGTGCCGGATGGATATGGAGTGAAGGGACATAGGTAACACTGCCTTTTCTTTATTCGGATTTTACAATTCTCCTGTATACTGACAGCAATGAAACCACAAAGGGGGAGGCTATGATACTGATACTTGCGGATGAGGCCTCGATGCCGATGCCCGCCCCCGTTGTGTACCTGCTTTCTTTTTTCATGAACCGTTCGCTGAAAAAACAGATGCGCGACCTCGGGATCGATCCGAAAACACCGAGTCCTCATCAGCCGAAATAAAAAGAAACGGCGCTGGATTTGCGCCGTTTCTTTCTTTTTGTACTTTATTCCATGACAAAGGCCGCTGCCTGCTGGCCCGCGATGCGTCCGAATACCACGGATGCGGAGTACGCGCCGGTGGTGTCGGTGACTTCACCCGAAGCATACAGTCCGGGAACGACTTCGTCCGCATTGTTCAGAACCTGTGCGTTTTCATTGGCCACAACGCCACCCTTGGTCATGTGGATGGCCGATTCGATCTGTGCCGCATACAGCGGGCCGTCGGTGTCGATGACAAATTCCGAAGGTTCCGGACGAATCGGGTCTTCGGCTTCCCCCGTAACACCGGCGTTGTACTGGTCGATGCTTGCCTGCAGCGCCGCGGCGTCGATGCCGATTTCTTCCGCAAGCGCTTCAACGCTGTCGGCCGATACATGATAGCCGAGCTCGTTGTGCTTGGTCAGGCGGTACATGGAATCTTTCAGTCGCTGATCATACACATAGAAGACTTTGTCCTGTTCTTTGATGGTTTGTGCGAGTTCGAGTCCGGCCGAGGATTCGTCCACAAAGCGCTCGCCGTCCTGATTGACCCAGATGAATCCGTCGCCGGCTCCGGTGAGTTCACGGTTTCTCGTGAGAATCATACGAAATACGGTCAGAATGTCCATGTGATCCATCTGAATGTCATGCTCCTGGAAGATCGTAACAAAGTCGCCGGTGGCGCCCATCTGATTGGATGTGGCGATGTTTTCCGCACCCGGGGCATATTCTGCCAGCAGTTCGGGATTGTGGGAGAAACCGCCGGTCGCAACGATGACGGCATCGGCTTCGATATCATACTCGAGCTTGTGCGCGTTGACTTTCGCTCCCTTCACGGCGCCGTCTTCCATAATAAGATCCACGGCGCGGGTGCCGGTGCGGATTTCCACGCCGAGTTCTTTCGCGTGGGCTTCCAGTCCCATCTGGATGTGGTCGCCCGCGTATTCGTCTTCTTCCGCCATGTGATTGGTGCCTTTTTCCCCGCCGTAGTTGTAGTTCAGTTCCACGCCGAATCCGCGCAGCCATTCGTCGAGCTCCCAGGAGCCGTCCGCCCAGGCCTGCACGCGCGCTTCGGAGTCGACCGCGTCCGCTTTCGACGCGATGAATTCTTCTTTTGTGACTTCGACATCGTTCGCGGCCATGGCCTCGGAGTTGATCAGGTCAAAAAAGTTCATGTCGAACTTTCCGTTTCCGCTCAGAATGTCCAGTTTTTCGATCAGCAGTACATTTTCGACACCGGCCGCTTTGGCTTCGATCGCGGCCGACAGCCCGGACGGACCGCCGCCGATGACAAGCACGTCGGTGGTGACGGTGTCACCGATTTCCATCTCCATGGTTTCAATGACGTCCGTTTCCACATTGGTGGCACCGGCTTCTTCCATGGCTGCTTTCACGGCCTGTTTGGCGGCATTCGTCGAGAAGGTGGCGCCGGATACCGCGTGGATCGCGGGCGATTTGGCTTCCACCATGCGCTCTTCGATCAGCGGTTTGGCTCGCGAGAACACCGGCACGGTTTCCTGATTGTCGCCGATGGTGACATCTGCAAGTTCGCCGCCTTCAATGACGACATCCACGGTCATTTCTCCGCCGTAGCCGTGTGCGGTTTGCGTATATGTACCGTCCTGCATCGTGCCCGATGCTTCTTCTGTGATGTCTGCCGCACCGTCTGTGGCAGAGGCATCGTCTGTGGCCGCGCCGTCGGTCGTCTCGACCGCTTCTGTGGGCGCGTCGGCCGCTTCGGTTGCGTCGGTGGTTGTATCGCATGCCGTAAACAGCAGTGCCAAAACCAGTAGCGCAAGAATCATTCGCTTCATTGTTTTCCCTCCTGAAACTGTTTTATTTACGGTTATAACTATAACACAGGAACGGATATATGCCAAGCCAGGGGATTCTACAAGCAAAAAGCCGCCAGTATAAGGCGGCTTTCCATGGTTTCTTTAGTTGATCGGCTGTCCGCCGGTGATGCCGTAGATCTGCGAGGTGACATAGCTGGATTCATTGGAAGCCAGATAGACATACACATGCGCGAGTTCCGCGGGCTGACCGGCACGGCCCAGATGCGAACCCTGGCCGAATTCGGGAATGGCGCCGTCGGGCTGTCCGTCATCCATCTGGATCGGGGTCCAGATCGGTCCGGGCGCCACACCGTTGACACGGATGCCTTTGCCGGAGAAGTAGTCGGCAAGACCGATCGTAAAGTTTTTGATCGCCGCCTTGGTGGCTGCGTAGTCGAACAGCGTGGGGCTCGGATCAAATGCCTGGACGGAGGTGGTTGTGATAATCGTGCTGCCCGTCGGGAGATGTTTTTCCGCGGCTTTTACCGATTCAAACATGCTGATGATATTGACCTGGAAGGTGTCGTTGACCTGTTCCATGGTCAGCTCTTCCAGCGATTCCTGTGCGATCTGCTGCGCCGCGTTCAGCACGAGGATGTCGAGCTGTCCGAAGGCTTCCACCGTTTCCTCGACGATTTTTGTCGCCGCGTTATTTTCGCGCAGGTCATAGGGAAGCAGCAGACACTGCACGCCTTCTTTTTCGATATATTCTTTCACTTCATTGGCGTCGCGTTCTTCGCCGGGATAGAACTGAATGGCGACATTGGCGCCTTCTCTTGCGTAGGCAATCGCCGCGGCGCGGCCGATGCCGGAGTCGCCGCCGGTGATCAGGGCGTTTCTGTATTTCAGTTTTTCGTGTCCCACATAGGATTCTTCGCCGCAGTCGGGCTCGGGCAGCATATCGTCCTGGAGTGCGGGCGTGTCCTGCTCCTGATCTTTGAATTCGTCGTTCTTGTATAGGGTTCTCGGATCGATCAGATTCGGTTTGTTCATGATGTACCTCCTTTTGTTTTCGTTCATCAAAGCAATATATACCCAGAGAACAAAAGATGTCAATACATAACAGATTGATTTTCCTCGGCAGTGTATCCTTCATGGCTCGACGCGTAAAAAAATCCCCCGGAGAAAGGGGATCAGGGGGGGGTAATGCTAACCGTACAGTTGTTTAGCGAGTTCGTGTGCCGTGCGCTGAATAATCAGCGTGGAATTGTTTCGGTACTGCACACCGGCCACGAGCACACCGTGCGCGTGCAGAGTCTGCAGATGTCCGAGCCTGGGCGAGAGAACCGACACATCATCCGGAAGTACGGTAATGCCCGCGTACTCATCTTTTTGCAGGATCCGCTTGTTCAGAAGCTGTGCGATCAGATCGTTTTTCTCCGCCACCCGGTCGAGCCGCATGTCGAGTCCGGTGGCGTTGACGGCAGCTTTGGCACAAAAGAGTTCGTCCCCGTCTGCATTCAAAGCGACAAAATCACCGTCTTCCGCACAGCGAACCGTATGAATGTCTTCCGGCATGGAGAATTTGCCTTTTTCCGCGGCATCGATCAGCTGCTCGGCAGAGATCTGCGGCAGGGGACTCCGGTTCAGACAAAGGAACGGGTGGTACTTTGTACGAAGCTTTCTGCGATCCGTTTTCGTCATCGACACCCATACCTTGTTGAAGACGAGATTCAAAGGCGGCAGCAGCGCCTGTACGATCGCCAGATCGTCCGGCTCTTCGATATTGGTCCGCAGCCCTTCGAGGCCGCCTTTCATGTGTTTTTTCACAAAGGCGTCGTAGTCGATACCCAGTTCGTTCAGCTGTCCCAGCAGCAGTTCTTCGAAGTCTGAAAAAGCGATCAGCCCGTGGCCGGCCTTGATCTTTTCATCGATTGCATCCATCGTCAGGATCTTGATCTCCACGTCCACAGGGTCGACGCGCACGGTCGGAATGACATTGGTTCTCGAATACATGCGCACATCGGTGTGTCCCTGATCCAAAAGAAGGACCGTCGCCACATCGACCCCGGTCAGACCCGCGCCGATCACCAGCACGGTTTCGTCTTTCGGAAGATGCGCCAGCTGCGTATCGGCGGGATAGGGATTTTCGACATAGTTTTTGCAGCCGTTCAGTCCGCAGGGATCGGCATTCGCCAGCTCGCCGCTGCACAGATGCACGCGGTCATAGGATGTGACGGTGCCGTCTTCCGTTTCCAGCTCCCAGCGGTTGTCCGGCAGGGGATCCAGCCGGACGACCTTGTCGTAGATGCGGTTTGCGTCCAGTTTTTTCAGTGTTTCATCCAGCCGGTCCGAAGTGTATTCGCCGAAGACCGCTCTTGCCGTGTATTCATCGGGCGTGCGGCCCGTTTCTTTATGCCAGTCGGCCAGATCGTCGTTGTTTTCATAGTCGTAACTGATTTTTCGGGTTTTCAGATTCAAAAGCAGGGTATCGGTATCGTCCCGGTAGGGATAGCCTTTCCCGAAACTCTCTTTCGTATCGTAACAGTCGACCCGGATGCCTTCGGGCATGACCTTGGCAATCCCCGCAGCCACCGCCATGCCGGAGGTACCCATGCCGATAATTGCAACTTTTTCCATGTTCAGCCTCATTTTATATTCCACTTTTTTGGTTCACTTTCATTATAGGCAATCCGGCGGGTTCGACCAATCGGAATTTCTTGCGTCATGATTGATTCTTCTTATTCTGCGAGGAGATTGTTTGTACTAACATTACATTGTAGATAATCAGAGCAGGTGTATCACCATCGAAAATTAACATGCAGCGTGTGGTAGTTTTTTATGATGTGGGTATAGATTAAACAGGCAAACCGTACACTATATTTCTCACTGAGCAATTCGAACAGGCACCGAGGAGGACACATGAAAGAGTTTTATGGCAAGTATGCATCCGCGAGTGAAGCACGAAGAGCAGTAGAAGAACTTCTGGACAGAGGCTATACGAGAGATCAGATACGGGTCGTTTCCAGAGATGATCTGGGCGGCAACCTGGAGCGAACGCACGAAGGCCAACATGAAGATGATCGCAGCGTATGGGAAAAGATCAAAGACGCCTTTACGTTTGACGAGTATGATGACAACTACTGGGACAGAGATCACGACGACTACAATCGCGCAGCGATCGAAGAGCATCGCGACGATCTGAAGGCAGGCCAGACCCTGGTACTGGTGGATCATCGCGCCGCAGAAACCACCCACCCGATGGCGGACGGTCTGGACGAGACCACGCATGCGGATCATGACCGCACGCATATGGACCATGCCCACCACGATGAGGTTCACCATCGCGACGACCGGCATCTGAACGAAGAAGAGCGCGTTATGGAGCTTCATAAAGAGAAGCTGAACGTAGACAAAGAGCGCGTGGAAACCGGGGAAGAAACGGTGCGGCATGAGGAAATCGAAGTGGAAGGCGACGAGCATGTACGAGACGCCCACCGCCACGAGGAGCATCCTCCTTTTGATCCGGACAACAAACTGAACCGCTAAAATAGAAAAAGTAAGGAGCAGACGCAATGTCTGCTCCTTTTTTGATTTAGAGTTCGACGCTCGAGTTCATTTCTTCTTCGGAGCGCTTGCTGCCGCCGATGACCTTGATCGTGTCGAGAATGCTTTTTGCTTTCGTCATGGCTTCCCAGTACTCCGCGGATTCCGGATTGACGCGGATGAGGATCAGATTCGGATCATCGTATTCGAGATCGAAGAATTTGCCCATCCAGCGGTTCCAGAGACGCTTTTTCATTTCGAGATCTTCCACAAGTTCCGCTTTTCCGGATAGGGAGAGATGCCCTTTGCCGGCAAACGCGACATTGACGTTCGGGTTCTGACGGATTTCGTCGAATTTGGCGGTGTCTTTCGTGGTGGCAAACCAGAGCGTACCGTCAAATTCCGCCTCGAGCATTTTCATCGGGCGAGAAATCAGTTTGTCATGATGAATGGTGGTGACCATCGGAGTATCGTTGTCGTCGAGAATATCGCGGATGGTTTCCAGCTTGTCCTGTTTAGTGATGGGTTTTTCTACATTTTTATCACGCATTGCAATAATCCTTTCTGTTTTTCGTGCCGTACAGTTACCCCGGAAGTCCTTGTTTGAAACAAATAATGATATAAAATGTACGGTTGTTGACAATGTGGTTTATTGAGAAGTAAAGGGTTGACAAATAACAGGTACCTGTTATATAATAGAAACAGTTATGCAGGTACCTGTTTAAAAGAGCGAAGTGACGTGAGTAAGACATTTTCAATTATATATAACAACTGGGTTCTATAGACAAGGAGGAATTGTATGCGAGAAGAGCATTTATTGGATCAGCTGGATCGGATTATTCGGCTGCTGCGCAGGCGGCCGGCGGGCAAACAGCATTTGGCGCGAGGGGCGCACCGGCTGTTGAAGGCGGTGGAGGCGCATGACGGGATCACGACGCGGGAGCTGGCGGATACATTGGAACTGCGCCCTTCGTCTTTAAACGAGCGCCTGTTGCGCCTGGAAAAAGAGGAAATCCTGATCCGCGAACGGGACCCTTCGGACCAGAGGATGTATGCGGTTCGGATACTGCCCAAGGGTGAGCGATATCTGGAAGAGATGAATGAGGAACGAAAAAAACGCAGCGCCGCACTGCGGACGCTTTTGACGGAAGAGGAGATGAGGCAGATGGTGAAACTTACAAATAAACTGGCCGACGGCCTGGCTGCGCAGGAGGAGCAAACATGTCGGTAGGACACGGCCCGGGGCGGCGTGTCGGCAAATTCCTGACGGCGGAAGAGAAGGAGAACCGCCCGGCGATCACATCACAGCTGCTGTTTCGGATCGGCCGCTGGCTGAAACCGTACTGGAAGCAGCTTCTGGTGGTGCTTTTGGCGATCGGCGTCTCTTCGGTGCTGCAGCTGTGGCCTGCGATTCTGACCGGCCGCATTATCGACGAAGGGCTCCTCGGACAGGATCTGCAGGCGCTGGTCCGGCTGATTGCGATGTCGTTCGGAGTGTTGATTGCGGCGAATCTGATCGGGGTGCTCGAGACGTATCTGAACACCTGGATTTCTGAACGAATTACCTTTGATATGCGCAATCAGATGTTTGCGCATCTGCAGAAAATGCCGCATCAGTTTTTTATGGACGGCAAGCAGGGTGAGATCCTGACCCGGATGACGGGCGATATCGCCGGGGTACAGCAGATATTCTCGGGTACGCTGACCGGTATTTTGTCGAATCTGATTACACTGCTGGCGGCGGTTGTCGTGATGTTTCAGAAAAACGCGGTGCTCGCGGGGGTCGGGATGCTTCTGATCCCGCTGTTTACTTTGCCGACAAGGCGTGTCGGGAAAACCCGCTGGAGCATTACGCACGAGGCGCAAACACACCAGGATGAAATCAACGGCATACTCGGCGAAACGCTGTCGGTGAGCGGACAGCTGCTGGTAAAACTGTATCACCGCGAACAGTGGGAATACGACCGCTACGAAGACGCCAACGAGAATATGATGAAACTGAATATCAAGGAACGCATGGCCGGCCGCTGGTTCCGCGTGGCGCTGAGCACCTTCTCCAGCATGGGTCCGATGCTGATCTATCTCGTGGGCGGCATTTTAATGATGCGCACGGATTCTTCGCTGACGGTCGGAGACATTACGGTGCTGGTGGCGCTTCTTGGCAGAATGTACCGGCCGATCCACACGCTGCTGGGGATTCAGGTGGACTGGATCCGTTCGATGGCTTTGTTTACGCGGATCTTTGAATATTTTGATCTGCCCGTCACGATCGAGAATCCGGCGCATGCGCTGACGCCTGTGGATGTGCGGGGCGATATCCGCTTTCGTTCGGTTGATTTTCACTACGATCCCGAACGCCCGATCCTTCACAATATCGACTTTTCCGTGGAAAACGGGAAGACGCTTGCGATTGTCGGCCCTTCGGGCGCCGGAAAAAGTACGCTGCTGCATCTGATTCCCAGACTGTATGATGTGACGGGCGGGGCCGTGGAGCTCGACGGGGTCGATGTGCGCCGGCTGGATCTCGGGTTTTTGCGGGAAAATATCGGCATTGTGACGCAGGACACGTATCTGTTCCACGGAACGATCCGGGAAAACCTGCTGTATGCCAAGGCGGATGCGACAGAGGAAGAACTGATCGACGCGTGCAAAAAGGCCAATATTTACGAAATGATCGCCCGCCAGGCCAAGGGTCTGGATACGCTTGTCGGAAACCGCGGGCTCAAACTGTCGGGCGGCGAAAAACAGCGTTTGTCGATCGCGCGGGTGCTTTTGAAGGATCCGGCCGTGGTGCTGTTTGATGAGGCGACTTCGAGTCTGGACTCACTCTCCGAGCATTTGATTCACAGTGCGATGGAGCCGCTGCTGCAGTCGCGTACAAGCATACTGATTGCGCACCGGCTGTCGACGATACTTTCAGCGGATGAGATTCTCGTCCTGGAAGAGGGACATATCGTGCAGCGCGGAACGCACGCGGAGCTGGTGCAGGAGGAAGGCCTGTACAAAGAGATTTACGAAACACAGTTTCTTTCCACGGAAGCATAAAAAGAGCATCCCCTGCGGGATGCTCTTTGTCTTAGCTTTGTACGGATTCCAGAACCCGGAAGAAGTTTCTCCAGCAGATGCCTTCGACTTCTTTTTCCGAGAAGCCGCGCCTGCGGAGGGTTTCCACCAGCTCTTTGGCTTTGCTGATGTCTTCGAGCCCCTGTGTGCCCACGTAGGCCTCGGTGGTAAAGGTGCTCGCGGAGCCTTCATCGACGTATTCGAAAAAGTCGAAGCCAAGCGCCAGGCGCTCGGGGCCGATGAGGTCTGCCATGTGAACCAGATGATCGACCAGCGTGTCGAGCGTACGTTTCTCGGGATTCTCGTGCACAAATTCGTGAAATGCATTGATCCCGATGAGTCCGTTCTTCTCCCCGATCAGACGGATCTGATCGTCCGAAAGATTTCTCGGCACATCCCGGATCGCGCGCACATTGGAGTGCGAGGCGATAAAGGGTTTGGTGGAAGCTTCGGCCACATCCCAGAAGGATTTGTCGTTCAGATGCGATACATCGACGAGCATGCCGACATCTTCCATGCGCCGGAGCACACGCCGTCCGAAATCCGTCAAACCGCGGTCGGCCTCGCCCCGGACGCCTGTCGCTACGGCATTTTGCTCATTCCAGGTAAGAGAGGCGAGCTGTACGCCGAGCCGATCGAGGACATAGATCCAGTCTTCGGTATCATCGATCGCGGAGAGTCCTTCCACCCCGGGCACGATGCCCAGTTTTCCCTCGTTTGCCGTCTGTTCGAATTCTTTTGCCGAATGAACGACGGTGAGCAGATCCCTGTTTTCCCACAGTTCCGCCGACATCGCGCGGATGATTTCCCAGAAGCGGTCGCGCGTGCCTTCTTTGTCGAAGGGCGGGTCGACCCAGGCGATGAAAACACCGCCGGCCATGCCGCCTGCACGAAAGCGTTCCAGATGTTTTTCGCGTACGATATGGCGGTCGCCCTTTGCGCGGTGCACCGCGGCGTCGGTCCAGATATCTCCGTGAATATCAAAGATATGCATACGATCCGCCTACATGGTCATGAGCAGATTGCCCATGAAGATGCCGAGATAGTTTCCGATAATATAGCCGAATACGCCGGCGAGCATGATCGGTCCGACCAGCTTGGTCCAGCCTTTGGCAATCGCCATGGCGGCCGCGGTCGTCGGTCCGCCGATATTGGCGTTGGAGCATAGCAGGATTTCTTCGAGATTGAACTTGAAGATCTTGCCGAAGATAAACGTAATAATCATATTGATCGCGACGATGATCGCGGTAAATACGAGCAGCAGCGGCGCCTGGGTGAGAATAACCTGCAGGGACGCCGGAACACCGATGACCACGAGGAAGATATAGATCAAAAACGTCCCGATCTCCTGCGCGCCGTTGATGTTTCCGATGAATTTCGGAGCAAAGGTGGCCAGGAGCATGGTGATGGTCGTAATCATCAGATACATGTTGCCGAGCATGCCGTTGGCAAGATCGAGCAGGAAGTTTCCGGTCGGGATGACTTCCGCGAAGAAGTCGGCGAGAATCGTGGAAACCCAGACGATAATAAATGCGGTGGCTGCGGCAAAGGCGATGTCTTTGAGCGAGATATCTTTTCTGCCCCAGTACTGTGCGGCAAGGGTTTCCGTTTCATCCGCGCTGCGCGATTCGACTTCATCCACATGCGGGTGCGCAAACTTTCTGCGGAACCAGCCGATGGAAGGAATAGCCAAAAGCACGAAGAAATACAGCGCCATCAGCAGATTGTCCGCAACAGTGAGTGCGGAGATCCATTCGGCGCCCGTACCGAATACGCTTGCCATGGCGGCAAAGTTGACGCCGCCGCCGGTATAGGAACCGGTCATCATGGCGGCCATGCGGTAGAGTTCCGGAATGGCGTTTCGGAGCGCAAAGAATGAAACAAACACACCGACGATGGTTCCCACGGAGCTCAACAGGAACATTAGCATAATTCGTCCGCTTTCTCGCCAGATCTTTTTCAGATTCGCCTGGAACAGAAGCAGCGGGATGGCCAGGGGAACGACATACCCCCATACGACATCATAGGTGGGCGCTTCCGTCGGGATGATGCGCAGATTGGCAAGAACCATCGCAAGCACCAGGCCGATGATCGCGCCGGTGACCTTGGACGCCCATTTGTAGGTTTGCTCCAGCCAGATCGACAGTGCGGCAATACCGATGAGGATCGACCAGAGGGCCCAAGAGTTCTCAGGGCTGATAAATGACTGCATACGTTTCCTCCTTTAATAAATAGTAACTTCATTATAGCAAAGTGAGAAATTTTTACAACCGTTTTTCAAAGAATCTTGACGAAATAGGTCCGGTTTCTCGGCGGGTCGAATTCGCAGAAGTATATCCCCTGCCAGGTGCCAAAGAGCGGGGCGCCGTCCCGGATCAGCACGGTGGCGGAAGAACCGACGGCCGTCGCCTTCATATGGGCCGCGCTGTTTCCCTCCGCGTGCAGAAAATCCGGGTGATCGGGATAGGCCTGCTGCAGCGAGAAGATAAGGTCTGTGGCCACGTCGGGGTCATACTGTTCGTTGATCGTGATGCCCGCCGTGGTGTGCGGGCAGTAGACGACGGCAATGCCGTTTTGCACATTGCTTTTACGGATCGCATCGCGGAGAGAGTCGGTGATGTCGTAGAATTTTTCCTCCGGAGCAACAAGGGAGTAGGTGTAGATCACGGAGCGTTCCTTTCGTGCGGAAAAAAGAGCCGGGCAGTACCGGCTCCGGGGGTATCGGCTTTCATTCTTGCGCGCAGCGCACTGTCGACAGTTTCTACTTTGCGAGTTTGTCGATTTTTGCGGCGAGGATAAAGTCGTTGTCATGCAGCGCCCTGATCTTCATGGTGCGAAGGACAACTTTCAGTTTTCCCCATGAGACCGTCAGCACCGGGTGATGCCGGTCCTGTTCGGCAAGTTCTGCAATCCGATTGGCAAACGCCATGGCCTGCTGAAAGTCGTCAAAATGAAAGACACGTTCCAGCTTGTCCTGTCCGAAGGCTTCCCAGTCGGGATGCAGTTCCTGCAGATAGGCCCGGATGGTCTCCGCGGAAACCGGCGGCGAGCCTTCCCGGCAGGGGACACAGGCTTTGTTTGCAAGTTCGGTCATAACGGAATCCTTTCTGAAGGGAATATCGGTTACGCGATTTCGTCCACCTTTGCGGCCAGGATAAAGTCATTTTCGTGCAGTCCGTCGATTTTATGCGTCGTCAGGCGTACGAGCACCCGGCCCCATGAGGTGATCAGCACCGGATGATGGCCTTCCTCTTCCGCGATCGCGCCGACTTTGTTGGTGAAGTCGAGCGCGGACTGAAAGTCATCAAACGAAAATTCGCGTTCGATTTTCTTGTTGTCGACCACATTCCATGCTTCATGGATGTCTTTCAGATACGGCCGGATTTCTTCTTCTGTGATGGGATCGGCGCCGGCGGCGCACGGTACACATTGTTTTTTTGCAAGTTCGGTCATCGGTATCGCCTCCTGTTGGAGATTGTATACCCGATTATGCGCCGTGTGCTTCCTGAAAGCTGCGGATCTCTTCCAGCAGTACTTCGCGGTAGCGGTCTTCCCCGGCATAGCCTTCGATCAGGACACCGTGCTGTTTGATCTTCCCGATAATCATAATGTTACGGTACAGCTGATTGCGCCCGGTACCCTGCCAGCGCATATCGGTAATAATGCCGATGATTTTTCTCGGAATCCCGCCGCCCGCTGCCTCTTCCATTTCCTTCATAACGCCGTGCGCCATGATTTCTCCGGCCACGCCGTCATCGATCGTGAGGCCGTCGACACAGGCGATCAGCAGATTCGCTTTTTTGAGTTCCGCCGTGTCCGCCTCTGCCACGGCGATGTCTGTAATGGTGGCGTCGTTTTCTCTTTTGTCGTTGATGGATGCGTTGCGTTGAGGCACATACAGCGAAAGATCGGTGTGCTCCTCCAAAAAGACGGCCAGGTCTTCGGTCCAGCGAAACATGGCGTCATTGAAAAAATGGGATGCAAGATATGCGCGCATAGAGTCCTCCTGATATTTCCTGGGTATAATCGTAGCAGAAAGGATATGAAAATGAAACGATTAAAAACGATAGGCAGCCTGCTTGCCGCGGGGCTGATCCTGGTATTTCTTCTCTTTTTGTATAATCAGACGGTGCAGTTTGTACGAAATGTCGGCATGACAAACGAAACGGCGGCCCAGGTCGTACTGATCGGCCTGATCGTGCTGTATCTGTTTTTGTTTTTGATGCCCGTGATCGCGTTTTTACGCTACCGCCGCACGCCGGAACTCCCGGAAGAGGAGTCGGGCGAAGCCTATGACCGACACCTGGAACGGGTGGCGCAGAATCTGAGAGAAAACGCGGCGCTTCGGGCCGTGGGAGAAACGGAGATTCGCACCGAAGAAGACATCCTCCGGGGATATGCCGCGCTGAATCTGCAGGCCAACAAAATTATCAAAAAAGAAGCCACGTCGATCTTTCTGACGACCTCGATCTCGCAAAACGGTTCGCTCGATTCGCTCTTTATGATCACGAGTCTGACCAAGATGACCTGGCGGCTGATGCATCTGTACGAGAATCGGCCTTCCTGGGCGCGCATACTGCAGCTGTACGGGAATATCGCAGGTACGGTGCTGCTCGCCCGGTCGATCGAAGACATGGACCTGATCGAAGATCAGATCGAACCGCTGCTGGCGTCACTCCTGGGCGGATCGGTGCTGAATCTTGTTCCGGGTGCGCAGACGGTGACGAATATGGTCGTAAGCTCTGTCACAGAAGGCGCGATCAACACCCTGCTGGCCCTTCGGGTCGGCGCGATTGCGCGCCAGTATCTGACGGCCCTGACGCGGCCCGAACGCGGCGTGATCCGCAGAAAGGCAAGCATGGAAGCCGCGGGCCTGCTGGGCGGAATCTTAAAAGACAATACGGTGGGTATCGTGAAGGCATTTGGTCGCGCCGCCAAGTCCGCGACAAAGGCCACGCTCGGTTTTTAACACATGTCTGTAAACAAACAAATCCCGACTGCCAAAAGGCGGTCGGGATTTTTGTTTTATCGTTTATTTGTTCTTGTGACCGTAGCGGATCATTTTGTAGACCTCGCCCACGATCAGGGGCAGGGTGGCGGCCGGCAGGATCCAGGCCCATTCCGCGAAACCCATGGTGACGGTGTGGAACAGGGGCTGCATAAACGGCACGTACATCACAACCAGCATCAGCACAAACGAGAACGCGGTACCCGCAACGAGGGTCTTGTTGGTGAACGGACCGATTTTTGCGAGGGTGAAGTGTTCGCTTCGTGTCGAATAGCTTCGAAGGAGTTCCGCCATAATCAGTGTGGCAAACGCCATGGTACGCGCGCCGTCCACATTGCCTGCAAAGTGATTCAGTCCGCGGATATACACAAAGGTAACCGAAACCGCAATCGCAATCGCCTGCAGGGCGATCCCGATGCGCATTTCTTTGTCGATGATCGGCTCGTCCGGTGCACGCGGCGGCTGTTCCATAATGTCGGCTTCGCCGGGCTCCACGCCGAGCGCGAGGGCCGGGAAGGAGTCGGTGACGAGGTTCAGCCACAACAGCTGAATCGGAAGCAGCGGCACGGGCAGATTCATGAGGATCGATACCAGTACGACCAGGATCTCCCCGATATTGCACGAGAGCAGGAAGAAGACGAACTTCTTAATATTCGAGTAGATGATCCGGCCTTCGTTTACGGCGGAGACGATTGATGCGAAGTTGTCGTCCGTGAGGATGACATCGGCCGTGTTTTTGGCGACGTCGGTACCGGTGATTCCCATGGAGATACCGATGTCGGCGCGTTTGATCGCGAGCGCGTCGTTGACGCCGTCGCCGGTCATGGCGGCAATTTCACCGTTTTCCCGCAGTGCCGTTACGATACGGACTTTGTGATCCGGGCTGACGCGAGCGTAGACGCGTTTTTCCTTCACGAGTTCGCGCATTTGTTCATCGGACAGTCCGTTGAGATCGCGCCCCATAATCGCCTGGTCTTCGTGTTCGACCATGCCGAGGTCTTCCGCGATCGCGTAGGCGGTATCCTTGTAGTCACCGGTGATCATGACGGGGACGATGCCGGCTTTTTTACAAAGCGCGATGGCTTCTTTGGCTTCTTCACGCGGCGGGTCGATCATGCCGGTGAGTCCGACAAAGGTCATGTCTTTTTCGGTTTCTTCCGGATCCGGATGCTCCGGCGCCTGGTCGAACGAGCGGATGGCATAGGCGAGTACACGCAGTGCGGAACGCGCAAAGGCGGAGTTTTGCTCCATGATCTTTTCTCGGTCGGCATCGGTGAGTTCTCTTTGTTCGCCGTTGACCAGCCAGGTGGTGCAGCGGTCTAAAATGATGTCGGGGGCGCCTTTGGTGAAGGCGACCACTTTGCCGTCCAGGAAGTTGTCATGGAAGGTGGTCATCATTTTGCGGTCGGAGTCAAACGGGAGCTCCTGCACGCGCGGATATTTCTGCACATGCTCTTCGGGTGTCATGCCTTTTTTGGAAGCCAAAGTGATCAGGGCGCCCTCTGTCGGGTCGCCGAGCACGCGGTGCATGCCTTCTTTTTCTTCGATCTTTGCGTCGTTGGTCAGCGTTGCGATCGAAAGCAGTGTATATAAAGAAGGTACGGCTTCGTCATTCACATCCTGTCCGTCCTGCTGGATCGCGCCTTCCGGCGAATAACCGGTGCCGGTGACATCGAGCACGGTATCGTCCAGATAGAGCTTGGTGACGGTCATTTCGTTTTGGGTCAGGGTGCCGGTTTTGTCGGAGCAGATGACGGTCGTGGTTCCCAGGGTTTCCACCGCCAGGAGTTTCTTTACGATCGCGTTGCGCTCGGCCATGCGTCCCATACCCAAAGACAGCACGACGGTGACGATGGCGGGCAGGCCTTCCGGGATGGCGGCAACCGCCAGGGCGATCGCCGTCATAAACATTTCGAGCAGGTCATTGCCGTAGAGGAGTCCGACGGCAAAGACGATACCGCAGACCACGAGCACGACGATGCCGAGCATTTTTCCGAGCTGGGCCAGTTTTTTCTGCAGCGGCGTCATTTCGTCTTCGTAGGAAGACAGGGTGGTTGCGATCTTTCCGATTTCCGTATTGTGTCCGGTTTCCACGGCGATGCCTTTTCCGCGTCCGTAGGATACGTTCGTGGAGGTGTAGGCCATGTTTTCCCGGTCGCCGAGTTCCTGATCGTCTTCGTAGACGGCGTCGGCGAATTTGTCGACGGCGACGGATTCCCCGGTCAGCGAGGATTCGTCAATCTTCAGATTCGAACTTTCGATCAGGCGCAGGTCGGCCGGCACGATGTCCCCGGTTTCCAGAATGACAATATCGCCGGGCACGATCTGTGCGGACGGAAGCACGACGGTTTTTCCTTCGCGCACGACCTTCGCCTCGGGTGATGCCATTTTCTTGAGGGCTTCGAGTGCTTTTTCGGCCTTGCCTTCCTGATACAGTCCCAAAAGGGCATTGACCACAACGATCGCAAGAATGATGATGGCGTCGGTGGCCTCGCCCACAAATGCCGATACGGCGGCGGCGCCGATCAGGATCAGAATCAGGACATCCTTAAACTGATCCAGCAGTTTTGCGGCAAAGGACTTTTTCTCTTCTTCACGCAGTTCATTGGGGCCGTGCTCTTCGAGTTTGGCGGCCGCCTGTTCCGCGGTCAGTCCGTTCTGTGAAGACCCTGTTTCCTGCAGGATGTCTTCTTCGGAACGTTTATACCATTCCATATTTTTCCTCCTTTGAAAAAATAAGAGACCTTTGTTATGCAACAATGGCCTAACAAAGGTCTCGCTTCCTTACAAAGAAAATAAGTAGCACGGCCGGGCAATGCCGGGATGACGACCATGCTTTCGTAAGCTACTCCCCATTTGTCTACCTTATTATAACGAATCTCTGTAGAAGGTTCAATTGAATTGAAAGGATTTGTACAGGCATCGGGCGCCGGCGGCTGCATCTGTTATAATATAGAAATGAGTAAGAAGCGAACCCAAAAGAACCGGGAGGCCGCCAAAAGAAGGCGCGCCCGGCAACAAAAACTGGAACAGCAGCGTGCACGCGAAAAACGGCGTCGCATGAAACGCCTGCGTGCGGGTTTTGTGCTTTTGCTTGTTTTCGGTCTGCTCTTTTTTTCGGTGCGTGCGTTCATCACAGATCGTGCGGACGGCCCGGATGCGCGTGCGGAATCGTATGCGGAGAGTGAAGAGCCTGCCGCAGACCCCGTCGAGGATTTTCCGGAGGCGGAAACGGAAGCCGCAGCTGCGGACGAAGACATGGAAGAAGCCGACACAGAAGAAGCGGATGCACAAAGAGGGTGGGATTTCAACGAGAATCTTGCTAAACGGCGCGTGCAGAGCGACGTTGCCCTGTTGTACAATCTCGACACGGATGAAATCATCTACGAGAAAAACGCCGACAAACTCTCCTATCCGGCGTCTCTTACAAAGATTATGACACAGTATGCCGCACTGCAGATGGCCTCTCCGGCACAGCTGGAGGAAGAAGTGTCGATCTCCGAAGAAACCTATCGGCAGATGATTGCGGAGGATGCTTCCATGTCGGGCTTTGCACCGGGCGAGCCGATCACATTTCAGGATATGCTGTATGCAAACTTTCTGGCCTCCGGAGGCGATGCCTCGGAGACGATCGGGATTGTGCTGTCGGGATCGGTGGAAGCTTTTGTGGAGGAGATGAATCTGCAGGCGCAAAGGCTCGGCATGAACGACACCGTTATTAAAAACCCGACCGGCCTGCACGATGAAGAACACAGAACCACGGCCCATGATCTGTTGAAACTGATGCTGGCCGCATTGAAAGAGGAAGATTTTCTGGAATATTTTACGGCCTACACCTATGAAACGGAACCTTTGGACGAAAATGCGGACGAAGGGCATGTGATTACGGCCAGACTCTGGGAGAATTTGCAGGACCGCTCGATACCCTACAAAGTGCTCGGCGGAAAAACGGGCTTCACGGAAGAGGCCGGACTGTGTCTGATCACGGTGATGGAACGTTCCGGGACGCGTTTTCTGATCATTACAATGGGCGCGCCCTATGAAGTGTCGCGCACCACGGATCTGGACGATCATCAGTGGCTGATGCGCGGGCTGACCAGAGAAAACTGAGAGTAGAAATAAAGGAGAAGTCATTGCGATTTTGTTCATTGGCCAGCGGAAGCTCCGGCAACTGTCTGTACGTCGAAACCGATCGTACGCGCGTGCTCGTGGATGCCGGGTTTTCAGGCAAACAGATTGAACAAATGCTGGGGAAGATCGGGGTCGACCCGAAAACCCTCAACTATATATTTGTCACCCACGAACACCTGGACCATGTAAAAGGCGTGGGCGTCATGGCAAGGCGCTACCGCATCCCGGTGGTCGCCAATTACGGCACCTGGCAGGGGATGAAACGGTGTATCGGCGCTTTGCCCAGAGACCTGATGATGGTGTTTGAATCCGGCACCGATTTTTCCGTGCGCGATCTCGATGTGCACGCCCTGCCGATTTTTCACGACGCGAGGGACGCGGTGGGGTATATCTTCTACCATAAAGAGAAAAAACTCAGCATCGTTACGGACACGGGCTATGTGTCGGAGGACATGACCGAGAAGATCCGCCATTCGGATCTTCTGTTTCTGGAATCCAATCATGATCCGGTGATGCTGGAAAACGGGCCGTATCCCCTGCATCTGAAGCAGCGGATCCGAAGCACCAAAGGCCATCTGTCGAACGAAGACAGCGGACATGTGCTCGCGAAAGCCCTGAAGGGACAAAAAGAAACGGTGCTTCTGGGGCATTTGAGTCATGAGAACAATGTGCCGCTGCTGGCGATGGACACGGTGACGCGGATTTTGTCCGATTACGGCATGAATCCGGAAAAAGACATTCGGCTGAGTCCCGCGGGCCGCTTTCAGTCCAGCGGGATCCTGACACTCTGATGCAGCTCGTACTGATCGCCGTGGGCCGGCTGAAGGGCCCGATGGAAGATGCGGCAAAAGACTATGAAAAGAGAATCCGGGGGCTCACCGTAACCGAACTGAAAGAAGAGCGCCTCGCACAAAACCCGTCGGATGCGCAGATTCAGGCCGCCCTGGCAAAAGAGGCGGAGCGAATCCTCGCAAAAATCCCCGCGCAGGCCTATGTCGTTCTTCTTGACAAAGAAGGCGGCATGACAAGCTCCGAAGGCTTTTCGGGGCATGTGGAACAGTGGCGCCAAAAGGGCGGCCCTCTTGTGTTTGTCATCGGGAGCTCGCACGGCGTGGCGGATGCGCTGCGGCAGCGGGCCGACCGGAAGCTTTCGTTTTCCAAAATGACGTTTCCGCATCAGCTGATGCGCGTATTGTTTCTTGAACAGCTCTACCGGGCGCAGACGATCCGGGACGGGCAGACCTATCACAAATAAGGAGGAGACTATGGAGTCCAAAAAAGTAGACAAGACCCTGATCATTCGCGCCGACCGCGGCGAAGAACTGCTGGAGGCCATTCGCGAAGCCTGCGAACAGCACGGTGTCAAACTGGGCGTTGTGACGGGCATCGGCGCGGTGGACCGCGCCGTGGTGGGCGCGTTCAGCGTCGAGACGCAAAACTATACAAAACACACCTATGAAGATCAGGAGATGGAGATTCTTTCCATATCCGGCAATATTTCCACGATGAACGGCGAATACTACGGACATCTGCACGCGGTGGTCGGGTTGCCGGACGGTACGGCCGTCGGCGGTCACGCGAACGAACTGCGGATTTCCGCCACGTCCGAGATCTTTGTACAGATCATCGACGGAGAAGTCGACCGCCGTTTCGATGACCGCGTCGGGCTGAACACCCTTTCTTTCTGATGCCGAAAGTACTGCCCGAGATCGAGCGGGCAATTATCAAGAAGTTTCGCGGCAGGCTGTGGGGGCCGTTTGTAAAGGCCGTGAAAGAATATGAGCTGATTGTGCCCGGAGATCATATTGCGGTATGCATCTCCGGAGGCAAGGACAGTCTGCTTCTGGCCAAGCTCCTTCAGGAGCTGCACCGCCACGGAGAGAGGAATTTTTCTCTGAGCTTTATCGCCATGGACCCGGGGTATCTCCCGGAAAAACGGCAGGATCTGATGCGGGCGCTGGATCATCTTCAGATCCCTTGCGAGGTATATGATTCGGACATTTTCGAAGTCGCGGACGAACTGGCGGGAGAATATCCGTGTTATCTGTGCGCGAGAATGCGCCGCGGTTCCCTGTATGCGAAGGCGCAGGAACTCGGCGCAAACAAGATTGCCCTGGGACATCACTTTGACGATGTCGTGGAAACGATTTTGCTGAATATCCTGTACGCCGGCAAGTACAATACCATGATGCCCAAGCTTCGGGCGAAGAATTTCCCGGGCATGGAGCTGATCCGTCCGCTGGTGTATATCAAAGAAGAAGACATCCTGCGTTTTACGGATTTTGCGGGACTGCGGCCGCTCGACTGCGCCTGTACGGTGACGGCGCAAAAGACGGGCAATCGCAGATATCAGATGAAGGCGATTCTTTCGCGACTGCGCGACGAGATTCCCAATGTGGATATTTCCATTTACCGCAGTGCGCAAAACGTGCAGCTCGATCAGGTGCTGGGCTTCACCAGAGAGAATGAAAAACACTTTTTTACGGACGACTATTAAGGGGGATGTATGCTACGCGAACTGTTTTCTGCGGTGATGCTTTTGTTTGAACCGCTGGCGCTGCCGGTGGCGGTCGGGTTTTATCTCGTTTCCCTGCAGGACAAAAAGAAGCGCGCAAAACGCCAGCAGATCGCCTGGGGCCTTTTACTCGCCGTAATTGTGCAGGCAGTCGGCGTGGTACTGTTCGCGATGCTGTATCAGGGGAGGTAGGACGTGTTTTCGTATCGGCTTGAAGATTTTTTTCGCTGGCTCCCGCAGCAGGGGATCCGGGCGCCCATCGTCGCCGCGGCGGCGAACGCCGGTTTCTGGGCGGAGCTGGCCGGTGGCGGCCAGGTCACCCCGGAAATTTTCAACGAGAACGTCGCGCGCCTGCACGAGCTCCTCGACGAGGGCGCGTCCGCGCAGTTCAACACGATGTTCCTGGACCCGTACCTGTGGGGCATGCACATCGGTTCGCGCCGCCTGGTGCAGCGCGCGGTGGCCGCGGGCCGCCCGATTGACGGCGTCACCGTTTCCGCGGGCATCCCGGAGACCGACGAGGCCGTGTCGCTGGTGCGCGAGCTGCGCGCCGGCGGTATCCCGCACGTGTCCTTCAAGCCGGGCACCGTGAAGCAGATCAAGCAGGTCCTGGCCATCGCCGATGCGCTGGCGGAGGACGCGGAGCTTTCCGACGTGCCGGTCATCATCCAGGTGGAGGGCGGCCGCGCCGGCGGCCACCACTCCTGGGAGGAGCTGGACGATCTGCTGATCGCCACCTACGCCGACATCCGCGCCCGCGACAACGCGGTGCTGTCGGTCGGCGGCGGCATCGGCCGTCCGGAGCAGGCGGCGGAGTACCTGCTGGGCCGTTGGTCCGAGAAGCACGGTTACCCGGCCATGCCGGTCGACTCCATCATCATCGGTACGGCTGCGATGGCCGCCAAGGAGTCCACCGCGTCCTCGGGCGTGAAGAAGATGCTGGTGGAGACCAAGGGCACCGACGCCTGGGTCCCGGCCGGCGGCGCCGAGGAGGGCATGGCCTCCGGTCGCTCGCAGCTGGGCGCGGACATCCACGAGATCGACAACGCCGCCGCGCGTGCGGGCCGTCTGCTGGACGAGGTCGCCAACGACGCCGAGGCCGTGGCCGAGCGCCGCGAGGAGATCATCGCCGCCATCAACGGCACGGCGAAGCCGTACTTCGGTGACGTCGAGGGCATGACGTACCGCGAGGTGCTGGACCGTTACGTCGAGCTGTCCGCCCCGGACGGGGAGTTCCTGGATCCGTCCTGGGCCGCTCGCTTCTCCCTCATCCTCGACCGTTTCGAGGCCCGCCTGTCCGACGCCGACGACGGCGAGTTCGATTCGATCCGCACCGCGTCCGGTGCGGAGACCACCCCGGCCGCCGTCGCCGAGATGGCCGCCGCCTACGACCTGGATCAGCCGCTGCACCCGGCGGACGTGACGCACTTCCTCACCGAGGCGTGCCGCACCCCGGGCAAGCCGGTCGCGTTCGTGCCGGTCATCGACGCCGAGGTGCGCCGCTGGTGGCGCTCCGACTCGCTGTGGCAGGCCCACGACGAGCGTTACGACGCCGACGGCGTCTGCATCATCCCGGGCACCGCCGCCGTCGCGGGCATCACCGCCGCGGACGTCCCGGTCGCCGAGATCCTCGGTTCCTTCGAGCAGGCCGCGGCCGATGAACTGGCCGGGCAGGCCAAGCACGCCGAGTCCGCCGACGTCCTCGGCTCCGTCGAGCGCGTCCTGGGCGCCCCGGTCATCCGTTGGGCCGGCCGCCAGCAGGCGAACCCGGCGCAGCAGCTGGGCAAGCCCTCCGAGTGGGAGCTTGCCGACGAC
>ERZ1032871.5-NODE-5-length-46885-cov-10.151548_pt1 | contig 46885 bp, 42 predicted proteins | sample MGYA00519026_ERZ1032871 | MGnify/ENA primary metagenome ERZ1032871 (study PRJEB33719, sample SAMN04262510) | wastewater metagenome | biome: rural village; feature: composting latrine chamber; material: composting feces with ash | place: El Salvador | collected...
GTCGGCCCCGCCGGCGGCCGGGCCCTGGGGCGGTTGGGCACCGTCGTCCACGACTGCGACTTCGGCCCCGTCGCGCTCGCCGTGATCAAGCGTTCGGCCCTGGAGCAGGAGCTGCAGGTCGGGGACGTGTCCGTCATGGTCGATCCGACGTCACTGCCGGAGGAGCGCGGTGAGCAGGCGGGCCGGGCGGCGGTGGAGAGGCTGCGGGGGCGTCGCTAAGCACCCGCTAACGATCGGCGGACTTTCTTCGCCAACTTCGCAGACGCCACCCCCGGCCACCCCCGGATTCGTCACAGTGATCTTGCGTTTTTCTCTATCTGCCCCTCATTTGCCATGCTCAGCGACCCGGTGAGGCATTTTCCAACCATTCACGCTATTGTGTTCTTCAGGAATACACACAGACGTAAAGCCGATGGGGCATCCGAATTCCCTGGATCGCCCTCACATACCTCAAGGGGGTCAGGCCATGGGACGCGGTCGCGCAAAGGCAAAGCAGACCAAGGTTGCACGCCAGCTCAAGTACAACACGCCCGAAATGGATCTGGACTCACTCCAGCGCGAACTCGCTTCGCAGAGTCCTCGCCGTTCCTACGATGACGCTGGAGTCGATGACGACCAGGACGATCAGTACGCCGAGTACGCGGACTGGTCCGATGAGGATGAGGACGACCCGCAGGGTGCGTCCTACTCCGGCCGCTGACACCGGTCAGACAAAAGGCGCGGTCACCGTCACAGGTGCCGCGCCTTTGTCGTGCCGGGGGCCATGTTCCCCCGGCGAAACGTACGCCGGTCAGTAGCCGGGGTGCTCGCCCCCGAGGATGGCGCGCTGGGTCTCGCCGACGGCGGCGGCGCGGACGGTGCCGAGCTCCCAGGCGTCGATGTGACGGGCGGTGAGCATGGCCAGGGCGCGGTCGCGGTCCTCCGGGGACACGATGGCGACCATACCGACACCCATGTTGAAGGTCTTCTCCATCTCCTCGCGCGGGACCTTGCCCAGGTCGGCGATGGTGCGGAAGATCTGGCCCGGGGTCCAGGTGGCGCGGTTCATCTCGGCGACCAGGCCCTCGGGGATGATGCGCTCCATGTTGCCGGCCAGGCCACCGCCGGTGACGTGGCAGAAGGTACGGACGTGGCACTCGGCGGCCAGGGCCAGGCAGTCCTTGGCGTAGATGCGGGTCGGCTCGAGCAGCTCCTCACCGAGGGTGCGGCCCAGCTCCTCGACGTAGCCGTCGAGCGGCAGGCCGGCCTTCTCCAGGAGGACGTGGCGGGCCAGGGAGTAGCCGTTGGAGTGCAGGCCGGAGGAGGCCATGCCGATGATGATGTCGCCGGAGCGCACCAGGTGGGGGCCGAGCAGCTCGTCGGCCTCGACGACGCCGACGGCGGTGGCGGAGACGTCGTAGTGGCCCGGCTCCATGACGCCGGGGTGCTCGGCGGTCTCGCCACCGAGGAGGGCGCAACCGGCCTGGACGCAACCCTCGGCGATGCCGGCGACGATCTGCGCGACATGCTCGGGGACGACCTTGCCGATGGCGATGTAGTCCTGCAGGAACAGCGGCTCGGCACCGCAGACGACGAGGTCGTCGACGCACATGGCGACGAGGTCGATGCCGATGGTGTCGTGCTTGCCCATGGCCTGGGCGACGGCGAGCTTGGTGCCCACGCCGTCGGAGCCGGCGGCCAGGAGCGGCTCCTTGTACTTGCCGAGCGCGAAGAGGCCGGCGAAGCCACCGAGTCCGCCGCGGACCTCCGGCCGGGTGGCACGCTTGGCCAGCGGGGCGAAAAGCTCGACGGCGCGGTCGCCGGCCTCGATGTCGACTCCGGCGGCGGCGTAGGAGGCACCCTGGTTGTCGGTCATGGGTTCTTCACGTCTCTTTCTGTCAGGAGGTACTAGTTGGCCTGCATCGTGGCCACGAGCTCGGCGTTCTTGTTGCCCGTGGGCAGGCCGAGCGGGTATTTGCCGTCGAAGCAGGCCACGCACAGTTCGTCGCGGGACTGCTCGGTGGCCTCCACCATCTCGTCGATGGTGACGAAGCCGAGGGAGTCGGCACCGATGGCGGTGCAGATCGACTCGGTGAGCGCGGCGGTGCCGTTGGCGGCGTCGCCGGCGATCGCGTTGGCGATGAGCTCACCCGGGCTGGCGAAGTCGATGCCGTAGAAGCACGGCCACTTCACCGGCGGGGAGGCGATCCGGACGTGCACCTCGGCGGCGCCGGCCTCACGCAGCATGCGGATGAGCGCGCGCTGGGTGTTGCCGCGGACGATGGAGTCGTCCACCACGATGAGCTTCTTCCCGGCGATGACCTGCTTCAGCGGGTTGAGCTTGAGGCGGATGCCCAGCTGGCGCAGGGTCTGGGACGGCTGGATGAAGGTGCGGCCGACGTAGGCGTTCTTCACCAGGCCCTGGCCGAAGGGGATGCCCGATTCGCGGGCGTAGCCGACGGCGGCCGGGGTGCCGGAGTCGGGCACCGGAATGACGAGGTCACCCTCGGCGGGGTGCTCGCGCGCCAGACGGCGGCCGATCTCGATGCGGGTCGCGTTGACGGAGCGCTTGCGGATCACCGTGTCGGGGCGCGCCAGGTAGACGTACTCGAAGATGCAGCCCTTGTGGGTGGTTTCCGCGAAGCGCTCGCTGCGCACACCGGCGGCGTCGACGGCCACGAGCTCACCGGGCTCGATCTCGCGGACGAAGGCGGCGCCGACGATGTCGAGGGCACACGTCTCGGAGGCGATGACCCAGCCGCGGTCGAGGCGGCCGAGGACGAGTGGGCGCACGCCGTGCGGGTCACGGGCGGCGTAGAGGGTCTTGCCGTCGGTGAAGGTGAGGCAGAAGGCACCCTTGACCTTGGGCAGCAGCTCCTGCGCGGACTCGAAGACGGTCTTGCCGTCGCGGACGGAGTCGGCGAGCAGGGCGGTGATGACGGCGGTGTCGGAGCACGCCTCTTCGGTGTCGCCCGCGAACTCGCCGAGACCGCGGTCGACGGCCTCCCGGCGCAGCTCGATGGGGTTGACCAGGTTGCCGTTGTGCCCGAGGGCGACGTCGGTGCCGTCGGGGGAGGTGCGGAACATCGGCTGGACGTTCTCCCACTTCTTGCCACCGGCGGTGGAGTAGCGGGCGTGTCCGAGGGCGATGTCGCCGTGCAGGGAGCTCAGGATGGATTCGTCGAAGACCTGGGACACCAGTCCCATGTCCTTGAACACGACGATGCGCTCGCCGTCGCCGACTGCGATGCCGGCGGCCTCCTGGCCGCGGTGCTGCAGGGCGAACAGGCCGAAGTAGGTCAGCTTGGCGACTTCCTCGCCAGGGGCCCAGACGCCGAAAACTCCGCACTCCTCGCGCGGTTCGGTCTCGCCGCGGTCATCCAACGGGGCGAGAGGGGCAGAATCGGTCCGGGAACGGTCCTTAATTACCACGCCCACCACTGTAGTCTCTCAAGTCCTCACAGACTAATGACCGGCAGGTGCCCCGCCACCTCCCCCACCCGGGGTCCGGAGGCGTCGACGAGGCCGCGAGCGAGGGCGTCGTCAAGAAGCATCTGTCCGGTGGCCAGCTGCAGCCAGGTGAGCGGATCGGTCTCGAAGACGTTGGGCGGGGTGCCGCGCGTGTGCGCGGGGCCGTCGATGCACTGGACGGCGACGAACGGTGGGACGCGCAGTTCGACGGATTTTCCGGGCGCGTTCCTCGCCAGGGTGCGGGCGGTGGTGCGGACGGCGTCGGCGAGTGCGGCGCGCGGGGGCTTGTCGACGCCCGCCGGGTCCTTCAGCCACTCCAGAACTTCGCAAGGCAGCATAGATCGAGTCTAGTAAGGTAACACCGAACACCACCAAAGTTCGTTCAGAGAAAGCCTGTCCGCATGCCGAACAACCACAAGTCCCCGAAGGTCACCCTCCGTTTCCTCGCCGCGCCCACCGACGTACTCATGGCCGGCAACCAGGGTGTCAGCGGCGGACGCGTCCTGGAGTGGATCGACAAGGCCGCCTACGCCTGTGCCGTCCAGTGGTCGGGCACCTACTGTGTCACCGCCTACGTCGGCCACATCCACTTCAACCGCCCCATCCCCTCCGGACACATGGTGGAGGTGCGGTCCCGCATCGCGATGACCGGCCGGTCCTCCATGCACATCGTCAACGAGGTCTTCTCCGCGGACCCGCGCGAGGGCAAGTTCACCCGCGCCTGCGACTGCCTCGTCATCTTCGTCGCCAAGGACACCGCCACCGGCAAGACCCAGGCCGTGCCGGAGTTCGCCCCCGAGACCGACGAGGAGCGCCGCGTCCTCGACGCCGCCCTGTCCCGCATCGACCTGCGCAAGGCCATCGAGACCGAGATGGAGCAGCAGACCTACGACGGCCCGAGTGAGGCACCGCGGCTCATCCACCGCTTCCTGGCCAAGCCGACCGACATCAACTGGGGCGGCAAGGTCCACGGCGGCACCGCCATGGAGTGGATCGACGAGGCCGGCGCCGCCTGCACCATGGAGTGGTCCGGCGAGCACACCGTCGCCGTCTACGCCGGCGGCATCCGCTTCTACCGCCCCATCGCCATCGGTGACCTCATCGAGGTCGACGCCCGCATGATGCGTACCGACGCCCGTTCCATGCAGATGTCCGTCCACGTCCGCTCCGGCAACCCGCGCGGCGGCCGCGAGAACCTGCAGACCGCCATCCACGCCACCGTCACCTACCTGGCGATGGACACCGACGGCAACGCGCTGCCCGCCCGCCAGTTCACCCCCCGCACCACGGAGGATGTCCGACTGGCCGAACACGCCCAGAAGCTGCGCGAGCTGCGTTCCGAGTACGCCCCGATGCCGCTCGTCCCGCAGAGCACCCCGCTGCACATCGACTAGCCACCTCTGCAGGGGAGTTCCTGCAGCGCTAGAGGAAGTGCTGCACCGCCATCCCGACGGCGACGCACATCATGGCGACGCCGGCCACCCCGGTGAGGATGCGCGAGGCCCGCTCCGAGCCCGCCAGCACCTTCCCGGCGAAAACGCCCAGCAACGCGTAGACGGCCAATGCCGAGGCGATGAACACCAGGCCGAGGACGAACATCTGCGTCCACACCGGCCAGCCGCCGTCGCCGACGAACTGCGGCAGCAGCGCGATGAAGAGCATGAGACCCTTCGGGTTGAGCCCGCTGACCGCGGCGCCGGTGGCCAGCACCTTCGTGCGCTTCTCGACGCCCGTCTCCGCCCGCACCCGTGTGAGCGTGGCCACTCCCCCGCCGCCCGACGCGGGCTCGGGGTCGGCGGTGTCGACCTCCACGGACACGGGGCCGTCGAGGGCCGCGCGGAGCATCTGCCAGCCGATCCGCAGCAGGACCACGATGCCGGCGAGGGTGACCACGGTGAGCAGAGCCGGGTGGCGGGCCACCAGCGCCCCGAGGCCACCCGCGACGACGGTGGTCAGGCCCAGGTAGCCGAGCCCGATGCCGAGGAGCGGCCAGAGCAGGGGGCGGCGTCGGAAAGCATGGCCGAGGACGAACGCCCAGTCGGGGCCCGGGGTGACGATCAGCAGGAGGCTGACCGCGAAGAAGCTCATGAGGTCCGTGGTGTCCATGCCGGATATCGTGCCTGTCCGGCGGCCTGCGCGATACTTCCGGCCTTTTCATTCACCCGCAGGCTCAGACGCGGAGTTTATGACAGAATCAGGCACATGGATGAGGTGGACCGCAAGATTCTGTCACTGGTGCAGTCGAATGCGCGGATCACCGCCGCGGAGCTGGCACACCAGACGGGGGCGTCGTCAAGCACGTGTCTGCGGCGGCTGCGCGCCCTGGAACGGGACAAGGTGATCACGGGATTCCACACCCGGCTCGATCCGGCGGCGGTGGGCTACGGGACGCAGGTGATCGCATTCATCACCCTCGACCGGGAGGACCGGGCGACCGTGGCCGCCCTCGAAGACGGGCTCGCCGCGCTGCCACAGGTGCTCTCGGCGGAGCGGCTGTTCGGCGACCCGGACTTCCTCGTGCGGGTGGTCGCCCGCGATCTGGCCGACTACCAGCGGCTGCGCGATGAACACCTCAGTGAGCTGCCGGGGGTCGCGCGGATCACGTCGACGCTGGTGATGCGGGAGATCGTCAGGGACGGACCGATCCCGCTCTAGCTAGACCACCACCATCCACACGGCCACCTGGTGAACGGCCGCGGCGATGATGGTCGCGGTGTGGAAGTGCTCGTGATAGCCGTAGATCCGCGCCCGCCGCCCGGGCCAGCGGAAGCCGTAGACCAGCGCGCCGAGGGAGTAGATGACCCCGCCGGCGAACAGCAGCCACACCACTGCCGGCCCCGCAGTCACCCACAGGGAGGGGATGAGCGGCACGATGAGCCAGCCGAGCACCAGATACACGACGACGCCCAGCCAGCGGGGGTGGGTGATCCACACGAGGTTGAGCGCGATGCCCAGCGTCGCTCCGGCCCAGGCGACGGCGAGCATCGTCAGCGCCTGAGCCGCCGGAAGGGTGAGCAGGCACAGGGGCGTGTACGTGGCGGCGATGAAGAAGGCGATGGTGGCGTGATCGGCCCGCCGCCACCACGCGACCGTGCGCGCCGAGCGCCAGTGCCCGAGGTGGTAGGCGGCGGAGACACCGAAGAGGATGACGACGCCCACGGCGTATACCGTGACCCCGAGGGCATTGCCCCAGGCCAGGGTCATCCACGCGTAGGTGGACAGGACGGAACCGCCGACGACGGAGGCCAGCGCCGCGAAGAAGTGGAACCAGCCGCGCGTCACGGGCCGGGGTCCCCGGTTGAACACCTCCCGGGTGAGGGTGATCGTCTCTGACACCATGAACCTTCCCTACCGTAAGTTACGGTTGCGTAGGCCACGGTACACCTTCCCCCCCCCGCAGACAGTGACCTGCGTAACAGTTTCCACTAGGATAGCGATAACAGAGATAAGGAAATAGGCAGGCAGCCGACAGCATTCACCAGGAAGGTTTAGAGGACCATGCGCTGCGTCATCACCGGAGGTGCCGGGTTTCTCGGCAGCCATCTGTCCGATCTCATTCTCCAGCAGGATCACGAGGTGCTCGTCCTGGACACCCTCAGCACCGGGTCCCGCGCGAACATCGCCCACCTGCTCTCCCACCCGGGCTTCACCTTCCGGGAGTGCGACGTCCGGCACCCGCTGCAGGTCGACGGGCCGGTGGACATCGTCTTCAACCTGGCCTCCCCGGCCTCCCCGCCGGTGTACTCCCGCCGTCGGGTCGAGTGTCTGCTCATCAACTCGCTCGGCGTGTACCACGCCGCCCGGCTGGCGCTCGACACGGGAGCCCGCCTGGTGCAGGCGTCGACAAGCGAAGTGTACGGCGACCCGCTGCACCACCCGCAGGTGGAAACCGACTGGGGCAACGTCAACCCCGTCGGTGAACGCAGTTGCTACGACGAGGGCAAGCGCTACGGCGAGGCACTGCTCACGGCTCTGCGCCTGGAGGAGGGCCTCAACTCGGGCATCGTGCGGATCTTCAACACGTACGGCCCCCGTATGCACCCCTTCGACGGCCGTGTCATCTCCGGCTTCATCCGCCAGGCCCTCACCGGAGAACCCCTCACCGTCTTCGGCGACGGCTCCCAGACACGCAGCTTCTGCTACGTCAGCGACCTGGTACGCGCCCTGTGGCTCATGGGAAACTCCGATCATCCCGGCCCTGTCAACCTGGGCAACCCGCAGGAACACACCATCCTGCAGATGGCGCACTACATCCGTGCGCTCACCGGCTCGAAATCGCCCATCGTCCATGAACCCCTGCCGGCGGATGACCCGGCCCGCCGTCGCCCGCAGATCTCCCGGGCGAAGGAGGTTCTGGGGTGGGAACCGGTTGTCGGACTCGAGGAGGGACTGCAGCACGTCATCGACTGGCAGCGCCGGACGCTGGGCGCCACGAAGCAGCCGGCATGAAGCCCGGGCCTCTGCCCCGCCGCACCCGCGCCGCAGAGGCGGATGAGCAGCGGCGCGAGCTCGTCTCCGCAATCCGCAATCTCAGCGATCACTGGGTGGCGGACATCGACCCGACTGGCCCGGTCCCGGCCCATCACGTCGACCGCGTCATCCGCCACGCCGACCCCGCCCTCTTCGAACCCGCGGTGACACCACTGCAGCAGCGCCTCCTCGACCTGTGCGCCGTCCTGTGGTGGGTCCTGCTCATCGTCTTCGGCATGTGGTGGTTCCAGCCCGCCCATGTCGGTACGCCGGTGGGGCTGGTGTTCAACTCCGTTGTCGTGTGGTTCATGCTGCTCATCCCCGCCGGCTTCGTGTTCCGGTTGCGCGGTCTGCGCCGGGTCCGCCGGGACCTCCCGCTTCCCGACGTCCGCGTCGCCATGATCACCACCCGCGCCCCGAGCGAGCCCTTCTCCGAGGTCCGCCCCACGCTGGAGGCCATCCTCGCGCAGGACACCGCCCTCCCCTACGATGCGTGGCTCGCCGACGAGGCCCCGACAGAGGAGGTCCTCGCCTGGTGCACCGATCACGGGGTCCGGGTCTCCACCCGCCAGGGGGTCGAGGCGTACCACCGCAGCGAATGGCCCCGTCGAACCCGCTGCAAGGAGGGCAACCTGGCATGGTTCTACGACACCCACGGCTACGCTGACTACGACATCGTCGGCCAGTTCGACTGCGACCACGTCCCCTCCCCCGACTACCTCGAGGCCATCCTGCGGCCCTTCTCCGATCCGCGGGTCGGTTACGTCGCGGCCCCCAGCATCTGCGATCTCAACCGGGCCGAGTCCTGGTCGGGGCGGGGCCGCCTGTTCGCCGAGGCCCACATCCACGGGCCCTTCCAGCTCTCCCACAACGGCGGTCTCACGCCGACCTGCATCGGCTCGCACTACGCCGTGCGCACCAGTGCCCTGGCCCGGGCCGGCGGGCTGGGCCCCGAGCTGGCGGAGGATTTCTCCACCTCCTACGTCATCCGCCTCACCGGCAGCGACGGTGTTTTCGCCGTCGACGCGCTCGCCCGCGGGCAGGGCCCACCCACCTTCGCCGCGATGATCACCCAGGAGTTCCAGTGGACCCGCTCCCTCGTGGTCCTCTTCCTCGGTCTGGTGCGGCGCACACTCCCGGTGTTCTCCCCACGGCTGCGCTTCCGCTTCACCTACGCGCTGCTGTTCTCCTCCCTGGTGGGGATCATGGCGGCGGCGGGGTTTTTCATCGCCCCCTTGGCGGTGATCCTCGACCAGCAGTGGATGTCCATGAACTTCCTCGTGTTCCTGGGCCTGACCTTCCTGGTCACCCTGCCGCTCATCGGCATGACGTGGGTGCTGCAGCGGGCGGGGCTCCTGCGTCCCAACGACATCCCCCTCGTTAACTGGGAGTCAGGCCTGTTTCAGCTGGTGCGCTGGCCCTACCTTGTGCAGGGCGCGCTGGCGGGGGTGCGGCAGGTGCTGACGAACCGTCCGGTGCAGTTCCGGGTGACCCCCAAGGGGGACACCGGTCTGCAGCCGATCTCGCTCACCGTCATGGTCCCCTATCACCTGCTCACCGTGGCAATGACGGCCGTGGGGGTGTGGGGCACTCTCGCCGATCGCTCGATCGGTTACGCCGGGCTCACGCTCCTCGGGGCGCTGACCTACGGCATCGTCTCCTTCCTCGTCCCCTGGCTGCACCTGCGGGAACTGCCCCGTGGGGTGGGCACCCGGCGCGCGCGCTGGGCCGCGGTCGGGGGGCCGCTGCTCGTCGGTGTGCTCATGCTCGTGCTGTCGCTCGCGGCGAGCGCACTGTTCACCCTCGTTTTCTTCGGAGGTTACTCATGGACCTTCTGACCCGCCCTGTGCTGGTCACGGGAGGAACCGGGTACATCGGTTCCCACACCGTCGTCGAGCTGCTGCGCCGCGGCACCCCGGTCGTCATCGTCGACGACCTGTCCAACAGCAGCGCGGACGTCCTGCCGGCCGTCACCGAACTCGGCGGTGTCACACCGATCCTCGAGGTCGGTGACATCCGGGACCGCGCGTTTCTCGACGCCGTTCTCGCCCGGCATCAGCCGGGTGCGGCCATCCACTTCGCGGCGAAGAAGGCGGTCGGTGAGTCCGTCGAAATTCCCGCCACCTACCTCGACATCAACATCGGCGGCACCACCACACTGCTCGCCGCGCTGCACGACGCCGGGATCCGTCACCTGGTGTTCTCCTCCTCCTGTTCCGTCCACGGGGAGAGCGACCCCACCCCGCTGCACGAAGAATCCCCCGTCGCCCCGGCCAACCCCTACGCCTTCACCAAGCTCACCGGCGAGCACATGCTCGAGCGTCTGGTCACCGCCGACCCGTCGTGGGCGACGGTGGCCCTGCGCTACTTCAACCCCATCGGCGCGCACCCGAGCGGGCTCCTCGGCGAGGCCGGGAAGGGCCGGCCGCGCAACATCATGCCCTGGCTTGTCGACGTCGCCGCCGGGCGTCAGCCCGACCTGGAGATCTTCGGCGACGACTGGCCCACCCCGGACGGCACATGCATCCGCGATTACCTCCACGTCGTCGACGTGGCCCGGGTGCACGTCCTCGCGCTGGAGCATCTGCGGGCCGGGGCCGCGCAGGTGTTCAACATCGGCACCGGGGTAGGAACCAGCGTCCGCGAGCTGCTGCGCGCCATGGAGGTGGCCTCTGGTCGGGAGATCCCCCACCGTATCGTCGGACGGCGGGAGGGGGACGTGTCCTCCCTGGTGGCGGACACCGCCCGGGTGCGGGCGGCCTGGGGGTGGGAGCCGGAGTTCACCGTGGCCGACATGTGCGCCGACACCTGGCGCTTCGACCTCACCCACTGACGGCGCCGATCACCTCATTACCGGCATCGACAGCGGTGCCCAGCAGATCCTGTTCCCCGCCGGCCCCCTCCACCGCCGGAGCGGTCTGCGGGTCGATGACGCGCAGCCCCCGCGGCAGGTCACCGGGGTCCACGAACTCCGACCATGCGGTGACGTTGCCGGCACTCTCCCGGAAGACCTCCCCCAGAGCGGTCTCCTCCATCACCACCTGCCCGTCCAGCTCGAGCACCCCGCCGGTGGACAGGAGCTGGTTCCCCCGGAACACGGAGGTGCCCTGCATGTCGACAGACATGACGCGCAGGACCGGGGCGTCGACGGCGCGGGCGTCGAGGAGGTTGTGGTGGATGCGGGCGTCCACCACCGTCCCCATGAGCAGCAGCGCCGTCGTCCCCGGCTGGCCGGCGGTGATGACGGTGTTGTGGTGGACATGCACGTCGTGGACCCGCACCCCCGGATCGGCGGTGTCGAGGCCCCCGAGGATGGCGAAGGAGGCGGGGAAATGCTCCTGCCGGGCATCGTGGACGGAGGCGTTGTAGCGGAATGTCACCCGCCCGGAGGGCAGCGCACCCGCGCGGGTGTAGAGGAGGTAACCGGCACCGTCGTTGTCGTGGGAGAGGTTGCGTTCCACGAGGACGTCCGTGCTGGAGATGTCCACCCCGAAACCACCGCCGTCGGTCCAACGGGTGCGGTTGTGGCGGGCGATGTTATCGCGGATGGTGACGTCGCGGGAATCGTGGGTCCAGATGCCGATGGGCCCCTCGGGAGCGTCGGATTCCGCGCCGTTGTGGGCCGCGGTGTTGCCCTTCAGCAGGGCCCCCTCGACGGAGCCGGCGACGATACCACTGCCCGTGTTCGTCTCCTCCTCGGTCAGCCCGCGGGTGCCGGTCACCACCGAATCCAGGATGCGCAGGTCACGCAGCCCGACGTCGGGTGCCGCGGGACCGTATGTGAGGATTCCGTTGCGCACCGCGTCGGTGACGTGCACCTGGTCGATCGTCACGTCGGAGATGGTGTCCCCCACCTCCGCGGTACCGACGGCGATGCCCTGGTAGGTGTCGTCGATACGCAGGTCGCGCAGGGTGATCCCCGCCTGCGCGCCACCACCCGGGCTGACGGTGACAAGCACACCGTTCGTCCCGGCCATCGGGTCCGCGGCGGTGATGCGCACGCCGCTGACCTCGACGCCTGAGGTGTCGACGATGTCCACCCCGGCCTGCCCCTCGCCGATGATGCCGGGGAAGGACTCCTCGGCGGTGATGCGGACGGGGGACTCCGGGGCGCCGGCATCGCCGCTGGTGATGCGCAGGCTGCCCGTCAGCGGCCGCTCCCCGCCGAGCACCACCGTCTCTCCGGGGGCGAGGTCGTGGTCGGTGACCCGCGCGAGGCTGGCCCAGGCCTCATCCGGGCTGCGACCGGAGGCGGTGTCGTCCCCGTCCGCAGAGACGTAGTAGGTGGCCGGGCCGGGGTCCGCGGGCGTGCTGCACCCCGCTGTGGCGAAGGCCAGCAGGAGGACGGCACTCGCGGCGGGGCGGCAACGGGTCATCGGAAGGCCTTCCGGTCAGGGGTGGGCGTGCATCCGGACGTGATGCACCGCATCCGAAGGCTGTTCACTGATGAGATTATCAACCACGCTCAGCCCCGACATCCCCCTTCCGGCGACAATCCCCTCCTGCCCCGGGGCCGGGTGCAGCCGATTGCCACGCACCACGACCTCGCTTATCGACGGCGCCACGGTGATCTCCCCGTGCCACCGCGTGCGCCGGGCATTGTCCGCCAGGTGGTTGCCGCGCACCTCCGCCCGTCCGCTGCGCAGGCCGGGCAGGTTCCACAGCAGGATGCCGGCACCGTCGTTGCCGGTGGCGGTGCAGTCCTCGATGAGGCAGTCGGCGCACCGCAGGTCGATACCCAGTCCACCGCCGTCGGCGGGACCGCCCGTCCGATTGTCGCTGGCCACGCAGCGGCGGATGGCGACGTCGGTGCAGTCGTGGAGGAAGATCCCCTCCGGTCCTTCGCTGGCCCGGCACCCGGCACCGTTCCCGCGGGCCAGGCAGTCGGCGACCTCCCCGCCGAGCACCGAGCCGAGGACAATGCCGGAGCCGGAGTGGTGGTCGGTCAGCGTCGGGTCACCGCGGGTGCCCTCCACCTGACAGTGGTGGACGCGGACGTCGGCCAGACCGTGGTCGGGGGCGTCGGGCCCATAGGTGAGTATCCCCTGGAGCAGGCACCCGGTGACCAGGCAGTGGCTGATCTCCACGTCGCGGATCCCGCCCGGGACCTCGGAACCGACGGCGATGCCGTTGCGCGCACCGTGCACACTCAGTCCGTGCAGGCGCACACCCCGGCACCCGGTTTCCGTCACCCACACGAGCACCCCCTCGCCGGCGTCGGTGGCGGAGATATCGAGGTCGCGGACCTCCACGTGCCGCGGGTTTCGCAGCACGAGGACGGTGCCCTCCCCGCGCAGTGCGGCCCGGTCGGCGACGGATCGGATGACGGCGGGCTCCTCGGGGGTGCCGCGGGCGTCGATAAGCATCGGACCGGCCTGCTCGCCGATCTCGAGCACCTCACCCGGGCCCAGGTGATGGTGGGTCATGGGCCCAGCCTAAACGCGCGACAGCCCCCGCCGGGGCGGGGGCTGTGCGGGAGGCGGGCTACTCGACGACGGAGTTGGCACCCACTGCGTGACCGAAGAGGTCCGGCAGCGTGGCCTTCCAGGCGTCCTTGAGCTCGTCGATGTTGACGGTGGTGTCGCCGAAGGTCAGCTCGCGACCCTCGGTGGTCTCACCGATGCGGACGGCCGGGACACCGAACTCCGCGGCGCGCTCGAGCACCCCGTCGACGCGGTCGGCGGTGGTGGCCACCAGCACGCGGGACGCGGACTCGGAGAACAGCGCCACGAACTCGTCCTCGTGGACACCGGCGAGGTCGAGGGAGACGCCGCCGTCGTAACGGAACGCCATCTCGGCGACAGCCTGTGCCAGGCCACCCTCGGAGAGGTCGTGCGCGGCGGTGACCAGGTTGTTGCCCACGAAGAAGTCGGCCAGGCGCTCCTCGTCGGCAAGGTCGACCTGCGGGGGCAGGCCGCTGAGGCCACCGCCGGTGATCTGCTGCCAGATGGAGCCGCCGAACTCGTCACGGGTCTCACCCAGGAGGACGAGCACCTCCGGCTCGGAGACGGAACCGAGGTCGTGGCCGATGGCGTCGTGGACGTCCTCGATGACGCCGAGTACACCGACGACCGGGGTCGGCAGGATCGGGGTGTCACCGGTCTGGTTGTAGAAGGAGACGTTGCCGCCGGAGACCGGGATACCCAGCTCCTTGGCACCGTCGGCCAGGCCGTGGACGGCCTCGCGGAACTGCCACATGACGTCCGAATTCTCCGGGGAACCGAAGTTGAGGCAGTTGGTCACGGCCACCGGGCGGGCGCCGGTGACGGCGACGTTGCGGTAGGCCTCGGCCAGGGCCAGGCGGGCACCGGTGCGCGGGTCCAGCTTGGTGTAGCGGCCGGAGGCGTCGGCGGAGATGGCGACGCCGCGGTTGTTCTCCTCGTTGATGCGCAGGACACCGGCGTCGGAGTACTTCGCCTTGACGGTGTTGCCGCGGACGTAGCGGTCGTACTGCTCGGTGATGAAGTCACGGGAGCACAGCGCCGGGGAGGACACCATGTCGAACAGGGCCTGCTTCAGGTCCGCCGGCCGCTCGACCGGGGTGTACTCCTGCAGCTCGTCCTGCCACTCGGGGCGGGCGAAGGGGCGCTCGTAGACCGGGCCCTCATCGATGGTGGACGGCGGGGCGTCGATGACGGTCTCGCCGTTGTGGACGACGACGTAGCGGTCCTTCTCGTCGGTGACCTCGCCGATCTCGGCGCAGATGACGTCCCACTTGGCGCAGATGGCCTCGAACTTCTCGACGTTCTCCGGGGTCACCACGGCGCACATGCGCTCCTGGGACTCGGAGGCGAGGATCTCGGCGGCGGTCATGTTCTCGGCGCGCAGCGGCACGGTGTCGAGGTTGACGCGCATGCCACCGTCACCGGCGGCCGCCAGCTCGGAGGTGGCGCAGGCGAGGCCGCCGCCACCCAGGTCCTGGATACCGACGACGACGCCGGCCTGGTACAGCTCGAGGCAGCACTCGATGAGGACCTTCTCGGCGAAGGGGTCACCGACCTGCACGGCCGGGAGCTTGCGCTCCGCACCCTCCTCGAAGGACTCGGAGCCGAGGACGGAGACGCCGCCGATGCCGTCGAGACCCGTGCGGGAACCGAAGAGCATCACCTTGTTGCCGGTACCCGAGGCGAAGGCCAGCTTGAGGTCCTCCACCTTGAGGGTGCCCACGCACAGGGCGTTGACCAGCGGGTTACCGGCGTAGGCCTCGTCGAAGACGGTCTCGCCGCCGATGTTCGGCAGACCGAGGGAGTTGCCGTAGCCGCCGATGCCGTGGACGACACCCGGCAGGACGCGACCGGTGTCCGGGGCGTCGGCCGGGCCGAAGCGCAGCTGGTCCATCACGGCGATCGGGCGGGCGCCCATGGCCATGATGTCGCGGACGATGCCGCCGACGCCGGTGGCCGCACCCTGGTACGGCTCGACGAAGGACGGGTGGTTGTGGGACTCGACGCGGAAGGTGACGGCGTCGCCGCCGCCGATGTCGACCACGCCGGCGTTCTCGCCGATGCCGGCGAGGATCTTGGAGGCCATCTCCTCGGTGGTGGTCTCACCGAAGTAGCGCAGGTGGACCTTGGAGGACTTGTATGAACAGTGCTCCGACCACATCACGGAGTAGACGGTGAGCTCCGCGTCGGTGGGGCGACGGCCGAGGATGCTCTTGATCTTGGCGTACTCGTCGTCCTTGAGACCCAGCTCGGCGTAGGGCTGCTCGGTGTCGGGGTGGGCCTGTGCGGCCTCGACGGTGTCGTTCTTGACGGTCATGTAATCAAGCCCTCCTAGGCTGCGATCGTGCCGATGGCGGACAGGAACATTCCCAGGCCGTCGACGGACGGACCGGTGAGCACCTCGACGGCGTGCTCCGGGTGCGGCATGAGGCCGACGACGCGGCCGGTCTCGTTGGTGATGCCGGCGATGGCGTTGAGGGAGCCGTTGTAGTTGTCGGTGTAGCGGAAGACGACGCGGCCCTCCCCCTCGAGCATCTCGATGGTGTCCGGGGTGGCCTGGAAGCGGCCCTCACCGTGCTTGGCGGGGATGAGGATCTTCTGGCCGGCCTCGTAGTTCGAGGTCCACGCGGTGTCGGCGTTGACCACCTCGAGGTAGGTGTCGGTGCAGTGGAAGTGCAGACCCTGGTTGCGGGTCAGGGCACCCGGCAGCAGGCGGGCCTCGGTGAGGACCTGGAAGCCGTTGCAGATGCCCAGGACGGGCATGCCCTTGCCGGCGGCCTCGACGACGGAGGTCATGACCGGGGCGATGGCGGAGATGGCGCCGGAGCGCAGGTAGTCGCCGTAGGAGAAACCGCCGGGGACGACGACAGCGTCGACGCCCTTGAGGTCGGCGTCGGCGTGCCAGAGGTTGACGACCTCGGCGCCGGCGATGCGCACGGCGCGGGCGGCGTCGACGTCGTCGAGCGTGCCGGGGAAGGTGATGACTCCGATCTTCGCGGTCACTGAGCGACCTCCACACCGACGACCTCGAAGTCCTCGATCACGGTGTTGGCGAGCAGAGTTTCGGCGAGCTTCTCAAGGTCAGCGGTGGTGACGGAGTCGTCCACCTCGAGCTCGAAACGCTTGCCCTGACGTACGTCGCTCACGCCGGTGACGCCGATGCGTCCCAGCGCGCGGTGGACAGCCTGTCCCTGGGGGTCGAGGATCTCCGCCTTCGGCATGACATTCACAACAACACGGGCCACAGTTTTCCCTTATCTTCGCCGGAATTGGTCGGTCTCAGCATAGCGCGTCCACGCGTTTCCTAATACTCCGCGAACGCTTTTCCGTTGACGTCACAACCACACCGTCAGTAAACCTCGCGTCACCGTCAGATGACCCGGGGATGAATTCTCCGGCAACGTCAGGTCAAACCTCAAGGATCGGACATCAGACAGCTGAAATCCGCGACTTCTCATCCTGCACACAGGTGAGATCAACGGTTAAGTGTTCGCGGGCACGCTTGTGCGCCTGCACTTCACGTGCAACCACTTTCCATCGTTTTCATTCCCCCGAAGGTCTGCCACACATGTTCCGTCGCACCGCCGGGCTGGCCGCTGCCGCCGCCACCGGTCTCTCCCTCATCCTCGTCCCCGCCGCGCAAGCCGCACCGGACGGTTCCAACGTCGTCATCAACGAGGTCTACGGAGGTGGCGGTAACTCCGGTTCCGTCTACTCCCACGACTTCGTCGAGCTGTACAACCCCACCGACTCCGACATCGACCTGTCCGGCTGGCAGATCGACCAGCGCTCCGCCGCCGACAACCGCGGCACCCTGCACACCATCGAGTCGGGCATCATCCCGGCCGGCGGTTACTTCCTCATCCAGGGCGCGGCGGGCAACAACAACACCGGCGCGCTGCCCACCCCGGATTCCGAGGGCAGCTTCAACTTCTCGGGCACCAACGCCATCGCGGAGCTTTTCGACGCCACCAGCACCGCCGTCGACCTCGTCGGCTGGGGTTCGGCCACCCGCTACGAGACCGCTCCGGCCCAGTCCGCCACCAACGCGACCTCCACCGCGCGCATCACCGACGGAGTGGACACCGACAACAACTCCCTCGACTTCACCACCGGCACCCCCACCCCGCAGAACTCCGGGCTGGAGGGCACCACCCCGGATCCGGAGCTGCCGGAGGACCCGGAGGACCCCGAGGACCCGGAGATCCCGGTCACCCCCGGTGAGCCGATCGCCATCGCCGAGATCCAGGGAACCGGCGACGCCACCCCGTACGCCGGCCAGCAGGTCACCACCGAGGGCGTCGTCACCGCCGTGTATGACGAGGGCGGCCGCAACGGTTTCATCATGCAGACGCCGGGCACGGGCGGCGTCGAGAAGCAGGTCGGGGACGCCTCCGACGCGATCTTCATCTACCTGGGCTCCCGCGGCGAGTTCCCGGAGATCGGCGACTCGCTCATCGTCACCGGTCAGGCCGCAGAGTACTACGGCATCACCCAGCTGAAGAACCCGACGATCACCGTCCCGGACACCGCGTTCGCCGAGGTCACCCCGACCGAGATCGATCGCCTGCCCGCCGGTGACGCCGCGCGCGAGCCCTACGAGCACATGCTCGTCCTGCCGACCGGCGCGCACACCGTGACCAACAACTACTCGCTGAACACCTACGGCGAGATCGGCCTGGCTCCGGGTGACACCGCGCACCGTCAGCCCACCGACCTGTACGCCCCGGACACCGATCCGGCCTCCCGGGTGCAGCAGCTCACCGCCGAGCAGGCCGCCGAGATCGTGCTTCTCGACGACGGCCGCACCCGCAACTACATGACCGGCGACCAGAACACCCCGCTGCCGTACGTCGCCGTCAACGGTGCCCCGCACGTGTCCATCCGTGCCGGTGCGGGCGTCGACTTCCAGCACCCGGTCACCGTGGACTTCTCCCACAGCTTCTGGCGCTTCCAGCCGACCACCCCGATCACGGGTAACAACTCCGCCGATGCGCTGCCCATCATCTGGGAGGACACCCGCGCCGCCGAGATCGGCGCCATGGACACCGTCGCCGGTGACTACTCCATCGCCTCCTTCAACGTGCTCAACTACTTCACCTCCCTCGGCAAGGATGAGGAGGGCTGCCGCGCCTACAACGACATGTACGGCAACCCCGTCGCCACCAACTACTGCAACGTCCGCGGCGCGTACTCCGCGGAGGCCTTCCGCGACCAGCAGAACAAGATCGTCGCCGCCATCAACGAGCTCGACGTCGACGTCCTGGGTCTCGAAGAGATCGAGAACACCTACGCCCTGACCGGCGCCATCGAACGTCGCGACGAGGCCCTGTCCAAGCTCGTCGACGCCCTCAACGCCGCCGTCGGCACCGAGCGCTGGGCCTACGCCGCCTCCCCGGCGACCGTCGGCACCGACGAGGACGTCATCCGCGTCGGCTTCATCTACAACCCGGCCACCGTCGAGACCGTCGGTGAGTCCCGCATCTTCGACGACGCCCGCTTCACCCGCACCGCCCGCCAGCCGCTGGCCCAGGAGTTCCGCGCCGTCGACGGCGGGGAGTCCTTCGTCGCCGTGGTCAACCACTTCAAGTCCAAGGGCTCCGTCGCCGCCGGCGACGCCGACACCGGCGACGGCCAGGGCAACAACGCCACCGTCCGCGCCAACCAGTCCCAGGCCCTCATCGAGCACCTCGGCGACCAGGAGGACTGGACCGAGCTGCCGACCTTCATCCTCGGTGACATCAACGCCTACTCCCGCGAGACCGCGGTGACCGTCCTCGAGACCGCCGGCTATACCAACATCGCCGCCGAGTACGACGCCGCCCACACCACCTATCAGTTCGACGGCAAGCTCGGTTCCCTCGACCACGCCCTCGGCAACGACGCCGCCATGGCTCTGGTGCAGGATGCCCGGATCTGGAACATCAACGCCGATGAGCCGATCGTCTACGAGTACTCCCGCCGCAACTACAACGTGGTCGACTTCCACGAGGACAACTACTTCCGCTCGTCGGACCACGACCCGGTCAAGGTCGGTTTCTCCTTCGGTGGCCGCACCACCCCTGATCCGGTGGACCCGGGCCAGGGCGGCAGCCTCCGCAGCAGCTCCCTGGGTGCGCTGAGCTCCCGCTAGGGGCGAATGCCAGCTAAACCCAAGGTGGGACTCCTAGGTTGGTACGCACGTATCGACCAGCTAGGTTGGTACGCACCATCGACCTGAAGGAGTCCCACATGTCTTTCCGCACCTCCGCCGCCCTTGCCTCTGCAACCGCGCTGGCCACCGCGGGCCTGCTCGCCCCGTCCTCCGCGGCCGCGCCGGACGGCAACCAGATCGTCATCAACGAGGTCTACTCCAACGGTGCCGGCGAGTCCGGCCCGTATCTCAACGACTTCATCGAGCTGTACAACCCCAGCGACAACGCCATCCCGCTCGACGGGATGACCGTCGTCGTCTACGGCGGTGTCCTCGGTAACACTGTCGGCACCGTCGAGCTCGAGGGGGAGCTCGCCGCCGGTGACCACTACCTGCTGAAGCTGGAGAACTCCGCGAACGTCGCCACCGACGGCGCCGTCGAGCTGGAGGAGTTCGACCTCGAGGCCCCCGAGCTGAGCGTCCCCTCCCAGAACGGCTCCGTGGCCCTCTCGTTCGGCGAGTCCACCCTCGATCTCGTCGGCTTCGGCGTGACCGAGCGCTTCGAGGGCGAGGCCGCCCAGGCCGCCGCCTTCGACGAGTCCCTGGCGCGGACCGACGGCGTGGACACCGACGTCAACGCCGCCGACTTCACCTCCCAGGAGCCGACCCCGCAGCACTCCACCGGGGAGGCGGAGGACCAGGACGACCTGGGCGAGCTCTCCTCGCAGCTGTCCTCCGGTTCCTCCCGCTAGCGCCGCCGGAACGGCCTAATCCGCGAAGTCGCGGTAGTCGCCGGGGTCCGCCCCGGCACCCACGGCGGCGACAGCCGCCTTGAGGAAGTCATTCGCCACCTTCTTGTCCTGCAGGTTACGGCCCGACACCGACAGGCGGATGGTGTTGCCCCGTGCCGCGCCACGTTCAGCGGCGCGGATGACGTTACGACGCCACCACTTCGCCGCACCGAAACCCTCACCGACGGAGAGGTTGCGGCACTGGACGAAGGTGCCGTCGACAAGATTGTGCAGGCCGCGGGTACTGGCCGCCAGGGCGAAACCGAACTCCGGGAGCACCTCGAGGGTGCCCGGCGACATCCGCCACCGGGGCGGGGCGAACATGTCGGTCTCGAAGCCGATCTTCCGCATCTGCCGGGTCGCGCCGGCCACCCGCAGGCGGGCTTCATGGGCCTCGAGGGTGGCGAACTCCGAGCGGCGCCCCTGCACCGCCTGATCGAAGCCGTTGAGGATGAGAGGGCGACCGTCCTCCTGCTGCGCGAGCAGCCAGTCGCGCGTCTTGGCGTCCTTGGCCAGGTGCCAGTTGCCGTCGATGTGCGGCGCCACCAGAAGCGACACCGGAATCCCCTCGGCGTCGAGCGACTTGACCATGCCCGCCACTGCTCCCCTGGTGTCAGAGAAGATACTGGAGATGGATACCAGGAGCCGGCCGCGCATAGGGGCGATTATCGCACGTCCGGCTGGCCCTGTCCTGCCGAGTCACCGTCAGCCACGGACACCGCCCCCGACGTCCGCAGGGTCCACGCGTACTCGAACGCGGTCTGACGCCAGCGGGCGTAGCGGCCGGAGACACCGCCGTGACCGGCACTCATCTCGGTCTTGAGCAGGAACTCGCCGCCGGTGGCGGTGGCCCGCAGCTTCGCGATCCACTTGGCGGGCTCGACGTAGAGCACGCGGGTGTCATGCAGCGACGTGATGGCGATGATGTCCGGGTAGTCCTTCGCCTCGACGTTCTCGTAGGGGGCGTAGGAGGCCATGTAGTCGTAGACCTCGGCGTCGGAGTACGGGTTGCCCCACTCGTCCCACTCGGTGACGGTGAGCGGCAGTTCCGGCTTGAGCATCGAGGTCAGCGGGTCGACGAAGGGCACCACAGCCTGGATACCAGCGAAACGGTCGGGGGCCATGTTGGCGATGGCACCCATGAGCATGCCGCCGGCCGAGCCGCCCTCGGCGACGAGACGGTCGGGCGCGGTGAGCCCCTTGGCGATGAGCGCGTCGGCCACCGCGATGTAGTCGGTGAACGTGTTCTTCTTGCTCAGCTGCTTGCCGTTGTCGTACCAGCCGCGGCCCATCTCACCACCGCCGCGGACATGAGCGACGGCGAAGATCATGCCGCGGTCCATGAGGGACAGGCGGGAGACGGAGAACCCGGGGTCGATGCTCGACTCGTAGGAGCCGTAGGCGTAGAGCAGCGTCGGGCACGGCTGCGAGCGGTCGAGGTCGGAGCGGTGGACGATGGAGACGGGGATCTCCGCTCCATCCTCCGCGGGCACCCACAGGCGGTAGGCGGTGTAGTCCTCCGGGTTGTAGCCGCCGCGCACCTCCTGCTCCTTGAGCAGGGTGAACTCGCCCGTCGCGACGCGGTAGTCGTACAGCCGGGCCGGGGTGGTGAAGGACCCGTAGGAGATGCGGATGACGGGGGCGTCCCACTCCGGGTTACCCAGGGAACCGGCGGTGTAGAGCTCCTCGTCGAACTCCATCTCGGAGAAATGGCCGTAGCCGGTCTCCGGCAGAACCATGATGGACAGGCGGCCGATGGCGCCGCGTCGATAAGCGGCCACGATGAAGTCGCGGAACGTGTCGACGCCCTCGATGCGCCAGTCGTCGCGGTGCGGGATGAGCACGTTGAGGTCCCGCAGGTGCGGGAGCTCGTCGATGCCGCACTCGCCGACCTCGAAGTTCGCGCCCGAGGCGTTGTGGGTGACGATCCAGCGGCTCTGACCGCCGATCACCGCGTGGTCGACGGCATACTCGATGCCCTTCTGACGCGGCCACAGCACCCGGAACTCGCCCTCCGGGTCGTCCAGCTCCAGGACGCGGGTCTCGGAGGTGATCTTCGAGGCGGCCTCGATGACCAGCCACTTCTCGCAGCGGGTGGTGCCCACGCCGGTGAAGAACTGCTCGTCGTCCTCGCGGTAGACGCACACATCCTCGGCCGGGTCGGTGCCGATGCGGTGCCGCCAGACGGAATCCGGGCGCCAGGCGGCGTCGACACGCTGGTAGAACAGGTGCTCCTCCCCCGCCCACGTCGCGCCGTAGTAGATGCCCTCGAGGACATCGGGGAGCAGTTCACCGGTCTGCAGATCCTTGATGCGCAGGGTGAAACGCTCGTCGCCGGTGGTGTCGACGGAGTACGCCAGGAACCGGCCCGACGTGGTCACCGACGAGGCACCGAGGGAGAAGAACTCGTGCCCCTCCGCCAGCTCGTTGAGGTCGAGGAGGATCTGCTCCCCCTCCGGGCGGCCCTCCTCCGGGATGACCGGGGCCACCCAGGGATCCTGCCCCTCGGAGACCGGGATGCGGCAGCTCAGGCCGTAATCCTTGCCCTCGATGGTGCGGCCGTAGTACCACCAGTCGCCGGCGCGCTGCGGGACGGACATGTCCGTCTCCTTGATGCGCGACCTGATCTCGGAGTAGACCTCCTCGGTGAGATCCTCGAGGTCGGCGGTCTGCTGCTTCGTGTACGCGTTCTCCGCCTCGAGGTGGGCGAGGGTCTCCGGGGACTCCTTGTCGCGCATCCACTCGTAGTCGTCGGTGAACGTCCTGCCGTGGAACTCACGGGTGACGGGGTGGCGCGGGGCGGTCGGCGGCATGAGAGTCATGCCCACCGATCCTAGTCAGCCGCGTTCTACACGCACTCTCCGACCCAGGTGCAGAACTTCTCCCCCGAGAGGCGCTCGTAGGCCTCGATGTAGCGCTCGCGGGTGGCCTCCACGACGGAGCCCGGCAGCGCCGGCGGCGGGGTGTCGTCGGACTGGTTCCAGCCGGACTTCGGGGAGGTCAGCCAGTTGCGCACGTACTGCTTGTCGAAGCTCGGCTGCACCTTCCCCTCCTCGTAGCTGTCGGCCGGCCAGTAGCGGGAGGAGTCCGGCGTGAGCACCTCGTCGGCCAGCACGAGGGTGCCGTCCTCGTCGAGGCCGAACTCGAACTTCGTGTCCGCCAGGATGATGCCCTTGGACTCCGCCAGCGCGGCGGCCTCGGAGTAGATGCGCAGGGTCGCGTCGCGGAGTTCCTCCGCGCGCTTCTCACCGAGCTTCTCGACGACCGCGTCAAAGCTCACGTTCTCATCGTGGTCACCGAGCTCCGCCTTGGTGGCCGGTGTGAAGATCGGCTCCGGCAGCTTTGAGGCCTCCACGAGGCCCTCCGGCAGCTCGATGCCGCAGACGGTGCCGTCGGCCTGGTACTCCTTGAGGCCCGAACCCGTGAGGTAACCGCGGGCGACGCACTCGAACGGCAGCATCTTCAGCTTCTTGACGATGAGCGCCCGACCCAGCACCTCCTCCGGGATCCGCGGATCGTCGATCGGCCCGGCCAGGTGGTTCGGGAAATCGATCGCGTTGAAGAAGAACACGCTCATCGCGGTGAGCACGCGACCCTTGTCCGGGATCTCGGGATCCAGGATGTGGTCGTAGGCCGAGATGCGGTCGGAGACCACCATCAGCAGGGTGTTGTCATCAACCTCGTAGATCTCGCGGACCTTGCCGGCGGAGATGTGGTTGTAGTCGGACAGCTCAGGACGCATGACTGGGGAGTCTATTACAGAATCTCGCCGGGCTTGTACTGGGCGGCCTCCGGGTGGGCGTCGACAAGCACCTGGACGCGGCGCAGGACGTGATCCACCTGGGACTCCGCGGCGCCGATGAAGGCGTGCTTGTCAGCCAGGGCGGCGTCGAGATCCGCCTGCGACATCGGCAGACGATCGTCCGCGGCGAGACGCTCGATGAGATCCTGCTCGCCGCCGTTCTCCCGCATGTTCAGCGCCACGGCGACGGCGTTCTCCTTGATGACCTCGTGCGCGGTCTCCCGGCCGACGCCCGCGCGGACCGCCGCCATGAGGATGCGGGTGGTCGCCAGGAACGGCAGGTAGCGCTCCAGCTCGCGGTTGATCATCGCCGGGAAGGCACCGAACTCGTCGAGGACGGTGAGGAAGGTCTCGAACATGCCGTCAATGGCGAAGAACGCATCGGGCAGCGCTACGCGCCGGATGACCGAGCAGAACACGTCACCCTCGTTCCACTGCTGACCCGACAGGTCGGCGAGCATGGTGAGGTAGCCACGGAGGATGACCTGCAGGCCGCCGACGCGCTCGCAGGAGCGGGCGTTCATCTTGTGCGGCATCGCGGAGGAACCGACCTGGCCCTCCTTGAAACCCTCGGTGACGGTCTCGGTGCCGGCCATGAGGCGGATGGTGTGCGACAGGGAGGACGGGCCCGCGCCCAGCTGCACCAGGGCGGAGACGGCGTCGAAGTCGAGGGAACGCGGGTAGACCTGCCCCACGGAGTCGAAGATGCGCGCGAAACCGAGGTGGTCGGCGATGGCGGTCTCCAGGGCGGTGAGCTTGTTCTCGTCGCCGCCCATGAGGTCGAGCATGTCCTGGGAGGTGCCCATCGGGCCCTTGATGCCGCGCAGCGGGTAGCGGCCGAGGAGGTTCTCGGTGCGCTCGATGGCCACGAGCATCTCGTCGGCAGCGGTGGCGAAGCGCTTGCCCAGGGTCGTGGCCTGCGCCGCGACGTTGTGGGAGCGGCCGGCCATGACGAGGGACTTGTACTGGGCGGCGCGGTCCGCGATGCGGGCCACCACGGCGACGGACTTGTCGCGGATGCACTCCAGGGAACGGAAGATCTGCAGCTGCTCGACGTTCTCCGTCAGGTCGCGGCTGGTCATGCCCTTGTGGATGTGCTCGTGACCCGCGAGGGCGTTGAACTCCTCGATGCGGGCCTTGACGTCGTGGCGGGTGACCCGCTCACGGTCGGCGATCGACGCGAGGTCCACCCGGTCGATGACGGCCTCGTAGGCGTCGATCGCCTCGTTCGGGATGTCCACGCCCAGACCCTGCTGCGCCTTCATCACGGCGATCCAGAGCTGGCGCTCCAGGATGATCTTGTATTCCGGGCTCCACAGCTCGGTCAGCTCTGCGGAGGCGTAGCGGTTGGACAGGACGTTCGCGATCTTCTTCTTATCAGCCACGCCCCCGATTATCGCATGAGCGGTGCCGGGGGTGGTCACGCCGCCTTCCTCCGCTCAGCACGCAGCGCCTCACGCACCATACCGATGAACTCGGACTCAACCCCCTGCTTCCTCACCAGATGGCGATACCCCGCGTGCAGCATGTGATACCCCTCGTTCTGCAGCACTCGCTCCCGCTCCCGGTCCTTCTTCATCTGCGTCACCGCATCAGTCCCCGTGGTGGCACCGTCATACTTCACATCGCCGTGCAGTTCATTGGCTATCGACCCGTTGAGAACCTGATCAATCCGATGTTTCCCACCCAACACCGGGACCTGCACATCCAAGGAGATCAACTCCGGCAGATCCGCCGTCACAATCTGCGCCCGCCCCCACGACTCCAGCGGGCTCTCCGACCGCGGATCCGCCAACTCCAGCGCCTCCCTCGCCAACGTGATCCCCGGCACCGGGCCGGAATCATCAAAGCGCTTGGCCAGCATCTGCTTCGTGGCGCCCTTCAACGAGAGGGCAGCATCACAAGTGACAATCGCCTCCTCCACCCCGTGCCGCCTGGCGATGTCCACCAACGTCCGCGGAATATCCGTCACGCGCAGCCCGTTGCGCTCCACCACGTTCTCCTCCCCCAGGTGCGCCGACCAGTACCGCACCCCCGTCGGCCACTGCTTCTTCGGGGGCCGCCTGTTCCGCCCGGGAAGATTGAGTTCGACGTACGCATCCCCGTGCGGCACCGGAAGGCCGTGGACCCGTGCCGCGGATCTACCCACCAACACCGCCTTATCCACGCTCATGCCCACGGCCTGGATGCGGACCTCATCCTTCTCCCACGGTTTCAACCCGTTCCATATGTGCGTCGGCACAACGACCTCGGGGCAGAGCCTGAGGTAGCCCCCGGCATCGATCGCCTTTCGGATGGTGCTGTCGCCGAGCCGTACCGCGGGGAGATAGATGAGGTGGGCGGCTGTCTTCCAGTCACGCATCGGCTTGATGAACTCACGGAGTTTCTCACTCATGCCGCCAGTATGAGCGCGCCCGGGCCCGCGCAACAGGGGTAACGGCTACCTGTGGATAGCTCGCGGTCAAGCGGGTGAAAGGTATCCACAGGGGCGCGCCGAAAGGCATACCAGGTGAGGTATATCACGGCAGCTATAGGCCGAGAGCGAGAGCGCCTGGGCGGGCCCAGCTCTCGATCTATCCATGGAGGGCTATAGATGCCGTGATATGCCTCAGCCGGAACGGGCGGTCCCGGCCCCGTGTCAGCGCCGCACGTACTCCGCCAGGCGGCGGCACGCCTCGCGGGTCTCCTCCTCCGGGGCGCACAGCGTGAGGCGCACCCAGTGGTGGCCGTCGATGGGGTCGAAGTCGACGCCCGGCGCGAAGGCCACGCCGATCTCCTCGACGAGCTCGTGACACCAGGCCTCGGAGTCGTCGGTGACGTGGGCAACATTCAACCACAGGTACAAACCACCATCGGGGTCCGCCATGGTGGGGAACCCGGCCTTGGGCAGTTCCTCGAGCAGCACCGCACGGGCGGCACGGTAACGCTCGACATGGGCGTCGAGTTCGGCCCGCGCCTCCGTCGAGAAGGCGGCGCGGCCACCGACCTGCGACACCGCCGGGGCGCACAGCGCGAGGGAGGCCTGCAGGTTCTCGATCGGGGTGACCAGCTCGTCGGGCACGATGAGCCAGCCGACGCGCCACCCGGTCATGGAGAAGTACTTCGACAGGGTGCCCACGACGATGGCGCGGTCGGAGAACTGGCGGGCGGTCGCCAGGGGGCGGCCGAAGCTCATGCCGTGGTAGTCCTCGTCGGAGATGAGCACGGCGTCGTTCTCCTCGCACCAGCGCGCGATCCGCTCGAGCTCCTCCGGGTCGATGATCGTGCCGGAGGGGTTACCCGGGGAGGTGACGATGACCGCCCGCGGCCGGTCCTCCGCCGGCAGGGCCTCGAGCATCGCGGCCGTCGGCTGGAAGCGGGTCGACTCGTCGCACACGAGGTTGACCACGCGGGCCCCGAGAGACTCGAGGATGTTGCGGTACGCCGGGTAGCCGGGGCACGACAGGGCAACGTTGTCCCCGTGGTCGAGCACGGCCAGGAAGGAGGCGACGAAGCCTCCGGAGGAGCCGGTGGTGATGATGACGTTGTCGGCGGACGTCGATACGCCGTAGGTCTCGGAGTGCCACGCGGCGATGGTCTCGCGCAGGTCGCGGTCACCGATGACCTCGGTGTAGCCGAGGGCGGAGGCGTGCAGCGACTCCTCCACGGCGCCGAGGACCGGCTCCGGGGCTCCCGTGGTGGGCTGCCCGGCGCACAGCATGATGGTGTGTTTGCCGTCGCGGGCGCGCCGGTGCACGAGGTCGAGCATCTGCATGACGCGGAAGGGCTGGACCTGTCCGCGCCGGCTGATCAGGGGGCTCACAGGGAGATCCGTCCCTCCACGGCCGGCAGGGCGATGTCCCGGCGGTAGAAGGAACCGTCGAGGGTGATCTGCTCGATGGTGGCGTACGCGTCGTCGCGCGCCTCCTCGAGGGTCGCGCCGACGCCGACGATGTTGAGCACGCGGCCACCGGCGGAGACGAGCTCGCCGGCGTCGTTACGCGCGGTACCGGCGTGGAGGACCTTGGACGGGTCGGCGACGACGTCGCCGGAGATGACGCCGCCGGTGACCGGGGACGCCGGGTAGTTCTCGGCGGCGAGCACGACGGTGAGGGCGTAGGCGTCCTCCCACTCGAGCTCCGGATGGGAGGCGAGGGTGCCAGAGGCGACGGCGTCGAGAAGCCCGGCCAGCGGGGTCTTCAGCAGGGCGAGGATCGGCTGGGTCTCCGGGTCACCGAAACGGGCGTTGAACTCGACGACCCACGGGCCGTCCGCGTCCCAGGCCAGACCGGCGTAGAGCAGGCCGGAGTACGGGGTGCCGCGGCGCACCATCTCCTTGGCCACCGGCACGCACACCTCGTCGACGATGCGCTGGACACCGTCGGCCGGGAGCCACGGCAGCGGGGTGTAGGCGCCCATGCCGCCGGTGTTGGGGCCCTCGTCGTTGTCGTAGGCGCGCTTGTGGTCCTGGGCGGGGATGAGCGGGACGACGGTCTCGCCGTCGACGAGGCAGAACAGGGAGACCTCGGGGCCGTTGAGGAAGGACTCCAGCAGCACCGGGTTACCCAGCTCGTGGACGGCGCGGACGTGCTCGCGGGCGGCCTCCCGATCGGGGGTGACCACGACGCCCTTGCCGCCGGCCAGGCCGTCGTCCTTGACCACCCAGGTCGGGCCGAAACGGTCGAGGGCGGCGTCGATGTCCGCGTCGGAGGTGCCCGGGGTGAGCTGCTCGGCGCGGGCGGTCTTCACGCCGGCGTCGGCCATGACGTCCTTGGCGAACTGCTTGGAGCCCTCGATCTGTGCGGCGGCACCGGAGGGTCCGAAGACGCGGAAGCCGGCCTCGCGCAGCGCGTCGGCCACGCCTGCGACCAGCGGAATCTCCGGGCCGATGACGACGAGCTCGGCGTCGATGTCGCGGGCGAGGGCGACCATGGCGGCCGGATCGTCGACCTTGCCGGCGTCGGCGTGGACGGTGGCGAGGCCCGTCATCCCGGCGTTGCCCGGGGTGACGTGGAGGTCAGTGGTGGCGGGGTCGGCGGCCAGGCCCTGGAGGAGGGCGTGTTCGCGGCCGCCCGAACCGATCACGAGAATGCGCATGTCCACCAATTCTAGGAGACGCACCCGCAGGTCGGGGATCCCGGTGGGAGGTCCGCGCTCCGCGAGGGGTCTCCACCGCGGCCGGCCCGCACGCCAGCCGGTAGCCTGGGCGGCATGAGTAGCGTGTTCACCAAGATCATCAACGGCGAGCTCCCGGGCCGCTTCGTCTACCGCGACGATCTGGTCGTCGCCTTCCTCACCATCGAGCCGCTGCGTTACGGCCACGTGCTCGTCGTCCCCGTCGAGGAGGTTGACCGCTGGACGGACCTCTCCCCCACCGTGTGGGGCCAGCTCAACGAGGTTGCGCAGAATGTGGGCCGCGCCGTCCGTGAGGCCTTCGACGCCGCCCGCGCCGGTTACATCATCGCCGGGTTCGACGTCCCGCACACCCACATCCACGTCTTCCCCACGGACAGGATGTCGGAGTACGACTTCTCGCGGGCCATGGCGATGGACGCGACCGATCCCGAGCTCATGGACGACGCCGCCGAGCGGATCCGCGCCCTGCTGGACACCGACGAGAACGGCCACCCGCGGTAGATGTCCCTGCTGCGCTGGGTGCCGCACCGCGGGATCCTGCCGCCGCTGCCGCCCCTGTCGCAGCGCCCCGGCACCCCGGTGCTGCTCCTCCACGGTCTCATGGGTTCGCCGGGCAATTTCGAGCGCACCGTCACCGCACTCCTGGAGCTCGGCGCGCCGGTGGTCGCCCCGTTGTACGGCGACCGCGGCACGGTCGCCGTGGAGCGCTCGTTCACGGAGCTTGTCGACGTCGCCTCCGACCTCCCCACCCCCTTCGACATCGTCGGCCATTCTCTGGGCGGGTATCTCGGCCTGCGCCTGGCGCACGAGTTCCCCGTCCGGACCCTCGTCGGGGTGGGGGCCTGTTTCCGCGGACTACCCCTGCCACCGCGGCGCGCCGTCCGGGCCGCGATCCCGCTGGTCATGGGCCGCGGGGCCGGGGATCTCATGACCGCCGAGCCCTTCGCCGCGGTGCTTCCCGCCCGCACCCGCGTCGTCTCGCTCGTCTCCGACGCGGACACCATCGTCCCCGCGGCCTCCTCCGACCTGGGGGAGGTCCGCCCTCTCACCGGCGTGCGCCACGAGCATCTGCCTGCGCAGGCCGACGCCATCCTCGACGCCCTGGAGTGGACACCATGAAGCACATCGCCGACATCGACGGCACCGAGTACGCCTTCGACTGGCCGGAGGACAGGACCCTGCTGGAGTCGATGCTCGCCGAGGCGATCCCCGCCTGGTACTCCTGCACCGACGGCGACTGCGGCACGTGCCAGTGCACCCTGACGGGCGGGCCGTCGCACATGCGGCAGAACCAGGTGCTCTCCACCTACGAGGTGGAGCAGGAGGAACAGACCCTCGCCTGCCAGACGATCCGCGACGGGGAGGGCCCGTACCGGGTTTCCTACGAATAGGGGGGTGCCCGCCACCCCGTCCGCCTACAGTTACATTCATGAACCTCACCCCGCGCCTGCATGACAATCCCGAGATCCCCGAGGGCGAAGCCCGCGAGACGATCCTGCCCGCCTACTTCGGCAAGTTCGGTGGCCAGTTCGTGCCGCCGATGCTCTACCCCGTCCTCGACGAGCTGGAGCGCGCCTACGCCGAGGCGCTGGAGGATCCGGAGTTCATCGCGGACCTGGACAAGCTCTACCGCTCCTACCTGGGCCGTCCCACCCCGGTGACCGAGTGCGTCAACCTCCCCCGGGAGGGCAAGGGCAAGGGGCACGCCCGGATCTTCCTCAAGCGGGAGGATCTGGTCCACGGTGGCGCCCACAAGGGCAACCAGGTGATGGCGCAGGCACTGCTGGCGAAGAAGCTGGGCAAGACCCGCCTCATCGCCGAGACCGGCGCCGGCCAGCACGGCACCGCCACCGCCATGGCCGCCGCGCGTTTCGGCATGTCCTGCACCATTTACATGGGGGCCCGTGACATCGCCCGCCAGCAGGCCAACGTCTACCGGATGCGTCTGATGGGCGCGGAGGTCGTGGCCGTCGACGAGGACGGCGGCAACGGCCTGCAGAACGCCGTCGACGTGGCGTTGCTCGACTGGGTGGAGTCCTACGAGACCACCCACTACCTGCTCGGCACCGCCGCCGGCCCGCACCCCTTCCCGTCCCTGGTCAAGGAGTACCACCGGATCATCTCCAAGGAGTCCCGCGAGCAGATGATGGAGGAGGTCGGCCGGCTTCCCGACGCCGTGATCGCCGCCGTCGGAGGCGGCTCCAACGCCATCGGCGCGTTCGCCGAGTACTACGACGACACCGACGTGCAGCTCATCGGCGTGGAGCCCGCCGGCGAGGGCCTGGATTCCGGCCGGCACGGCGCCCCGCTGGAGCGCGGCCGCGTGGGTATCCTCCACGGTTCCCGCTCGTACGTCATGCTCGGCGAGGGCGACGAGGACGTGCTCAACTCCCACTCCATCTCCGCCGGCCTGGACTACCCGGGTGTCGGTCCGGAGCACGCCTGGCTCATGGAGACCGGCCGCGCCACCTACGTCGGCGCCACCGACGCCGAGGCGCTGCAGGCCTTCCGCATGCTCACCCGCTACGAGGGCATCATCCCGGCCCTCGAGTCCTCCCACGCCCTGGCCCACGCCCTCAAGCTGGCCGAGCAGGACGAGGCCGCGGGCCGCACGGACCGTGTCTACCTCGTCAACCTCTCCGGCCGCGGCGACAAGGACGTCAACTACGTCCGCCGCATGCTCGGGGACGCGGCGGACCTGGACCCGGACACCCACGGCGTCGAGAAGCTCGACGTCGCGGGTGCCATCGCCGCCCTGGAGGCGGAGGCCGACTAGAGTCGGCCGAGGTCATCGGCTTCTACGAGACCCTCGGGTACGAGACCGAGGACGTCATCGTCATGGCCAGACACCACCCCGCGGACTAGTTCTCCTGCTCGTCCTTGCGCGGCAGCCGGATGGTGAACACGGAGCCGGCGCCCTCCTCGGAGGTGACGGTGATCGTGCCGCCGTGCTTCTCGACGAGCGACTTCGTGATCGCCAGCCCCAGCCCCGAGCCGCCCGACGTGCGGGAGCGGGAGGCGTCCTCGCGGTAGAACCGCTCGAAGACCTTCTCGGCGACCTCGGGCGGCATGCCGCGGCCGTCGTCGGAGACGTCGACGACGACGTCGGGGCCGTCGAGATGCAGTTCCACGGTGACGGTCGCTTCGGGCCCGCCGTGGGTGAGGCCGTTGGAGATGAGGTTGAGCAGCACCTGGTGGAGGCGGGAGGCGTCGCCCCGGACCACGGGGACGGAGGAGGTCTCGTTCTTCACGCTCACCTCGCGGCCGGGGAACGCGGCCCGCGCCGAGGACGCCACCGACAGCGACAGCTCCAGCAGGTCGACGGTCTTGAGCTCCAGGCGCGAGCCCTCCGCCCGGGTGAGGGCGAGGAGGTCCTCGACGAGGAGGGACATGCGGCGGGACTCGTCGTCGATACGCGTGAGCACCAGCTCGACGTCGTCGGTGGCCCCGGAACGGTAGAGCTCGGTGTAGCCGCGGACGGAGGTGAGCGGGGTGCGCAGCTCGTGGGAGGCGTCGCCGACGAAGCGGCGCATCTGCTCCTCGTTGCTCTGCGCGGACTCGACGGAGGTCTGCAGCTGGCCGATCATCGTGTTGAGCGCGTGCGCCAGCTGACCGACCTCGGTGGTGCGCGGCCAGGCCGGTACACGGCGGTCGAGGTCACCCGCGGCGATGGCGCCGGCGGTGCGCTCGACGTCACGCAGCGGGGCCATCGCCTGCCGCACCACGTAGTAGCTGAGCAGGGCCAGGACCGCCAGGACCAGCAGGGAGATGATGAGCTGGACCATCGCCAGGCCGTAGAGCAGGGTGCGTTCGCGGGCCAGATCCTTCGCGACGACGGTGGTCACGCCGGCCTCGCGGTGGGCGATGACGCGCCAGCGGGTGTTGAACTCCGAACCCGGCGCGGAGTCGACGGTCTGGGGTGGGCCGCCGACCGCGACCGTCGATAAGCGGGGCAGTTCGCCCGGATCGTTGAACACGATCGACGACCCGTCCTCGAAGAGCTTGATCACCACGTAATCCGACGGCGGGCGCGAGGAGGAGTCGGAGTTGAAGATCTCCGAACTCCGCGCCCAGCCGCCGAGGGAGTTGACCAGGTCCTCGTCGACACGCGAGTACATCACCTCCCGCATGATCGACGACACCGCCACCGAACTCGCCGCCAGGCCCAGCCCGGACAACAGCACGATGATGACCACCAACCACGTGCGCAGCGGCCACGCCCGCTCGGGGACCTGGGTCTCCACGGGCGGGTAGAGGGCGTCGCGCGGCTCCGGCGGCGGCTCCGGCGAGGCCGGGTAGGAGGGGTAGGGAGGCAACGTCACTGGCGCGGGGTGCGGAGGACGTAACCGACGCCACGGACCGTGTGGATGAGCGGCACATCGCCGGTGTCGATCTTGCGGCGCAGGTACGAGATGTACGACTCGACGACATTGCCGTCCCCGCCGAAGTCGTAGTGCCACACGTTGTCGAGGATCTTCGCCTTGCTCAGCACCACCTCCGCGTTGAGCATGAGGTAGCGCAGCAGGTTGAACTCCGTCGGCGAGAGTTCGACGATCCGGCCGGCCTTGGTCACCTCGTGCGTCTCGTCGTTGAGGGTGAGGTCCGCGTACGTGATCGCCGCATCCGAGGTGTCCTGCTCCTTGATGTGCCCGCGGCGCAGGATGACGCGCAGCCGGGTGATCACCTCCTCGAGGGAGAAGGGCTTGGTCACGTAGTCGTCGGCGCCGATCGTCAGGCCGTGGATGCGGTTCTCCACCGCGTCCTTCGCCGTGAGGTAGAGCACCGGTCCGTCGAGGCCCTCGCTGCGCAGCTTGGTGAGCAGCTCGAAGCCGTCCATGCCCGGCATCATCACATCGAGGATGTACGCGTCCGGGTTGAACTCGCGCGCGATCCGCAGCGCCTCAGTTCCGGAGGCCGCGGTACGCACGTCAAAGCCCTGGAACTTCAGGCTGACGTTGAGCAGCTCGACGATATTGGGCTCGTCATCGACAACGAGCACCTTGACCGGGGTCTGGGAGGGGTCTGTCATGCGGTCCATTGTCCCCCATGACCCGACCCCGCCGCTGAACGATCTCTGGGAACTTACTTGGAGACCGTCACTCCCAGGCGACGTTCCCCAGGTCCACACCCTCCGCCGCGGCCTGCGCCTCGATGAGCGTGAGCAGATAGGCGGCATGCCCCTGGTAGGTGGCGTTGAAACGCTCGTCCTCGACGTACATCCGCGCCAGCAGCACCTGCTTCGCCGCGGAGACGTCGTAGAACTGGCCGATGCTCGCCCGATGCTTATCGACGATCACCTCCGCCTCCGCAGAGCCCGGTTCCACACCGCGCGCCGCGGCGTCCGCCAACAGGGACACGAACTCGTCCAGCTGCTTCTTGACGTCCACCCAGTCGGCGTCCGTCATCCTCGCCTGGGCGGCCTGGGACTGCTCCCACTCCGGGGTGTCACCCCACCGCTCCTCGGCCTCGTCCTGGTACTCCGGCTTCCACTGGTCGCCGAACAGCTTCATACGGTCCTCGATGGACATGGGTTGTGGCTCCTTCAGCAGGTCATCGACTGCCCGGACCATCCGGTGCAGGTGACCGATCCGCTCGGTGAGCACATCGCGCTGCCGGGTGAGGGCCTGACGCGCCGTCGCCGGCTCCGCGAGGATCTCCGCGATCTCCTTCAGCGGCACCCCCGCCTCCCGGTAGACGAGGATCTGCAGAGCGGTGTCCATGTCCTCGTCCGTGTAGAGACGGTGGTCCGCGTACGTGCGCCACCCCGGGCTGAGCAGCCCGATGTGGTCCCAGTGCCGCAGGGTGCGGGTGGTCACGCGGAGGATGTCGGCGGCCTCGCCGATGGTGTACTCGGTCACGGTTCCCAGTGTGCCGGTTGACGCGGCGTCAAGCGCAAGGGGTGCGTGTCAGTTCATCCCGCGTGCCGCCACCTGCCACCGGTCGACCACGCGGCCGCCGGAGACCACCTCCACCTCATCGACGAGGTTGAGCACCAGGCACACGTGGTTGGGCACCACGGCCAGCTCCTCCCCGATCGCCGGCAGCCGCTCCCCCGCCGGCCAGGCCACGGTGCCGTGATGCTCGGACAGGGCGGTGATGCGGGCGTCGGAGGCGCCCCTGATCCGCCCGAACCCGGTGGCCCAGGCGGGACGGTCGGACCCGAGGATCTTGGAGCCGGCGTCGACGATGATCTGGTGCCGGTCCTCCCGGCGGGAGACCACCCGGGCCGCGACGGTCAGGGCGATGCCAGACCAGTCGCAGGTGCCCAGCTCAAGCTGCTGGGCGTCATTGAAGACGTAGACCCCGGGGCGGCGCTCCGTGGCCACCCGCGAGTACCGGGCCGAGGGGGTCGATCCGCCGGACAGCACCGGGTCCGCCACCCCGAGGGCGCGGAGGATGTCCCCGGCGGCGCGGAGCGCCTGGTCCTCGTCCCGCGCCGCCTGCTCCTGGGCGCCCGGGGCGTAGGAGTGGCCGGGGAAGGTGAACGCGCCCCGCAGGTCGAGGCCGAGATCGAACACCCCGCGCGCCAGGTCCTCCAGCGCGGTGACCGGCACGCCCGAGCGGTGGTGGCCGGAGTCCAGCTCGATGAGCACACCGGCGGGGATCCCGACCAGCCGCTCGGCCGCTTCCAGTGAGTCGCAGCCCACGGACAACCGGACCCGTTCGGCCAGGGCGCGCAGCCGCTTGTCGGCCCAGACGGGGTAGGCGATGAAGATGTCGTCGCTGACCTCGGCGAAGACCTCGGCCTCCCCCACCGTGGCGACCGTGAGTCCGTGCGCCCCGGCGGCGATCTGACGACGGGCGATCTCGGGGATCTTGTGCGTCTTCACGTGCGGACGCAGGGGCCCGGGCTGCGCGGCGATGTTGGTGTCGAGGCGGGCGAGGTCGATCCGGACGGTCGGGGTCATGGTGCCAGGGTAGTCCGCCCGCCCCCTCCAGGTTCCCACGCACATATGGGCGGGCCCTTTTCTGCGACCAGGGACAACGCCCGGACCCCCGGAAATCCACGTGGGAACCCTGAGGGAGGGGGGGGACGGCGGCCTACACCGCGCCGGCGGCCCCGATGTTGCGCAGGTTGGCGCGCGCCAGGTGCACCATGTCACCGACGCCGCCGCCGAAGACGGAGCGGGTCGCCGCGCGGGAGAAGCCGATGAGCATCTCCCAGGTGATGGACGGCGGGATGGACAGGGCGTCGGGGTCGGTGCGGACGTCGATGAGCACGGGTCCCGGGTGGGCCAGGGCCGCGGCGAGCTGCTCGCGGAGGGTGGCGGGGTCGTCGATGAGCACGGAGTGGATGCCGGCGGCGGCCGCGATGGCCGCGAAGTCGACCTCCTCGTGGTCGGTGCCGTGCTGGCGCATGCCCTCGACGAGCATCTCCAGCTTGACCATGCCGAGGGAGGAGTTGTTGAACACCACCATCTTCAGCGGCAGGTCGTGGAGTTTCACGGTGAGCAGCTCGCCGAGGAGCATGCCCAGGCCGCCGTCGCCGTTGAGGCTGATGACCTGGCGGTCGCGGTCGACGAACTGGGCGCCGATGGCGTGCGGCAGGGCGTTGGCCATGGTGCCGTGGCGGAAGGAGCCGATCTCGGCGCGGCGGCCGTTGGGGGTGAGGTAGCGGGCGGCCCAGACGTTGCACATGCCGGTGTCGACGGTGAAGACGGCGTCGTCGTCGGCAAGCTCGTCGAGGACGTGGGCGAGGAACTCCGGGTGGATGGGGACATGCTTGTCGACGTCCTTCGTGTACGCGTCGACGACCTTCTCCAGGGTGTCCGCGTGCTTGGTGAGCATCACGTCGAGGAAGGAGCGGTCGGTCTTCTCCGTGATGTGCGGGAGGATGTTGTCGATCGTCGCGCCGACATCGCCGACGACCGGGTGTTTCACCGTCGTGCGCTTGCCGATGTTCACCGCCCTGATGTCGACCTGCGCGACGTTGGCGGTGGGCAGGAACTCGGTGTAAGGGAAGTCGGTGCCGAGGAGGATGAGCAGGTCGGCCTCGTGCATGGCGTCGTGGCAGGCGCCGTAGCCTAGGAGGCCGGACATGCCGACGTCGAAGGGGTTGTCGTACTGGATGTGCATCTTGCCGCCGAAGGCGTGGCCGACGGGGGCCTTGATCTTCTCCGCCAGGGCGAGGACCTGCTCGCGCGCGTCCCTGACGCCCTCGCCGCAGAAGAGGGTGACCTTCTCGGCGGCGTTGATCGCCGCGACGAGCTCGGCGGCCTCGCGGGCATCCGGGTAGAGCACGGGGCGGCCCGTCGCGATGGTCGAGTCGAGGAACATGCCGTCCCCGGCGTCCTGCTTCGCGACGTCGCCCGGGATCACCAGCACCGACACCCCCTCCCCGGCCGTCGTCGACTGGATGGCGTGGTGGAGGATACGCGCCCCGTGGTCGGCGGAGTTGACCATCTCGCAGTAGCCGGAGCACTCGGAGAACAGCACCTCGGGGTGGGTCTCCTGGAAGAAGTTCGAGCCGATCTGGGTGCTGGGGATGTGGGAGGCCAGGGCGAGGACCTGCGCGCCGTTGCGGTGGGCGTCGTACAGGCCCTGCAGGAGGTGGAGGTTGCCGGGGCCGCAGGAGCCGGCGCACACGGCGAGGCGGCCGGTGAGCAGCGATTCGGCACCGGCGGCGAAGGCGGCGGCCTCCTCGTTGCGGACGTGGATCCACTCGATGGAGGAGGAGTGGATCGCGTCGACGATGGGGTTGAAGCTGTCCCCGACGACGCCGTAGATGCGTTCGACGCCCCGGGACTCCAGGGTGTCGACGAGCTGCTGAGCGAAGTTACGTGCCATGTCCCCGAGCGTACGCGCGGATTCATGCCCCGAGTTGTAACTGTAACGAGCGGTCGGTACAGTTACGCGACGTGAAACACCTGGACAACGTCGACTCCACCCCCGCCCAACGGTGGACCTTCCTGCTGGTCATCTCCCTGGGCCTGCTCATGGTGGGGCTCGACAACTCGATCCTCTACACCGCCCTCCCCGAACTCCGCTCACAGCTCGGCGCCTCGGAGACCCAGGCGCTGTGGATCATCAACGCCTACGCCCTGGTCATCTCCGGCCTCATGCTGGGCACCGGCACCCTCGGCGACCGCATCGGCCACCGCCTCATGTTCCTCATCGGCCTGGCCATCTTCGGCGTGGCCTCCCTTGCCGCCGCCTTCGCCCCCGGCGCGTGGTTCCTCGTGGCGGCCCGCGGCCTCCTCGGCCTCGGCGCCGCGACGATGATGCCCGCCACCCTGGCGCTCATCCGCATCACCTTCTCCGACGAACGGGAACGGAACACCGCCATCGGCGTGTGGGCGTCGGTCGCCGTCGTCGGCGCGGCTCTCGGCCCGGTCGTGGGTGGTGTGCTGCTGGAGTTCTTCTGGTGGGGGTCCGTGTTCCTCATCAACGTGCCGGTGGTGGTCGCGGCGATCATCCTCACCATCGCCGTCGCCCCACCGAACATGCCCAACCCGACCAAGCACTGGGACGCCCCGAGCTCCCTCTACGCGCTGGTCACGCTGGCGTCGCTGGTCACCGCGATCAAGGAGCTGGCGAACCCGGCGCGCACGTGGTGGCTGCTGCTCGCCGCCGTGGTGCTGACGGTGGTGGGGGCCATTCTGTTCACCCGCCGCCAGCAGCGTCTCGACGACCCCCTCCTCACCTTCGACGTCTTCCGGTCCCGCATCTTCACCGGCGGCGTCCTCGCGGCGGCCGGTGCGATGTTCGCCGTCTCCGGCCTGGAACTGCTGACCACCCAGCGTTTCCAGCTGGTGCTCGGCTACTCCCCGCTGGAGGCCGGCCTGCTGGTCATCGCGGTGACCCTGGCCGCGTTCCCCTTCTCCCTGCTGGGTGGGGCGGTGCTGCACCGGGTGGGGTTCATCCCGCTCATCGCGGGCGGGTTCGCGGTGGTGGCGGCGGGCGTAGGCCTGGCCACGTGGGCGGGGAACGACCATGTGCTGCCGCTGTTCGTGGTGGGGCTGGCGCTGGTCGGCGCGGGCGCCGGGTCGATCATGTCGGTGTCGTCGACGGCGATCATCGGCTCCGCCCCCGTGCGCCGTGCCGGCATGGCCGCGGGGGTGGAGTCCGTCTCCTACGAGTTCGGCACCCTGCTGGCAGTGTCCGTCCTGGGTTCCCTGCTGCCGGTGCTCTACGCCCTGCGCGCCCGCCCCGGCACGGAGCTCGACGGCGCCGCCTACGACACCGCCTACCTGACCATCCTGCTCGTCATCGCCGTCATCGCGGCCGCCTTCGCGCTCCTCAGCGCGTGGTGCTTCCGCGGCAACCCGAGGAGCCCCGGTGCGACCCAGTAAACGCGACCTCATCCTCGCCGCCGCCGTCCGCGTCATCGCCGTGGACGGCATCGAGGGGCTGAGCTTCGAGACCCTCGCCGACGCCGCCGGCCTGTCCAAGTCCGGCATCATCTACCACTTCCCCTCCCGCCACGACCTCCTCCTCGGCGTGCACACCCACCTCGCCACCCTGTGGGAACGCGAGCTGGAGGACATCGCCGGGGCACCCGCCGCCGAGCTGACCCCCACCGGCCGACTGCGGGCCGTCGTCACATCCATGGGCCGCACCGCGGACCTGCCGGAACTACTCATGATCCTCGACTCCCGCCACCATCCGGAGTTCCGGGAGGCGTGGGCGGGCGTCGATAAGCGGTGGATGCCGGAACCCGACTCCACCGACGCCTACCTGGTGCAGCTCATCGCCTACGGCCTGTGGGCGCACGACCACGTCCACCACGCCCCCCTCGACGCGCGCGCGAGGGAGAGGCTCATTGCCGCTGCGCTAGAGCGGATTCCGTCTTAGACTCCCGACATGAGCACGATGCGCACGGACCGGGTCACCGTCACCTCCTGGGCCCTGTGGGACTGGGGGTCGGCGGCCTTCAACGCCGTCCTGGTGACGTTCATCTTCTCCGTCTACCTCACGGATTCGGTGGGGGCGACGCTGGACACGGCGTACACGCCGGCGACGCTCTACGGCTGGGTGATGGCGGTGGCGGGTGTCCTCATCGCGGTGGTGGCGCCGATCATCGGGCAGCGCTCGGATCTGCGGGGCACGCGCCGCCGCTCGCTGGCGGTGTGGACGTTCATCACGGTGGGGCTCATGTTCGCCCTGTTCGTGGTGCGTAACGACGCCCCCGTCTACTTCTGGATCGGCGCCGTCATCATGGCCGTCGCGTCCGTCCTCTTCGAGTTCGCGGAGGTCAACTACTACGCGCAGCTCAACCAGATCTCCACGGAGGACAACGTCGGCCGCGTCTCCGGCTACGGGTGGGGCATGGGGTACGCGGGCGGCATCATCCTGCTGCTCATCTGCTACTTCGGTTTCGTCGCCGGCGACGGCGGCATCTTCGGCCTGCCCACCGAGGGCGGCCTCAACATCCGCCTCGTGGCCGTCTTCGCGGCCGTGTGGTTCGGCGTCTTCGCCCTGCCGGTGCTCTTCCGCGTCCCCGAGATCCGCCCCAGCGGCGCCGCCGAGACCGAGGGCGTCATCGACGCTTACCGACGCCTCATCGGCACCATCCGCGAGTTGTGGCACCGCGACCGCAACGCCGTCTACTTCCTCGTCTCCTCCGCCGTCTTCCGTGACGGCCTGGCCGGCGTGTTCACCTTCGGCGCCATCCTCGCCGTCACCGTCTACGGGCTCAGCGCCGGCGACGTCCTCATCTTCGGCGTCGCCGCCAATGTCGCCGCCGCCGCGGGCGCCATGATCGGCGGGCTTCTCGACGACCGCCTCGGGCCCAAGCCCATCATCATCGCCTCACTGGTCCTGATGATCGCCTCCGCCGGCGTCCTCTACTTCGTCGAGGGGCCGCAGATGTTCTGGATCTTCGGCCTGGCGCTCTGCCTGTTCGTCGGCCCCGCCCAGTCCGCCGCCCGCTCCTTCCTCTCCCGCGTCGCCCCCGAGGGCACGGAGGGGCAGCTCTTCGGCCTCTACGTCACCACCGGCCGCGCCGTCTCCTGGCTGTCGCCGGTGTTCTTCGGCCTCTTCGTCACGGTGGGGGGTGCCGACCGCTTCGGCATCCTCGGCATCGGCCTGGTGCTGGCGGTCGGCGCCCTCCTGCTCGTCCCCGTGACGGACCCGACTACACGTCGCGTGCGATGAGCTCCTCGAGCGGGGTCGGGGAGATGAGGTACGGGGCAACCTCGAGCACCGTGTAGGCGCCGGCCTCGCCGGCCTCGCGCAGACGGTGGGCCGCGCGCGCGTAGGCCAGGGCGCAGGCACCGGTGAAGTCGGGGTTGCGCTCCAGCTCGAGGGTGTACTCGATGGACTGCACGTAGCCGCCGGTGTCACCCGCGGTGATGACGTGGCCGCCGTGCGGCATGCCGGTGTGCTCGGCGTCGAAGGTGGCCTCGTCGATGAAGTTCACCTCTACCTCGTAGCCGACGAAGTAGTCGGGCATGGTGCGGATCTCGTTCTCGATGCGCTCCTGATCGGCCTCGTCGGCGACGATGAAGCAGCGGCGCAGGTGGGCCTGCTTGCCGGTCAGCCCCGCCTCACCCTGGCGGGCGGCGTCGAGGGCCTCCGGGGACGGGATCGTGTACTGCACGCCCTTCTTCACCCCCTCCACGCGGCGCACCGCGTCGGAGTGGCCCTGCGACAGGCCCGGGCCCCAGAAGGTCTGCTGCTGCCCACCCGGCAGGAGCGCCTGGCCGATGGTGCGGTTGAGGGAGAACATGCCCGGATCCCAGCCGGTGGACACGACGGCGACGGTGCCGTTCTCCTTGGCCACCTTGTCCATCGCGGCGCGGTGGCGGGGGACGTCTCGGTGGTTGTCGTAGGTGTCGACGGTGTTGGCGTGGCGGATGAACTCCGGCGCCTGCTCCGGGATGTCGGTGGCGGAGCCGAGGCAGAGGACGGCGACGTCGAACTGGTCCGTGTAGGAGGCGAACTCGGCGACCGACCACACGGGGGCGTCGGTGTCGAGGCTGTCGCGGCGGGAGAAGATGCCCGCCAGCTCCATGTCCGGCTGCTGTGCGGTGAGCTTCTCGACGGACCTGCCCAAGTTGCCGTACCCGACGATCGCGATCCTGATAGGGGCCATGCGTTTCTTCTCCTCGAAGTGGGGGATGGTGAACGCCGACCATTCTACGAGCTGGAGACGAGACTTGAACTCGCAACCTACGGTTTACAAGACCGTTGCGCTACCGATTGCGCCACTCCAGCACCGGCGGATGAACCTCCGCCTGGAAGCAGATGCTACCGCAGGCCCCGCTGCTGATAGAAACCGGTGGAACCGCTAGGGTGGCGCCCGTGTCCACACTGTTCTCCCGCCTCGGATCCTGGGGTTCACTGCTCTCGGGATCCGGTCGCATCGCCACCATTGATGCGGCCAAGGCCGCCCCGCCGCCGTCCCCGCTGGCGCCCGTCGACCTCACCGACCAGGCGCAGGTCGCCGCCGTCATGGACCTCGCCGTCCGCATCGGCGACGTCCTGTTGTCCTCCGGCACGTCCAACTCGGACACGAAGGCGCAGATCCATGCCGTCACCAGTGCGTACGGCCTGCACTACTGTCACGTGGACATCACGATGAACACCATCACGGCGTTCACCCAGATCGGCACCACCCGGAAGACGCCGGTCACGGTGTTCCGCGTGGTGCGGTCGATGACGACGGACTTCTCCCGCCTCTCCGAGGTGGACCGCCTCATCCGTTCCATCCAGGCCGGTGCCACCCCGCCGGAGACGGCGGAGAAGATCCTCGACGAGATCACCCGCCGCCCCGCCTCCTACGGCACGCTCACCTCGATCATGGGGTGGGGCCTGCTGGGTGGGTCGGTGGCCGGTCTGCTCGGCGGCGGGCCGGTCGTGGTGGGGACTGCGTTCCTCACGGCGGTGCTCATCATGCTGGTCAACACCTTCCTGGCCCGGCACCAGCTGCCGTACTTCTTCCAGAACGTCTTCGGCGGGATCATCGCCACCGTCCCGGCGGCGGTCATATACTCCCTCGCCGCGGACCGGGGCCTGCAGATCTCCCCCAGCCAGGTCATCGCGTCCGGCATCATCGTGCTGCTCGCCGGCCTGACGCTGGTGCAGTCGCTGCAGGACGGGATCACGGGTGCCCCGGTGACGGCGTCGGCACGCTTCTTCGAGACGATGCTGTTCACCGGCGCCATCGTCGCCGGTGTCGGTATCGGCATCCAGCTGGTCGCCATGCTGGGGATCGCCCTGCCGCCGTTGCAGACGTACGCGCCGCCGAACTTCACGTCGATAGGCGTGCGCGTGCTGTGCGGTGGACTGGCGGCTGCCGGGTTCGCGATCGCCAGCTACGCGGAGTGGTCGTCGGTGTTCGTCTCGGCGGTGACGGCGACGGCCGGATCGGCCTTCTACTACCTGGTGCTCATCCCGGCGGGGACGGGCCCAGTCATTGCGTCGTCGATGGCGGCGGTCGTCGTCGGCCTGGCCGGTGGCCTCCTGGCGCGTCGTTTCCTCATCCCGCCGCTCATCACCGCCGTCGCCGGCATCACCCCCTTCCTGCCCGGCCTGGCCGTGTACCGCGGCATGTACGCGTCCCTCCACGAGCAGACGCTGGCCGGTTTCACCAACATCGCCCTCGCCCTGGCCATCGCCTCCGGCCTGGCGGCGGGTGTGGTCCTCGGCGAGTGGGTCGCCGCCCGCCTGCGCCGCCCGCCGACACTTCGCCCCTACCGCTACTTCCGCCGCGCCCGCCGCGTCACGTTCCAGCAGCTGGCGGAACGTCCCACCAGGCGAGTGCGGAAAAACCCGCGGGCATAGCGTAGAATGGCTAATCTACTGTGCCCTGACCACCACTTTTACAGGAGGATCCGTGCCGCCCAAGGTCACTGACACCCGCCCGACTCCCGAGGCCCTGCACGCCGTGGAGGAGGAGACCGCCGCCTCCGCCCGGCGGATCGTCGCCACCTACGCGCAGGATTTCCTGGACGGTGTCACCCTGATGTGCATGCTCGGTGTGGAGCCGAAGGGCCTCGTCTACTCCAAGGTCGCCGCCGAGCTGGAGGAGCCGGAGCCGGCCCCCGCCAAGCGCACCCGCAAGAAGACCACCAAGAAGGCCGCGAAGAAGACGACGAAGAAGACCACCAAGAAGGCGACCAAGAAGACCACGAAGAAGACGGTCAAGAAGGCCTGACACCAGCCATGAGCGGCGACAACAGCTTCGTGGTCGTGGCCAACCGCCTGCCGGTTGACCTGCACGGCACCACCTGGACGCCCAGCCCCGGCGGGCTGGTCGCCGCACTCTCCCCTGTCCTGGAACGCCAGCAGGGATGCTGGGTGGGCTGGCCGGGAGTGCCCGACGAGGCCCCCGAGCCCTTCCGCACCGACGCCGGGCTGCTCCTCCACCCCGTGCGCCTCTCCCAGGCGGATTTCGAGGGCTTCTACGAGGGGTTCTCCAACGCGTCCCTGTGGCCGCTGTACCACGACCTCATCGTCACGCCGGAGTACCACCGGCAGTGGTGGGCGGCGTACCGCGACGTCAACCTGCGGTTCGCCCAGGAGGTCGCCGAGGTCGCCGCGGAGGGGGCCACGGTGTGGGTGCAGGACTACCAGCTGCAGCTCGTCCCGGGCATCCTCCGCCAGCTGCGCCCCGACCTGCGGATCGGGTTCTTCCTGCACATCCCCTTCCCCGGCCCGGACCTGTTCCGCCAGCTGCCGTGGCGCGACGAGATCATCCGCGGCCTGCTCGGCGCCGACCTCATCGGCTTCCACCTCGAGTCCAGTGCCCGCAACTTCCTCGACCTGTGCTCCGGCACCGGTCAGCCGGCGACCCGGCGTATCGACGCCCACGTCACCACCGGCGACGGCCGCCGCGTCGGCGTCGGCGCGTTCCCCATCTCCATCGACATGAACTCGCTCGGCGAGGGGGAGGACGGGGGCGTCGATAAGCTGCGTCGCGAGCTGGGTGACCCCACCACCGTCATCCTCGGCGTCGACCGCCTCGACTACACCAAGGGCATCCTCCAACGGCTGCTCGCCTTCGAGGAGCTGCTGGAGGCGGGGGCCCTGGAGGGGGCCGTGCTGCTGCAGATCGCCACCCCCTCCCGGGAGCGCATCGACCAGTACCAGGTGGCGCGCTCACGCGTTGAGGAGGCGGTGGGGCGCATCAACGGCCGCTTCGGGTCGATGGGCCACCCCGTCGTGCACTACCTGCACCAGTCCCTGCCGAAGAATGAGCTGCGCACCTACTACGAGGCGGCGGACGTCATGCTCGTCACCCCATTCAAGGACGGCATGAACCTGGTGGCCAAGGAGTACGTCGCCTGCCACCCGGAGGGGGACGGGGCGCTGGTGCTCTCCGAGTTCGCCGGCGCCGCCGTCGAGCTGCACCAGGCGAACCTGTGCAATCCCTTCGACCTGGAGTCCATCAAGCGGGCCCTGCTCACCGCCGTTCAGGGCCTGGAGACCACCCCGGAGCTCATGGCCGAGCGGATGGCGGCGATGTACGCGCAGGTGCGTGACCACGACGTCGACCGGTGGGCGAGCAACTTCCTGAGTGCCCTGGAGAAGAGCCGATGACACGCCGCCTTTTCGTGCTCGGGACTGCCGTGCTGCTGCTCACCGCCTGCACCCCGGAACCTCAGGCCGACCTCGCCGACACCTCCTGGCAGGTCACCGACATCTGGACCACCCCCGGCGAGCCCTCCACCCTGCCTCCGCAGGACGCGGGCCGCGCGTGGATGGCCTTCGGCCAGCAGTCCCTGTCCGGTCACACCGGCTGCTCCCGCCTGCAGGGAACCGTCGCCTTCACCACCGGGGGGCACTCCGCCAGCGCCGAGGAGGCCGACACCCTCCGCATCGACCACCTCGAGGTGGAGCCCGCGGCCGCCGACTGCCCCGCCACCCGGACGCACGGGCAGCTCACCGGGCTGCTCCAGCCCGGCACGGAGTTCGACGTCCACCACGCGGCGCGTTACCTCACCCTCACCCTGCGTTCCGATGCCCTCGATCCCCCCGCCATCGGTCTCGCCGCACTCTAGCTAAAGTGGGGCCATGAGCCTTGATCCCACCATTGTGCGCCGCCTCGCAGAGGCAGAGTCGCTGCTGCTCGTCACCGACTTCGACGGCACCCTCGCCGACCTCACCACCGAGATCTACGGGGTGCCCGTCAACGTCGACTCGCTGGCCGCCCTCACCCACCTGGCCGGATTGCCCGCCACGCACGTGGCCGTGCTCACCGGCCGCCACCTCGCCGGTCTGGCACGCCTGTGCCCCCTGCGCGCGCCCATAATCTTCGCCGGTTCCCACGGGGCAGAGTCCGCCGAGCACGGTGACTGCCTCACCGAGGAGCAGGCCGCCCGCCTCGCGGAGGTAGACGCCGCACTCGATGCCGCGCTCGGTGCCGCGCTCCACGGCGACCACCCGGACGTCCACATCGAGCGCAAGCCTTTCCAGCGCGTCGTACACACCGCCCGCCTGGCAGCCACAGACCAGGCCGCTGCCGACGCCCACCTCGACCGGGCCCAGCAGATCGGGATGCCGGGAGTGCGGGTCTCGCGCGGCAAGAACATAGTCGAGTTCTCCGTCTCCGACCGGACGAAGGGCACGTGGCTGGCCGCCGAGATCGAACGCGTCAACCCGGCGGTGGCGGTGTTCATCGGCGATGACACCACCGACGAGGACGGTTTCCGCGCGCTGCGCCCCGGGGACGTCGGCGTCAAGGTCGGCCCCGGTGAGACCGCCGCGGGGGAACGCGTCGCCGACATCCCGGCCG
>ERZ1032871.6-NODE-6-length-39570-cov-7.556396_pt1 | contig 39570 bp, 38 predicted proteins | sample MGYA00519026_ERZ1032871 | MGnify/ENA primary metagenome ERZ1032871 (study PRJEB33719, sample SAMN04262510) | wastewater metagenome | biome: rural village; feature: composting latrine chamber; material: composting feces with ash | place: El Salvador | collected...
GTAATAGACATGCGCCGGCGGATCCTGCTGCAGACTGTAAAGAGGAAGCTGAAATTCTTCCAGATTCTCGATCCGTCCCTTTGTGGGAAGCCCGCCAGTTTTGTAGTCCACAATCCAGTCCGGGGAGCCCGGACGCCTGTCCAGGCGGTCCATGCGTCCCGTCAGACCGATTCGTTTGGTCAGTGAAAATTGAAACGCCGCCTCGGTTTCTCCCACCCGGTAGCCGGACGAATCAAGAAGGCGCTGCATGTCCATCCGGATATAAGAAACCAGCTGCTCACACAACTGATCGCGGTATTCTTTTTGTACGCTCCGTCCGATGTCTTTTGCCGCCCTGTCAAATAGCTCTTCCACTTCCTGTTGCGATACCTCCGGCGTAATTTTTGCATCCAGCGCTGTATTAATCCTGTTTTTATTCTCGTCATAATAGATGCGAAGCACATCGTGCATCAGACGCCCGATGTCGGCCGCGGGACCCGCCACCTCCTCCGGTCGGATTCTGTATTTGAGCCAGTAGCGAAACGGGCACCGCGTGTATGTATCCAGAGCGCTGGCGGAATAGACGACGGGTATATCCCGAGGTATCGGCGTCTTGCTTGTTCGCGTTTGATTCTCCAAAAAAGCCGCGGTGGGGCGGGATACGGCATCCGTCTCCCCCTGATACGCGCGTCGCATGTCCCATTCGGTCGGAGTCAAAAGTGCATCGGCTTCGGGAATCCTTGTCGCCGTTCGCAGCAGATGCGCCCCGACCCGGGAACGAAACAGCGGGGAAACCGACACGTTTTTCTCGTTCTGGACCAGTGCCAGCCGCACTTGATCCGCCCGGCTGAACGCTTCCTGCAAACGGAGCTTTTCTTTGTAATACAGCGGCACACCGGTCAGCGGGGCGGCATCATCCGCCCTGTTGGAAAGAAGAAAATTGGGGGCGGAGGTCTGCGGAACCGTACCGTCAAAGCCCGTAAAAATACGCAAATCCGCATGCAAACCCGCAGCCTCCGACAAACGGAGCACGCGAATGCCGCCTGTGGGTCCCGGAGTCGCGGGAACCGCTTCTTCCAGCGCGTCACGCAGATACATCGAGAAAGAACCGTCCGCTTTCAGCTGCTCCCATTCATCGACCGCATCCAGCACCGCCTGCGCGCCCTGGACCTCCCTTTGAAGGACACGGGTATCCTCAGACGTTTCACACCACCGGTCCGACAAATAACGCTGCACGGAAAAACGAAGCAGATCGGGCACAGGCGTTTGCTGCGGCAAATCCTGTTCGCGAAAAGAGGGAAGATCCTTCGCGGCGTCTTCTGCCGGCTCCTCTTTCTCCATCCGTTCGGCCAGTCGCAGTGCATCCCTGCCGATTCCGGTCGACGCGGCCGATACGGACAAAGCTCTTCTGACAGGGATGTCCATGGCATCGGCCTCTGTAAGCAGCGATTCGGCCCAGGCAGGTGTCGGCACGACAAGATCAACCGTTTGCGCATCAAAAACGGCCGCTTCTTTCAGCACGGTGCGCGCGAGCAGCATTTCCGTGGCGGCGGTATACAAAGAAGCCTTCTCCGGAATGCACTTTGTCGGATCCGCATGAAACTCCCAGCCCCGCTCTTTCAGCCGCGTACGCCGCAGTTTCGTAAACGGGGTCTGTTCATATTCCGTGAGGCACAAAGTCACCTCATTATGTTCTGCCAGCGCATCCAGAAAGTCGAGTTCAATGCACCGAAAGTCGTGAAATCCCGTGACAAGATACCGCATTCCTTTTCTTTCCCGCGCTTTTTTCGCCGCTTCGGACAATGCCGTTTCGACCGTCATCCGTCCGTTTTCTTCAAGGAAAGAAAGAAACGCCCGCATCACAGGGAGCAGGTCGCCGTGGGTTTTCTCCAGTTCATCCACCGGGATCCGCTCGGCAAGCACCGTTCGGATCCAGTCGAGCAGCGCGCGCTCAAAACCTCGCGTTCTTTTGATGGACTGATATTTTCCGACAGGCATCGAATCCAGTATGTTTCGCAAAAAATGCAGGCAAAGTGCCGTGCCGGCTGTTTTTGCGCGTACAAAATGCGCCGCGTAGGATTCCAGCGCGGCGGTTTCTGTTCTTTGTGCAATTCCGTTCTGATTTCTTCCCTGTCGCCTTAATTCTTCGATCTGCCAGTGCGTCGACACCAGCCGAATGTCATGCGCGATCGAGGAAGGATTGCTGACTGTTCGTACTGTCTTCTTCATCGGTCCTCCATCTTCTGCAAAAACTCTTTCTGTGCAGCGGGCTGAGTCCGAGCGTTTCGATGCCCAGACAGTGTGCGCGTGTGCCGTAGCCCTTGTTGGTCGCAAAATGATATCCTGGATACGCCGCCTCCCATGCAGCGGCCATTCGGTCTCGGTACACCTTGGCAAGAATCGATGCACACGCAATGGAATAGATCGTATCATCCCCCCGGATGATCGCCGTCTGCGCGTACGGCACGGGGACGGTTTCATAATCGCAGGCAATATGTCGCAGATACGGCCCCTGGGAGAGGATCTGTTCCAAAGCCACCCGCATGGTTTTTTGGACCGCAGGACGGATGCCGATCCGGTCGATTTCCCGGGCTGACGCCTCGCCGTAGCCGATGGCCACCGCGGACAGTTCAATCTGCCGGGCGAGCGCCTCTCTTTTTTTCGCGGTCAGTTTCTTGGAATCCCGCACCCCCTGCAGATAACAGTTGCTCGGCATCAAGACCGCACAGGACACGACGGGCCCGGCCAGACAGCCGCGGCCGACTTCATCGATGCCGATCAGTTTGCCGTATTTATATTCCAGATTCAGATCCCACTTCATGGCCGTTCCAGGGTGACCCGTCCCCATTTTCCTCCCCGGAACTCATCCAGAAGCATCTGCCCCGTTTTTTCATAATCGATCTGCGCGCCCCGCAAGAGATATCCCCGTGCACGTCCGATCGCCTCCATATAGGCGAGCGCGTCCCCCTCCGGTTCACCGTAGCGGGCGATCATGCCCGGCTGTTCGTTTCGAATACCGTCTTCCAGAAGTCTCAAACCAAGGGTTTCCACATCCAGGATCCGGTCGGTAATGGCACCGGTAAAAGCCAACCGCAGGGCCGTCTGCTCCTCCCCGAGTTTCGGCCAGAGCACACCCGGCGTATCCAGCAGTTCCGTATGGTTTTGCGCCTTGATCCACTGCTTGCTTTTCGTAACGCCCGGCTTGTTGCCTGTTTTTGCCGATTTCTTCTCGGAGATCCGGTTGATCAGGCTGGATTTTCCCACGTTCGGTATCCCCGCGACCATCACGCGGGTACGCGTGTTGCGCAGCCCCTTCTTCTCTTCTTTCTCCTTTTTGGGGCGCATCAATTCTTCGGTCAGAGAAAACAGTTCCCGAAATCCCTTTTTCGCGGGTGTTTCGATGGCGACGGCGGGGATGTCTTTTTGTGCAAAATGCCGTATCCATGCCTGGGTTGCCGCAGGATCCGCCAGATCCGCCTTGTTCAAAAGCAGAATCCTCGGTTTTCCCTCCAGCAGTGCGTCAATATCGGGATTTCTGCTGCTGGCGGGAATGCGGGCATCCACCATTTCATATACGAGATCCACGAGTTTCAGTTCGCCAAGTATCATTTCCCGGGTTTTTTTCATATGACCGGGATACCAGTTTATGGTCATGTGCTGCTCAACTCTTTCTATTTCAGTGTGGACAAATATGCCCGGAAATCATCTTTCAGATGCGGGTTTCTGAGCGCGTATTCAACCGTCGCCTCCAGAAAACCCAGTTTGGACCCGACATCATAGCGCCGTCCTTCGTAGATACAGGCATAGACCGGTTCGGTCTTTGCGAGTGTGCGCAGCGCGTCGGTCAGCTGGATTTCATTGCCAATCCCGGGTTTTGTCTGCGCCAAAACGTCAAAAATCGCAGGCGTAAGGACATAGCGTCCGAGCACGGCGGTTCTTGACGGGGCCTCTGCCACGTCCGGTTTCTCGATCAGGTCATTGACACGGATGACGCCTTCCGCCACGGTTTCACCTTCCAGTATGCCGTACTTGCTGACATCTTCGCGGGCGACTTCCTGCACGCCCAGGATGGGGGCGGATCTATCCTCATACACCTGCATCAGCTGTTGCAGCGCCGGCGTATGCTCACTGTAGACAACATCATCGCCCAGCAGGACCGCGAAAGGTTCATCCGACATAAAATGCCTTGCACAGTAGATGGCATGTCCAAGCCCCTTTTGCTCCTTTTGGCGGATATAGTGAATATCGGCCATGTCGGAAATTTTTCGGACGAGTTCCAGCATGTCCGTTTTACCGCTCATTTCCAGCACCATCTCCAGTTCGACCGATTTGTCAAAATGATTCTCGATCGAAGCCTTCCCGCGGCCGGTGATCAGAAGAATTTCTTCGATCCCGGATGCCACGGCCTCTTCCACAATATACTGCAGCGTCGGCTTGTCGACGATGGGAAGCATTTCTTTGGGCTGCGCCTTGGTCGCGGGCAGAAATCTGGTCCCCAGTCCCGCGGCGGGGATCACTGCTTTACGTACTTTCATGTCCGCCTCCTTTTTCTCTCTCATCCATTATAGCAAAAGGCACAAAAAAAGCGCATCGGGCGATGCGCTCAGGCTCTATTCTTCGGGTGTAAAGTACTCCTGGTAGTCGGTAACCTCCTGATCCAGCGGAATATTGTAGGTTCCTTTTCCGGTCAGTTCCAGTTCAAGCTCATTGGCTTCCGTGCCCTGGTAGGCTTGCACGAACGCCTCTACCAGTTCCTGTTCGATCTCTTCGTTGTCGAGGCGCACACGCATGTTCAGCTTGCCGTCCCGAATTCGATAGGTGTAAAAGGTAACATCATCACGAGAAAACTTGTTTTTGGTGTCTTCCATAATTGCCTGCGGATCTCCACCTTCAAGCCTCTCCTGCGCCGGATCCCGGCCCTCATTTTCCTGCTGAATCGATTGGGCAGATTGACCCCGGTTGCAGCCGGCCACCACGAGAACCAGCACGAGCATGAGTGCGAGTGTAGCAAATTTTTTCATATGCGTCTCCTTTCCCTTATTTTAATAAAGATATCATAAATTCGATTGTTTATCAATGTATATTACTGTCAACTACGCCGCCGCATCCGTCTCTTCCGCCATGTCGCGTGACCCCGGAAGCGATATGATCCATACGAAGAATGTCACGGCTACTGAGATCAGAAAGATCTGAAAAATCGGCGAGTAGCTTCCGGTGCGTTCATACAGCAGACCCACAACGAGCGGCGCCGCCACGGCTCCGATCGCGCCGATGGCCTGAAACAGCGCATTGATTTTCGTAAACTGGCTGACACCGTACAGCGCTCGCGCAAAGATCGGCGGTGCCAGCGAGTTAAAGGCGCTGCCGAAGCCCGTTCCGAGCGCCGACAGCCACACCAGCACGGGAACGTCATAATACAGAAGGCCCATATAACCAAGAAGAAATGCGGCGGTCGTAAGGAGTGACGCATTTCGCATGCCGATCAGATCATAGAGCACGCCGAGGGCAATTTTTCCGAACCCCATTGAAAACATGATCACGGAGGTCACCAGGGATGCCTTTTCGATGGTCATTTCCACCGCCTGCAGATACGGCGCCGTATTCGTAATCAGCACATTCAGATTGGCATTCATTAGAATAATACCAAGAGAAATCAGCACAAAAATCACACCGCCCAGCGGTTTTGGCTCCGGACGAATCACTTGCGTCTCGGGACCTTCTTCATCTCTTCCGTACGGCGACAGCCCCTTTTCACGCGGGTCCCCGTGAAAAAAGAAAAAGGTCATGCCGGCAACCAGCAAAAACATCAGCCCGCCGAAACCGAGGTTTACCGCGCGCCATCCGAGCCTGGGAATCAGCCAGCCGGCCACCGGTGAAAACAGCATCCCGCCGGCCGCGGAGCCCATGAGCGCAAGGCCCATCGCGGAACCCGTCTTTCCGTGAAACCAGCGGTTGATCATCATCGTCACCGGAATAAACCCCGCGATCGTAATAAAGAAGATATGCAGCCCCGACAAAAGATAGTACTGGAATGCGCTTTGTACGAAAGCGATCGCCGTATACGAGGCGACCAGCAGCAGTCCGGAAATCTGCCACACCCGCATAAAAGAAAAACGGCTGTACAGCGGGCCCGCGGCGAACGCACCCGCGGACATCGCAATGCCCCGGATCGTTATGGCCACCATGGTCTGTGCCCTGCCGATGCCCAGCGATGCTTCAATCGGCACCAAAAAAATACTGTTGGCGTTAAATACAATCCCCCAGGTTACCATTAAGTACAAAAAAGCACCCGTGACCATCGCCCAGCCATAGTGCCTGCCAAAAAAAGTTTTCAACCCGATCCTCCATTGTGTTGCGCAATGGTATCATAGCAGGGAAGCAACAGAAAAACAATCTCACGGGAGGAACCCGATGCACATGATTCTGCCTGCAATGAACATTCTTGCCTTTTTGCTGTTTGGCCTCGACAAACACCGCGCCAGAAACCGCAGGAGGCGGATTCCCGAATCCGCTCTCCTTACATCCGCCTTTTTCTTTGGGGCACCGGGTGCATGGCTCGGCATGTACCTGTTTCGCCACAAAACGAAAAAGACCGTATTTCGTATACTGATTCCGCTGCTTGCGCTGATTCAGACGATTCTTCTTTTTTCGGGGATGTTGCGTCCCGTATTCTCACACTTCGGACTGTGACGCCCGATAGGCCTCCGGTCCTTTTTCATACAGGTTTTCGCCGTAGGCATCGATCGTAACGATCACCGGGAAATCGGAAATCTCATATCTGTGAATCGCTTCCGGCCCCAGGTCTTCATAGGCGATGACATCACTTTTTTTTATGGATTTTGAAACCAGAGCGGCCGCTCCGCCGACCGCCGTAAAATACACGGCCCCGTGTTCCTTCATGGATTCGATCACAGGCTGAGAACGGACGCCTTTTCCGATCATGCCGCGCAGCCCCCGCTCCAAAAGCATCGGGGTGACGGCATCCATCCGATAGGCGGAGGTGGGCCCTGCAGAACCGACCGCGTGACCGGGCCGTGCGGGTGCCGGACCGACATAATACAGAACCTGCCCCGCAAGATCCACAGGCAGTTCCTCTCCGTTTTCCAGCGTATCGCGCATGCGCAAATGCGCCGCGTCTCTTCCCGTATACAGACAGCCGCTCAAAAGCACAAAATCGCCCGCATGCAGCTCGAGGACATCTTCTTTCGTCAGCGGAAGCTGTATTCTCTTTTCTTTCATGGATTCCCGCCTCCTCAAATGCTTTTCGACGCATGCCTGGAAGCATGGCAGCACATGGTTACGCATACGGGAATGGATGCAATATGCGTCGGATAGGCTTCGATCTTCACGGCAAGGGCCGTCATCCTTCCGCCGAAGCCGCCGGGTCCGATCCCAAGCGCGTTGACTTCTTCGAGCAGTTCGTCTTCCAGCGCGGCGTAGCGCGGATCCCTGTTCTTTTCTTCCATCGGACGAAGCAGCGCGCGCTTGGACAGCATGCCCGCATAATCGATCGTCCCCCCGATTCCGACACCCACAATCGAGGGCGGACAGGTATTGGGGCCCGCGATCTCCACGGTTTCTTTCACAAACTCGCGTACACCGTCGATCCCGTCGCTCGGGATCAGCATCTTTGTCCGGCTCATATTCTCGCAGCCGAAGCCTTTAGCCGATACCGACAGTGTGATCCGGTCACCCGGCACGATTGTTGTATACACAATCGCCGGGGTATTGTCGCCGGTATTGGTCCGGTCAAACAGAGGGTCGCGCACCATGGACTTTCTGAGATAGCCCTCATCGTAGGCGCGCCGCACGCCTTCATTAATCGCATCTTCCATCAGGCCGCCCTCCAGATGCACGTCCTGTCCCAGATCGACAAAGACCATAGAGGCGCCGGTGTCCTGGCAGATGGCCATTTTCTCATTCTCCGAAATGGCATAATTCTCACTCAGCTGTGTGAGGACATGCCGGCCTGCTTCGGTTGTTTCTTTTTCAACGGCATCGGCAATGGCCTTTCGGATGCCGGGTTCGATCCGATAGCTTGCTTCCAGAAACAGCTCGCATACCGCGTTTTCGATCTCCTGTACATGTACCGTTCTCATATTGACCTCACTCCGTAGGAATCAAAAATCGTGTTGACCACACTGATATTGGCGACTTTTTCCGCACCGACCACCGCCAAAAGCATATAGCGTTTCGTAAAGGGATCCTGTTCGATATCCGGATAGATCATAAACTCCGTAATATCCCCGGTGTTGTTCACATGCATCCGCGGCCCCTGGCACATCCGGACCTTGTCGCCCACATAAATGTGATTGTCGTCTTTGTATGCCACGGGCAGTTTCTGATCGATCAGATCCTGCACATCCTCTTTCAGCCGGTCCATATCGATTACGGGTTCTTCGTCAAACAGAATCAAAAAGCCGTGCCGCACCTCCGAATGCCAGTATTCCGTAAAGCCCTGCTTTTCCAGCGCAATCATAAACAGCTCTTCCGCCGTGTGCGCCATCTTGCGAAACTGAATCGACTTAAAGACCACATCGTGGATCTCCATCGGTTCCGGTCCGAACACGGTGGGACGGGTGATGATAATCTCCTCCCCGATGCCGATCAAAAGATCCGCGTTTTTCTTCAGGGCGGGATACACCATGTCAAAATGCTCGATGACCACCCGCTTTTTCATCGAAAGCGCGCGGTTGATCGCATCGACGATATCGTGCATCTGATAGAATGCACTTTCAAACTGCATGTCGATATGATAGGTTCTTGCGGAAAAGAAGGAGTCCTCTTCCACATTCATAATCGGAAGCGGACGGACCGTGAGGCCCTCGTCATCATTGGTCAGCTGCAGGCCGGGAAACATGCCCTTGATCAGCATGCTTTTCCCGCTCCCCGCGTCTCCGATAATCCCGATCAGCTGATCAAACGGACTCAGATACAGCTGACCGATCTGCTCGCCCTGATCGGCCATCCGGGGATAGCCTCTCGGCGCGAGGTAGATACTGACCAGATGATTTCTCTGCATCCGGTCGGAATAACTCATTTTCTTGCCTCCCGCAATGCGAGAATCCGCTGCATTTCGTTGTATACAATCATAAAGCCTTCATCGACTCCGAGGCCGGGCTTCGCAAGAACCTGCATCGGACGGACGGCCATGGCGACCTGCATGCAGATTTGCGTCGAGCGGTCGGTTTCGTTGCAGGTACCGCCCTGATAGGCGCCGATCCCCTTTTCACGGCAGTACAGCACCGCTTCTGCCACATGCTGAATGCCGCCCAGATCCGGTGTTTTGATCTGCAGAATATGACCGGCCTTTGCATCGGCAAACGCCTTGATATCTTCCACCGTATTGCACCACTCGTCGGCCACGATCTCCACGGGGATGTCTTTTTCATCCAGTGTCTTTCTGAGATTGGCCATGCACTCGATCTGATCTTCCACGCTGCCGGCATCCATCGGTCCTTCAATCCGCAGGCGGTAGGGAGCGGCCGCATCGGCCAGGGTCTTCATATATTCGGCCATGGCGTCATAGGAACGCTCGCCGAATGCCTGGCCGATCGTGCCGTACACATCCAGGTGTATGACGGGCGTATAGTCTTCGCCTTCGGAAAGTTCGCCGATTCGTTTGGACAGCCAGCGCACATACTCCAGGAGAACTTCGCCCTTTTTGCCGAGTTTTGTTTCGACATGATTGATCAGCGCGTGCGGCAGAACATCCGCTTTTTTCAGAATAATCTTGTCCGCGTTGACATACCGGTCATCGCCGGTCTGGCAAAAAATCGGAATGCGCTCGGTGGCAATCTCCGTATCGAATTCCTCCGCCACAACCTCGCACATCATTTTGTGATTCGCTTTAGCGACCGCGTCAAGAATCGCCTGGCTGACGCCGTAGCGGATCGCCGTGTGCAGTGCCTTGCCTTCGTGACGGATGTTCTCAAGTGTGTCGGTCATTTCGCGGAAGGTCGTAATTTCCGCATTTTCGAACACCGGCAGCACATGCTCCTCGATCACGGGAATATAATCGTCGGCGAGAAACAGCGGATCGCGTCCGCTGGCGCCGGAATACTGCACGGCCGCACAGTCGCCTTCTGCCACCTGGCCGTCTTCCAGTATCATCTGCACAGACACCGCCTCCCCGGCCTGACGCACGCGGGTAAAGCCGCTGAGCGCCGGTTCTCCGATATAGGATGCGCCGTCCGGCGTGGCACCCGCTTTGATGGCCTTCTGGTCGTCGAAAAAGAAACCGGTTCTTCCTGCGGACAGTACAATTTTCTGAATCTTCAAGTGTTTCCTCCTTATTTTTTCGGGCGTCCTACCAGTTTGCCCTTGCTGATTGCGTACACATCATCGGTAACCATCTGGAACGAGGGTTTTCTTCCTTCGTATGCCGCGCGTTCCTTAATCTTCTGGTCATGGAATTCTCTGAGTTCCGCGGTAAACGGAATGTTTCCCGGGTGGAATACGCGGATTGCTCCGTCATTGTCTCTTGCGGGCAGCAGTTTGCCCGCATTGTAGCGGCTGGGCGCAAACGGAATATCGAGCACGCCGGATTCGAAGGCGCGGATGGCGCCCTTTGCAATATCTCCGTCGCCGAGTTCCAGCACACGAGCCAGTACGCTGCGCGTTTCCGATGCAATAATGACTTTCTCGTCTTTCAGCGAGAAGGTGTTGAGCGTCTGATCGTGCAGCATATTGATCATCTGTTTGGTGCACAGCAGTCCCTGTGCGTTGGCCTGGCGTGTCGGAACCCCCATGGCCTCATGCGGCGTCTTGACGATGACTTTGGTCACTTTGGACAGTGCCGCGGCCGCCGAACCCCAGGAGATGACGGCAAACGCCTGCGCCTCATCCTGCGGGAATCCGCCCATCCACTGATGCAGTACGGTGGTTACTGTAACATCGTGGAAACCGAATTTGTGCAGATATTCTTCCGTCAGCGACTGCAGCGTCTGAATGGCCGCCACATCCTGAATCAGATTCCCGCACTGGCCGTAACCGACCGTTACATTGCGCACGCCCTGCTCCGCCGCCAACAGCGCCTCAATAATCGCCACGCAGTGGGAGATAAACGGCGGGACCAGGGTACCGGTCAGCGGACCGAACGGTTCTCTGTTGATCTGCACGCCCGCTTCTTCATACAGGCCGACCAGCCGGTCGACATACATCCAGTCGGTGATGGTTTTTTCCAGTGAAACATTTTTGGAATACGGGATATTATAGGAAATTCCCCCGCCCTCAAAGCTCGTAAAGCCGCCGGCCAGGGTGATTTCTGCAAGCAGACGGGATTCGGGTGTGCCATGTCGCACCTGCACCGGCCGGTCCAGACTCTGAATGATCTGACGGCAGGCGTTGATCCCGTGATTGACGGCAGGAAAGCCGTTGAGCATCGACTTGTTTTCACGCACCGATTCTTCAATCCCGACCTCTGCTTCCTTATAGCGGTTCTGCCGGGTATACGAGTCGATCGTCGTCGGCAAAAGATCCGCCGTTCCCTCGTTTTGCAGATAGGTCAGCAGTTCGATATGATCCTGCACCAGCGGTACCCCGGCACGCGGCTGGATCAGGGTTCTGCCTTCTTCTTTGGCCTTTTCCATCTGCACGGAAAAATTCTTTCCTTCCGGCAGACTCTTATGAAATGCAACACCTTCTTCAAAATCAACGGCGCTGCCGGTCGGCCACTGTTTCAGTACATCTTCGCGCAATGCATGAAACGAATCGAGTTCCAGTTTACGATTTACCATCTCTGACATCTGTTAACTCCTTTGTTAAGATCTCGAATGCCGCGTCCGGATCGTGCATCGACAGCACACCGGCCGCTGAAAGTATATACCGGCTGTCCTTCAGAATCCGCACCTTCTCGGGCAGCAGCGTGAACGGATCGCTTTCCTTATACAGGCAGTCTGCGATCAGCTCCTGCTCGCGGTCGGTATTCAGCAGCGCACCTCCCGTCAGTACGACGGTGCGCACCTGTCGGAGGTCTTTTCCCGTTTGCAGATACTGCCGGCCGTGCGGTGTATAAACCTCTTCCAGCCGGCCCGCATGCCGGCGCACGGCAGTCGAAACCGCGTGTTTGGCCAGGGCAAAATCCAGCGCTTCCCATGCGGGATCGGACGGCAGCATGGACTTTTCGTCCGAAAGATCCTGCAGCATCTTTGTCAGTTGTTCTTCGGGAATGCCGGCTGACTCCGACAGATGCGAAAAGCCCGCCGCATCCACAATGCCCTCCACACTGTAGCGCATCCCGAGATCGCCCTCCACGGTACGTTTGGAATACGGTTCCGGCAGACTCTTCAGGAGGATGTGATCCGCCTGCGGTCGGCCTTCGGTCATGGAATATACATCGGTGGTGGCGCCGCCGAGGTCGATCCCGATCAGCTCGCCGATGCCTTTTTGTTCTTTTGTGCCTTTGGAAAGCAGTTCGAGCCCCTTTTGCACGGCACTCGGTGTCGGCATTGCGATCCGGCTCAAAATCGTATTCATCCGGCTCAGGCCTTTCCCCTGCACAATCCGCTCCTGAAACAGCGTGCGGATCGCCTCCTGCACCTCGTCGATCCTGATCACATCCAGCGCCGGCAACACATTGGCGCAGTAGATAACTTCTTTGTCTTTCAGATACGCTGCGCACGCGTCTTTTGCCTGCCGGTTGCCCGCGTAAAGGATCGGAAAACGCTTCTGCACTGTCGACAGCTGTTTTGCATTGGTTTCGATACAGCGGCGGTTGCCGCCGTCGGTTCCCCCGCACAGAAGAAAAATGTCGGGCTCCGCTTCTTCGATCGTTTGCAGATCCTCCCGCGTCAGCTCGTGACTGAAATTGTGAATGACTTTTGCGCCCGCGCCGAGGGCTGCCATCTGCGCGGCTTTTGATGTAAGTTCCGGCATCAGGCCGCTGACCATCATGCGCAACCCGCCCGCCGCGCTGGAACACGCGTACACTTCGGAGAAATCTTCCGGTGCGGCATTGAGTTTTGACAGTGCGCGGGATAATCCGTGCCCGATGTCTGTGTCAACGGTCGTGAAACTCTGCGCGTTCGCAAGCACACTGCGCTCTTTGGGATCCACTACCGTTGTTTTGGTATAGGTACTGCCGAAATCAATCAGTAAAATCGGATTCATTTCAGTCGATCTTCAGATCTTTCTTCAACAGTTCGATCCCTTCTTCGGGTGTTGACCCCGGTGGGAATACACGATTGAATCCCATCGAAAGAAATCGTTTTTCCACCTCTTCAAAGGGTTGTTTTCCTACCACAATGTTTCCGCCTACATACAGCAGGATATCTTCGAGTCCCGCCTCATTGCAGCGGTCGCGAAATCCGCGGCAATCCAATTCACCATGTCCGTACAGGGAACTCACGAGTATGCAGGCCGCGTTCGTTTCGACGGCCGCCTGGATAAATTCTTTCTGGCTGACCATGACACCCAAATTGTGGACCCGAAACCCGGCCTGCGAATATGCGTAGTCGAGAATCCGTATACCGACCGCGTGCACATCCGCGCCGATAACGCCCATCACCACCTGATAATTGTCCATTTTTCCTCCCCGGTTGATTTATCCTTCCGGCTTCATTTTGCAATTGATTTCACAAAAGTGAAGTCACTCTAGATAAACTGTAGTAATTTTTTCCTAAACTATTACATAAAGCATAGTCTTGTATGTTCATAATAAAGGATGGAAGCCGAACAGTCAAAAATTATTGCATTTTCATAACAAAAAGAAAAGCCCCGGGTTCTCGGGGCTAAAAATGTTCCACGCGTACGCCTTCTTCGCGGAGAATCTCTTCAAAAGAAGCCATTTTTTCCGCAGAGGGCGTCTGAAACCGGACCGACGGCGCGGGACGCCCGAGGGCGCGGTATTTTACATCTCCGTAGGCGTGATACGGGAGCAGTTCCATACGTGGATCCCGTGTGTTTTCCTTCACAAAACGGGCCATCGACCGAATGGTTTCGTCATCCGCATTGACGCTTTCGATGACGGGCACACGAACGACCAGAGGCAGCGTACTCTGCCCGATCGTACGGATCGTGGCGAGTATCTCTTCGTTGCCCGCTCCGGTAAAGCTTCTGTGCCGTGCGGTGTCAACCAGTTTGAGATCCAAAAAAAGAAGGTCCAGACGATCGAGTACGGGCGCGAGTTTTTTCGGATCAAACCAGCCGTTGCTTTCCATGCACAGATCCACCCCCGCGTCATACAGAGCGCGGCTGGCGGCATCCAGAAAATCAAACTGCGCGGTCGCCTCGCCACCGGAGAAGGTGACGCCGCCGCCGGAGTATCGGTAAAACAGCGCATACTTTTCGATCTCTTCCAGGAGTTCCTCCACCGTAATCACTCGGATCGCGGAACGCCGGCTGCCCGTTGGGCACACGGGCACACACCGGCCGCAGCTCTTGCATTTTCTACGCTCCTCGGGATCCGAGAGATTCATCCCGACACCGTACGGGCATATATCCGCGCACCGGCCGCAGCGTACACAGCTGGATTCCGTGTGTAAAATCTTGTCGAAGGTTGTAAAACTCTCGGGATTCGCGCACCACTGACAGCGCAGATTGCAGCCGGCAAAGAACACCGTCGAACGGATCCCGTCGCCGTCGTTCACGCTGTAATGCTGAATATCGATCAGATATCCTTTTGGATTGACAGCCATGAATCAGAAGCTCTCGTGCGCGTTTCTTGCGATGATCGCATCCTGCATCGAACGGGACAGATTGACAAACTGTGTGCTGTAGCCGGCTACGCGCACCAGCAGATCGCGATAGTTTTCCGGATGTTTCTCGGCTTCCAGCAGGGTTTCTGTGGACAGCGTGTTAAACTGCACATGGAAAGCTCCCAGGGAGAAAAACGCCTGAATCATCGCTCCCAGATTGCTGCGGCCCCGCGGGCTGTCGACCAGATCCGACTGCAGACGCAAATTGAGCAGCGTGCCGCCCGAATGCATGTCCTGGTTCAGTTTGGCGGCAGAGCGCATGGCGGCCAAAGGTGTTTTCGTATCGGATCCGGCGAAGGGAGATACGCCTTCTGACAGCGGCTCCCCGGCTTTTCGGCCGCACGGGGTTGCGCCGATCACCTTGCCCGTCGGCAGATAGTTGGAAATGCCCATGAAGGCCGAATTAAACGGGTGCCCGTAATAATCGTCATAATCGTGCACCTCGGCGTAGTAATGGTTTGCGATCTTTCTGGCGATTGCGTCCACCCTCTCCAGATCATTTCCGTATTTCGGTGCGTTTTTGGCCGCTTCGCGCAGTTCCTCATAGCCTTCCCAGTCCGCATCCAGCGCCGCGATCATCGTCTCCATGTCGACCACGCGCTCTTCGAACACGAGCTTTCGGATCGCTTCGAGTGCGTTTGCCGTCACGGCCAGTCCGATGCCGGTGAGCACCGGGCCGAGATTGTAGCGGGCGCCGCCGTCGACCAGGTCTTTTCCTGTTTCCAGGCAGTTTTTGTTGCATGCGGAGAGAAACGGGCGCGGCACCATTTCGGTGTGCAGCTTCTGGGCGAGCAGACTGACTTCCACCGCGATTTCAATCAGGCGGTCAAACTGCCGGAAAAACGCCTCCTCCACTTCTTCATAGCTTGTAAAGTCCGCCGGGTGTTTCTCATCCAGACCCATTTTTTCACCGGTCATACGGCTTTTTCCCTGATTCAGGGCATATTCCAGCGCGGCCGTAAAATTGACATTGGCAGCGGATGTCCATTCAAACGTGTTCGTGTAATGCGGCACGACACAGCCGCAGTTGTTCCAGTCTCTCGCGTCTTCGGGGCTGTAACCGGCGTTGATCAGCATCTGATACCCCGCCTGGTCATTGTGGATCGCAGGAAAGCCGGTTCCGAGACTCACAAGTTCCGTCACCGCATCCAAAAACTCCCTCGGCGCATCCTGATGCAGACGGACCGACAGTCCGGGCTGATGCGTCTGCAGTTCCGCCGTGGCTTTCAGCGCGAGCAGACTCACGGGATTGGTCGCATCGGAGCCGTCTCTTTTCTTTCCGCCGACGGTCAGATTCTGAAACTGATTATAGCCGGCAAAAAACTCCGCCGTATTCGCTGAAATCGTCCACACCCATTCCGACAGCTTCAGCCAGTAACATTCGATCAGCTCCAGGATGGATTCGTCGGTTTCGATGCCGGCGTCGATATCGTGCTGATAATAGGGATACATAAACTGATCAAAACGACCCGGATTCAGGGCAAGCGGATTCTCGGAGAGAATGCCGCCGAGCTGGACAAACCAGACAAACTGCAGTGCTTCCTGAAAGGTTTCGGGACTGTGTTCCGGCACTTTTCTGCAGATGGCAGCGATCTTTACAAGCTCCTCTTTGCGCTGCGGATCCGACTCTTCTCCGGCCATCGCCTCCGCCTTGTCCGCATAGCGGTTGGCCAGGCGGATTATCCCTTTCGCCGTCAGGCGGACAGATTCATAAAAATCTCTTTTGCCGCGGTCCTCGGCCCGGGTCGGAGAAAGTGCGGCCATCTTCTCTTCCACCTGCTCGATGATGCCGCCGAATCCGTTGGGAAACAGCGTACCCGCATAATCCGGCGTGATTTCACCCACGGCCTGCCGCCATTTCGAGTCATTGTCGATAATGCCGGTGTCGACCGCGACTTTTGCCACTTCGGGATCCACCTGTGCCAAAAAGGCTTCTTCCAGTGACTTTCCTTCCCAGTACGGGAAAATATGCTCTCTCACAAAACTTCGCTGTTCGTCGGTCATCTCGTAGGGATCCTGTACGCGTTTGTCAAAATTGTCCATTTCCCGGTCGACCCAGGTCCAGGAAAACTCGGGCGTGAGTATGCCGCATTTTCGGAATTCGCCGGTCGCTCCGACGATCAGTTCGCCTTCAAAAATGGTAACGGTCAGATGTTCGCAGGTGTGCAAAAACGCCCTGGCACGTCGGATCGGCACGGCTTCGCCTTCGGTTTGTTTGTGACTTTCTGTGAACAGGCGCGCTCTTTCATAGGAGATCGCGGGTTTTGATGCGATGTAGGCGTCTTTTGCCTTTTGAATTCTCTTTGTCAGTGCCATAATGCCTCCTGATTAGTATCGTACGATGTTTTGAAACACCGTAACCTCAGCGCTCCGGTTTTCATACCGGTGCGCGCAATGCGGATGAAACTGAATGGCCGCGGGCGCCCGTAGCTCGATTTCCTTTTCATCGAGAATCAGCGTCAGTGTGCCTTCGGTAACCACAATGTATTCTCCGGAGGCATTGTCATGCGATGAAGACGCATGGTTCGCCCCGGGTTCCAGGGTAATGTAAAAGTATTCAAAGCCGGAGATCGGATTAAAAGAAAAGACATCATACAGCTTCATCTTCTCATCCGGTGTCATCACCGGCGGGAGCTCCAGAATTTCCACCGCATGGTGGTCTTCCTCCGCAAACGACAAAAGACTCGACAGTGAAACCCTGAGCCCGCTCGATATTTTCCAGAGTATGGAAATCGTCGGATTGGACTCCCCGCGCTCGATCTGTCCGAGCATGGCTTTGCTCACCTCCGACAATTTCGCCGCCTCCTCGAGTGTGAGCCCCTGTTCAGTTCGAATGCGCCGGATCTCCTGCCCAATACGTGGTGTTGGATCGGTCAATGCGTCCTCCTTGTATGTTATAGCGTATTTTTTACTATTATAGCGTCCGGGAAGTGCGGAGTCAATGCATATACACACTGAACGCGCATTTTTTAAATCAAAAAGGAGAGTGTTTTACCCGCAGACTTTCCGAAATTCATTTTACCGACGGGATCTCGTACTGGAGGATAGAAAAATCGCGGAGATCGGAGGTTTCCGTCCGCTGATGCAAAAAGACGGGCTGTTTCCGCTCTGTACCGGCAGGAATGAAGACATACAAAAAGCGGAGATCTCCGGATCTCCGCTTTTTCGTTCGCTTATCGTTTTTGTTCTTTGACTTTGGCCGCTTTTCCGACGCGGTCTCTCAGATAGAAAAGTTTTGCACGACGAACGCGTCCTTTGCGGGTAACTTTGACGTTTTCCACTCTGGGCGAGTGCATCGGGAATGTTCTTTCCACACCGATTCCATAGGACAGCTTTCGGACCGTAAAGGTCTGTTTTGCACCGCCGCCCTGGATTTTGATGACGGTTCCTTCGAAAGCCTGAATTCGCTCTCGTTTTCCTTCCGTTACTTTATAATCCACGCGTACCGTATCGCCTACGTTAAAAGGGGTCAGATTTTCTTTGCGCTGTTCATTCTCCAGTTGCTGAATGTATTGACTCATGATTGTTGCCTCCTTCCTTCTCTGAATGTTCGTGCCGTGGATCGTGCAGAGGACCATCCGTTTTCAAAAATGTAGTATATCACGGGAGCGGCTTTTGAGCAAGCCTTTTCTTACCCGCGGTTGTTTTCTTCGTCCGATTTCTTCTGATAGGCCTCGTACAGATCGGGTCGTTTGGCCCGGGTGACACGCAGCGATTCTTCCTGCCGGTAGGCGTCGATCCGTTTGTGATCCCCCGACAGCAGAATCTCCGGCACCTGCAGACCGCGCCAGTTTTGGGGCCGGGTGTACTGCGGATGTTTGAGCAGACCGTCCGAGAGAGAATCCGATTCGACATTTTCGCGGGATCCGACCGTATCTTCCAGAAAACGCGCCATCACATCGACCAGCACCATGGCAGGCAGTTCCCCGCCGGTGAGAATATAGTCGCCGATGGAGATTTCTTCGTCAATATGCGTGTGCAAAAGCCGTTCATCGATGCCTTCGTAGTGCCCGCACAGTAAGACGAGATCCTCTTTTTCCGTAAGCTCTCTTGCCTTCTCCTGTGTCAGCACGGCTCCCTGCGGCGACAGATACACCACATGCGATGCAGGGGCTGCTGCCGCGTCGATCGCATCGGCGATCGGCTGACAGCCCATAATCATGCCGGCACCGCCACCATAGGGCGCATCATCCACCTTGCCGTGTTTGGATGCGGTATAGTCTCTGATCTGTACAATGGAAAGATCGATCAATCCGTTTCGGATTGCGCGGCCGATGATACCGTAGCTTCTAAGCTGCGCGATCAGTTCCGGAAACAGGGTTAAAAGCGTGAGTTTCATTCCATCCCCTCGATCGGATCGATCTCTATCGTCGCATTCTCCGGCGAAACCTCCCCGACAAAAGCATGCACAAAAGGCACCAGAAATACGGCGCCGTCTTCTTTTTCGATCTGCAGGACCTCATTTGCATAGGTCTCCAGCACATCGGTAACGGTGCCCAGCGTTTCTCCGGTTTTCCTGTGCACGGCACGCAGACCGATCAGCTGGAAGTGATACCAGCTGTCTGCGGGCAGCGGTTCGGCATCCTCTTCGCGGACATACAGATAGCTGCCTTTGAAAGGCAGCACCCGGTTGATGTCCTCGTGATCCGAAAAGCGGAGCAGGGTCATCCCCTTGTGGTCTTTTGCGGAGACGATGCGCAGTTTCTGCTTGTCGTCTCCCGCATAGACCTCTTCCAGCCGCAGCAGGCGCCCCTCCACATCGGACAGCGACTCCACTTTCACATCGCCCCGGATGCCGTGCGTGTTCGCGACATAGCCGATCTTAATCCACGTATCCTTCATTTTCCTGTATTTCCAGATGCACGGTCCGGTCCTCTTTCATCCCGACGGCCTTCAGGACCGTGCGAAACGCCTTGGCAATGCGTCCCTGTTTGCCGATGACCTTGCCCATATCCTGCGGATCGACCTTCAGGGTGATGTGCACCAGGGACGGATCGTCCGCGACCGTAACTTTTACCCGGTCGGGATGTTCCACGAGCTCTTTGGCAATCGCGGTTACAATGTGTTCCATACCGGCTCCTTTCGGCTTAGTGTTTCTCGTTTTCTTCGACGATTTCTTCCGGATCCGCCTTGTCTCCGTCCTGCTCGATCACTTCTTCAGTGGAAGGATCGGGATTCGGGGTGTCCGCTTCTTTGGCGACTTTTTCGGGATCGACGTCACCGCCGACGCTCGGGAGTTCCTGCTCTGCGTCTTTCTGTGCCTCGATCACTTCTTCGGCATCCACTTTATCGTCATGCGTGCTTTCTTCCGGCTTGACCGCGTCTTCTTTTTCTTCCACTTCTTTGTCTGTGGATTCATTCTGTTCGGAAGCTTCCGTCTCGGGCAGCACGGCGTCCTGTTCCTTCATGGCTTCTTCGACGCGCTCGGTGTCTTCTTTCTTTTCAAACTTCACGGTCTTTCCTTCCAGAATGCCGTTTTTTCTGAGCAGTTTTTCAACGGTTTCCGACGGTTTTGCGCCGGTGCCCATCCAGTAGGCAACGCGCTCCGCATTGATCGAAAAGGTCTTGTTTTCGTCGATCGGATTGTAGTAGCCGAGCTCTTCGATAAAGCGTCCGTCACGCGGTGCGCGCGAATCTGCGACGACGACACGGTAGAACGGTCGTTTTTTGGAACCCATACGTTTCATTCTGATTTTTACTGCCATATTCTTATTCCTCCTGTTATTTGAAGAACGGCATCTGCATACCGCCTCCGCGTTTTTTCATGCTTTTTTCCATCGATGAGAACTTCTTCATCATCTTCTTCATTTCTTTGAACTGCTTGAGCAGCTTGTTGAGCTGAACGACGTCCTGCCCGGCGCCTTTTGCAATCCGCTGTTTTCTGGAACTGTTGATGATATCGGGATTTGTGCGTTCCTCTTTCGTCATCGACAAAACCAGTGCCTCCACATGGCCGATTTCCTTCTCGTCGATCTGTATACCCTTGAGTGCTTTGGCATTCATGCCGGGAATCATGCCGAGAATGTTCTCGAGCGGCCCCATGCTGCGCATCTGATTCAGATTGTCGAGAAAATCATCCAGCGTAAAGGTGGCGTTTCGCATTTTCTGCTCCAGCTCCATCGCCTTTTTTTCATCGATGTTCTGCTGGGCTTTTTCAATCAGTGTCATGACATCGCCCATGCCGAGAATTCGGCTGGCCATGCGCTCGGGATAAAACACTTCCAGCTGATCGAGCTTTTCACCGGTACCGATAAACTTGATCGGTTTTTGCGTAACCGCGCGAATCGAAAGCGCCGCTCCGCCGCGGGCATCTCCGTCGAGCTTGGTCAAAATGACACCCGTCAGTCCCAGGCTCGCATCAAAGCTTTCGGCCACATTCACGGCGTCCTGTCCGGTCATCGCATCGACGACCAGCAGGATTTCCGCGGGTTTAACCGCCGTTTCAATGTCTTTCAGTTCCTGCATCAGTGTCTCGTCGATATGCAGGCGTCCGGCCGTATCGACAAGCACTACATTGTTGCCGTTTCGCTTCGCCTGTTCGATTCCCTCTTTGGCGATGTCAACCGGCGACACATCGGTACCCCGCTCATAGACGGGCACACCCGCCTTTTCGCCGACGACCTGCAGCTGTTTTACGGCTGCCGGACGATATACGTCACAGGCCACGAGCAGCGGCGACTGATTCTGCTTTTTCAAAAGGGCGGCCAGTTTTCCGGCATGTGTGGTTTTTCCGGCCCCCTGCAGTCCGCAGAGCATCACGACGACGGGTTTTTTTCCGTCGAGCGCGAGTTTTTCTTCTTTTTCACCCATCAAAGCGGTCAGTTCTTCGTTGACCACCTTGACCACCGTCTGACCGGGGGTCAGGCTTTCCATTACTTCTTCGCCTTTGGCGCGTTCTTTTACCCGATTAATAAAATCCTTTACAACTCGAAAGTTAACATCGGCTTCCAAAAGGGCGAGCCGCACCTCCCGCATCGCGACGTCAATATCCTGTTCGGACAGCTTTCCCTTGCCGCGCAGATTCTTCATTGCGGTCTGGAGCTTGTCGGACAGACTTTCGAAGATCATAGCATCTCCCCTTCCTCCGATGACAGCGCACGCAAACGGGCTGCCGCGGACTGCACCGCAGCGGAGTTTCCGTCAGGATCCTCCAGTACATCTGCAATCGCACTGATTTCCCGTTCCAAAAAAGTAAATCTTTCTTTGAGTCCCAGGCACCGTTCATACTCCGTGAGTGCCCGGTTGGCACGCCTGAGATTCTCGGAAACCGCCTGTTTCGTAATGCCCATCAGCTGACTGATCTCTGTGAGCGAAAGATCCTGATTGTAGGTATATTGTGCTGCCGTTCGTTGTCTTTCGGTGAGCAGACCGCCGTAAAAATCCAGCAGCAGGCTCATCTCCATCCAGTTATCCATAATTCTCCTCAAAAAGAGTGTCAAGGTTTCTCCTTGACACTCTGAGTATACAGTAATTCTTTGCACTTGGCAAGCGTTCGCTGACCGTTCTCAGGAAAAAATCGCCCGTACAAATGCTTCCGCATCAAAAGGTTCCACATCGTCGATCCCTTCTCCGATTCCGATAAACTTCACGGGCAGTTTGTATTCCAGAAGCAGCGGGAAGATCACGCCGCCCTTGGCGGTCCCGTCGAGTTTTGTCAGAATGATCCCTGTGGGATCGGCGACCTGTGTGAATTCTTTCGCCTGCGACAGCGCGTTTTGCCCCGTGGTCGCATCTAAAACCAGCAGGGTTTCTTTGGCTGCATCCGGATGCTCCCGGTCGATAATGCGATGGATTTTTCCCAGTTCCTGCATCAGATTGCTTTTGTTGTGAAGCCTGCCGGCGGTGTCGCACAAAAGTACATCCGCACCGGAAGCCTTCATTCTGGCAATGCCGTCATACACGACGGAGGCGGGATCCGCACCCTCCTGCTGGTAGACGATATCGGTGCCGGCGCGTTCCGCCCAGACCTGTAGCTGGTCGATGGCGGCGGCACGGAAAGTGTCGGCTGCAGCCAAAAGGACTTTGTCGCCGCCCTGTTTCAGTTCATGGGCCAGTTTTCCGATGGACGTCGTTTTTCCGACACCGTTGACGCCGATGATCAGACAGACCACAGGGCGCTCTTTAGTGAAGGTGTCATCGCCCTGATTTTCACGAATCAGCTCCACCATCTCTTCGGTAAGGATACTTTTGATCTGCATGGGGTCTGTCACCCCGCCCGTCCGGACGCGTTCTCTGAGTCCGTCCATAATCATCATCGTGGTCTGTATGCCGACATCGGCCGATACGAGAATATCTTCCATATCTTCAAACAGCTCTTCATCGATCCGCGCATAGCCCTTGAGCATCTCGTCGATCTGATCGGTCAGCCGGCTCCTTGTCTTTTGCAAAGAATCGACCAGACGGTCGAACAGATTCTTCTTCGGCGCATCCAGACGCGATGCGGGATCGTCTTTGGGTTCTTCTTTCTGAAACCAGTTTTTAAACATTGTGCCTCCTGTCGCTTGGGCTGCCTACGCAGATTCTTCCTGAGCCTTTTTCTTTTCCGCCAGTTCGAGCGGAATGATCCGGCTGGTCTTGTTTTCCTGCATGGTCACGCCATAAATCCGGTCGGCCAGTTCCATGGTCTGGCGCCGGTGGGTAATCATAATAAACTGAATGCTTCCGCGGAAGCTTTCCAGATATTGTTTGTACCTTGCGATGTTTGCCTCGTCCAGCGCGGCATCGATCTCATCGAGCACACAAAACGGGGACGGTCGCGTTTCAAAGATGGCAAACAGCAGTGCCACTGCCGTAAGCGCCTTTTCTCCGCCGGACAGCAGACTGATGGCCTGGCGGCTTTTTCCCGGCGGCCGGGCGATAATCTGCACACCCGCGGCAAGAACATCCTCCCCCGCGATGGCCACTTCGGCCTGTCCGCCGTCAAACAGGATGCGGAACACTTCGGCAAACTTCCGGTTGATTTCCGCAATCCCGTCCGTAAACTGTTTGCGCATCGTTTTTTCCAGCGACCGGATGACTTCCGTGAGATCTTCTCCCGAATGGGTCAGGTCTTCACACTGCCCGGTTAGAAATTCGTAACGTTCCTTAACCGCACGGTGTTCTTCGATCGATTCTTCGCTGAAACTTCCGATGCTTCGCAGCTGATCGCGAATCTGACGGACCTTCGCGCGACTGGTTTCCACCACGGCTTTCTGTTTCATTTTGTCCGCGGCGACCGCCTCATCGACATCGAGCTCCACGGCTACGGTTTCGATCATGCGGTGCAGTTTTTCTTTTGCGTTTTCCAGTCGCAGCGCGTGGGTCGCCTGCTGCTTTTCCAGCTCGGCCAGCACATCTGCGGTGTTTTTCTGTTCCGTTTCCAGTCTTTCCTGCCGGTCTTTTTCTTCGGTTTGTGCCCGCTCGGTCAAAAGAATTGCCTGCGCGAGTGCTTCCTCCCGCACCCGGGCCTGTTCCTGTTTCTTTTTCAGGTCTCGCTGTGCCTGCCGTTCGTCTTTTTGCTGCTGTGTCGTCCGGAGTTTTTGTTCCGCCGTCTTTTTGGCATCCAGTTCGCGTTCCTGCTGTGTCTCTTCGGCATCCGCCCGGCGGTTTCTGATCAGTGACAAATCCCTTTCCAGCCGGTCGGTGTCTGCCTCTTCTTTTGTCAGAAGCTGCTCTTTCTCCCGCAGCCGCTGCTCCAGTTCGGTTCGATCTTCGGTCTTTACAGCAAGCGCTTGTTCTTTCTCTTTGACTTCGGCTGAAAGACGGGTGAGCTCACCTGCGAGGTCCTCATCGGATTCTTCCGATGACAGATCCGCAAGCTGCTGTTTCAGCTGCGCCAGACTGTTTGCAAAGACTTCAAGCTGGGCCTCTGCCGCCGCGAGCTGTTCGCGTGCGCTCTGGCGCTCTTCATAGATCGTTCGGCCCTGTCTTCTCGTCTCTTCACGCAGGGTATGCAGTTCTTCTTTTTTCTGGGTCGCCCGCGCCAGATGCTGCTGCGCCTGCTCCCTTTTTCCCCCGAGTTCCGAGAGTTCTTTGGCGAGCGTTTCCTTTTCCGTTTCCCGTGACAGCAGTCCGCTGTCCTTGTGCGTGTAGCCGCCGACCATTGAACCGCCCGGCATCAGCAGTTCGCCTTCGCGTGTGACAAAACGCAGTTTGTCGTATTTTTTCTGTTTTCTGAGCCGAATTCCGGCATCCATATCCTCGATTAGACAGGTTCTTCCGAGAAGGGACGTCAGTATGCCGGTAAGCTTGTCGTCGGCCTCCACAAAATCGAGCGCCGGTCCGATGCCGCCTTCCTCCGTTTGGGGAAACGGTCCGCGGTAGTCATAGGCGCGGATCTGATCGATCGGCAAAAAAGTTGCGCGGCCGACCCGGTTTTTTTTCAGCCATTCGATCAGCTGCTTGGCGTCGGTCGCCTTTGGCGTTACGATCTGATGCACGGCGGCACCCAGGGCGACTTCCATCGCCGTCTGCACTTCCTGATCCACGCGAATCAGCGCGCTCAGTGGGCCCAAAAACAGCGCCCGAAGCGATTGATTCTGATCGGATGCGCGCAGCAGCTGCTGTACGCTTTTGTGATATCCTTCATGATTGCGGATCATATGCTCCACCGCCTGATACCGTCCCTGTGCGGTTTCGATCTGGCGGTCGATCATACGAAGCCCCTTCTCCTGTTCCGCAATCACCGGATCCAGTGCATCCAGCCGGCTCTGGATATCGGCGAGCGACTGTACAGTTTTTTCATAGGCGGCTTCCGCCGCTGCGCTTTGTTCTTTGCGGGACAGGTGAAGTGCGGTGGCCTTCTCGTAACGTTCTTCTTCTGTACGGAGGCTTTGGCCCACGGAAGCCGCCTGATCCCCCCGCAGACGCGCGGCGTTTTCTCGTGTATTTGCCCGCAGCATCGTCTCCTGCCAGGCTTTTTCCAGCCGGCGGACCTCTCCGCTGAGTGTTTCCGTTTGCTGCTGACAGTCCTGCGTGCGCTTTCGCAGGGAGGCGACTTCCTCCGCACGCGCCTGCGCACGCTGTTTTCCGTCGCTGTACGCGGTCTGCAGCGCTTCTGCCTCTTCAGCCAGTTCCTCCGCTTTTTGCGCCGCGCGGGCCGCCTCTTTCTTCAGCGTCTGTTCCTGCAGATCCAGCCGGTCGGCGTCTCTTTGCAGAAACTCCGCCCGCTGTTGCGACAGCTGCAGCTTTCGGTCGACGGTCTCCAGCGTCTGCCGGAGTGCGGTCTGTTCGTCGCGCTGCTGCTGCCACTCTTGGGCGAGCGCCTGCACCTGCTCCCTGAGCGGCATCAGTTTATCCAGAATGGCTGCCTGTTCTTCTTCGGCGTTTTGACGGTCGTTTTTCAGGACGCCCTCTTCTTCCTCCAGGCCCGCAATCTGCAGCTGCGCCGTCTTCATTTCCTTTTCATACCAGGCCAGCACATGCTGTTCGTGCAGGCGGGACAGTTCCATGCCGCGGCGTGCCTTGTCGGCCTCTTTGGACAGATAACGCAGCTGTTCTTTCAGCTGCGACAGGATATCTTCGATCCGAACCAGATTCTCTTTTGTTTTTTTCAGTTTGCTTCGGGCTTCTTCAATCTGATACCGAAATTTGGAAATACCGGTGGCTTCTTCGAAGAGTTCGCGCCGATCCGTATCTTTTGCGCTGATAATCTCTTCGATCCTGCCCTGACCGATAATCGAATAGCCTTCTTTTCCGACACCGGTATCCATAAAAAGAGCCCGAATGTCCTTCAGCCGACAGCCGGACCGGTTGATCGCGTAGGCGGTTTCTCCGGAACGAAACAGTTTCCTTGTCACGACCACTTCATCATACGCCACCGGCAGCTTCTGGTCCCGGTTGTCCAGCACGAGGCTGACCTGCGTCATGTTGAGCGGTTTCTTCTGATCGGTTCCCGAGAAGATCACATCTTCCATTTTGCCGCCGCGCAGACTCTTGGCGCTCTGTTCTCCGAGCACCCAGCGAATGGCGTCTGCAATATTGCTTTTTCCGCTGCCGTTGGGTCCGACGATCACGGAAATCGGCTGATCAAAATGAAGAACGGTCTTTTGACCGAACGATTTAAATCCGTATAATTCGATGCGTTTCAGTCGCAAGACCGTTCCCCCTTTCGTTTATTTTCGTAAAATTCCTGCCTGAACCAGCGCTTCGCGCGCGGCCATCTGCTCGGCTTCCTTTTTGCTCTTGCCCGAACCGACGCCCAGACGTCTTGTCCCGACGTGAGCGGCCATCGTAAAGATCTTGTCATGATCGGGCCCTGATTCCGAAATCATGGAATAGTTGACTTTATCCTTTGAACTGCGCTGATGATGTTCCTGCAGCTGCGTCTTGTAATCGCGAAACAGATTTCCGGCTTCCGTCGCTTTCACGGCCGCCGGTTCGAAGCGGTCGACCAGCAGCGTAAAGGTCTTGAGAAATCCCGCGTCGATGTATACGGCGCCCCATAAGGCTTCAAAGGCATCCGCCAGTAGCGAATCTCTTTGCGCACCCCCGGACAGGGATTCTCCCCGGCCGAGGCGGATATACTTTCCAAGTCCCATGAGTCTGGCCGCGTAGGCGAAGGTCGGTTCCGATACAATGACCGAACGTTTTTTGGTCAGTTCGCCTTCGGACACCTGCGGATATTTCATAAAGAGCACATCGGAAGCAATCAGATTGAGCACCGTATCTCCGAGAAACTCCAGCCGTTCATTGTCCTTGCTGTCATATCCCCGCGTTTCGTTGGCATAGGATGAATGGGTCATCGCGATATCCAACAGGCTCCAGTGGTTAAAACGGTGACCGATCAGCTCCGCAAGCTCTTCGAGCGCCTGCTGTCTTTGCGGATCAATCGGAATTACGGGAATTTCATACTTCCATCGCTGCATGTTCATTCGTCAGCCACATCTCCTCCCTGTGCGAGCATTTTCGCAAGCTCCGTAATCGTGTCCTTTTCGATAAACAGCGCCAGCTTGTCGATCCCGTTGGCAATTGCATCCGCGCCGGATGAACCGTGTGCCTTAAAGATCGGCTTTCGAATCCCGAGAAGCGGCGCGGCACCGGTCTGTGCGTAATCGAGTTTTTTGCGCAGTCGTCCGAGCGCCGGTTTTGCCAGCAGCGCACCGAGTTTGGAGCGACTGTTTGCCATCAGTTCTTCTTTCAGTGATTTGGTGATAAATCCCGCCGTCCCTTCGAGCGTCTTCAGTGCGATATTTCCGGTAAAACCGTCGCAGACCACCACGTCCGCCTGCTGGGAAAAAAGATCTCTTGATTCAAGATTTCCGATAAAGTGAAGCGGTGCCTCGTTCAAAAGCGCATAGGCTTCTTTCACCAGGGCATTTCCTTTGCCTTCTTCCTGCCCGATGTTCAGAAGCCCCACACGCGGCTCGGAGAGCCCCAGCACATTGCGAGCATAAATCGAACCCATATGCGCAAACTGCAAAAGCAGGCGGGCGTCGCAGTCCATATTCGCACCGGCGTCAAGCAGCACGGTGGGATTCGGACGGGTCGGCAGCAAAATGGTCAGAGCGGCCCGGGCGATCCCCGGCAGCCGTTTCGTAATCAAAAGGCCCGCGGCCAGCATGGCTCCGGTCGAACCGGCCGACAGGAGTCCGTCGTAGTTTTCTTCTTCCATTTTTCTTGCGCCGATCACGATCGAAGCGTTTTTGTTTCGCCGAACCGCACGCGCCGGTTCCTCTTCGTTGGAGATCCAGCTGTCCGTCGGGATCAGCTGCATCCGCGGGGAAAGATCCTCTCCGAGGGATTCCGGGCCGATCAGGGTAATCTCCAGTTCCGGATGGCGTCCAAGTGCGGTTTCGCATCCTTTTTTGATCTCTTCCGGTCCCTTGTCCGAACCGTATGCGTCCACGAGTATCTTCATACAAACTCCTTTTTCAGATCGTTGCATCTATTGTATCACACGGGTTCGCGTGCGATTTGCACGGGCTCGAAAAAAAGAAAAAAGGCTACCTTGACGGCAGCCCTATGCTTTCTTATTCAACATTCAGTACTTCTTCTTTTCTGTAATGACCGCAGGCGCGACATACGCGGTGCGGCAATTTGGGTTCATGGCAATTGGGACATTCCGTGATGGTTGTTCTGTTCAGCCGATAGGAAGAAGCACGTCTTTTGTCTCTTCTTGCTTTTGAAGTTTTCCCCTTTGGTACTGCCATCCTTACACCTCCTCACATCGTTCGGTTCCAAGATCCACCGGTCACGATGTGCCATGGAGTCGTCAGAACAAATTGTAGTATACGGGAAATCCGGACGGATGTCAAGCCGTTCGATTATTTCGTCAGCTCTACCGTATCGCGGGCAATCATGAGTTCTTCGTCGGTCGGAATCACATAAACCTGTACGCCTTCCTGCGCCTTCGAAATGAGAGCTTCTTTGCCGCGCAGCCCGGTGTCCAGCGTTTCGTCGAGTTCAACGGCCAGGCACTGCAGTCCTTCGCAGATCGACTCGCGAGCACGGTAGGAGTTTTCACCGAGACCGGCCGTGAAGATAATGGCGTCCACTTCTTCCAGCAGCGCGGTGTATCCGCCGATATAAAACTGTACGCGGTTGACGAACAGGTCCAGCGCCAGACGGGCGCGTTCGTTGCCTGCATCGGCCGCCTCTTCCAGGTCGCGGAAGTCGGAGCTGACACCCGACACGCCGAGTACGCCGGATTTTTTATTGTACAGATTATCGATCTCTTTGATCGACATATCGGCATTGTTCATGAGAAACGACGAGATGGACGGATCCAGAAGTCCCGAACGGGTTCCCATTACAAGGCCGTCAAGCGGTGTGAAGCCCATGGAGGTTTCATAGGATTTTCCGTTTTTGATCGCACAGATGCTGGCACCGTTGCCGAGGTGGCAGGTAATCAGATTGCACTCTTCCAGCGGTTTGCCGATCAGTTCGGCTGCACGCATCGCCACGTATTTGTGCGAAGTCCCGTGGAATCCGTATTTGCGGATGCCGTATTTTTCATACAGTTCGTAGGGAATCGCGTACAGATAGTTTTCCGGCGGCATCGTCTGGTGAAACGCCGTATCGAACACGGCTACCATCGGAGTATTCGGGAGTGCTTCCTTGCAGGCGGCAATGCCCATCAGATTGGCGGGATTGTGCAGCGGTGCAAGATCGATGCAGTCTTCAATCGCCTGAATGACTTCGTCCGTAATAACCACGGACTCGGCAAATTTTTCTCCGCCGTGCACCACGCGGTGACCGACTGCGGAAATTTCATCCATCGAAGCGATGACGCCGATCTTTTCGTCGGTAATCGCATCGAGGACCGTTTTGATTGCGACGGTATGATCGGGAAGATCTTTCTCGATCACTTCCTTGTCTTTTCCCTTGACTTCATGCTTGATCACCGAGTTTTCGATGCCGATCCGCTCTGCCAGCCCCTTTGCCAGGACCTCTTCATTGGTCATGTCAATGAGCTGATACTTCAACGACGAACTGCCGCAGTTTACTACCAGTACTTTCATTGTTACCTCCTTGATATTTCACTGTCTCCTTCTATTATAAGGAAAGTGGGTTCGTTTCACAATAGACAATTGTGCTTCTTGCCTTTCGAATATACGCAAACCGGACTACCGCCGCCTCGTAAGATACAAAAGGGCTTCTTCCCGTGTCATCCAAAAATGGATCCCGCCGTTCGAATCGCGCCACCGGTCCGGATTGAAATTGTCCGAAAAGACCAACTCACCCGTTCGGTACACAAAGTTCTCATCCACATGACTCACGGCCTCCCGGTACTGCACGCGGTCATCAAACGAACTGATTTTCAGCACCCTGGCCCGGTCGGTTCTGCAGCTTGTGGACGTGGCCGAAGTCCGGGCCGCATCCCCCGGGATCAAAAGAGTCACCAGCCGTTCATTGAAACAGGTTTTGTAGCCTAAAAAAGCGCCCGTTTCCGGACAGTGCAGCCTGAAATACTGTGTCCGGTCGTCTGTCGCAACACCGTCCATAACGGCATCCTCCAGCAGACAGTGCTTTAGAAATGCGCCGCTGAAATTCGCGTTCGTCAAATCACAAAAACGCAGATTCGCCGCCTCCAGAGCGGCATGGGAAAAGTCGGCGCCGCGGCAGGATGCGTGCGAAAGATCCGCGCCGTCCAGCTTTGCGTAGCGCAGCTTCGCATCGTCAAATACACAGCCGACAAAGACCGAGTCTGTAAAATCAATATTTGAAAGATCCATGCCGCGAAAATTGAAATTTTCAAATCCTTCATTGCGAACAGACAGTCTCTGTTTTTTTTGCCGCTCGCGCAGCATTTTGAAAAACTCTTCTTTTTGCATTGCGCTCACTCCCGGAATCTTTGTCCTGCCCGCCGTAACGGTGTCCTGTATCTATTATATCCTTTTTTCGTCAGCTTTGCGGAACATCGGCGCCGACTTTCTGTCGCGGGTCTGTGTTATAATGCGAAAAAAGGAGATCCTCATGCCCACAGGAATCATTGTCGAATACAATCCGATGCATCTCGGACACATCCACCATGCAAACGCCGCCCGCGCAGACGAAAATGACACCGTCATCGCCGTCATGAGCGGCTGGTTTGTGCAGCGCGGCGAACCGGCGATTGCGGACCCGTACATCCGCGCACAGACTGCCGTCGACAACGGAGTGGACCTCGTCTTTTTGCTTCCTCTGGTGCATTCGATCCAAAGCGCGCAATACTATGCGCAAGGCGCGGTCGATCTGCTGGCTCTGGCCGGTGTCGACCGCATTGTTTACGGCGCCGCACATCCGGACATCACGGAGACCAAGACGACGGAGAAAGACATCCAGCGCGCTCTCCGGAGCGGCCGCTCGTACGCATCGGCGGTGCAGCACGCAAACAGCGAAGTCTATCTGGATGCCAACACCCGCCTGGGCCTGTGTTACCGCGCCGCGGCAAAAAAACGGGGCTATAACATCCGCTTTGATGCGATTCTGCGCGCTCCCTGGCCCGGCACGAATCTGCCGGCAGAACGGCAGAACGCCACCGCCATCCGCACGGAACTTCTCGCCGGCAGGCACCCTGCGGGGCTGGCGGCCCCTCTCTCGCCGCCATATCCATCCCTGGAAGACTATTTCGACATCCTTACACATCTGATTTTGTTTCCGAGAGAAGATCCCGCCCGGTTTCCGTATTTTGAAAAAGGGCTCGACGACCGGCTTCGCAAGACACGCACCGGTGCCGAGACCATGGAAGAATGGATCGAGCGCGCGCGTTCCAAGCGGCACACCGGGGCACGCATCCGCCGGTTTCTCGTTCACCTGTTGCTCGGGCTCGCAAAAGAGCAGTGGGAGGCCGCCGTTCGCCAGAAACCCGATGCGCTCGTGCCGCTTGCCCTGAACGAGAAAGGCCGCGCCCATTTGCGTACGCGAAAAGAAGACATCCTCATCTTATCGACGCGAAAAGCCCTCGGGAAGTACTGTGACAAAAACGACACGCCCTACCGCTGGGACCTTCTGGCGCGGCGCATGTACCAGGCGTATATAAAACCCGGTTTCTGACGACATTCATAAGGATACGAAGAGGATTCGATGGTATCAAATAAAAATCCCCCTGACGGGGGACTTTTTATTTGCTTCGTCGCAGTTCGTTTCTGCTGTCTTCAATCGCGGTCAGCATTTCTCGCAGGCGCTCCTGCGTGCTGCCGAACATGTCGTCGATGTATGTCGTTGCCTGCAGCGTGACATTTCTTGCATTCTGCTCCGCTTTGGCCACGATATCTTTGCTGAGTGTTTCCGCGTTTCTGGTAATGTCGTGTTCATTGACAAGGCGCTGCATTTGCTGCTGCGCTTCGTTTCGAATGCGGTCGGCGTCGGCCAGCGCACTTTGTCTTGTGCTTTCGGCGTTTCTTCTTGCTTCGTCGAGAATGCTCTGGCGGTCTTCCGTAATGACGGATGCCTCGCGGATCGCGTCGGGCAGGGTGGCACGCATTTCGTTGAGGATTTCCGTGACCTCGTCCGCGTCCACCATCACCTTTTTGGTCAGCGGTACCGAACCCGCATGATCAATCAGGTCTTCCAGTTCTTCAATCAATTGTAAAATATCCATGTCTACCTCCTGAATTTTTCTTGCAATGCCAGCTCTACGGGTTTTGGCACAAAGGTGTGCAGTTGGCCCCGGTGCATCGCCACTTCGCGCACCAGGCTGGAACTCAGATACCCGAATTCTCCGGTTGCCACGAGAAATACGGTTTCCAGTTCCGGCAGAAGCTGCCGGTTCAGCAGCGAAATCTGCATTTCGTATTCGAAATCGGACACCGCACGCAGTCCGCGCACAATGATATCGGCGCCGGCCTGTGCCGCAAAATCGACCAGCAGTCCCGAGAAGCTCTCCACCCGGATCTGCGGCTGATCGGCGACCACTGCGCGTATGAGCTCAACCCGCTCTTCGAGTGAGAACACATACGACTTTTGGCTGTTGTTGAGTACGGCCACGATCAGCTCCGGATAAATACGGGAAGCCCGCTTGATAATATCAATATGTCCGTAGGTGATCGGGTCGAAACTGCCCGGATAGATCGCCAGCATATCAGGCTCCTTTATAAAAATGTAGAGATTTTGAACCCTGGATTCGTTGATCGAAGCATCGGAGATGTTGTAGATCCACAGGTTTTGCATCCCTCTCCTGCTCAGTAATAATGAGCCCGGTCGTACTCAGTATATCACAAAAATCAATTGCCGTTAACGTTCTTTTGACAAGCCCCTTTTCAAAGGGCGGATCGATATATATGTAATCAAATACGACCCCTTCTTTTGCCGCCTTTTTAATCTTGCGAACGGCGTCCGACCGGGTGACCAGGGCGCGGTCCAGATAATCCGCGTGTTCGAGGTTTTTCAGTATGGTGCGAATACTTGCCGATGCGATATCGTTAATATGCACAAAGCCCGCCCCCCGACTCAGAAATTCTAACGATACGGCACCCGTTCCGCCGTAGAGGTCCAATACCACAGCGCCCGGAAGCACGGGCTGTATGATGTTGAACAGCCTCTCCCGTGTCCGGTCTTCCGTCGGACGGACGGAAGATTTTTTGTCGGTGCTGAGTCGCAGCCCCTTTTTTTCACCTGCAATAATCCGCATGGGTTTCTCCTAATTCAGTACGATTCCGTCGTCTACCGACGCGAACTTCTCTTCTACCTGCTGTTTGAGCCAGCGGTTTTCGTGCGCGCGCAGGCCGGCATCTTCTCCCAGTACCGTCTGCGCGTCGGCTTTCGCCTGTTCAAAGAGTTTGCGGTCACGGTGCAAATCACCGATGGCGAGCACCGGCATGCCGTGCTGTCTTGCACCCAGAAGTTCCCCCGAACCCCGCATTTTCAGGTCTTCCGATGCAATCACAAAACCGTCGAGCGTACTTTGCATAATCCGCATCCGCTCGAAGGCTTCTTCCGTTTCTCCTTCGTTGATCAAAATGCAGTAGGAAGCGTGCTCCCCCCGGCCGACGCGGCCTCTGAGCTGATGGAGCTGCGCCAGTCCGAAACGCTCCGCATTGTACACGGTCATGACATTTGCGTTGGGGATGTCGATGCCGACTTCAATCACCGTTGTCGATACGAGAATATCGATATGTCCGTCGGCAAATGCACGCATGATCCGGTCTTTCTCCCGGGTCGGAAGCCTTCCGTGCAGAAACTGCATGCGGCGGTTTCGAAACAGCGTGCCGGAAATCCGACGGTACAAACTCTCGACCGCCTCCAGTGCGAGATCTTCATTTTCTTCGATCAGAGGGCAGATAATAAAGGCCTGGCGTCCCCGGTCGATATTCGTGTTGACGAATTCCGCCATTCGGGCTTCCTGCTCTTTGGTAATAACGATCGTTTCTATCGGAATCCGTCCGGCCGGAAGTTCATCGATCGTGGAGATGTCGAGGTCTCCGTACCACAAAAGCGCGAGCGTGCGGGGAATCGGTGTCGCACTCATGACCAAAAGATGCGGATGCGATCCCTTCTGCGCCAGGATCGCCCGCTGTCTGACGCCGAATCGGTGCTGTTCGTCCGTGACGGCAAAGGCGAGATTGTGAAACCGCACATCCTCGCTCAGGGCCGCGTGCGTGCTGACGAGGACGTCGATCGCGCCGTTTTCCAGTCTCTTCAGCAGGACTTCCCGCTCTTTTTGCGGCGTGCTGCCCAACAGCAGCTCCGTGCGCATGCCCGTAAAGCGGAAAAAGTTGATCAGACCGGCATAATGCTGACGGGCAAGAATCTCTGTCGGAGCCATATACACCGACTGGTACCCCGCGAGAAAGGTATTGTAGATTGCAAGAAACGCGACGATCGTTTTTCCGGAGCCGACATCCCCCTGCAGCAGCCGGTTCATGGAACGGCCGCTTTGTAAATCCGCCAGGACTTCCGACAGCGCGCGCGACTGGGCGCCGGTCAGAGAAAACGGAAGCCGGTCCGTAATGGGCGACAGATCTTCCGGTGCGATCACCGGCGCGAGATCCTGCCTGTTTTTTTGTTTCAGAAGCTGCATTCCGGTGCAGAACACAAAGAATTCCTCATACACCAGTGCCTCGTAGGCGGCTTTGAGCGCCTCCTGCGACGCCGGCTGATGCAGAGTGCGCACGGCCTCTTTTCTCGAGATCAAACCGCGCCTGTGCCGAAGGGTCTCCGGGAGTATCTCCGGCAGATCCTCTGCATAGAGGTCAACGGCCTGCGCGGTGAAAGACTGCATGTCATTTTGAGATATCCCTTTGGTCAGTGCATAAATCGGCATAATACGACCCATTTTGGCGCTGCCTTCTTTTTCCACGACGGGATTCACGAGTTCGATCCCGCGTCCGGTCCGCCGGATTTTTCCGTACACATCATAGACTTCACCATTGTGCAGACGGTTTTTAATATACGGCTGATTGAAAAACACAAGCGTCAGAAAGTCCGCGCCGTCGGTGGCCGTTACACGGGTGATGCGCATGCCTTTTCGTAAAAAACGCGTGTGCGGCTGGCTGCTCAAGGTAACGGTGAGAAACTGATTCTCGCCGTCCACGGTGTCTTTGATCCTAACCTTTTGCGACCGGTCGTCATACTGGCGGGGAAAGTGAAAGAGGAGATCCCGTTCCGTGCGGATCCCCAGCTGTGTCAGCATTTCTTTTTTCTTCGGTCCCAGCCCGCGAATCATCTTTGCCTCCTCGTAGAAAAGAGCCGACACCTGGGTGCCGGCTGACTCTGCCGTTTCTGTTTGCCGCCCGGGAAACTCCCTCAGCGACAAAACGAACGGTTTTTTATTCGATCGAGAAAATATAGAAATACAGCGGCTGATCGCCCCTGGCGTGTTCCACATCCAGGTCCGGATACTTTTTGCGAACGGCTGCAAGCATCTTCTCCGCTTCTTTTTCCGAGGTGTCCTCACCGGAAAGTATCGTAATCAGCGAGGACTCCTTGCCGACGGTTTTTTCCAGCAGCTGCATGGCCACCTTGTGCAGATCCTTGCCGGTGGCGTGGATCGTGTCGTCTTCGATGCCGATAAAACTGCCTTTTTGAATTCTCTTTCCGAAAAAGGTCGTATCCCGCACCGCATACGTAATTTCTCCGGTGGTGACGCCTTTCAGCGCATCGGTCATCTGTTTCTGATTTTCTTTCGGCGCTTTCGTCGCATCAAAATACATCATGGCCGTAAACCCTTCCGGAATGGATCGGGTCGGGATTACGATGACATTGGCGCGGCTGAGTTTGGCCGCCTGATTCGATGCGAGGAAGATATTGCTGTTGTTCGGAAGAACAAAAACAGTTTCCGCATGCACGCCCTGAATCGCCTGGAGGATATCTTCCGTGGAAGGATTCATAGTCTGTCCGCCGTTGATGATACGGTTGACGCCGAGATCACGGAAGATCTCTTCAATGCCTCTGCCTGTGGAAATCGCGATAAAACCGTAGTCTGCCTTTTCTTCGGGCTCGGTGTGAGCGTGATCGACCTCCGCCTGCAGAGAGGCTTCTGTTGGTGCGGTCAGTTCTTCATACTGCATGCGCATATTGTCGATTTTGATGTCGCCGAGTTCACCGAGCTGACCGGCCCGTTCCAGTACCTTGCCGGGATGATTGGTGTGCAGGTGAATTTTCACGCGCTGTTCGTCGCCGACCACCAGATGCGAGTCCCCCTCTTTCGAGAGCTCCTCGCGCAGAGATTCGATATCGATATGACTGCCGGTGATCATCAGTTCCGTGCAGTAGGCGAACGGGATTTCTCCGGACACCTTGTGCTGTGCGCGGACTTCGGCATCAAAATGATCGGTCGCGGAAGCAAAGTCGACGGGCAGATCCCCGGTTTGTTTGGAGAGCGCGCCCTGCAGCAAAAGAAGCAGACCCTTGCCGCCGGCATCCACCACACCGGCTTCCTTGAGAATCGGAAGCTGTTCGGGCGTCTGTGCGAGGCTGACCTCTCCGGCCTGCAGAATGGCCGCCGCAAAATCCTGCACCGACTCAAAGTTCGCGCTGTCTTTTTCGGCATATTCAGCCATTTCGCGCATCACCGTAAGGATCGTGCCTTCCGTGGGGCGCATGACCGCCTTGTAGGCGGTTTCCGAGGCATTTTGAAACGCCGTGACCAGCGCGTCGATATCCAGGCGGTCGCGGCCATTGAGCCCGCGGGCGAAGCCGCGAAAAATCTGCGACAGGATGACGCCGGAATTTCCGCGCGCGCCCATCAGGGCGCCGTTGGAAATCGCTTTGGCAACGTCAAAAACGGTACCGCACTCGGTCTGTTCCATCTGACGGATGGCCGAACGCAGTGTAAGGGCCATATTGGTTCCCGTGTCCCCGTCGGGAACGGGGAATACATTGAGGGAATTCACATGTTCCTTGTTTTTTTCCAAATTGTGATATGCGCTGACAAAACAGCGAGAAAGCTCCTTGGCTCCCAAATAGTCCATGGTCACGCTCCGTTAAATCCGAATATCTTGCACAAGCACGACCACTTCACGCACATGGAGACCTGTTGCTCTTTCCACCCGGAATTTGACCGACTCGATAATGTTCTGTGATACCACGGCAATACGGACATCATATTCCACGACAATATTGAGAATAATCGTGATCTGATTTCCTTCCGTGATGATTTTTACGCCTTTTCCAAGGTTTTCCTGCTTCAGCAGTTCAATCAGGTCTTCACGCAGGTCGTGTGAGGCCAGTCCGACAATGCCGTAACTCTGCATGGCGGTTTCACTGGCGATATTTGCGATAACGAGATCCGCGATGGTAATGGTTCCGTACCGGTTGATAATTCGTCCGGGCATAGCTTCCCTCCTGTTTTCGTTGATGATATTCACAGTTAAGTTATTGTTTGATTATACGCACCATTATACCAGTCGCCCAATCTTCTTGCAAAAAAAACGCGGTGTGTGCTATAATAGTTCAGGTTATCCCCCGAGCGGGGAACGTAAAAAATGTCTGTCCGGCAGACATGAGCAGGGGGTGTCAACAGTGGCAAAAACATGTGCGGTCTGCGGTAAAGCAAAATCATTCGGTCATAAAGTGACCTTTTCGAACAAAAAGATCAACCGTTCGTGGGCTCCGAACATCAGAAAAGTTCGTGCGGTCGTCGACGGTACCGTCAAACGAGTCAATGTATGCAGCAGATGTCTGCGTTCCGGAAAAATTGAACGTCCGGCACGTCAGGCCTAAGAAAAAAGAGCCGGTTCGGCTCTTTTTTTGTTGCGCTTCACGCGTCACTCGACTGGATCAGAAGTCCCCGGCCCTCATGCAGGATGACATCACAGGTATCTTCCAGGATTTCATTGCTGATGCCCAGACTGGAACCGCGGCGGATCGTGTGCGTATCCAGCGGATATTTCACGCCTTTCAGACTGACCACGACCGTTTCATCCAGAGGAATTACGGAAAGATACTCTCTTTTTTTTGAAACGGTTTCTGTTCGCAGGGCCGTGATCACATTGTTCTCATCGATCAGTTCGATCCGGATCCCCTTTTCAGCGGCGTACGACACCAGCAGGGCGTTTCCCAGCATGTGATCAATCCGGCTGCCGGTTCCTCCCAGAATATGAAGTTCTCCGGCTCCCTGCTCCGCGAGATACCTTACGGCCAGCGCCATGTCGGTATCATCTTTTTCTGCGGGGTGTACCAGGATCTCCACGCCCCGGTCGCGCAGTTCTCTTTCTTTTTCGGGTGCAATCGAATCCATATCCCCCAAAAGCACATCGGGCAGTATTCCCGCCTCCGACAGATACAAAGCGCCCCCGTCAGCGCATACGATCCGGTCAGCAGAGGCAGCCTCCTCTTTCAGCAGGGAAAGATCCCCGAGGCGTCCGCTGCCGATGATTAGTCCTTTCATGCCTGCGGCTGCGGCAGAGTCCGCATCACGGGTTTAAAGATCAGCACCAGAAGAAATGCGGCCAAAATGGCATCCGGCAAAATATAGCCCGCATTGTAGGTGATGGTATACCAGAGCGGATTCATGCCTTCCGGCGCATATTCGGCAAAGAACACATAGCCAGAGGCGACGGCACCCAGAAAGCGGCCGAAGATGCCCAGAAACGAAAAGCCGAGCACATACGACAAATTCTGATGCTTCGCATACATGGCAGCTCCGAGACCCGCCAGCCCGAGGAGCCCGTAGGAGATCGGGTAATCCAAAAACACCTGCGGCACGCTGAAAAAGTAAGGTTTGATCATAAAGTCAAGCAGGCCGTAAATGGCGCCGACCAGGATCCCCGGACCCGTGCCCCACCGCAGCGCAAACAAAAGAAGCGGAAGCATGCCTCCCAGGGTAACCGACCCGCCCTGCGGCATCTGGTACAGTGTAATATGCGAAAGGATGACGGACAGGGCAATCATAATGCCACCTTCGGTCAGCATACGCACTTGTGGATTTTTCATAAAAGACTCCTTTCGTGGCGAAAGGAGCGGGTGCTTCAAACAGACACACTTCCCTCCGCCGGCATTATCCGGATCAGGTCCAGGGGTTGTCGTGAGACTCTCAGCAAAACTGCTCCCCCAG